>Ga0209515_10009147_pt1 | contig 11355 bp, 13 predicted proteins | sample Subgroupgradi54m_FD_187454 | JGI IMG/M metagenome (GOLD analysis project Ga0209515, IMG submission 187454) | Subsurface groundwater microbial communities from S. Glens Falls, New York, USA - GMW60B uncontaminated upgradient, 5.4 m (SPAdes)... ...
CACCAAGCACAGCTATCTGGTGAAGGACGTGAAGGACATGGCGCGCGTGGTGCGCGAGGCGTTTTACATCGCGCGCACCGGCCGGCCGGGTCCGGTCCTCATCGATCTGCCCGTCGATTCCACCGTGAACGAGACCGAGTTCATCTATCCCGAGCAGGTGAACATCCGCGGCTATCGCGTGCAGGCGGCTCCGGCGATTCAGCTCGGGCCGATCAAGCAAGCCGCCGAAGCGATCGCCAAGGCCAAGCGTCCGCTGTTCTACGTCGGCGCCGGCGTGCTGCACAGTGGCGCTTCGGCCGAGCTGATCGAGCTGGCGCACAGCCTGCGGATTCCCGTGGCCACGAGCCTGCTGGGGCTGGGCAGCTTTCCCGAGACCGATCCGCTGAGCCTGGGCATGCTGGGCATGCACGGCTTCGAGTACACCAACTACGCGGTGGCGCAGTGCGACCTGCTGATCGGCGTGGGCGCGCGCTTCGATGACCGCGTGACCGGCAAGCCCGACGACTTCGCCCGCAAGGCCGTCAAGATCCACATCGATGTCGATCCTTCCTCGATTAATAAGACCGTGGTGGTGGACATCCCGATCGTGGGCGACGTGAAGCTGGTGCTCCAGGAGCTGAAGAAGCTGGTCAAGCCCGGCGACACCGCGGAGTGGTTGGCGCAGATCGACGAGATGCGCAAAAAGTATCCGCTGGTGTACCGCGAAAAGACGAAACTGCTGCCGCAATACATCATCCAGCAGATTTCCGAGGCGACCCAGGGCAACGCGATCATCGCCACCGGCGTGGGCCAGCACCAGATGTGGGCGGCGCAGTTCTACCAGTTCAATCGCCCGCGCTCGCTGATCACCAGCGGCGGCTTGGGCACGATGGGCTTCGGCCTGCCGGCGGCGATCGGCGCGCAGTTCGCCATGCCCCAGAGCACCGTGTGGGACATCGACGGCGACGGCAGCTTCCAGATGACCTCGCAGGAGCTGGCCACCGCGTCCAACAACAAGCTGCCCGTCAAAGTCGCGATCATGAACAATCAGCACCACGGCATGGTACGCCAGTGGCAGGACCTGTTCTATCAAGGCCGCCACGCGCAGTCGAAGCTCAACGTGGTGGACTTCGTGAAGCTGGCCGACGCCTACGGCTGCCTCGGCATCCGCGTCGAGAAGAAAGAGGACGTGCGCAAGGCGATCGACCGCGCGATGCAGGTGAGCGACCGGCCGACGGTGATCGAGTTCGTGGTCGAGCAAGCCGAGGACTGCTGGCCGATGATCGCGCCCGGCAAGCCGCACGACCAAATGCTCGGCACCTACGAAACGCTCAAGCAAGAAGGCGGCATGCCGCAGTATCGCCATCGCGAGCCCGACGAAGAATCCAAACTGAGTTTGGGCTGACAGATGGACCACAGACCACAGACCATAGACCACAGACCGAAGACTAAAGACCATGTGGCTCATCCGCGCGGATTGCTGAGGGTGGGACTCTGTCAGCGGCATTGCCAACAGAGAGGCCGAAAAGGGTCTTTGGTCTTTGGTCTATGGTACCTGGTCTCTGGTCCCGCCGATTCGATGGATTTCGATCGATGAACGAGAAGCACACGATTTCCTGTCTCGTCGAGAACCACTTCGGCGTGCTCGCCCGCGTGTCGGGGCTGATCAGCGCCCGCGCGTTCAACATCGACTCGCTCACCGTGAGCGCGACCGAAGACCCGACCGTCTCCCGCATGACGATCGTGGTCGACGCCGACGCCCTCAAGCTTGAACAGGTCAAGCGCCAGCTCGGCCGGTTGATCGACGTCATCGAAGTCGAGGAGCTGCGCGACGGCCGGTTCATCGACCGCGAGCTCTTGCTGGCGCGCGTGGGCGTCGAGGGCACCAAGCGTGGTGAGCTCCTCCAGATTGCCGACGCGTTCGGCGCGAAGATCGCCGACGTGTCGCCCGAATCGCTGGTGATCGAGGCGATGGGCGACACCCAGCGTATGGACGCGCTCATCGAGACGCTGCGGCCCTACGGCATCCGGCAGTTGGTGCGGACCGGCCGCATTGCGATGCCGCGCCGCGATGATGGCGCGCAACCATCAGCCGCAAGCTCCACCGCTCGCCAGTAACGTTCTGACGAGCTGACGAGCCGTCGAGCTGAAGAGCCTTGATATGATCCCATGGCCGATCGCCCTCCTCTGCGTCTTCTACGCCGTCATCGCCACTGTCTCGGCCGCGAGCCTGTGGCAGGGGCTGGCGCGTCCGTCGACGCTGCTGGCGTGGCCGGTCGCGTGGCTCGTCCTCACGACGGTGGTGACGGTCGGTCTGGGGTTGATGAAGCCGTGGGCCCGGCGTGTGGCGGTGTGGACGTCGTTGGCCTTGATGGTCGCCGCCTTATGCGCGGCATGGATGGCCGCCATTCTGACGCCGCCGTCAGCCCGCGCCAGCTTGCTGGGCACCGGGTTGGCGTCGATCCAATTCGTCGTGATCCGCTACCTGACGCGCCCGCACGTCAAAGCGTGGTTCGCCTGCCAGACGCAGCCGGGATGAAGCGCGCGGTGTGGATCGCACTCGCGGTCCTGGCGGTCGCGCCTCGGGCGGCGCGCGCCGAAGACGCTAAGGAGGTCGACGTGCGCTTTGAAGGCGAGCCCTGCCGGACCGAACAGCTCAAGGGCATGTGGGATCTTGTGGCGCTGGACTCGGCCGGGCCGGTCGATCCTGATGATCCCTACGCGGCGCAATATCAGCGGTATCTGTTCCGCGACAACGGGCGATTCGTGCATCATGTCGCCGGCGCGCCGTTGACGTCCGCGGATGAGGAGACGATGTGGGGCGAGGAGAGCGCGGCGACCTACGAGGTGAATCCGCGCGGACGCGTGACGTTCAGGCGGCCTGATCCTATCGCCGCGGAAACGTGCGCGTGCACACGACTAAGCAAGAAGATTGGATTGCCCAAGGGGCCGGCTCTGGTCCCTGGGGACCTGGCGTTGATGTGTGACGATGAGAGCGGCCAGCCGACGCTGCTGCGCGTGCTCCGAACACGGTGAGGACGATGGCGACCATCTACTACGACAAGGACGCGGACTTGGGCGCGTTGAAAGGCAAGACGGTGGCGGTGGTGGGCTACGGGATTCAGGGGCGCGGTCAAGCGCTGAACCTGCGCGACAGCGGGCTGAAGGTGCTCGTCGCCCAGCGGCCCGGCGGGCCGAACTACGACATGGCTAAGCAGGACGGCTTCTCGCCGGTCTCCGCCGCCGAGGCGACCGCCAAGGCCGATCTGATCATCATCCTGACGCAGGACACGCTGCAGGCGCAGATTTATCGCGAGCAGATCGCGCCGAAGCTCAAAAGCGGCAAGGCGCTGGGATTCTCGCACGGCTTCGCGATCCTCTACAACCTGATCGTGCCGCCGAAGGACGTCGATGTGGTGATGATCGCGCCCAAAGGGCCGGGCAGCCTCGTGCGCTCGCAGTTTGTCGAGGGCAAGGGCGTGCCCGCGTTGGTCGCCGTGCATCAGAACGCGACGGGCCGCGCGAAGCAGATCGCGCTGGCGTGGGCTAAGGGCTTGGGCGCGACGCGCGCCGGGGTGTTGGAGACGACGTTCCGCGAAGAGACCGAGACCGACCACTTCGGCGAGCAGGCGGTGCTGTGCGGCGGCGCGTCGGCGCTGATCAAGGCGGGCTTCGAGACGCTGATCGAGGCGGGCTATCAGCCCGAGGTCGCGTACTTCGAATGTTTGCACGAGCTGAAGCTGATCACCGACATGATCTGGGCCGGCGGCATTCAGGGCATGCGGCGGCGCGTGTCCGACACGGCGAAGTGGGGCGACATTCACTGCGGCCCGAAGGTGATCGACGCGCACGTCAAAGAGAACATGCGCGGGCTGCTCAAGGACATCCAGTCGGGCGCGTTCGCCAAGCAATGGATCGCCGAGGACCAGGCGGGCCGGCCGAATTTTTCGAAGCTGATGACGCAAGATGAGCAGCACCCGGTCGAGCAAGTCGGCAACACGCTGCGTCGGATGATGTCATGGATCAATGCGTCCTCGACGGCCAAGCCGAAGCAGGCCTCGACGACGGCCAGCAAACCACGCAAGACGACCACTACGCTGCGCCGTGTCAACGCGGGCCCGAAGGCGGCGTCCAAGCGTCGAGCCTGAGCTATTCTGACGACACGATGATGACCGCGTGATGGGCGACGCTCCAGCGCCCGCGGCTCAGGCGCGGCCGCGCGGGCTCAAGGCCGTGGCGATCGTGCTCATGATCACCGGCGGCGTCGCCGTGTGGTCGTCGTTCAAGACCGCGATCCTCGGCGTGCGCCTGCCCAGCGATGCGGAGATCGAGCAGTTGCTCGACGGCGCGGCGGGCAGCTATGGGCAGCGTTCGGGCAAGACGCTGCCGCCTAAACAGCGAGACCACCTCAAGGCCTGGCTCACGGACTTTCTGCAGCAGGTCAAGGCCGTGGTCGATCACCCGATGGTCCGTGGCAGTTACGTGCTCGGGCTGCTCTTGAGCCTGGCGACAGGCGCCAGTGGCATCGGCCTCCTGCTGGGTAAGACGTGGTCGCGACCGGTGGCGCTGTGGCAGGCCGCGGTGACGTTGCCGCATCTCATGATCGGCCTCTGGCTCTGGCATCGCTTCGCCCCAGGACTGATCGATTCGATCAGCGGCCTGATCGCCGACACCTCGGGCCGGCAGTTCCGCGATGTGCTGCTGCTATTTCTGAACGGATGCATCTGGGCCGCGGCCGCAAGCTCGGCGCTCTGGAACGTGTGGCTGCTGTGGTTTCTCAACAAACCGGCGATCAAAGACTACTTCACGCGGCGAACGCAGACAACGGCGGGTGACTCATGTTAGGATGGCTCGAGCAAATGTTTGAAGGACAGGTGCAAGATCCCAAGCAGTTCATCCAGACGCTGGAGCAGTTCCAGGAGACCGAGTCCGCGCAGCGCGGGCCGATCGCCAACGAGCTCTCACAGCTCATCGTCGACAAGCGCGTCGATCTTGCGGCGGTCCGCCAGGTGCTCCTTGAGACGGGCCGGGCGGACCTGATGGACACGCTCGATCGGCTGCTTGAGCTGATCGAGCCCTACATTCAAGAAGGCGGGGTCGATGAGTAGGCATGCAGCAGAGAGTGCGGAGTTCGGCGTGCGGAATACGGAGTGAACGGACGCTCCGCACTATCATGTTCGATGCGATGCTGCGGGACGGAGACGGGCACTGAGGATTGGTGAGTTCTGTGGAAGTCGTTGAGTCGAAGCATGGTGTGCCGATCCGCCTATCAGCCGAGCGATGGATGCATATCGTCGAGCATCACGATGACCTGGCAGGGTATCATGCGCTCATTCTCGAAACGATCGAAGATCCGGATGAGATTGTTCGCGGTAAGTTGGGGGAGTTGATGGCCTTTCGATCCGTCGCACAGCAGACGCTGGTGGTGGTGTATCGGGAGGTATCTCGAGTGGATGGCTTCGTGATTACTGCCTTCTTTACGTCGCAGCCGGATCGTATCCGCAAGCGAGGTCTGGTATGGCAAAAGCGGTAAGCAAGGCTCAGATGATTAAGGAAGTATTTCAGGTCATTCCTCATCTCAAGCGGCTCCCATCGAGTCATTTTTGGATTGATTATGATGAGGAAGGGGATGTGTTGTACGTGAGCTTCGAACGGCCGCAACGCGCTACCGACAGCATCCTCACAGACGACAACGTGCTCTTGCGGTATCGAGGGAAGAAGCTCGTGGGCATGACGATCATCGGGACGAAAGCGTTACGAGTGAAGACATGAGAGTAGGCATGCAGCAGAGCGTGCGGAGTGCGGAGTGCGGGATGCGGAGTGATTGCCAGAGAGCCAAGCCATCCCGCACCCCGCATCCCGCACCCCGAATTCCCTAAGGATTTCGACGAATGCGACGAGTCATCATTTTCGATACGACGCTGCGGGACGGTGAGCAAGCGCCTGGAGCGAGTCTGGAAGCGCACGAGAAAGTCGAGATCGCGCGGCAGCTCTCAAGGCTGGGCGTCGATGTGATCGAGGCGGGCTTTCCGATCTCTTCGCCCGGTGACGCCGAGGCGGTCAAGCAGATCGCGCAGGCGGTCAAAGGGCCGATCATCTGCGCGCTGGCGCGCTCGCTGACCGCGGACATCGACGCGGCGGCGCAGGCCACAGCACCGGCCAAGCGGCGGCGCATTCACGTCTTTCTGGCGACGTCGCCGATCCATCGGAAATACAAACTGCGCAAAGCCAAGGATGAGATTCTGCGCCAAGCGGTGCAGGCGGTGACGTACGCGAAGAAGCACTGCGAGGACATTGAGTTCTCGCCCGAAGACGCGTCGCGCACCGAGCCGGCGTTTCTGTTCCAGGTCCTGGAAGCGGTCATTCAGGCCGGCGCCACGACGGTCAACATCCCCGACACCGTCGGCTTCGCGATCCCTCAGGAGTTCGGCCGACTGATCGGCCAGATCAAAGCCAATGTCCGGAACATCGGCCGCGTGCGTGTGAGCGTCCACTGCCACAACGACCTGGGCCTGTCGGTGCCCAATTCGCTAGCGGCCATCGCCAACGGCGCGGACCAGGTCGAGTGCACGATCAACGGCATCGGCGAGCGCGCGGGCAACGCGTCGCTGGAAGAGATCGTCATGAGCCTGAAGATCCGCCAGGATTTTTACGGTGCTGAGACGGGCATCGACACGCGCCAGATCATGAAGACCTCGCGCATGGTCAGCAGCCTGACCGGGCTGGTCGTGCAGCCGAACAAGGCGATCGTCGGCGACAACGCGTTCGCCCACGAGTCGGGCATCCACCAGGACGGCGTGCTGAAGCACCAGGCGACCTATGAGATCATGCGGCCGCAGGACGTGGGCCTGAGCGAAAGCCGCCTGACGCTGGGCAAGCTGTCCGGCCGGCACGCGTTCTCGGAGCGGCTGAAGGCGCTGGGTTTTTCGCTGGCGTCGGCTGAGATTGATCGCGCGTTCGACCGGTTCAAGCGGCTGGCCGATAAAAAGAAGGAAATCTTCGACGAGGACCTGACCGCGATCGTTGAGGAGCAGCTGCCGGCGGTGGCCGAGACCTATTCGCTCCAATACGTGCACACGAGCGCGGGCAACGAAACCGTGCCCACGGCGACGATCCGCTTGGTGAAGGACAACGCCGTCATCCAGGACGCGGCCTGCGGCGACGGGCCCGTCGATGCGTGCTACAAGACGATCGACCGCATCACGAAGATGAGCCCCGAGCTGGTCGATTATGGGTTGCGTTCCGTCACCGGCGGCAAGGACGCGCTGGGCGAGGTGACCGTGAAGTTGCGCCATCGGGGCGAGGAAGTCAGCGGCCGCGCGACGTCGACGGACATCATCGAAGCCTCCGCCAAAGCCTACGTCAACGCGATCAACAAACTCCTCCACAAGTCCTCCCCCAAGTCCGGCCGGAAACTCGTACCCTGAGGAATAGGTGAGAGGTGACAGGTGAGAGGTGAGAGGACTTGTGGTGACTGTCTCTCACCTCGCGCCTCTCACCTCACACCTCGACCTCAGGGTTTCTCGCAGGAATGACTCGAGTCTTCGGAGTCCTTGGTTATCCACTTGGGCACAGCCTTTCGCCGGTCATGCACCAGGCGGCGTACCGCGCGCTTGACCTGGACGCGCTCTACGCGCCATTTCAGGTGCCGTCGCCGGAACTGTCGAAGGTCCTGCGCGGACTCGAGAGGGCCGGCATCGACGGGCTGAACGTCACGGTACCGCACAAAGAGCGCGCGCGGCGGTGGCTTGGCGAGCGGCGCATCGACGACGCGGCGCGCGACATCGGCGCGGTGAACACGCTGCTGCGCCGCGACGGGCGCTTGATCGGCACCAACACCGACGTCGAGGGATTTCGTGGCGTCCTGCGAGAGCTGCGCTGCGCGATCCGCGGCAAGCACGTCCTGCTGCTCGGAGCTGGCGGCGCGGCGCGCGCGGCCGCCTTCACGCTGCTGCGCGACGGCGCGGGCTGCGTGTGGCTGACCAACCGCACCGCCTCGCGGGCCAACGGCCTGCGTCGATGGATGCGCCGTCAGCGACCGGGCGCGTCGGTGGAGGTGATCGACTGGACCGGCCGGGCGTCCGTGGCGCGGCGGGCTGAGGTCGTCGTCAATGCGACCAGTTTGGGCTTGCGGCCGAGCGATCCGCTGCCGCTGCCGGCGTCGGCGCTGCATGAAGGGCAGGTGGTCGTCGATCTGGTCTATGCGGCGCCGACGACTCGCTTGGTGCAAGAGGCGCGACGGCGGCGGGCGCTTGCGGCTGACGGCGTGCCGATGCTAGTATACCAAGGCGCCGCGTCGTTCCGGTTGTGGTGGAAGCGGCCCGCGCCGATCGCGGCGATGCGCCGTGCCGTCGAGCGGGAGATCCGTCGCGAGAAGCCTTAGGCGTCGTCCACGGTCCACAGACCACAGTCCACAAGAGCTGTTGTGGACCGTCGACCGTGGACGGTGGACCGAACGGGAGTAACGACATCTTCCTCTATTATCTTGCGTGGTTCGCCATCGGCGCCTGCATCGGCAGCTTCCTCAATGTCTGCATCTACCGCATGCCCAAAGACCGGTCGATCGTGTGGCCCGGCTCCCACTGTCCGGGCTGCGAGCATCCGATCGCCTGGTACGACAACCTCCCGATCCTCAGCTTCATCTGCTTGCGTCGACGCTGCCGGCACTGCCGCGCGGCGATTTCCTGGCGCTATCCGCTGGTCGAAGCGCTCACCGGCGCGCTGACCGTGGCGATCGCGGCGCGCTTCGGGGCGTGGCCTCTGGGCGTGGTCTACATCGCCTTCGTCGCGGTGCTGATCGTCATCAGCTTCATCGACTACGACACGAAACTGATCCCGAACATCCTGAGCGTCGGCGGCCTGGTCGCCAGCCTGATCCTCAGCCCGCTGGTGCCGGCGCTGCACGGGACCACCGACGGCGTGCTGGCGTTCGGCCGCGCGGCGCTGGGCGCGATGGTCGGCTGCAGCCTGCTGTACCTGACGGGCAGCATCGGCGAGCTGATCTTTCGGAAAGAGGCGATGGGTCTGGGCGACGTCGATCTGCTGGCGATGGCGGGCGCGTTCCTCGGCTGGAAGCTTGTGCTGCTCACGTTTTTTCTCGCGCCGCTGCTGGCGGTCGTGCCCGGTGTGGTTGTCCTGATGACCAAGCGGTCGCATGAGATTCCGTACGGGCCGTTTCTGTCGATTGGGTTGATCGTCTCGCTGTTTTTCGGCCAGCAGATCATTCACGCCAGCGGCATCGAAGAGACCATCCGGCTGCTCTCAGATGCCTACGGTTGGGCCCGATGAACGGACGCGCTCGTCAGCTCGTCAGCGATAAGCAGTAAGTAGACGAATGCTTACTGCTCGTTAGGATCTCGGATGGAGCTTACTGCTGACGAGCGAATCAGTATGAAGGGTCGACGATGAGCATGTTACGGTTTCTCACAGCGGGCGAATCGCACGGCGTCGCGCTGGTCGCGGTGATCGAGGGGATGCCGGCGGGCGTGCCGATCGACGCGGCGCGGATCAACGAGCAGATGAAGCGCCGGCAGCTCGGCTACGGCCGCGGCCCGCGCATGAAGTTCGAAAGCGATGCGGTGCAGATCCTCTCGGGCGTGCGCCAGGGCAAAACGCTCGGCAGCCCGATCGCGCTGCAGATCATGAACAAGGACGCGTCGATCGATCGCTTGCCCATCGTGACGCAGCCTCGGCCTGGTCACGCGGACTTGACCGGCGCGATCAAGTACGGCCACCGCGATGTGCGCAACGTGCTGGAGCGCGCCAGCGCCCGCGAGACCGCCGCGCGCGTCGCGGTTGGCGCGGTATGCCGTCAGCTGCTCTCGCCGCTGGGCGTTGAGCTCGGCAGCCACGTGGTGGCGATCGGCGCCACGCGCGCCAAGTCCGCGCCCGAGCTGCCGATGGCGAAACTGCTGGCCAAGGCCGACGCGTCCCCGGTGCGCTGTCTTGATCCGAAAGCGGAGCAGGCGATGGTCCGCGAAATCGACGCCTGCGCCAAGCGCGGCGACACGCTCGGGGGCATCTTCGAAGTGCTCGCGCTCGGCGCGCCGCCGGGACTCGGCAGCTATGTGCACTATGACCGCCGTCTCGATGCGATCCTCGCCTGGTCGATCATGTCGATCCACGCGGTCAAGGCCGTCGAGGTCGGCGACGGCATCCTCGCCGCGTCGATCCCAGGGTCACAAGTTCAAGACGAAATCTTCTACACGAAGGGCAAAGGGTTTCATCGCTCGTCGAATCGCGCGGGCGGGTTTGAGGGCGGCATGACGACGGGCCAGCCGGTCGTCGTGCGCGGCTTCTTGAAGCCTCTCTCGACGCTCAAAAAACCGCTGCGCTCCGTCGAGATCCGCTCGAAGAGACCGGTCGTGGCAACGGTCGAACGCACCGACGTGTGCACCGTGCCCGCCGCCGGCGTCATCGGCGAAGCGATGATCGCCTTCGAACTCGCGAAAGCGATGCTCGAGAAACTCGGCGGCGACTCGCTCCGCGAGATCCAGCGCAACCTTCGAGGCTATGTCACACAGGTCAGCCGATTCTGAGGATCAGAAGTCAGAGATCAGATGTCAGAAGTCAGAATGAAGAAGAAAACAGTCCGTAAGGAGACCCTGAAACCGAAGATTGCGACTCAGGCCTGGCTAAGGAGGGGTTTGACTGATTTCTTCGTTGCCTTCCAATTGGATTATCTAGTGGATTTCCGGGCGTTCGCCCTTCACCAAGGCATCGAAAAGTGTAGCAAGGCCTACTTGATTGCCTCGAAGCGGTCCGAGTACGAATTCCTTTCCAGTGATATGGCGGCGGCGTGGATCGAGAAGTTTGCCAAGGACCTGAGACACGATTTGGCTTCGTTGGTCGGGCGGGTTGCTGCTACAGTCCACGAACTGTCTACAATTGATCCGAAGTTTTTGGATCTGCTTGACCGCGCCTATGAAGAAGGGCGCTATCCCACGCCGTGGTCGAAATCGATCTGGACGAGCCATGGATATCCTGCGCTTGTTTCTGACAAGACTGATCGAGAGGCATTTCGTGTTGGTTGTCAGTTGTATGAGGCGATTGATCGTGATTTTGGATTTGCCATGCCGCTTACCGAACCGGTCTATCAACAAATGCCTCGAACTGACTGGGATCGTTTTGTTCGAATCTTTAGTCATCGAGGAAAAGGCGTTTCAGGTGTCGTCTGACTTCTGTCCTCTGACATCTGACATCTGGACGGCAGTACACGGGGAGCGCAGATGAACATCACGCTGACGGGATTCATGGGCTCGGGCAAGACGGCGGTGGGGCGGCGGCTGGCCAAAAGGCTGGGGTGGCAGTTCGTCGACGTCGACGACTACATCCACCAGCGCGCGGGCAAGACCATCGCGCAGATCTTCGCCGACC
>Ga0209515_10009148_pt1 | contig 11353 bp, 12 predicted proteins | sample Subgroupgradi54m_FD_187454 | JGI IMG/M metagenome (GOLD analysis project Ga0209515, IMG submission 187454) | Subsurface groundwater microbial communities from S. Glens Falls, New York, USA - GMW60B uncontaminated upgradient, 5.4 m (SPAdes)... ...
TGTTGCCACCACACTCTGTGCGCGCTATTCTGACGGCATGGTCATCACGGGCGAGCATGCCATTGATGAGCCAGAGAAGCTTCATGGGGGAATTGAGCGCGTGTACCTCAAAGAGAAGGTTCGTTTTAGTGCGAACGCTGCGGTTGCGCTCCGGAGGGCAAAATTCATCGTGATTGCTCCTGGCGATTTGTATACGAGCGCACTGCCCCCACTGTTGCCGATCGGCGCCACGGTAGCGCTTGCCAAAAGTCGCGCCCCCATTGTGTTGGTAGCAAGTCTCATGACGAAGCGGGGACAGACCGATGGGTTTACGGTCTCACGGCTTGTTGGTGAGGTTGATCGCTATCTTGCGCCGCGTTTCGTTGATACCGTCGTGGTGAACACTGCGCCGATCCCGGTGGCTGTCATTCGGCAGCATCAAACATTTGGTGAACGTCCAATCACTGCAGATCTTGAGCATGCATCGCTTCGCGGTAAACGCAGTGTTGGCGCTGCGCTGCTTGCTCCGGTGATCCGTGAGCGCGTGAGCGGAGATCGCCTTCGCCGAAGTCTTCTCCGGCATGATCCACAGAAACTTGCGCGCGTTCTTATGACGGTTTTAAACCAACCCTGACCTATGGAAGAAGTGACGCTCGAATACTATTTTGAGAAGATTGCAGAGACGAATTTTGCTGCCGCGTTTGACGGGATCACGTATCCCTGGGAAGCGCTCCGTCGAAAAGACGACCGCTTGTTTCAGTTTCAGCGCAGTGACATCCAGGGCACAGTGCATCCAACCGCCGTGATCTCTGGGCTCGTGACGATTGCCCGCGGTGCGGTGATCGGACCGTATACCGTTATCGAAGGTCCGGTGATGATTGGAGAGAATACGGTGGTACGTTCCCACGCGCTCATTCGCCCGTTTTCCGCCATTGGACGCAACTGTGTCGTGGGGCATAGCAGTGAGGTCAAGAATTCAATACTTCTCGATGAAGCGAAAGTCGCCAGTTTGTGTTTTGTCGGCGATTCGATTCTGGGATTCGGTGCGCGACTCGGTTCATTAACGGTGACGGAGAATCGTCGCTTTGACCAGAAAGAAGTCACCTTCAAAGTGGGCGAGACAGTCTTTCAAACCGGGACCGATAAGATGGGCTGCATCATCGGAGACTACGCGCGTACCGGCGGGGGGTGCCTCGTCGCGCCGGGTACGCTCATTGGAAAATATTCATGGGTGTATAGCGATACCAATGTGTTTGGTTTTGTGCCCAAAGAATCGCTCATGAAACATCGCCAGCAGACCGAGATCGTACCGAAAGATCGGGTGGTGTTATCGCGCACCGACCGCAGTGGCAGCGTCTGATGCGGAGGGTAGCTGGTATGCAGCTCAAAGGGATCGTGGTGCGCGGTCGGGGTTGGGGACGAAAACTCGGATATCCGACGGCAAATCTTGATGCTTCAGTTCCGGACGGACTCTTGCCGGGGGTGTACGTTGGTTTTGTTCTCTTTCCGCACGGTCGGCATCCTGCACTCATCGTCGTTGGCGCTATTCCAGAAGTGAAAACGCCATCGGTTGAGGTGCATCTTCTTGATTGGGACGGAGATCTCTACGGCACAGAGCTCGCCGTTGAGATTCAAAAGAAGATAACCGACATCGAGACACTCGATTCAGAGGAGGAACTGAAAGAAAAGATCGCATTCGACATTGCAATCGCTCGCGGCTACTTCTCGGCATCAAATTCTAAATTATAAATCCTTCCGCCAAAGGCGGATCCGCCTTTGGCGGAAAATTCTATATTCTAGATTCTGTACGTGTGTTCACCGGTATTGTTCAAGAACTTGGAACGGTTCGCGGCGCTCGTATCACTGCACATGGTGGCGAGCTGACTATTGTCGCGCCGCGCACCATTCGGAAACTCACGCTCGGCAGCAGCGTTGCAATTGATGGAGTATGCACAACCATTGGAAAAATCCAAATACAAAAATCCAAAATCCAAAATTCGCAACGGAACTCGAGGACAGTCTTTCGTGTTCGGTTGATGCCCGTCACATTGAAGCTCACGACACTCGGCAGTCTCAAAGCAGGGGATCGGGTGAATCTCGAACCGTCGCTGCGGGTCGGCGATGAGCTTGGGGGGCATTTCGTGATGGGCCACGTCGATGCAACAGCGGCGATCACGGGCGTCACAAAAATTACTAATTACCAATTACAAATTACTGTCCCCCGATCATTGACACGCTTCATTGTTGCGCGCGGGGCTATTGCCGTGGATGGCGTGAGTCTCACGGTGGTCAAGCGCGTTGGAACGGTATTTACCGTCTCGTTGGTTGACTACACGCTCAAGCACACGATACTTGGGTCTAAAAAAGTGGGCGATCATGTCAACATTGAAGTTGATCCGCTGGCGCGCTATGCCCTAAATAAGAGCGCCTTGTCCTAAAACGAACCCATGGAACAGGTGGACTATTCATCGTGGCAGCTCGTGCGAGATATCCTCGCGTTACTGAAGCCATATAAGTGGCGTTTTTTTGTTGCGTCGCTCATCCGATTTTTGAGCGACCTCGCAGAGCTCTATCCGCCATTTGCGTTCGCTTCGGTCGTGACGTTTGCTACGCAGTACATGCACGGGGCATCGCTTGGTCCGCTCTGGCCCATCTTCGGGTGGTGGTTGGTGGCTGTTCTCTGGAGGCACATTGGTCTCTTTTATGCAAAGAAGTTTGGGTATGCGGTTGCCGAAACATTGAGCATCGATGCTACGCTCAAAACCGTCCGTCACCTGTTCTTGCTCGACATGGCCTGGCATGAGCGAGAAAATTCAGGCAATAAAATAAAACGAATCCAAAATGCCGGCGACGGCATGAATAAAATTGTGCGCTTGTGGTTCGACAGTATCATTGAGATCGCGGTGAATCTTATAGCGATTAATGTCATCATCGCCCAGTTTGACCGCGCGATTTTATTTTTGTTGTTGATCTTTCTTGTAACCTACTTTGTGATATCAACGGTGATGATCAAACGGGCGGGCGAGGCGTCATATCAGGTGAATAAAAAAGAAGAAGAGGTGAGCGGACTCTTGTTTGAAGCAATCAACAACATTCGAACGGTCAAGGTCATGGCGATGGCGAAGACGCTCACTGCCCGTCTTGTGGACGGCACGCATCAACTATTTGAGCGACTTCAGATTCGTATTTTCTGGTATCAGTCGCGGAGCGCGCTCTTACATTTTTTGCAGTCGACCTTTAAAATTGGTGTGTTTGTGCTAATTATTAAAGGCATTCTCCATGGACAATACGCAGTGGGATTTCTTATTTTATTTAACGGCTATTTTGGGGCGCTGCGAGAATCCGTTGATGAGTTATCAACCACAACGCAAGATTTTGTGACCGCGCGCTACAGTGTGGCACGAATGCAAGCAATTTTGAGCCAGCCGATTACCATTGATGACGAGCACGGAAAAAATGCCTTTCCACGCGATTGGCAAAAAATCGAGTTCACGCATGTATCGTTTTCGTATGGGCAAAAGAAGGTGCTCGATGACATTTCATTTACGGTGCATCGTGGTGAAAAAATTGGCATTGTTGGTCTCTCGGGAGCTGGAAAATCAACACTTTTTAAACTCCTCTTAAAAGAACGCGAAGAATTTACGGGGGATATCGGTATTGACGATTACTCGATAAAGCAAATTCGAAGTACGGACTACTTTCGAAATGTTTCGGTGGTGCTTCAGGATACGGAAGTGTTTAATTTTTCGCTCAAAGACAACATTACCATTACGAATACTAAAGAAAAAACAAACCAGCGTTTACTGCACCAGGCGCTCACAACTGCGCATATTTCTGACTTTATACACAAATTGCCCGATGGACTAGAAACCGTGATCGGAGAAAAGGGCTTTCGGCTTTCCGGCGGCGAACGACAGCGTTTGGGGATTGCGCGCGCGATCTTTAAAGAGCCCCAGATCTTGCTCCTCGATGAAGCAACCTCGCACTTGGATTTGGAATCAGAAGAAAAGATTCAGGATTCACTTCATCAATTTTTTGAGCATGTTACGGCCATTGTCATTGCCCACCGGTTGACCACCATCCGCGCAATGGATACCATTCTCGTGATTGAAGACGGCGCATTGATTGAATCGGGCAATTTTGAAAAACTCTATGCCAGTCATGGCCGCTTCTATGAGTTGTGGGAAAAGCAAAAACTTTAATGCATCAATGAAAAAAAACTATGAAATATGCCATTATCCGTGCGCGGTTTAATGAAGATGTGACTGAAGGGTTGCTCCGGGGAGCATTGCGTGCGTTCACCGAGGGCGGTGTGAGCACGAAGGACGTTACAACCGTTGAAGTCCCTGGTAGCTGGGAAATTCCGTATGCAGCGCTTCAGCTTGCCAATACAAAAAAATATAGAGCCATCGTGACCCTTGGCGCAGTGATCAAAGGGGGGACGAGTCATGATTACTGGATTAACCATGCCGTGTTTCCGGAATTGCAACGTATTGCAAGAAAATTTTTGATCCCCGTAACACTTGGGATCGTTACGACAAATAACGAGAAACAAGCCGTCGCCCGCAGTGGGAACGATCAAGAGAATCGCGGCTACGCTGCGGCAAGGGCGGCGATCGAGATGGTGCTATTGTTTAAAAAATAACGACCTCGGCAAGCCCCCCAGGTTGCCAAGGTCACACTGCCCGCGATCTCTGCGCGGACTTGTCATCGGTCGCCGAAGTCTTCGACCTCCAAGCGCCGTTGATGGGCCTGAAGAGCCTCCTCAAGGCGTCCTCTAAGGATCTTCAGAGGCGTGCTGCGCTCAAGGACCCAGCTCTCGAGGTAGGCCTTTCTTCGCTCCGCGATCATGGGATTCGCAAGGCTCTCGAAAGCCCTCCTCAATCTCGAGAGCGTCGCCTCGACTGCTTTGAATGTTTCGAAATCCAGCCTTTTCAGGAGTCTTCTGAATTGCTCGAGCCATTCTCCGGTTTGATTCGCTTCGATGAGAACTTCAGCAACTCGCACGTATTGTCTTCTGCTCAACATGTTGCCCCTCCCGTCTTGGGTTATCAGTCTCCGCCTTCGAACTTCTCTGGTGGAGTGATCCCGAGCCGGTTGTTGATCTGTCTCTGAAATCCGCGGGCTGTTTCTATAAGCGCCGCGAGCCGTGGTCCTCCGACTGGACTCCCGATGGGCATGTCTTTGCTCATCTGTTCGATCTCATCAAGCCTTCCACCCATCCGTAGCAGATCGGGTTGAGCGGTCGATGGATCCGCCAGGCGCGCTCCGGCTAGTTCCACTCTGTTCTCAATGCGATTGAGGATCCATTCCTCGAGATCCATAAACGCCCTCCCGAGTTCGTCTGTCAAGGAACAGCAGGCGCTGTCCTGAATCCGCGTGTTTGCGAATGTGGCCAGTGTAGTTGACCGGCATCCTGGTTGTCAAAAGCAGGCATCCTGTGGGACACTACCGTATGTATGAGTGGTACTTCCGTCCTCACCTCGCATCAACCATCGTTTACCGAATGGTTTGCTGCCATTGGAAAAACTGAAGAATCACAGGCAATGCGTGATGAGGACAACACGCGGGTGGATCGCCTTGAGCTGTTGCACACTACCATCGGGTTACCCTACGAACGGCCAGCGAAATTTCCCGCCCGTGCGTTGTTCGATGCAACCCCAGAGTTTACAACATTTCTTGCCGAGCGCGGAAGTGAGTTGTGCGCGATTCGCCTTATTCCCACAACAGCTGATCTTCCAAAGTTTCGCAACCGCGGGCTTTCACTGGGGGAGTGCTACCAGACATGGCTCTTGAAACAAATCGTTGATCCGGATCAGTACACCGCCGAGATATACCCACACACCGATCTGCTCCTGTGGTCGGCAATTTTTGTCGTGAATGCCGATGGCATATTCGGCGAAGTCATCCGCGGCATGCATGCGCAGCTCACGCAAGGGGACACCAAAACCCCTCCGTCTCGATTTTTCTCGGATCACCGCGAATGGCAGTGGAGCGATGATGATGCGGACGCGCGCGGACAGGTGGCGCGCATGATTGCGGCGCTCGCGGTTGCCGATGCCGACCGCCAACATATTCTCAACCAAAAACTCGGATCTGACTTTTCGCACGGCTATCTTCATGGCTATTTTGAGACCACCGTCTGGCCGGGTTATCATCTTCACTTTATTGACTACAACCGTTTGTTAGGCAAGAAGATCGCAACGCCGCCAAGGCCCGAAGCAACAGCCCAGGCCAGCCAGGCCATTGTGCATGGCATTGTCGCCATGCAAGGAACCGCAACGGGCGCGGTCGTTATCGTGACGCCAGAGAATCTTGCGACGGTTGACTTTCCGGTCGGTGCTGTCCTTGTCTGTGACAATACCGATGTGCGATTTTTGCCGTTGATGAAAAAAGCGGGTGCGATTATCACCAACCGCGGCGGTCTCTTAAGTCACGCGGCGATTGTTGCGAGAGAACTTGGTGTGCCGTGCATTATCGGCGCTGGCAATGCGACGACGATGCTTCAATCAGGATCCCGCGTTCGCGTTGATGCAACAACTGGAAATGTATGGATCGTCGCGTAATCAAGGATCTCACGGGCCGCGCGTGGTACCATCAGCGTTTTGATGGCTCGCCGTTCTATTTGTTTTTTATTGGCGAAGCCGAGGTGCGCCAAGAACGGCGGAAACCGCCCGGGACCGAGGCCGATGTCCGTGTGTGTTTTTTCGAAGACGGCAAAGCCGACTGGTATCTTGATTTGAGTGATGTGCGCAGAGGCTCCGAGGCAGTGATCCGCTTGGCCAAGCGCGACCCGAATATCTCGAAGAAGCTTCTCGCCCGATGGCAGCGTGATGAAATGCGGTTCCAGGATTTTTTTGATCGTTTCGCGGCCATCCATCTTGGAGGGCTTTCGGATACGAATCTGCTCAAGCTCTACGGCACGTATGCGATGGCGGGCATCAACCGTTTTACGTCCTCCTCCATTATTGACCATTTTGCGCTCGGCACCGATGAACACATCGCCCGCATGCTGCGCGAAGAGGTTGGCGCGCTTAGAAGCGAATCGCAGTTTACCGAAATTTTTAGCGCCGCCACCGCCCCGGTGCACCAATCATTCATCAATGCGGCAGAGATGGAGCTGTTGAAGATTGCGATCGCGAAGGCAAAAAGTCTCGATGCCCTGGCGGCCTATCAGCAGCGCTACTTTTGGATCAGCAATAACTATCGCGATGCGAATGTGCTTGCAGTTGAGCATTTCAAGAAAGAAGTTGATCTGTGGAGAACGTCAAAGAAAGATCTCACCGCGCAGTATCGTCAGTTACAGCACACTGCCCGGAACAATGCGAAGAAAAAGGCGGCATTGTTCCGACAGTACACATTTTCTCCGCTCTTGAAGACGTTGTTAAAAATATCCGAAGATTTCACTTGGTGGCAGGATGAACGCAAAAAGGCAACCTTTCTCAATATCCATCTTGGTACACAGATTCTGGGCGAGATGGCGCGTCGTATCGGTCTCGATCGGGAGCTCACGAAGTTTTTGGTTCCTGGAGAAGTGGCGCTGTGGTTTCGCCATGGCGAGCCGTCGGTGCGCGACCTCACACGCCGTCAGGTATCGAGTGGGTTCGTGTGCTCTCGCAATGGCTATACGGTTGCGGTTGGTCGTGATGGTGATCGTCTCCGTCGCGCCATGTTTCCAAAAAAACAGGCGGACGTTGTTCGTGATATTCGCGGGCTTGCCGCATCGGTTGGGCGGGTGATCGGTCGCGTGAAGGTGGTTGGCTCCGTCAAAGAAATTGGAAAAGTAGAGACGGGCGATATTCTTGTTGCGGTGATGACGCGGCCTGATTATATTGCCGGCATCAAGAAAGCTGCGGCGCTGGTTACGAACGAAGGCGGTATCACCTGTCATGCTGCTATTATCAGTCGAGAGCTCGGCATTCCCTGCATCATCGGCACCAAGATCGCAACCGAAGTATTCCACGACGGCGATCTCGTCGAGGTCAACGCCAATCATGGCGTCGTCACCCTGCTTGAGCGGGTATGACGAACAAGCCTCAAGGAGACTGGATGCAGGTGTTTTCGAGATCAACGCCTGCACAAAGTTCTGAAGTGCCGATCGCCCGCGCAGCAATGCAGCATTGGCCGAGGCATATCCGAGCGATATGCTATATCCCACAGAATGGGCAGTGGGAGTTCTGGCAACAGAAGCGGGAGTTTCTTCGCTGGATGGAAGCAGTGGCTCGGCCGCTTCAGCATCCACGCTGGAGCCTTTCGGCGCATGTGCTGAAATATCACACGGTGCGATTGAGGCTCCATGCTGCGGCGCGCCGTGTCGCGCGCACACCGACGCTTCAAAACTATCGTCACTACGTTGCGGCCTATGCGCCATATGCCGAATTCATCTGGACGCCGTGGTCAATTACCTATTCTCTTGAGCCATGGCTTTTGAGCGAACTCCAACGTGTTCTGCCAGAAAAGTGGGAATGGGTCTATGAAGGGCTTGCAATCCCATCGCAACGCATCCCAATGGAGCAGCTCGAGCGCGCATTATTGCGCTGGAGGCTCACCCGTGGGAGCAAAACAGAGCTTGAACATCTTGCCCGTCGTTTTGGGCATCTCCGATCGTATTCGATCAACGATCAAAGCTGGACCGCCAAAGACCTTGCGAAGATGGCGGCAGGAATGCCAGGCCCGGCAAAAGAAGTAGAGCGTCGAAGGCGGACCGATCGGGCGCACCGCGCGCGATCGCGTGCGGCACTCGCGTTGCTTTCTCAATGGCCCGGGTTACGGCACGTCGCCGAAGTTATTCACTGCTATACGTGGTTACGCACTGATCGCGCTGATGAGTACAAAAAAGCGATGGTGCTCGCGCAACCATTGTATCGCGCACTGGAACGACGCTTCGGTTGGCAGCATGGGTGGGCAGGACATTGCACGTATGAGGAAATCTGCACTGCCCTTGCATTGGGCGGGCTTCCAGAAGCGTCCGAGTTGGAGCGTCGCGCCAAGAACCAGTACGTGATCTTTATTGAACGGAGAAAAGGGCATATCATTTCCACGATCTTCAGTGATCAACGACAGTGGAGCGTGTTTCTTCGTCGTCATGTTCCTGGTCGGCAGCTCGCTGAAGGCATTCGTGAAGTCCGCGGGACCACCGCATTTTCGGGGCATGCGCGAGGTCGGGCTCGGGTGATTCTTCGCGCTGCCGATGTTGCGAGCATGCGGCACGGCGAGATTCTCATCTCCGATATGACCCACCCCGACTATATGACCGCAATTCGGAAAGCCGCAGCAATGGTCACGGATGAAGGGGGAATTCTCTGCCATGCCGCGAGTATTTCACGCGAGTTAAAGATCCCGTGTATCATTGCCACCCAGCGGGGGAGTAAAGTGTTGAAAACTGGCGATATGATCGAGGTGGATGCGACACACGGTGTGGTGCGAAAAGTTTGACAACCTCAAAGGAAGTATTATAATACTATTAGTATATATATTTTCTCATACTGTATGATCAATAAGGTGTTTAAGGTTGGCGACAGTGCTGCAGTGACGATCCCAAAGAAGGTGCTCCGCGATATGCGTTTGCGCATTGGAGATCACGTCACGCTTGATTATGATGCCGCACAAACACGCCTGCATGTCTCTCCGCTGCAGCGGCAGCGTCATGGCATCACCCCCCGCACACAGGTATATCTTGAAGAATTTATGCGGCAATACGGCCCAATGCTGCGAAAACTATCGCGGCGTTAGATCGCTATGAAGATGCGGTATCTGTTGATGGATGAAGTACTGTACGTGCATACGGCAATGATCGCGGAGTATGGGGGTACACATGGACTTCGTGATGTTGGGTTGCTTGAAAGTGCAGTTCAGCGTCCACAGCAGACGTTCGGGGCGAAGGATCTCTATCCAACGGTTTGGTTAAAAGCAGCCGCGCTTTATCATAGTCTCACCCTGAATCACGCCTTTGTTGATGGGAATAAGCGCACCGCAATCACTGCGACTGCGCTGTTTCTTCGATGGAACGGCTGGCAGTTGACCGCAGATTCCGAGATCCTTTTTCGGTTTATTTTGCGTGTGATCCGTCAAAAAATTTCCGTCGAAAGGATCGCGACGTGGCTTGAAGCACAGAGTGAGGCAGCAGAAAGAGATCGGTATGAGCAATCCCATGCTCGAAAAAATTCAAAATAATCCCGGGCCGTGGTATCACAAACAATTCCACGCGTTCCCTTTTACGTTGGGATGCGCTGCGGTTGGGGTGATCGCGTGGACGAGGAAGCACCTTGTGGGGTATCCAAGCGTCGGACACTGTTTTTACGAACAGGACGTGGCTGATTGGTACTGGGAGTATCCGGCCCTCCTTCGCGCAAGAAAAAAGTTGATTGCGAGGCACCTCACGAATGATCAATTTTTTTTGCGGTTTGAACGTGAACAAGGCCGGGCATTGCGACGGTTTATTCCGGCCGTTGCTCGTTTTCTTTCCTTCGACATGTCTACGCTTTCTGACGGCATGCTCTGGAAGCGGTACGCCGAGGTTCTCCACTGGTATTATACGGTGTGGGGCTGGGGCGGCATCTCGGAGCCGTTTTTAGGCGCGGGAGAAGATTGGCTTCAAGACGCGGTCGGTCCGGAGCTTGAGAGTCGTTTTGGTAAGCATTGGCGGAGGGAATTTGATATTCTGGCGACTCCGCAGTATCAGAGTTTTTCCAGTCGCGAGCATCAATCATTGCTGCGGCTTGCGGCGATGTTGATTCGTCGCAGTGACCGAGGGAAATTTGCTCGTGCGCTCCGACGTCATACAATGGCATTTTATTGGGTGGAAGATAATTATAGCGTTTCGCGCAATCATGACGAGCAGACATTTTTTACGCGCGCGCGGGGCTTGATGCGACGTCATCCGGAACAGCTGCTCCAGGAAGAACGCGCAAAACATCGCGCACGCATGCGCAAAAAAGCAACAGTGCTTTCGCTGATGTCGCCGAAATCTCGTCGACTTATTGCGCTTGCCGATCTGTTGGCCGGGCATGTGGATCAACGCAAGTCATGTACCTTTCGGATGGCGCGCGTCTGGTTTGCGATAGTCAACGAGGTGTCACGACGGTATCGAATTCCGAAACAGGAGTTGCTGTACCTCACGAATAAAGAATTGGAGCGCGCCCTTAAAAATGCCACGTTCGATCGTGCGACATTGCGCGAACGTCGGCAGCGCTGCCTGATCATCACAACGCCGTCGGGGGAGCATATTTTTTCTGGTACCGCGATTGCTGCCATCAAAAAAGAGCAGTTCGAAGATGTGATGGTCAGCGGCAGCGAGGTGCGTGGTATTTCCGCATCGGTTGGACGCGCGCGTGGCATTGTTCGCATTGTGGCGACCCATGACGAGATTGCGAAA
>Ga0209515_10009149_pt1 | contig 11352 bp, 12 predicted proteins | sample Subgroupgradi54m_FD_187454 | JGI IMG/M metagenome (GOLD analysis project Ga0209515, IMG submission 187454) | Subsurface groundwater microbial communities from S. Glens Falls, New York, USA - GMW60B uncontaminated upgradient, 5.4 m (SPAdes)... ...
GCGACATCGCTATTTTTTATCGCACCAACGCGCAAAGCAGAAATTTTGAAATAGAACTAAAAAATAGCGCTATTCCTTATCGCCTAGTCGGAGCCTTAGGCTTTTATGCCAGGCGCGAAATCAAAGATACCCTTGCTTTTGCCAGAATTCTGGCCAATCCAAAAGACGAAGTCAGTCTCTGGCGCGTCCTCACTAATTTTTCCTCGTTTTCTCTGACTCCCGAAACCTTGAAAAAAGTCAAAAAATACATGGAGGAAAAGGCTGTGGATAGCTGGCAGGCCATTGATTTTGCCAGCAAAACAAACGAGCTCGTTTCGAGACGTGCCGCGCAAAAACTCGCGCGTCTGCTCGAGGTCTACGCCTCCCTATCCCAAAAACTAAGTCCCCCCGCCTCACTCGACTCGATCTTAGAAGCCATCGCGCAAGAAAGCGGATATTTAGAAGAGCTTGAGCAAGAACGCGCGCTCAATATTTGGGAATTAGTCGAATCTTGCCGCGACTACCAAAAAGAACATCCCGAGACCACCTTGCTTGAATTTTTAAATCACACCAGCTTGCTCGCCAGCGTCAGCGCGGACAATTACAACAACAAAACCAATACAAACACGGTGAGCCTGATGACTATTCATCTGGCAAAGGGGCTGGAATTTAAAGCTGTTTTTTTGACCGGTTTGGAGGAGGGACTATTTCCTTTTAAAGCTTCCAAAACCAACCCGGACGAACTGGAAGAAGAAAGGCGAATTTTCTACGTCGGCATGACCCGCGCCAAAGACCTTCTCTACTTAAGCTGGGCAAAACGGCGAATGTTGTTTGGAAATTACGAAGACAACAATCCTTCCCGGTTTCTCTACGAAGCGGGACTTTTAGAAGGCGAGTGGTCTAATAAACCAAAACTCAAACGCGGCGCCAGGGTAAAACATCCTCTCTTCGGCGAAGGCCGGGTTTTGACCATCAGCGGTCAAGACGAGGACGCTAAAATTACCATCAGCTTCGTAAGCGGCGCCACGAGAAAATTTCTGATGAAGATAGCCCCCCTGGAAATTGTCTAAGTGGAAAATACGAGCAAGTTGTTTGACCGCGTGGCCCACCTGGCGCGCTTGGGCCCTTATGAACCAAAAATGGGCGAACATCTTGGCCAAGATTTCGCGCGGATACTCGATTTATTCAAAGTCTTAGAACAGTTAACCGCGAACAAAGAAACCAAGCCCTCCTGGGCGGCGGGACCATGCAACGCTTTTAGAGAGGACGAAAGCCGGGCGTTCAAAAATCGTGAGGCTATTGTGGCCAACTTTCCGGCAAAAGAAAGCAGTTATTTAAAAGTTCCCAGGGTAATCGAGTAGAAATGAATATTTTAGATCTCTCGGCCACGGAACTGACCGCCAAGGTGCGCGGCGGCGAGCTTTTGCCCACGGACATTGTCAGCGCTTATTTTAAGCAAATCGAAACCTTAGAACCGGAAATCGACGCGTATCTTTTGCTCATGAAGGGCAGCGCTTTTGAGCAAGCGAAGACTCTTGAAAATAAAATTAAATCCAAAAAACCCTTGGGCGCCTTAGCGGGTGTGCCGATGAGTATCAAAGACAATATATGCGTTGAAGGATCTCCCACTACTTGCGCTTCCAAAATTTTATCCGGTTACAAGGCAACCTACAACGCGACCGTTATTGAGCGCTTGACGGCCCAAGACGCCATTATCCTTGGAAAAACCAATTTAGACGAGTTCGCCATGGGCTCATCGACGGAAAACTCGGGAATCAAGGTCACCAAAAATCCTTGGGATACCACGCGCGTTCCCGGTGGCTCCTCAGGAGGCTCGGCGGCTTCGGTTGCCGGCGCTATGGCTTTAACCTCTTTAGGTTCAGAAACCGGGGGATCCGTCCGCCAACCGGCTAGTCTCTGCGGCGTGGTAGGACTCAAGCCAACCTACGGAGCGGTTTCTCGCTTTGGCTTGGTTGCCTTCGCTTCCAGTTTGGATCAAGTCGGTCCCTTAGGAAGAGACGCGCGAGATACGGCCTTGATTTTTGAAACCATTGCCGGCCATGACCCTAAAGATTCCACCAGCCTCCCAAACAAAGTCGAGAGTCGTGAGTCGAGAGTCGTGAGTCGAACAATCGGAATTCCAAAAGAATACTTCGATGTTGAGGGGTTAGATCCTGAAGTGGCTAAAGCCATGGAAAATGCGATAGATACTTTCAAAAAAGAAGGTTTTACCATTAAAGAAATATCGCTTCCTCACACCAAATACGCCTTGCCAACGTATTACATACTGGCGTCCTCTGAGGCTAGCGCCAATTTAGCCCGCTTTGACGGTATGCGCTACGGATCAAGAGTCCAGGGTCAGCAGGGGCAAGAGGAAGGAGAGCTAATCCAAACGTATAAAGCCTCTCGCACAAAAGGTTTTGGAGCGGAGGTTCAAAGAAGAATCTTAATCGGAACTTTCGCCCTTTCCCACGGCTACTACGAAGCGTATTACGGACGGGCGCAAATCGCCAGAAGCCAAATCACGCTAGATTTTTCAAACGCTTTCAAAGAAGTTGACGCCATCATAAGCCCGACAACACCGACACCGGCGTTTAAAATCGGCGAGAAAACACAGGACCCCCTCGCCATGTATCTTTCCGATATTTTTACCATTCCCGTTAATTTAGCCGGCATCCCGGCGGTTTCCATTCCATGCGGTTTTTCCAAAAACAATTTGCCCATTGGCCTGCAAATCATGGCTTCTCACGGGCAAGACAAATTTTTACTGGAACTGGCACAGAGTTTTGAAAAGGCGACATCTCGTGAATTTATAAAAAGACCGCGAATTACTGGAGGAAAAATAAATGATTAAGCGCAAAAAAGGAATGAATTTCGAATATTCCGCCGGCGGAGTAGTGTACGAAAAACAGCAAATTCTTTTAATCGAAGTTGAAAACCTGCAAGGTAAAATTGTTTGGACCTTCCCTAAAGGTCACATCGAAACAGGAGAAGACGCTCGCTTAGCCGCCCTGCGCGAAGTTGAGGAAGAAACAGGCTACGTCTGCGAAATTATTCGGGAACTCCCTCGGGCAAGCTACCACTTCATGCGCGGCGGCATCTTGGCGCGAAAAACAGTGCGATGGTTTTTAATGCGGCCCAATGAGAGCGGCGAAATTCAAACCAAAGATGAGGTCCGCAGGGTTGCCTGGAAAACTCTCCCGGTAGCTGAAAAACTTCTTGTTTACCCCAGCGACCTGCATTTAGTGGAAGCCATCAAGAAGGAAGTTTAAAATGGCAGTATTGGTCACGGAGGTTCGAGCCGGCGATGTTGTCCGCTTAGAGGGCGCCTTGTGCAAGGTGCTCGCGATGAACATGCACATGGGCAGCGGCAGATCGGGCGCCATGGTACACATTAAAATACGCAATTTGGAATCCGGTTCTACCATCGAAAAACGTCTGGCGACAAGTGACAAACTGGAAACTCTCCCCACCGAACGAATCCACATGCAATATTTATACACAGAAAATGATTTGGCGTATTTCATGAATCCTGATACCTACGAGCAAATTTCCTTGAAAAAGCAGGTCATCGGCGGCGCGGGTTTGTTTTTAAAGGAAGAGGATAAGGTTTCTCTTGAAATGTTCGACGGCAAACCTATTACCGTTGACTTCCCCGCCATTGTCGAGGCTCGCGTTGCCTCCACGGGAGCCGGCTTACGCGGTCAAGGAGACAGCTCCTACAAGGAAGCAACCTTGGATAACGGATTAACGCTTATGGTTCCTCAATTTATAAAAGACGGCGATATTGTTCGCGTCGAAGTAGAAACCCAAAAATACGTCGATCGCGTCCGCAAGGAAGTTACGAAATAACAGAATCCATGCAAAATTCTTCAAATCCGTCATTGCGAGCACAGCGAAGCAATCTCATGAAAGATCATGTCCTTTAAACAGCTCAAGGACTTCTGTGTTCGCAAACGGGTGCATTTGGGTTACCCCGTTTTTCTCGTTGGGGCTTTTTTAATTCCCGGTTGCTCGAGAACTCTTATTTTAATCGGCTGCGTTTACGTTGCACTCGGACTTTTAATTCGCAGCTGGAGCGCCGGTTACATTCACAAATCGACGGAACTCTGCACCACGGGGCCCTACTCCTGGCTGCGCCACCCCCTCTATCTATCTAACGCTCTGATATTTTTTGGTTTTGCCGTGGCCATTACCCATTTCGATAAACCCGCTATTTCTTTGATTCTGTGGTGTTTAGTCGGCGCTTATTTTACCATCGTCTATAAATGGCGCATCGAATTTGAAGAAAAGAAACTATCGGAAATTTTTACAAGCGCCTGGGCTGCCTACGTTCAAGAAGTTCCCCGTCTAATTCCTAGAATTCCCAAAAATCAAAAAAGCACGGATTCCCATTTTTCCTGGAACCAATGGCTGCTCAACAAAGAATACCGCGCCTTAATCGCGGCAAGTATCACCCTAACTATCATTCTCTTTTTATCCCATGGTTCCTAAAATAGGCCTCGAGATCCACGCTCAGCTAAAAACAGCTTCTAAGCTTTTCTGCTCCTGCTCCACCAACGCCTTTGGGACCGCGGCCAATACCAACATCTGCCCCGTCTGCGTGGCCGAACCCGGGGTACTGCCCGTTCTCAACAAAAAAGCGGTGGAACGCCTGATAGAAATGGGGCTGGCTCTAGGTTGCTCCATATCAACTTGGAACCGTTTCGCCAGGAAAAACTATTTCTACCCCGATCTGCCAAAAAATTATCAGATTTCCCAGTACGAGGAACCGGTGGCCACCCATGGCAAATTTAGCTTCTTTAGCTCTAATGAGAGAAAAACCGTGCGCATTACGCGCATTCACCTAGAAGAAGATGCCGGCAAACTCATGCACGCATTGGGCTCTCAAGAGCTCGACTTTAGCCTAGTAGACTTTAACCGCGCCGGCATGCCGCTCGCCGAAACAGTTACCGAGCCTGACTTCACGAACGCGCAAGAGGTAAGCGACTTTCTCCAAGCTCTACGCGCCACACTGAGGCGTCTGGATGTATCCAACTGTGACTTAGAAAAAGGCGAAATGCGAATGGACGTTAATATTTCTTTATCCCCCGATGGCGACACGCTCGGAACCAAAGTAGAAATAAAAAATTTAAATTCTTTCAAATCGGCGCGCGACGCCTTGGAATATGAAATCAACCGCCAGGGAGAACTGCTTAAAAACGGGGGCAAGGTCTCCCAAGAGACAAGGCTCTGGGATACCAAAGCCAACCAAACCAAAGTATTACGCAGTAAAGAGGAAGCCAGCGATTATCGCTATTTCCCCGACCCCGATCTTTTGCCTATTGTCATTGATGCCAATTGGCAAGAAAAAATTAGGCTTACTCTTGGCGAACAGCCCATAGCTAAGCTCGAGCGTTACCAAACGGAATTAGGCTTTGGTCTCAAAGAGGCTCAGGCCATGATTTACAACGAAGATCCGGCAATACAAAAACTATTTGATGAAACGCTCGACTTGGCGAAAGGCGCAAGCGGCACTATCGAAGCCAAAACTATAGCCAACTGGATATTAAACGATCTCCTGGCCTATCTTAAAGATCAAGAGGGTCAGCTGGCATCTCTAGAGTTCACCCCGCAACGCTTTCTTGCTTTTCTCGGTACCATTGCCGCCAAAGGCCTTCCAAACAAGATTGCCCGCGAAATATTCTTGGCGCTACTGGCAGACCCTAAACTCGATGCTTCGGCCGCCATCGAAAAAAGCGGATTTACTTTGATTGATTCTAGCGACCAACTTACAAAACTAGTTCAAGAAGCTATCGCCGGCAACCCCAAAGCTGTCCAAGAATTTCTGCAAGGTAAAGAAAAAGCCGTTGGCGCTTTAATGGGCGCCATCATGAAGGCAACCAAGGGTCAAATCCAGCCCCAAAAAGTCCAAGACCTTCTGCGCCAAGAGCTGGAAAAACTAAAAACCAAAATTATTTGAATTTTTTCCCTAGCGAATTTAATTTTTAAAACTTTCGCGACGGTACGTTTTTAATAAAAGGCGCTTAGGAAATGGGACAATAAGAAAGTGAGACGGAACATAAAACTAACTTTAAAGAGACCCGCTCGTGGTCTCAAGAAATTGGAAAACCTCCGCGCGAAGCGGATATCTGCACCATCAAAAATCCCAATTGGGTACTCCTGGCAACAGACGGCCTAATAGACCCTGGCCACGAAAATTCAGCAAATCTCCTTAAAGACGTTGCCGAATTCGCCAAAAAAGGGGCCAGCGCCAAAGAGTTACTGGCGTGGGCCGAGCAAAAAGGTCTTCAAGACAACGCAACCGCTGTCGTCTGGAAACGAAACTACTGAAATTCCACTTTAGGGGCTTGGGCCGCGGCTTTGTCCGCTTCAAAGTACGAAGTGGACTTCTCAAATCCAAACATTTTGGCGATCAGATATCCTCAAATGGAATGCGAAGCAGCTGTATGCGACGCTTTGCGTTCTATGGCTGATTTTTTCGGCATAATAGTCCCGTAGATGAATTACTTATTGCCTGTTGAGCATATTGAGCGCCATATATTTTTAATTCGAGGGCACAAAGCTATGCTGGACTCGGATTTGGCCCGGATTTATGGCGTGACCACCAAGCGCCTCAATGAACAGGTTCGACGCAATAAAAAAAGATTTCCGCCGGATTTTATGTTTCAGCTAACCAAGAAAGAAGCCGAATCTTTGAGGTCGCATTTTGCGACCTCAAACGACAGACGAGGCGGGCGTCGATACGTACCTTTCGTTTTTACCGAGCATGGCGCCGTCATGCTTTCTGCGGTTTTAAATAGCGCTGTCGCTGTAGAAGCCAGCGTTCAGATTGCGAGGGCTTTCGTGAAATTAAAGCAAATGGTAAACACCCGCAAAGAACTGGCGAAAAGACTTGACACTTTGGAGCACGAACTCAAAAATCACGGAACGCAAATTCGCAGTTTGTTTGACGCAATAAAAGAGCTGATGGAGCCACCGCCAAAACCAGGCCGTAAAATTGGATTTTTGTCAGAAAAGGTTCCATGAGTACCCTTGTGCTATCCCCAACAACCTCAAAATTTGAAGTCAATGTCTTTGCGCAACCATTGTTGATTCAGGAAATATTGGGATGCCCAATGCCTGCATGGATGGAACCTTTAAAATCAAAACGTATTTTCTTTATTGGCATTGGCACTAGCTATTACGCGGCCCAAATTGCCAAGTGCCTTTGGCAACAGTTTGTTTCTGCAGATTGCCAAGCAATTCACAGTTATGATTTTGTGCGCGAACCGCAACCGATACAATCGGGCGAGGTAGCGGTTCTTTTTTCTCACACGGGATTAAAATCGTTTACTTTAGATGCTGCGCGTCTTGCCAGCCAAAAGGGAATTGTCACTATCGGTATTACTTGCAAAAACAGTCCCTGGAAGGATGGTTTGACCTATCATCTAGAAACTTGCGAGCGGGAAAACATTGGGGCGTTTACAAAGTCACTAACCTCGGCATTAGCTTGGATCATTCGATGGATTAATGCTCCGGGATTAACTAAAGACATTCTGCGGGCGCGCGATCAGTTAAAAGAAGGTCCGGTATTTCCCCAAGTTACTCGTGCTACCGATCTTATTTTAGTTGGCAATTTGGTCGGGGAATGGGTGGCCCGCGAAATTGCCCTTAAGTTGCAAGAAGCCGCTTACGTTAAAGCGAGAGCTTTTGGTCTTGAAGAGTTTCTTCATGGCCCTAGGATTTCTGCGGACAAGCACAGTATTGTCGTTGCCTTTCCCACGCCAACAGAACCTCGCTGGAACGTTTGTCGAGCGTATTTAAAAACAATTAGAGTTCCCATCCTTGAGGTTACGAATAAGCCCTCGCAGCCTCCTGGCACCTGGTGGCTACGGCAACTTTTTTGGGGTCAACGTTTGACATTGGATGTGTGTCGGCAGCTTGGCGCCAATCCTGATACCAACCGCACCGACGATCCACTCTACAAAGAAGCTCGGGAAACGCTCAGGCTGTGAATATATCTCTTTTTACTGGAATTCCACCTTGGGGGCTTGCGCCGCGGCCTTGTCCGCTTCAAAGTACGAAGTGGACTTCTCAAATCCAAACATTTTAGCGACAAGATTAACCGGGAACCGCCTCACGGTAACGTTGTAGCTGCGAATGACCTCGTTATAGCGGCGGCGCTCAACGGCAATGCGATTTTCCGTGCCGGCAAGCTCATCCTGAAGCATCATGAAATTCTGATTGGCTTTTAAGTCCGGATAGCGCTCCACGACAACCATAAGTCTAGAGAGTGCCCCTTCTAACCCTTGGGCGGCTTCTATTTTTTCTTTGGGAGATTTGGCCTCACCCCATTGACTGCGCAAACGCGTGACTTCGGTCAACACTCCGCTCTCATGTTTGGCGTAGCCCTGAACGGTGCGAACCAAGTTGGGAATCAGGTCATAGCGCCGTTGGAGAACATTTTCCACCTGCGCCCAAGATTCGGGAATGGATTCGTTGTAGCTTACCAATCGGTTATAACCCGCTACACCCCATATCACAAAAAGTCCAACGACACCCAAAACAATCCAGAGAGTCTTATTTTTCATTTGTTTTTCTCCTGTTTCGTCCACTCATCTACTATGTCTACGATTTTTTCAATCGATTTTAAATACCTAGCGAAAAGCTCAAGGGGATCAAGCCCCGCGTGCTTTTGTCCGCCTTTCATTTCCCCGATAATTCGAAAGATCTCATCGTCAAAATCCACGTGCCTCTTGAGCATCGGTAAAATGTCCGCCTTACGCGCCGGAACGGGCTCCCTGTGAAGTCTCAAAGAAGCGCGAAAGAGCACAAGAAACGTGGACAGAGAGTTGATCAAAAGCTCCCGAACCTCTTTGGGTTTAGCTCGTGTCATCAAAAACCGCGTGTGCAATTGTATTAGCTTACCCCTCATTTCATGCTCAAGCTCGAAGCGCAGGTTGCTCAAATCAATCGCGATATCCTCCATCGGGTCTTGACCAAAGAGAACTTTGTGATTTTCTTTGATATCGGTTAACTCAATGGGAAAAACATCGGCCGAACGACGCAAGCGTTTTGAGGTTAAAAAAAGCGGAGTTGGATTGCCCTCTTTGACCCACTGACTAGAGAGATTGGCCAATGCTGTCAGCTCCTGGGCCCCCAATTGGTTTAGCACAACTAAGATATTGTAGTCCGAACGCTTAGCCACATGATCCCCCGCCGCATGGGACCCATAAAGAATCACTGATTTTAAATTGTCTTTACAAATAGTTTTAAGACTTTCAGCTAAATTTTCCGGTTTGGTTTCCGCGCTACCGCGCTCCAACCATTTCCTCACAAACCCGCTTCGCGGGTACCCTTGTTCGGTCATCACCATTTACTCCTCCTTGCTCTCTACCAACTTCGGCTTGAGCCGCCGCCGCCGGAGAGCCCTCCGCCAAATCCTCCGAAGCCTCCCCCAAATCCTCCTCCTCCAAAACCGCCGCCCCTACCGCCGCTAAAAAACATCAGGAAAAGAATAGGGTGACGGACAAAAAGTATCGCAAACACTAAGAAAATAATAAATTGCAAAAGAAGAGCGCCCCTAGGATGCGCCGGCCGAGATTGCGACAACTCGCTCGAAACAGTGAGCTTCACCCCCGCGTCTTTCGCCACTATGGAAGCCACTGTCATCGCCCCGCGCACAATCCCCTCGGAATAATCTCCGGCTTTAAAATAGGGAATCATCTGCGTGTCCATAATTTGCCCGCACAATCCATCGGGCAAAATCCCTTCCAGACCATAGCCCACTTCAATTCTGGCTCGGCGATCTTCGATAGAAACGAGAATTAAAGCCCCATGATTTTGCCCATTTTTACCGATGCCCCAATTTTGAAAAAGGCCCGTAGCGTAGCTTTCAATGTCTTTGCCTTCTAAATTTTTAACAACCGCCACGGCTACCTGGGCTTTGGCCTTTTGATCTAGCTGAGTGAAAACATCCTCAAGCGCTCCCTGGGCACGGCCATCTAAGACTTGCGCAAAATCATTGACATACCCGTGAGCCGCTGGATAGGCCGATAGCGTCAAGGGCATGAGCCCGAAAAAAATCAATAAGAGAAGTAGGGCGCGCGGGTACCCGTGTTCGGCCATAGTCTTATGGTATTGCTCTACCAGAGAAATGTCAATTACTCGTTACTTAAACATCAAAGATAGCGCCAGGGAGTTTTCTTTCAACCACCGGCGGCAAGATTTATAGTCGGGATAAACAGATTGGACCATTGCCCAAAAACGTTCGGAGTGATTGGGGTGTTTTAGGTGACATAGTTCATGAACGACCACATATTCCAAAACCGACGCGGGAGCGATCGAAAGCCTCCAATTAAATCTTACCCCTCCCTTAAAAGAGCAACTACCCCAGCGACTTTTTTGCTCAGCAATACGTATTTTTGAGGGCATCACACCCAAAACAGTTGAATATTTTTTAACGTATTCCTCCGCCTTTTCGGCTGTCAATTTGTAATAAAACTCAAGCAAAATTTGCCGAATTGGGCTTAGACTCTCCGGTACCAGGCGCGTAAACACTTGGAGCTTTTCTTCGTTTAATTCCGCTCGTTGACTACCATCGGGAATTATCTCAAGCGCATAACTTCTGCCCAATATAGAAAACAATTCCCCGTTAACAAACTCTTTGGGAGGATTCTTGTCCGCGACAGATTTAAAATAATCTTGTTTTTTAAAAATCCAATCGGCGTTTTTAAGCACGAACTGCCGAATATCGCGCAAGGGGGCGGATTTGGGGGCCGCCACCACCACGCCGCCATCTCGCCCGATTCGCAGGGTGAGACCTCTCTTGTAGGCCCGTAAATTCAAGTGAAACTCAATTTCCCTATCGCCACTGCTAATAATTTCCGGCATACTAATTCTCCATTCTAGTGAACGCGGCGACAATTTTGCCCATTAAGAACCGTTTTTCCGAAGGCGGGCACCCGCGCTTTAGCGCTGGAGAGTCCAGCCCCTCGTCCCTCAGGGACTCGGTGGGTCCTGGACCCCTGGGCCAGGGCCTCCACTATTCAAATTAAGATGCTGGGCGGCCCTGAGCGCGCCCGCGGACTCGTCCCTAAAGAAAAGCCAAATCTGACCCTCACGATCAACCAATAGATTTGGGGTCGCGTTCATGGAATCCAAAGATATCGCGGGCAAAACGTTCCACGACTTGTCTTTTTTCTTATGACGATACTCCAATAACCCGTCGCGCGTACTGTAATAAGCAATATGGGCAAGTCCCTCGGCGTCCGTGGTTAAGGCAAGTGGGCTGAAATCTGCTTTAAACGCAAAATCTCTGGCGATAATATCTTGCTCCCAACGATTATTCCTAAAAACTCCATAAATTAGATCTCCTCTGGCCTTTGCGTT
>Ga0209515_10009153_pt1 | contig 11351 bp, 10 predicted proteins | sample Subgroupgradi54m_FD_187454 | JGI IMG/M metagenome (GOLD analysis project Ga0209515, IMG submission 187454) | Subsurface groundwater microbial communities from S. Glens Falls, New York, USA - GMW60B uncontaminated upgradient, 5.4 m (SPAdes)... ...
CGCGTGCTCGGTCACGCGCTCGTCGCGGGCTGGATGGAATCGCGCAGCGAGAACGACGCCGTCGTTGTCGCCGAGCACTACGAGCGCGGCGGAAAACCCGCGCGCGCGCTTCCCTGGTGGCATCGCGCTGCGGTGCACGCGATGGAGGGCGCCGATTTCCGCGCGGTCACAGCCCACGTGCGCCGCGCGATGGACTGCGGCGCAGCGGGCGAGATGCTCGGCGCGCTTCACTTGATCGAAGCTGCGGCCGCGCGATGGGCCGGGCGCTACGAAGACGGCGCACGCGCGGCCGGGCACGCGCTACAGCTCTTCCCGCCCGGAACCGACTACTGGTACGAAGCGCTCGGGGAGGTCGCGAACGGCGCCGGGGCGCTCGGCGATCTCGAGACCGTCGTCATCACCCGAGACAGCTTCCTAGCGCAAACCGATCGATGGACGCCGTCGCGCGTCATGGCGCTCACGCGGATCGCGGGCTCGCTCATCCTGATTCGCCCGGAGCTCGCCCACCCGCTGATGGCGCTTGCCGATGGCATCGACCGCCAGCTGCTCGGCGACCACCCGCTCGCGCTGGCGTATCTCGAGCGCTTGCACGGGCTCGAGGCGATGGCGCGTGGAAGACAGGCGGCGTTCTTTCGATCGATGAAGCGCGCATCGGAAGTATTCCACGGCGCCGGCGATCGACGTAGGCGGAATGGCCAGGTAGAAGATGCGGTTGGACGGGAGTTTCAACTCGGCCTCGATCTTTTCGAGGCGCGTCCGGATGTCGGTGTAGGCCTTGGCGTCGTCGATGGCGCCGGCGACGTAGAACAGCCGCCGCTCGAAGTTCGCCCACACGGCGTCCTTGATTTCCTGGCGGGAGTACTTGATGACGCCTTCCCTGGCGATCTCGCGGAAGGCGGCGTCGCTGAGCGGCTTGCGGCCGGTGGCCAGGATCGCATAGTTCGGGGGCAGTACGCCGTCGAGGAGCAGGTTATAGACGGCCGGCACGAGCTTGCGTTTGGCGAGGTCGCCCGACCCGCCGAATATCACCAGCGTGCAGGGTTGCGGAATAAGCGGCTGTGTTGGCTCGGACATGGCAGCGTCCCCCTGCCGGCGCTAGCGCTTCTTGACGGCGTGGCCGCCGAACGCGTTCCGCATGGCGGCCAGCATCTTCTCGGCGTAGGAGTCGTCCTGCCGGGACCGGAATCGGGTGAAAATCGCGGCCGTCAGCGTGGGGACCGGGACGGCCTTGTCGATCGCGTCGAGGATCGTCCAACGGCCCTCCCCCGAGTCCTGGACGTACCCCTTGAGGCCGTCCAGTTTGGGGTTCTCCTTGAGGAATCCCGCGGTCAGTTCCAGCAGCCAGGAGCGCACCACGCTTCCTTGCATCCAGAGATCGGCGATCCTGGCCAGGTCCAGATTGTATTCGCTCTTGGACATGAGCTCGAAGCCTTCGGCGTAGCCCTGCATCATGCTGTACTCAATGCCGTTATGGACCATCTTGACGTAATGGCCGGCTCCGTGAGCGCCCATGTGGGCCCAGCCGTTCTCGGGGGCGAGGGTTTTGAAGATTGGCGCGAGCTTGCCCACGATCGCTTTCTCGCCGCCCACCATCAGGCAGTAGCCGAGCTTGAGCCCCCAGATTCCGCCGCTGGTGCCGGCGTCCACGTAATGGAGGCTTTTCTTCTTGAGCTCGGCCCCGCGCCGCACGTCGTCGTGGAAGTTGCTGTTGCCGCCGTCAATGATGATGTCGCCGGAGGACAGTAGGGAGGCGACCTTGTTGACGGTCTCTTCGGTGGGCGGGCCGGACGGCACCATGATCCAGACGATGCGGGGCGCCTTGAGCTTGGAGACCATGTCTTCGAGCGAAGTCGTGCCGACGCACCCAACGCCCTCCGCCTGTTTGATGAGGTCCGTCGTCCGGTCGTAGGCCACCACGCAGTGCTTGCCCTGCTGGAGGCGGGTGACCATGTTCATGCCCATCTTACCGAGGCCGATAAATCCGAGTTCCATGGCGGCTCCTTTCTTACCCTGATAGGGAGAGTTGCCGATTATAGACTAACTCCGCAAGCAAAACAAAAGGGACGCGGTATTTCCTTGACCCTATGGGGTTCGTCAGCTAGCCTTTTTCCCTATGGTGGTGATCGGCCTGATGTCGGGCACGTCCGCCGACGGCGTGGACGCCGTGCTGGTGGACATTCGAGGGTCGGGCCACGACCTGAAGATCCGCCTGCGGGCCCATCGCACGTTCCCGTATCCTCCGGCGTTTCGAGTCCGCCTCCTGGAGGCCATGACGAGCGGCACGGTTGCCGACGCGTGCCACCTCAATGCCGCGCTGGGGGAATGGTTCGCCAAGGCGGCGCTGAGGCTGCTGAAGGCGGCGCGGGTGCCGGCCGGCCGGGTCGCCTTGATCGGGTCCCACGGCCAGACGCTTCACCACCTGCCGAGGCCGCGCCGCGAGCCGGGCATCGGAGCGGTCCGCTCGACCCTGCAGCTTGGCGCCTCCGCCGTCATCGCCGAGCGGACCGGCATCACGACGGTGGCCGATTTTCGAACGAGGGACATGGCGGTCGGTGGGGAGGGCGCGCCGCTGACGCCCTATCTGCACTATCTGCTCTTCCACCATGCGTCTCTCTCGCGGGCGGTGGTCAACATCGGCGGCATCAGCAATCTGACGTATTTTCCGGCGCGCGCGGGCCTCGGCGCTGTGCGGGCCTTCGATACCGGTCCCGGGAACATGCTGGTGGACGGCGTCATGCGCCATATCACGGCCGACCGCCGGACGTTCGATCGCGGCGGCCGTCTGGCCCGTGCCGGGACGCCGAATGAAAGCCTTCTCGGTACGCTCCTGGATCATCCGTTTCTTCGGCGGCGGCCGCCCAAATCCACGGGACGGGAAGAATTCGGGGAGCGGTTCGTCGGCTACTTCCTGCGGCAGGGCAGACTGCTCAGCCTGTCTGACGCCGATCTGGCCGCGACGGCGACGGCTTACACGGCTCGGACGATCGCGGGCGCGAGAAAGTTTTTGCCGGGGAGCGTGGACGAGGTGCTGGTGTGCGGGGGTGGGGCGCAGAACGCATCACTGATGCGCATGCTGCAAGCCGAATGGAACAATCAAAGTGGGAGAGGGGCAAAGGTGCGGCCGGTGGAAACAACCGGCTGGGACGGGCGCGCGCTGGAGGCCGTGGCGTTCGCGGTCTTCGCCTATCAGCACGTCAAGGGCGTCCCGTGCAACTTGCCGAACGTCACGGGAGCGAAGAAGGCGGTCGTGCTGGGAATGATCGTTCCCGGGAAATGAAATGTAGGGGCGACCCTGTGTGGTTGTCCATTATCAGGGCAGGCACATAGGCCTGCCCCTACGGTTTCTTTATGGGTGAATTCGGGTAGCTGGCGGCGATGCCGTTGGGGCCTTTGCCGACCTTGATCCGTTTGACCTCGGTCAGGGTGGCGAGGTCCACGACCGAGACGTCGTCGCTTCTCGTGTTGGCGACGAAGGCGAGCGTGCCGTCCTGGCTGAACGTGATGCCGTGCGTCCATTTACCCAGCGGTAGCTGTTTGATGAGCTTGCCGGTGCCGGCGTTGATGATGGAGATCTGCGCAGATTCCTGATCGCAGGAGATGACGTATTTGCCGTCGGGACTGACGCCGAGTTGGGCCGGCAGTTTGCCCACCGGGAAGCGGGCCGCCACCGTCCGTGATGCCGTGTCCACCTTGAACACCTGGCCGCTGTTCAATCCCGTGACATAAACGAATTTGCCCCCTGGTTCGACCCAGGCCTGCACGGCCGCGTCCTCGAGCGGCACGGAGGCGACGGCCTTCTTCGCGCCGATGTCGATGATCGCCAGGTCCTTGCTGCCGAGGTTCGCCACGTAGGCGAATTTGCCGTCCGGCGAGATCGCGATGCCATGCGGGCTCTTGCCGACCGGAATTGTGGCCACCGTCGTGAGCGAGGAGGCATCGGTGACCGTCACATCGCCCGACTCGGTGTTAGTGTTCAGCAGGAGCTTCTTGTCCGGCGTCATGAAGATGTGCGCCGGGCCTTTGCCGACTTCCCACCGTGCGACGATGCGCAGCTTGTCGGGGTCCACCTTGACGGCCTGGTTGGCGGGGCCGTCCGTCAGATAGAGCATTCCGTCGGGGCCCAGATGGATGTTGTGCGGGGCGCGCAGGCCCCGGATGGGCGCGCGCTTCTTGCCGGCGTCCGCGTCGATGACCGAGATAGTCCCGTCGCTTTCGTTGGCGGTATAGACCCACGTGGCGGCGAACACGCTCTGAGCAAACGGGAAGAGAGTTAGAAGGAATGTGAGGAGAGTGGCCTGGAAAGCCATCACATAAAATTCATGAACTTGGTCTTGGCCTCGTCCATGAGCGCTTCGGTGACCTGAGTCGCGCCCCGCTCCTGGGCGATCCGCTCGACTTCCTTCCGTGCCATGGGCCGGATGAAGTCGGGGATGTTCTCCAGGCGCTTCTCGGCGGCCGGCGCCCAGGGAATCCCTTCCGTGGCGTTCTTCGAATCGTCCATCACCTGCAGCGTGATCTTCTTGAAGCCGTGCTTGCGGGCATAGGCCTCGATGCCGCCCTTGATCATCGGGCGGACGAACGACGGCGTCTTCTCCAGCCGTTCCAGCGCGTCCGGCGTCCAGTCGAACTCGGCCGTCGCGCCGCCCTTGGCTTCTGTGGAAGAACCGAGGCCCATCTGGGCCACCACCGCCGAGAAGGGACACCCGCCGGTCTTCTTTTCGCCTTCGGCGGGCGCGGCTGACGCGGCCGCCGGCTTCTCGCTGTAGTGCTCCTTCAAATAGTTGGCCATCTCGGCCTGGTTCTCGCCTTCCCCGCGAAGCCCGCCGCGCGTCATCTCGAACGGCTGGGCGGCGACGGTCCGTCCGCCGAGCTGGACGCCCAGGGAACTCACCATCTGGGTTTCGCCGGGATTGGTGACCATGGTGAATCGCGCCCCGCAGGACGGGCACCCGAAGAACACACCGAGCGAGCCTTCGGCCGGCTTCTCGACCTTCTCGAAGTTCATGTAGGTTTCGCACTTCATGCAGACGAACTTCATGGTGACTCCTTATAGTTGCTTGGCCATGATTTTCTTATAGTCGAGAAGCGTCTTGATGCGGGTCACGATCTCATCGAACCGCTTGAGGGTCGGGTGGTCGCCGTCGATGAGGGGCAAGCCCTTGTCGAACGATTTCGCCAGCGTCCGGTCGAAGGGAATGCGGCCCAGGAGCGGCAGGTCCAGCGCCCGACACAGCGCTTCCGTGTCGCCTTCGAACAGCTCGCTCTCGGTCCCGCATTGCGGGCAGCGGTAGATGCTCATGTTCTCGACCATCCCCAGCACGTTGATGCCGAGGTCGCGGGCGTAGGCGATGGACTTCCGCACCACGTCCGACGCGACTTCGGACGGCGTGGTCACGACGATCGCGCCGTCCAGATTCGGAATGAAGCCGGCGATGACCGGCGGCTTGTCGGCGGCGGCGCCGGGCGGCAGGTCCGTGAGGAGGTAGTCCACGTCGCCCCAAACGATATCGGCGATGAACTCGCGAATCACGTTCATTTCCATCAGGCCGAGCCAGACGGGACTGAGATCCATCGGGCCTTTCCACCGGACCGGGGCGAGTTCGTCCAGAAAGAAATCCATGGAGCCGACCTTGAGGCCGAGCGGGCCGACGGGCGGGAGCGCGCCTTCGGGGGTGATCGTGAAGCGCCGGCCGCGCATGCCCAGCATTTGCGGCACGCAGGGGCCGTTGAGATCCACGTCCAGCACGCCGACCTTGTGGCCCTGTCGCGCGAAGGCCAGCGCGAGGTTCACGGTGGTCATGCTCTTGCCGACGCCGCCCTTGCCGCTCATGACGACCAGCTTGTGGCGGACGGAGGCCATGCGGCCCTTGACGGCCTTCATCTGCTCGGTGATCTGCTGGACGACCTTGGCGTCGTCTGAGTACTTCAGCTTCCCGAGGATATCTTTAAGGTTTTGCGGTGCCATAGGTTCGTGAAGCCCTCAAAATATGCACCAAACCTATCATGCGGCCTGAAAGGGTGTCAATTTATCCAGGTAGTTAGCAGGGTGGCGGGCACTTGGCCGCGCCACCCTGCCAAAGGCAGCAGTGTTACTGGCCGGTCACCTTCAGGGAAGCGGCGACGTGCTTGGGATGGAGCTGACAGTACACGCGGTGCTCTGTGACCGTCCCGTCGATATCCCCGAGCGGCACCGTGATCGTCCGTTCCTCGCCTGGCTTGATCACCCCTTTGACTTTCATGGTATCGATGGAAAAGCCATGGTCCGCGGTCAGCGTATTGGTCACCTTCAACGTCAGAGGCTTGGAGCCACGGCCCTTGAGATCGACGGTGCCGCCGCCCTGCCAGACTTTCGAGCCCTCCACCTCCACCGCGGCGAATTTGGCGTCCTCCTGGCCCTGGCCGCCCATGTAGGCACAGCCGGCCATGGCAAGTGCCAGAGTCACAATCACCAACAGCTTGGCACTATGCGATAGGCTCAACCTTTTCGTCATCACGTACCTCCTCCATTGTTGTTATCTCTTATCGCGCAACACACTTTCCCGCCAGTTCTCTCAAAGTTCTCTCAATAGGGCGGGAGTAAAACACACCCGTATACCTAAGGCAACTCCCCCAGCTTCTTTTTCGCCGCGCCGGAGGCGAGGGTTTCCCGGGCGAGGGCAAGCGCGTCGCGGATGGAGGAGGCCTTGCCGCCGGCGTAGAGGATCATCGCGGCGTTCATCAGCACCCAGTCCAGTTTGCCGCCCCTCACTTCATGCCCCAGGATCTTCGTGATCAGCTCGACTTCGCCGTCAAGGCCGGGCGACTTCAGATCCTCGATGCGCCCGAATGCCATGTCGAAGTCTTTCGGTTGCAGGGCGAACGGGGTGATGCGGTCGTCCCGCAGCTCAATGGCCTTGGTGATGGAGCTGACCGACAGTTCCGGCTCGCCTTCGAGCCCGCGCACGACGAGCGCCCGCGGGGTGCCCATCATCCGCAGCGCCTCCGCGATCTTCTCGAAGTAAGGCGGATGCGACATCCCGATGATCGAGGTCTGGGCTCGCCCCGGGTTCAGCGCCCGGGCGACGGGCTGGAAGAAACTCCGCACGCCGAGCTCCTTCCGCAATTCCAGAAACCGGAAGACGAGGGGATGGTAGAGGCCGACGTCCAGATACGCCAGCCCCTTCTGCGCGAGACACTCCACGGCCTGTTTGGGCTCCAGGTCAATGGGGATACCAAGCTTCGCGGCAATCACCGCCGTTGAAATACGGTTCGGTACGCCGTCATAGCCGTGGAGCAACACAGGAACCCCGGCGGCAGAGGCAACAATCGCCGCCGGCAAGAGGACGTGCCAGCTATCTTGTTTTCCTGCATAGCTGGGAATGTCCACGTGTCCGAGGTCGGACGGGATCGGCAGGGGCGGCACATACTCGCGTGCGACGGCGGCAAACGCCGCCAGCTCGGTGACCGATTCGCTCTTGATCCGCATGGCGATGAGAAACGCGCCGACCTGCGCGGGCGTGGCCTGGCCCTCTAGCAGCAAGCGCATGGCGCTTGCTGCCTCCTGGTAGGTGAGGTCCTTGGCGCCCTTTTCGCCCTTGCCGATCTTGGCGATGAGGTCTTGCATGGTGGACATGGTATTGGTAACCATATCATGTTCGCCAACGACAGGGGAGCCCCTTGCTCCTGCTGCTCATCTAGGGGACGGTATGGACAAGCATATTATGACAATGGCTAGCCAATTCGAGCGGATGCGCCCAACTAACGTCGAGCAAGAAACGTATTGCAACTTTGCATTTGGAGCGCTTCATGCACTGGCCCGGTCAGAGGAGTTAGGCTACCGTCATCACAACAGACAGCAAGGAAAAAGTACACGTCGAGCAACAGCAGTTGGTAAGATTGCAGCGAGGATGGCAAAACGTGGAGTTACAGCGGGGCGAGGCGAATGGCTAGCTGGCTATTATTACAACGACGCTTTATTTCGGATGGATATCGCGTATGAGCATATACTCCGGCATCGGACAGGGCTGAAGAATGCGAAAGCGCCGAAGTTACTTAAGAAGGCTGTAGCGTCAGGACTTCCCAGACGCCTGCTAGATCCTTCATGGACTCGTGTGCATGATGAAGTGAATGACTTGAAGCATTGCAGTTGGGAGTTCGGGGAAGGTCCTGGGATAGAGCCGGATGAGGCCGTGGAAATACTCAGAGATTTAATTAAGACCGTGGAATGGGCACTGAAGCATGGCCCACGTCACCAGAATAGTCCCTCATAGGAATCAAACGGGTAGCGGCGGAAGTACATGTCGTCAACGAGGGTAATGTCCTCGGGTTCTGTGTCGCCCTTTAACTGACCGCACTGCTCGCAAAGAGGCTGTAGGTTGCTGAAGACGGCAGTTCCACCTTTCGACCGTGGAAAAATGTGATCCACATGCAACGCAATACCGGCAGATCTGCAATTGAAGCACTTCCGGCCATAAATGTTGATGATCGTGCGTCGTACCCACTTTGACGCATTGACCTTACCGTCGGGACAAAGCGGGGCCGAATAGAGTTCTGGAAGCTCACGACAGACTACGTAAAGGTCATCCGATTCCCAAGGGCGGAGAGGGGTGCTGCATCGCTTGCAGGTGAGAGCAAAGTCCGGGTCTTTCCTGCGCTCCCTTCGAACTGTTTTTAGCGTCTCCAGTCCCGCTTCCCAGGCAAGATCCTCTTCCCATTGCGACGAGGAGATATCTGGCAGCCAGGGACTATACCAACTCCCCGATTGTGCACAGTCGCAACAGAACGGAGCAGGGAAGTGGACGTCCAAGCGTTGGCGGAAATTGCACACACGGAGCCGCTGTTCGACGTAGTAGCTGACGCACTCTTTCTTCTCCCAGGAGTCTAGGTAATGCTCCGTCTCGCTCGGAATCCCCGGCACCAGAAGCATAGACATCCACCTAGATCGAGTAGTGGAACTGGGGTTTGGCGCCGAGGGCCTCGGCGAGGACGCCGCGGGTCTTTAGTTCCTGGATGATCTGATCGGCGATGGCGTCGAAGTCCTTCGGTCCGGGGAAGGCCAGATCGGTGTTGGGCGGCGGCGCTTCTTCGCCCTTCGACATGTGCACGGCGATGACCGGCGCCGGGTGGACCAGCGTGCGGATCGCCTGGTGGTCGGCCCCGCCGAACGCGTTGGTGGTGGACACCACGATCAGGCCCGTGTCGATCAGCAGACGGGCCACCTCGCCGAAACGCCGGACGATCTCGCCGGTGTCTTCCTCCCGCAGGTCGGCATCCAGGCCGCGCCGGAGATTCGCGCCGTCGAGGAGATAGGTATGGCGGCCGTCGGCCACGAGCTGGCCCTCCAGGCGTCGGGCCAGGAAGGATTTTCCGGTGTGGCGCCCGCCCGTGATCAGCACCAGGGCGGCGCGATGGCCGAAGTGCCTCGCGCGATCGTCGGCGCCCACGTCGCCCTTGACCCATGCGATGTCGCGCCGACGGGCCTCCTCGCGCAGCACCGTGTGCTCGTCCTTCACCGCTTCGGTCATGATCCCGCCGCCGGACACGTCGTACTGATCCACCAGGACGAAGCGGCCGGTGACTTCGGAGTCGCTGTACAGGTCGAACGCGATAGGCAATTTGGTGCGGATCGTCAGCTCGGCCACTTCGTTCCGGCCGACGATCGACCGGGTCTCACGGGCCGCGAGGTCGGCGGCGTCGATGATCCGGTGGATGATGGCTACCTCGCATTCCACCTCGCGGGTCGCCAGTCTCAAGAGGTATTTCTTGCCGGCCTCGAGCGGGCGCCGTCCCATCCAGAAGAGGTTGCACCGGAACGTGGTGGAGACCAGCGGCGCCGAATCCTCGAGCGAGGCGATCTCGCCCCGTTCGATGAAGATCTGCTCGTCGAGCGTGAGGCCGGTGGACTGGCCGGCTCTCGCCTCCGCCGGGACCGGCTCCACGTTGAAGGCCTCCACCGACTTGACGAGGGCCGATTTGTTCGAGGGGGAGAAGACCAGCTTGTCGCCGACCTTGACCCGTCCCGTGGCGATGCGGCCGGCGATGATCCGGCGCGCGTCGAACTTGTACACGTCCTGCACGGGAAAGCGCAGAGGCTGCCGCTCCCGCGCGGTCTCCTTGCGGAACAGGCCGAGGCTGTCCAGCACGGTCGGGCCGCTGTACCACGGCATGTGGGTGCTCGGCTTGGCGATGTTGTCCCCGAGCTTCGCGCTGACCGGTACGAACCGCTCCGGCGTCACCTTGAGCTGCGCCAGGAACTCCCGGTACTCCTTCTCGATCGCCTCGAACACGTCCTGCCGGTAGCCGACCAGGTCCATCTTGTTGACGACGACGGCGACTTGCCGGACACCGAGCAGGGAAAGGAGATATCCGTGCTTCTTGGACTGCTCCTTGACGCCTTCCTGCGCGTCGATGACCAGCAGGGCCGCCTCGGCGCGCGCCGCGCCGGAGATCATGTTCTTCAGGAACTCCTTGTGGCCCGGCGCGTCGATGATGATGTAATGGCGGTCCTGCCATGTGAAGAACGTGCGGGCGGTGTCGATCGTGATGCCCTGCTCCTGCTCTTCCAGGAACGCGTCGAAGAGGAAGGCGTACTCGAACTCCTTGCCCTGGCGGCGGCAGATGTCCTGGACCTTGTCCAGCTTGCCTTCGGGGAGCGAGCCGGTGTCGGCGTAGAGGCGGCCGAGCAGCGTGGACTTGCCGTGGTCCACGTGGCCGACAATGACGATATTGAGATGCTCCTGGGCTTTGGCAATGGTGGTTGTCATTACATGTATCCGTCTTTGCGGAGCAGCTCCATCCCGCGCCCTTCGTCCTGAGCGCGGCCGGACCGCTCGGCCACGGTCGTGCGCCGCAATTCCTCGATGATCTCGTCCACGGTTTTGGCGGTGGACTTGATGGGGAACGTGCAGGGAGCGCAGCCGAGGCTCCGGTAGCGGGTCCCCTCGCCCTTGTCGAAGTAGAGGTCGATGATCGGGATGTTCTCAGCCCGGATGTATTCCCAGATGTTGATCTCGGTCCAGTCCAGGAGGGGATGGATCCGGATGTGCGTACCCTCGGGGAACGTCGTCTTGAACTGGTCCCACAGCTCCGGGGGCTGCTCGCGGAAGTCCCAGTCTCCGTGCTTGTCGCGCGGGGAGAAGTAGCGTTCCTTGGCGCGCGTCCCTTCCTCGTCGGCCCGCACGCCGAGGATGATGCCCTGGTAGCCTTTCTCGGCGATGAGGTTCTTGAGCCCGTTCGTCTTGAGGGCGGTGCAGCACTCGACGCGGCCCAGTGTGTGGTTCATCCCGTTGGCCAGGGCTTCCTTGTTCTGGCCGATGACCAGGTTCAGACGCCATTCGCGGGCGAACCGGTCCCGGTACTCGATCATGGCTGGG
>Ga0209515_10009154_pt1 | contig 11350 bp, 23 predicted proteins | sample Subgroupgradi54m_FD_187454 | JGI IMG/M metagenome (GOLD analysis project Ga0209515, IMG submission 187454) | Subsurface groundwater microbial communities from S. Glens Falls, New York, USA - GMW60B uncontaminated upgradient, 5.4 m (SPAdes)... ...
TGGGGCGAAAGCCCCATTTTAAAAGGAAAATATGCCAGAAATATTGGGATTCAGAAATATACCAGCTACCGCAAGAGAACTAACGGATGTTGAGCAGTGGGTTTTAAGTCAAAAAGGGGGACAATTAAGATTTGTATATCAAGTGACTGGATGGGCCCATTGGACTCATGAAGTTAAAACTTATAATATTGAGGACGAACCACTTACTTTAGTAAAAGCGCCTCAGTCTGAATACACGGTTTTAATTAGAAGTAGCCAAGTTGTTTGTATTGAGAGGCACGCGCGAGAGATGGAAGCAGCTAAGGTAGGGCCTTTTTCATTAGCTCAGGAATTAGACAACAACGGTTTAAATGTCATTCCTCCGATCTAGCTTCTCGCAATGACGGGTATGGTTTGATATAATTGCTCTTTGAAAGGAGAATAACCAACAATGCCGAGAGGTAGAATACGTATCAGATTAAAAGCTTATGATCACAGAGTGCTCGATAGTACTTGCGAGCAGCTTCTGGATACGGCTCTTCGTACAGGAGCTAAAATTGTTGGTCCTATTCCCCTTCCTACAAAAACCGAGCGGATTACCGTTTTAACTTCCCCGCATACAGACAAAGATGCCAGAGAAGCTTTTGAAATTAAAACCCACAAAAGAGTTTTGGATATTATAGAACCCACCCAAAAAACCATTGATTCCCTAATGCATCTGGAACTCCCGGCAGGAGTGGATATTGAAGTGAAAATGTAAGATGGCTGAGAGGGAACCAATATTAGATCGCTCTCCTTTTCCGCTCTCTCCAGCATTATATAGAGAGGAATTTTGGCAATGGGCAAGAGATTTAAATATAGAAGATAAGGAACAACTGATAGAAGAATTAGCATTATGGGAATATTCTGTTCCATCAGATTGGGTAGATCGCAATGAAATAAGAACTAAAGTTACAGAGCTAATAGGTGAATTATTACCACCAAAAAAGCCTAATCTGCAAAATCCTTTTTCTGGACTATCTGATTATCGAAGAGCTAGCTTGGTAATGATGATGATTCAATATGAACATGATGAGCTTAGAAATAAGTAATTTTCTATACACACTTCAGTTATTCGAATAATTAAACTAATTTTAGACAAACACCTGTATTTGCCAAGGCTTCGGCAGGCTGGTTACACGGCCGTATTATATTTGCCTTTGTGATACAATCCCCTTGTGAAAATTGTTGAGACAAAAAATAAAGTCAGAATTGGAAGATTCACTATCGATGGTTTTATAGATGATATTGCAAAGTGTACTAAGTGTGGATCTGAGCGGATTTATCATGAAGATTATGATTCTTATATTTGTCCATACTGTAATATTTGGTTAGAAAAGCCGTGTAGTGATAGAACTTGTGAGTTTTGTTCTAAAAGACCTATTGTTCCATTGCCCCCTATACCAAATCCCAATCATGTTAAGAACTAGCTTCCCACATGGAATGTGGGAACATACATCGGTATTTACTTTCGAGAGCTCACCTGGGAGGTGTGAACCAGGGTGATTCTCGACTCCACCTCCCAGGTGGAGTGGTAGTTGCAATTTAGGCTCAACTCGTGTTAGAATTAGGTTAGAAAATGTTAATTACTTAAAGTTCACTTTAAGCGAAGCTTGCCTTTTCTTCGAAAAGGTAAGACATTTCAGTAAATCGTGCGTCGGCTGCTTTTTCGATACGACGATTGAGGACACGTTTACTGAGTGAGTTCAACTGAAAAGTTGGCTCACTCTTTTTAGTGGATTCCCGCCTGCGCGGGAATGACAGAGAAGGAAGATGATAAACACACTACTTGGTATTAAAAAAACAATGACCAGTACTTATGATTCCCGTGGAAGACGGGTGGGTGCCACTTTGGTGGAAATGCAGCCAAATTTAGTGACTCAGGTTAAAACTACAGATGGAAAAGATAAATATGACGGAGTTCAACTCGGGATGGGAATCAAAAAGTCAGTTAATAAACCACAGCTCGGTCATGTTAAAAAAACCGGAGTCGAAAGAGGAATTAGATGGATGAGAGAGATTAGGTTACAGGCAACAGGCGACAGGGGACAGTTAGAAGATATAAAACCTGGGACAGAAATTAATCTGGCTCAGGTTTTTTCTATTGGAGATGCTGTTAAAGTTACTGGTACCAGCAAGGGAAAGGGTTTTCAGGGTGGAGTAAGACGTCATGGGTTTCATGGCGGGCCAAAAACTCACGGTCAATCTGACAGACACCGAGCCCCGGGTTCGATTGGATCCGGAACAACTCCGGGAAGAGTTTTAAAAGGCAAAAGAATGGCCGGACATATGGGAAATGCCAGAGCCTCTGCTAAAAATTTAGAAGTGGTTGGGATAGATAAAGAAAAAAATCTCTTAACTATAAAAGGTGCAGTACCGGGAGCAACCGGAGGATTAGTTATGGTTACAAAATTAGGAAGGATCAGAGGATATACCCCGCCGCCGGAGGAAAAGCCTGAGGAGGAGTCTACAGCTGACAGTCAACAGTCAACAGAAACATCAGATAACACCTCGGAGGAGTCACCTTCGGTGCCACCATCCGAGGTGGAGAAAGAAGTCAAGGAGGAACAAAATGCCAGTTAAAAAGTCATCAGTTATCAGTCGTCAGTCATCAGACAAAAAAACAGTAGTTACTCCGTCATTGCGAGCGTCAGCGAAGCAATCTCAAAACATAAAAAAGATTGCCACGTCGCCTTCGGCTCCTCGCAATGACAAAATGAGTATTCCAGTTTATTCTTTAACAGGCAGGGCTGCCGGGACTATGGTTTTGCCAAAGGAGATTTTTGGCAAAGTTGTAAATAAAAAACTTCTGGCACAAGCTGTTAGAGTTTATATGACTAATCAAAAAAACTTGACAGCCTCTACTAAAACTCGTGGTGAAGTCAGAGGTTCAACTGCCAAAATTCAAAAACAAAAAGGAACCGGAAAAGCCAGACACGGGAGCATCAGGGCTCCTATTTTTGTGGGGGGAGGAGTGGTTTTTGGACCAAGAACCAGGCAGGTCAGATTAGAACTTCCACAGAAAATGAGAAAGGCAGCACTCCTTAGCGCTTTGTCAGCTAAGCTGGCAGATAAAGAAATAGTTGGAGTGTCAGGTTTAGAGAAGGCTTCTGGGAAAACGAAAGAGATGGTTAAGATGATGGAGAAAGTTAACAGTAAAAGCGCACTGATTGTCACCGCAGAAAAAACTGATAATGTAGTTCGCGGGGTTAGGAATATTCCGGGAATTAATGTAATGCCGGTTAGCCAAATTAATGCTTATGAGGTTTTAAAACATCAGATGCTGCTTATCACAAAAGAAGCAGTGGAGAAACTCAAATGATAATTTTGAGGAAGCCAATGATTACGGAAAAAAGCATGAAATTAACCGAGGGAAGTTTGTACACTTTTTTGGTGGATAAAAATTCGACCAAGCAGCAAATTGCCAAGGCTGTTTCGAGTCAATTTAAAGTTGATGTTTTAAATGTAAAAACGATCAATGTAAAGGGAGAGGTAAAAATGCAAAGGAGAGTTCGAAAATCTTTTCAAACAGCCGGATTTAAAAAAGCTTTGGTTCAACTTAAAAAGGGCCAGAAAATAGCTTTATTTGAGCAAGCTCCGGAAGCCAAAGAAGATGTTACCGTAACTACTGCCGAAGGTGAGCCGACAGTGATGAGAGAAAAGAAAGATTTATTTAGAAGAACCAAGGTTAAAGTTGAAAAGGGTGCTCAAGGTGCTCAGGGTGTTACTCCGACCACACAGAGAAAGGTGATTACGGGAAAATGATTAAAACTAAAAGACATATGCAAAACATACTGAAAAAGAATGCGGGGCGGGGGGTATCCGGAAGAATTACTGTACGGCATCAGGCCGGAAGACACAAAAGATATTACCGGGAAATAGATTTTAAAAGGGATAAATTTGGAATGGAAGGGGAGATTACAGCTATAGAATATGATCCCAATAGAAATGTTTCTCTCAGTTTAGTAAAATACACGGACGGTGAATTCAGATATATTTTGGGAGCTAAAGAGAATAAGGTAGGAGATAAGGTGGTTTCGGATGAGAAGGTAGAAGTTAAAGCGGGTAATGCCATGAGGCTTAAAAATATTCCGATTGGCACGTTGGTTCACAATGTTGAATTAAAACCGGGTTTGGGTGGGCAAATTGGCCGAAGCGCCGGAGCGGCAATTCATGTAGCTGCCAAAGAAGGCGGATTTGCACATTTAAAAATGCCATCTGGGGAAGTCAGGATGATTCCGCTTTTAGCTATGGCAACCATTGGAGCTTTGGGAAATGAGGAACACAAAAATAGGGTGATTGGGAAAGCCGGAAGATCGCGCTGGATGGGAATTAAGCCAACAGTCAGAGGGGTGGCGCAGGATCCGGATTCACATCCGCACGGTGGTGGAGAGGGCAGATCCGGAATTGGCAGAAAAAAACCAATGACAGTTTATGGCAGACCGGCTGTTGGAAAAACCAGAAAAAAGAAAAATCAGAGTAATAGATACATTTTAAAAAGGAGAAAAAGTTGATGTCATCCTGAGGGCGAAGCCCGAAGGATCTATATTCTTCGCCTGCGGCTCAGAATGACAGGTAAAGAAAGGAATAAATAAAATGGAAATACCGGCAAAATATATTTTAACTATGAATGATATTGGTGTGAATACAAGTCCAGAATCAGGGGAACCCGATGGATTAGCACCTATTATTGGTAGAAGATACGGCCGTATTTATGTTCCGGAGAGTTGGATAACTCATGCTGATCAAGAATATGTTTTGCAGGAGTTGAGAACAGAAGAATTATTCCATTTGGTGGGACCGGCCATAGACAGAGTTCATTTTGGAAAAACAGGCGAATTAAGAGAACACGCATTAAATGAAAACTCCGTGAATTTTTGGACTTTTTATGAATTTGATAACCATGAATCAGGGGGTACCAATGTCTAGATCTAGTAAAAAAGGGCCGTATGTGGATGAGAAATTATTGAAAAAGGTGATGGCGCAAAAGGCCGGGGGGGCAAAGGTACCCATTAAAACCTGGGCCAGGAGGAGTCAAATTCCGCCGGATTTTGTGGGACATACATTTTTGGTCCATCAGGGCAAAAACTTTGTGACAGTTTTTGCAACAGAATCTATGGTTGGCCACAGGTTAGGAGAATTTGCTCCGACCAGAACATTTAGGTCTCATGGTTCAGTTACAAAAAGGACTTTGGAGAAAACTTAAAATGCAAGTACAAACAATACAACGATATATACATACATCACCGCGTAAACTGCGGTTGGTGGCTGATATGGTTCGGTTAATGGAACCTGAAAAGGCTTTGGAAACTTTGAAGTTTACTAACAAATATGCTGCCAAGCCGCTTCGTGATGCACTGGTGAGTGTTTTATCCAGCGCTAAACAAAAAGGTATGGAAAAGGTAGAATTTGTCAGTGTTGAAATTAATGAGGGGCCGAAGATGAGAAGATTTAGGGCAGGAGCCAGAGGAAGAGTTAAGCCATTTAAGAGAAGAATGAGTCATATTAAAATCGTCTTAACAGATGATTTAAGTAACAAGATACAAGTAACAAGAAACAAAAAAATTCAAACTTCTGAGAAAAAGATCGGGGTGGACGATTCTGCAGAAAAATCTAAATCAAAAGAAGGAGGAGAGACGAAAGTCGCCAAATAAAATGGGTCAGAAAATACATCCGGTTGGTTTAAGAATAGGTTCGGCAGCGCCCTGGAAATCAAGGTGGTTTGCCGATGATAAAAAATACAAACAATTTTTACAGGAGGATATTAAAATCCGTGATTTATTAATGAAGAAATTAAGGCCAGCCGGAATAGCCAGCATAGAGATTGAGAGGTCTATTAATAAATTAAAAGTGATGATTTCTGTGGCCAGACCGGGAGTTTTAATCGGTAGGGGCGGGTCCGGACTGACTGAGCTAAAGAAATTTTTAATGAAGAGTTTGAAAATTAAAAGTGAAAATGCTCTGGAGGTAACTCCTCAGGATTTAAAGTCGGCTGATTTGTCAGCATATCTCGTGGCTCAAAATATTGCCGAACAACTGGCCAGAAGAATGCCTGCGCAGAGAGTAATGAATCAAACAATTGACAGAGTTACCAGAGCCGGAGCCAAAGGAGTCAGGGTGGTTTTATCCGGCAGGATAGGAGGGGCGGAAATTGCCCGTAGGGAGTGGAAAGCATCGGGCGTAATGCCATTGCATACCCTAAGGCAGGATATTGATTTTGCAGCTTATCCGGCTATGACAAAGTCCGGTTACGTTGGGGTAAAGGTTTGGATTAATAAGGGGGAAGTTGAAATATGATACAAAATAGCTCGTCACGGCAGAAAAAAGAAAAAGCTGACTTCGCTATTTTTGATAGGAGAGGAGACTAAAGATGGCATTATTACAACCAAGCAGGACAAAATATCGAAAACAGTTTAGGGGGAAGATGGGTGGTGTTGCCACCCGCGGTAACAGCTTAAACTTTGGCCAGTTTGGATTAAAAGCCATGGAGTCTGGTTGGTTAAGCAGTAGGCAGATTGAAGCTGCCAGAAGGGCTATGACCAACTATACTAAGCGGGGCGGCAGGATTTGGATCAGGGTTTTTCCTGATAAACCGGTTACCAAACATCCGGCCGAGGCACCAATGGGTTCCGGAAAAGGTGAGGTAGAAGGTTATGTGGCTACCGTTAAACCGGGTCAATTTATTTTTGAAATGGGGGCCGTGACAGCTGAAATTGCCAGTGAGGCTATGAGATTGGCTGCTCATAAGTTGCCGATACAAACCAGATTTGTGGCGAAAGGAGATTAACGAAGATGAAAAGAAACGATTTGAAAGAGATAAAAACATTAGAGATTAATGATTTAAGATTAAAGATTAAAGAAGCCAAAAATAAGTTGGCTGAAATTATTATGGAAAAATCAGAAAGTACCAAAGGGGCGAAGAATGTTAAAGTTTTCTTTATAAAAAGAAAGGATATTGCCCAGATGATGACGGTTTTAAAGCAGAAGGAGATGCTGGTTGAATTAGGGTTAAAAGACAGATCACACCTCGGAGGTGGACATAAGGAGTCAAAAGTATGATAGGTAGAGTTGTTTCGGTAAAACTAACAAAGACAGCGACGGTTTTGGTTGAAAGAACCAAAACGCATCCTTTGTATAAAAAATCTTTTAAAAGAAGCAAAAAATATTTGGTTCAGGATGACTTGGGAGTTAAATTAGGGGATGTGGTGGATGTAGAAAAAGTGGCCCCAATTTCAAAAAATAAACACTGGAAAATAACCAAAGTGGTTGGGCGGGATATTGAAGCAATTGTTTCAGAAGAATTGAAAGAGAAAGCTAAGGAAGCTATAGAAGAAGTAATGCCAGAAGAGAAGTTAGAACTTGGAGATGGGAAGGTGGATGAGGAAGTGGGAAATGAGAAGATAGAAGAGAAAGAAAACAAAAAGCCAAAGAAGAGGAGTAAAAAGAATGGTTCAGCATAGGTCAATTCTAAATGTAGCAGATAATTCAGGAGCTAAAAGGCTGCAAGTGATTCAGCCTTTGGGCGGATCCGGCAAAAGGAAAGCTACTTTAGGGCAAATTATTGTGGCGGTTGTGAAAGTAGCCGATCCAAATGGTCAGGTTAAAACCCATGAAATTGTCAGGGCAATTCTGGTCAGAAGCAAAAAAGAACGAAGAAGAGATGATGGTTCGTATATTAAATTTGACGATAATGCAGCGGTTATTATTGATAAAGACGGAAATCTAAGGGCCACCAGAGTTTTTGGGCCTATTGCTAGAGAAGTTAGGGAAGCAGGATATAATAAAATTGTTTCGTTAGCTCAGGAGGTGTGGTAAGAAAGTGAAAGGGGAAAAGTTATATGAATAAAATAAAAAAAGGAGATACAGTCAAAATATTACTAGGAAAGGACCGAGGTAAAGACGGGAAAGTTGAACGGGTTTTAATAAAGGATGGAAAGGCTTTGGTAGGGGGAGTCAATTTAGTAAAAAGGCATATTGGTAAAAAAGTAACCGGGCAAGAGGGCACAGTTTTAGAGTTGCCTAAACCGGTTGATATTTCGAATGTGGTTTTAATATGTCCAAACTGTAAGAAGACAACTAGAGTAGGTATCAAAATAATTGAAAAAACAAAATCAAGAATTTGCAGAAAATGCGGAAAGGAATTAGATGTCAAGGTTAAAAGATAAGTTTACCAATGATGTCCAGCCGAAATTAAAGGAGGAATTGGGACGCAAAAATAATATGGCCGCACCAGCTTTAAAAAAAGTAACTATCAGCATTGGTTTAGGTGAGGCTAAAGAAGACAAAGGAGTATTGGATAAAGTGGCCTTATATCTTTCCGCCTTGAGCGGACAAAAGCCGGTGGTGACATTGGCTAAGAAATCTATTGCCGGGTTTAAGTTGGGGCAGGGGGATCCAGTTGGCATAATGGTGACTTTGCGGGGAACAAAAATGTATGACTTTTTGGATAAATTGTTTAACATCAGTTTGCCAAAGGTTAGAGATTTTAGAGGTGTACCGGTGAATTCTTTTGATCAAAAAGGTAATTATACGCTGGGACTTAGGGAGCAATTAATTTTCCCGGAGGTTGATTATAAAACTATTGATAAGGTTAGAGGTTTGGCTGTGACAATCTCAACAACTGCCAAAAATAAGGAAGAAGGAAAGAGATTACTGGAACTTTTAGGAATGCCTTTTAAGAAGGAAAGCTGATATGGCTAAAACGAGTAACGTTGTAAAGAAAAATTTTAAGTTCAAGGTACAAGAAAACAGCCGGTGTCTTCGCTGCGGAAGATCTCGAAGCATTTTGAGAAAATTTGGTTTATGCAGACTTTGTTTTAGAGAATTGGCTCACCTGGGACAACTTCCCGGAGTGAAGAAAGCGAGCTGGTAAATATGGTAGGCGACAGTGTTGGAGATGCATTAATCAGAATAAAAAACGGCTACATGGCCGGTAAGGTTGAAACAGTTATTCCTTACTCAAAATTAGTTTTGAATCTTTGCAAACTTTTGGAAAAAGAAGGGTTTATTGGCAGTGTCGAAAAAAACCTGCCTGCCGGTAGGCAGGGTGACAGAGAAATTAAAGTGGCCTTAAAATATGAAGGACGTGAGCCGGCGCTAACAGACTTAAAACGAGTTTCCAAGCCGGGTCTCAGGGTTTATAAAGGAGTAAAAGAGATAAGAAAAGTTTTAAATGGATATGGAATTGCAGTGATTTCAACACCGAAAGGTTTAATGACAGATAAAGAAGCTAGAAAGAGTGGCGTAGGTGGAGAAGTTATGGCGGAGGTCTGGTAAATATGTCAAGAATCGGAAACGCACCAATATTAATACCGGACAGCGTAACAGTTGAAAATACTGACGGACTGGTAGTGGTAATTGGAGATAAGGGTAAGTTAGAAATGAATGTTGATCCAAAAATAAAGGTTGATATAAAGGATAGGCAAGTTTTAGTCAAAAGAATTAATGAAGAAAAGACGACAAAGGCTATGCATGGGTTGACCCGGGCCCTGATTGCCAATATGGTTACTGGAGTGGAAAAAGGCTGGTCAAAAAATTTGGAACTTACCGGAGTTGGATATAGAGCGCAAACGGATGGATCTAAACTAATTTTAAACATTGGCTTTTCTCATCCGGTGGATGTGCAAGCGCCGGAGGATATTCAATTTGAAGTTAAAGATAATACTAAAATTGTAATTTCTGGCATTGATAAGCAGTTGGTTGGAGAAACCTCGGCCAAGATTAGGGCTATAAAGAAACCGGAGCCTTATAAAGGCAAAGGAATCAGGTATGAAGGAGAATATATCAGAAGAAAGGCCGGAAAAGCCGGAAAAGTTGGAGCGACAGGAGCTGGAAAGTAGAATAATGAATAAAAAATTAAGGATAAAGCGGCATTACAAAATAAGAAAGAGGGTTATTGGGTCTGATAAAAGACCGAGGCTCTCCGTGTTCAGATCAGGAAAACATATTTATGCTCAGGTGATCGATGATAAATCTGGAAAAACGATCATCGCAGAAAGTGATTTAAAGTTAAAAATCACTAAAAAAACTGCCAAAGCATATGAAGTTGGTAAAAATTTAGCAGAGAAAGCTCTAAAGAAAAAAATAAAAGAAGTAATTTTTGATAGGGGTGGTTTTTTGTATCACGGCAGGGTGGCAGAACTTGCTAAAGGAGCAAGAGAGGGAGGATTGGAATTCTAAAATAGTGTAATGCTATTGAAAAAGCTATTTCAATAGCAATGTAACTATTTCCAAAAAACGAAGTTTTTTATATGAATAATTTTAACAACATGGAATCTGAACTTTTTGAAAAGGTCGTACAGGTCAATAGGGTTTCCAAAAAAACTGCCGGGGGAGACAAGAGGTCTCTTTCGGTTATTGTGGTGGTGGGAGATAGAAAAGGTAAAGTTGGTGTCGGTTTGGGGAAAGCTTCTGATGTTCAATCATCTGTTAAAAAAGCAGCTGCCTATGCCAGCAAACATATGATCGAAGTTCCGCTTAAAGGTAGAACTATCCCGCACCAAGTGTTAATAAAAAGAGGGGCAGCTAGGGTATTACTAAAACCGGCGCCGGCCGGTACCGGGGTTATTGCCGGGGGAGCAGTGAGAGTGGTAGTTGAAGCGGCGGGAATACATGATATCGTTTCCAAGATTTTGGGCACCTCAAATCAAGCATCTAATGTTTATGCTACCTTGGAGGCATTGAAAAAGCTGAAAAAGGTGAAAAGACAGACAGGTTCTCAGACTATAACAAAAAAGGAGAGAAAAAAATGAAGCTACACGAATTAATAAAAGTAAAAACTCAAGCGAAAAAAAGAAGTGGACGCGGCCCTGGATCGGGTTTGGGTAAAACAGCCGGACGCGGAACTAAAGGTCAAAAGGCCAGAGGTAAAATCCCTGCCAGTTTTATTGGAGGGACCTTACCACTTTATAAAAAACTGCCTCTTAAGAGAGGCAAGGGAAACCTTAAGTCCTCATCAAATACAAAGGCAGTGTCTCTGTCTAAATTGGCAAACTTAAAATCTAAAACAATTGTTGATTTAGAAAAATTACTGGAGGAAAAAATTATTGCCAGGAAAGACTTAAAAAGAGGTGTTAAAATTGTAGGAGGTGATATTAAGACTGCTCTGGTTGTTAAGCTGCCAACATCAGAGAACGCAAGGTTAAAAATTGAAGCAGCTGGAGGCAGGCTGCAATGAACAATATCTTCTCACCAATAATTAACGCCTTTAAAATTGAAGAACTTCGCCGCAAAATCATCATCACCGTAGTCATTGTTATCATTTCCCGATTGATTGCCCACATTCCTGTTGGTGGAGTTGATCTAAGAGCGCTGCAAGCTTTATTTGCTTCCA
>Ga0209515_10009155_pt1 | contig 11349 bp, 10 predicted proteins | sample Subgroupgradi54m_FD_187454 | JGI IMG/M metagenome (GOLD analysis project Ga0209515, IMG submission 187454) | Subsurface groundwater microbial communities from S. Glens Falls, New York, USA - GMW60B uncontaminated upgradient, 5.4 m (SPAdes)... ...
CCGATCTCTTAGTATGAACCTTAAACCATTTAAGATTTTTTACTTTTGGAAGTTTTATTTTTCGAGACAATCGCGGCAAAACCAAAAAGGTAACCAACTTTGCTAATTGATTTGCTTTATCCCACATATGCAGTTTTTCAAATTCGTCTTGGCCGATGAGGAAAAACAGTATGTCATTGCGAGCCAAAGGCGAAGCAATCCCGATCATTTTGCGCGAATTCACTCGGGATTGCTTCGTCGCTAACGCTCCTCGCAATGACATTATTGTGTCAATTGTATAACAAGGTTTTTTCTTTTTAATTTCAATATCTAAAATCTTAAAGTATTTTTTTCCTTTTATTGCCTTTTTAACAAGTTCATATCGTTTTTTTGCTGGCATTAAATCTTTTTTTTGTTTATGGGGTGGTATTCCACAAGGAATAAAATATACACAAGAAAGTTTGTATTCTTTTCTTGCAGCTTCTGCCATTTTTAAATGACCAATGTGAATCGGGTTAAATGTGCCACCGAAGAGGCCAATATTAACCACGAATTTGTCCTTCACCAGTAATCAAATACTTGTACGTGACAAGTTGTTCAAGCGCGATTGGTCCGCGCGCATGTAACTTCTGTGTAGAGATTCCTATCTCAGCCCCAAAACCAAACTCTTCTCCATCTGTAAAACGTGTGCTGGCATTTACATATACACAGGCAGCATCTACTTCTTCTTGAAATTTTTTCGCCTGTTCTTTATTCTGTGTAATTATCGACTCTGAGTGCTTGGTACCATATTTATTTATATGTTCAATTGCTTCTTCCAGTGAATCTACTACTTTTATTGCAATCTTTAAATCCAGATATTCTTTATACCAATCATCTTCTGTTGCTGGTTTTACACCTATAATAATTTTTCTAGTTTTGTCACAAGCAAATATTTCTACATTTTTTAATTTCAAGGCGTTTTCTAATTTTGGTAAAATAGTCTGAGCAAGATTTTTATGGATTAAAATAGTCTCTATTGCATTGCATACACCGGGTCTTTGTGTCTTTGCATTTACCGCTATATCCAGCGCTGTCTTTTCAGGGGCACTTTCATCAATAAATAAATGGCATGTTCCGCCACCAGCACCTATTACAGGGATTTTAGAGTGTTTAAGCACAAAGTTTTTTAAATCTTCTCCGCCTCTTGGAATAATAAGATCAACATATTCAAGTGCTTCAAGAATTTTAATTGTTTCTTCTCTTTCTTTTGCAGAGATGAATTGAACAATATCCGGCGTTAGAAACGTTGCATGCAACGTCTCTACGGTTTTTGATAATGCCTTATGAATGGCATCCACAATTGCCTGATTTGAATGTGTAGCATGCTGACTACCGCGTAAAACAATTACATTTCCCGATTTTAGTGCCAGAGAAACTGCATCAGTAGTGACATTTGGTCTTGCCTCATAAATTACACACACTACACCAAGTGGAACTGAAACCTGCTGGATATTCATGCCATTTAGATGCTTCCATGTTTTTAAGATTTTTCCTATTGGATCTGGCTGAGCAATTACTTTTTGTATACTTTCTATCATTCCTGTAAGTCTTTTTTCATTTAACAAAAGTCTGTCAAGAAGCGCATTTGACAGGTTATTTTTTTTACCTGCTTCTATATCTTTTTGATTTGCAGTTAATATCTGCTCTTTTGACTGAAGCAATTCTTTACTTATAAATTCAAGTGCTTCATTTCTTTCTGAATTAGAAGATTTGGCTAATTTTCTTGAGGCCCTTTTTGCTAATTTCAGATGTTCTAAGGTATCCATGAGAATATTATAACTTATAAATTTTAATAACCGGCCCACTTCTTTCTCTTTGCCATAAAGTTAGGAATGGTGAATAAAGATCTTCAATCAACAAAGACTTTGTATTTTTATCAAGCTCTTTTAAATAAGGATTAAAAACAAGTATCGGTTTTAGCTTAAGTATCTTCTTGTAATATTTTTTTTCTAAATTTTCTCCGGGACGTCTTAATACCTGCTCATAATCAAGACTGTTAACTACTATATAATCAACTTTTTTCTTTAAGACTTTAAACCAGTCGTTTTTTTCTAACAATTTCAAGCTAACTGGAAATCTCTGCCTGTTTATCAATAGTTCCGGATCAGCTACAAGGTATTTTAATTCCTGTTTATCATAGACATCATGCCAGTTTGGCTGAATACTGTTTTTATCCCATGCAATCCTATAGTTTTCAGATGTATTTTGTTTTATCCATTCAGTAGCAACCACTCTCGTATCAGGAAGAGTGATTATCTTATTGTACTTTAGCGTGTACTTTAAAGGAATCCAGAACAAAAACAAGAGAAGCAGTATAAAAATAAATTTCTTGTTGTCAGTGTTTGCTCTTTCATATATTGAGTTAAAAAACAAACCGGCACTAATACAAAAATATGGAATAAGAATCATTATGTAACCTGCTTCTGTCATGTGTAAAAAACTTATAACCCCTACGTACAAAACAGGAAGTGAAAATAATATTTTCAATAAATTTAAATTATAGTCTTTTCTGTACTTAAGAAACCCGATAGCTCCAAAATAAGCTACCGGGCCAATCCCTGCAAACAAAAAGCTAAAAGCATACAAAAAGTAAGAACTGGAATGATAATTATAATAATTAATCAAATAATTTTTAACTAAAGTTATTACAATACTTGGTAAGTGAAATAAGTAATTTAAGCTCAGCAATAAGCTAATTACAATGAGCTTAGTAAATAGGGGCTTAAATTTTAAGAGGGATTTTTCCTGAAATAAAATAATAAGAAGCGGAATTACACTGATAATTCCTATTGGATGCATTAAAAAACTTAAAAGAGCAGAAATTGCACTTAGTGTAATCTCTTTATTTGAAATATTTGTTTTTAGAATAAAGAATCCAGACAACAAACAAAAAAAAGTCATTGCACTAAACGGTAAAAATATTTGGGAAAACTTAACATGAGGCATTGAAACCGACAGAAGTCCACCTGCAATAATTGCAACAAGCGGGCTAAATCTCAACCCAATGAAATAAATAACAATTACTGTGCCAACCCCAAATAAAACACTAATAAACCTAAGGGGTATAAAAAAAGCACCAGGATTGATTTCAAGTAAATTAATTAGAATATTTGTATTGAAGGTATGACAGGTAATATAAACAACTAAACTATTAAAAAATAAAAAAACCGGGGAGATATTTATACATTCTGGATTTGCAAAGTATTTAAAAAAAATTCTGCAAAAGCTAAGCATTTTAATCAAATTAGCAGACTCGTCAGGATTCAAAACATACGGTAATCCATAGTTAATACCCTGTAGCCTTAAATAAAATGCAACAACTATAAAAACTAAAAATAAATTATTTTTTCTTTTCTTTAGATTCTCCGGCACCTTTAGACTTTTCTTGTGATTGAGTTCCATTACACTCTTCATCAACAAATTCCTTTTCTTCTTTTACATATCCTTGAACATCCCTTGCATTTTCTTTTACTGCTGTATTGGTAACTTTTGGAATATATGCTTCAAGTAAAATTATTGCATCTGAATAGAGTTTTGTGGCATATAGACAGTTCGGTTCTTCAGCTCCGTCAAGATGGTTCCCTCCTTCAGCATATTTCAGATAGGCTTCAGCTATTTTCTGATAAGCTATGGTTTCAGGACAAATACAGGTTTTTGAAAGAGTGTTTATCGTAGTAATAGAATCTTTAGTAGTTTTAATTGCTGTCGGCCACTCATCTTCCTCAAGAGATGCATATGCTTTGTGAATTGCATCAATTGCTCCTTTAAGACAATCACAAAGCCCATCTTTAACTTCTGCTGTCTGTTCTTTTGGTTTATCGCTCTGAATTACTTGTTTTTTAATTGTTGGAGATGGAGCAGGTTGTGATGGCACATTTTTTTTAACCGGAGCAGTTTCCGCAAAAGAAAAATTCTTAACTGAAAAACTTATTAATAGCACTAATAAAATAACAAGCTGGGTTTTAACAGATTTCATTTTTTTAACTCCTATCACTCATTTAATAACTTTTAGAAATATCTTCTTACTTAAGAATTTATACCATAATAACGATCTTTTTTTATGGTTTTATTGCTACTTGAATAACATTTCCTGAATCGTGAAGTAAAAAAGCGTCTTTTAGTTCTTTAAGAGGCATCCTCTTTGTAATTACTTTATTTATTACTGTCTGAATAAAATTGTCAGATAACAACTTCAAGGCTTTTTGTACATATTTAGGGGTATGGTGAAACACTCCTATTAACTTAAGTTCATCATAGTGAAGCTTAAAAGTATCCATTTCTACTTTAGTTCCCGTTTTACAACCGCCAAAAAAGTTTACAAGCCCACCACGGCTGACAATCTTTGTGGCTAATTCCCATATTTCAGGAAGTCCAACTGCTTCAATTACAACTTCAGGTCCATAATTATTTGTTAAAAATTTTACTTTTTTAATTAGTTCTTCTTCACTTGAAAAATCATTTGTATTCAAAATAAAATCTGCACCAAATTCTTTTGCAATTCCAAGTTTAAATGGATTTTTCCCGATTGAAATTACTTTTATCCCATTTAATTTTGCAAGTGCAACAAATAAAAGTCCCATTGATCCTGTGCCAATTACACAAATTGTTTTATCTTTTGTTATCTCAGATCTTTCATAACCATGAACCACAACAGCAAGACTTTCAAGTTCACTAGCAGCTTCAAAATCCAAACTCTGCGGAATTTCATAAGTGTTGTAATTTACAATCCTCTCAGGAATAGCTATGTACTGAGCATAAGCACCATTTAAAAATTCTATATTTTCACATAAGCTAAATCTTTTTTTCTTACAGAAATTACACTCATAGCATGGTGCAGAGTTTAAGGCTACAACTCTTTGATTAACAGAAAACTTTTTTACATTTTCCCCAACTCTTACAACTGTTCCAGAAAACTGATGTCCAAAGGTAGACGGAACTGATTTTATTAAAACAGGATGTCCCCTTTTAAAGGTTTTTAGATCTGTGCCTCCTGTGAGTACAGTATCTACCTTTACTAAAATCTCATTTTCATTTATTTTTGGAATAGGAGTTTTTTCATATCTGACATCACCTGGTCCGTAAAAAAGGCAAGCTTGCATTTCATCAGGAATATCTTCAGAAGCTGGTTTGAGGTTATTTATTGATTTTGTTTCAGAAATAGACATAGGTATTAATATAGCAGAACGGGTGGGGGGTGTAAAAAATTCGAGGATAAGATCAATATGTCATTGCGAGGGCTGAAAGCCCGAAGCAATCTCACCTGACCGATATTGCTTTTATGAGATTGCTTCGTCGAGTCTTCGACTCTCCTCGCAATGACAAAGTATGCTCATCCTCGAAAAGTTTTCACACCCTAGCAGAACTAGGATTTAAACTATTTTATATAACTCAGGGTATAATATATTTACTATGCAATATAAATTCAAAGTAGCATTAACACCTATTCAAGACCCTGGATTTGAAGGCCATTATATGGCAACAGTTCCATCTCTCCCAGGAATTATTACACAAGGAAAAAATAAAGAAGCTGAAGAAGCAATATCACTTCATATAGAACAATAAATTCAATAATTAAACAAATGGGATTAGACAAAAAAAAATTGAGAAATTACTTTAAACTATTTTAAACTCTTTCAATTTTCTCTTAAACTCTTTTGTATGTCCCCATGGTTGTTTATTTGCATAGAGCCAGAAATGGACCATTTCATGGTAAAGCACACGTGCAATATCTTTAGGTTCACTGCAAAGCTGCTTTGAAAGCCTTATGAATGGACGTTTCCCAGGTAGTGCTTGAAAATCTCCAAACTGTTTAAAGTATTTCCCATGCCCAAAAGTCTCACTCCATAAGATTCTTACATAAGGTAAAGCTCCATTAAAATATTGTTTATTTAACTTGTCATAGATTTCATAGATTAGTTCGTCTTGTATGTGTTTTGACATGGGAATATTTTAACCTAAGAATGTCATTGCGAGAAGCGTTAGCGACGAAGCAATCCCAATCGAATTCACGCAAAACGTTCGGGATTGCCACGCCTCACTTTGTTCGGCTCGCAATGACATATAGCTACGTTACAATATTCATAATGAACTTATTTCAAAACGAAAAAATATTAACCTCTACTCCTGTTAAAACCAAGGATGCAATTCAATTAGCGACTGCATTTCCAAACACTTATACAATAGGCATGGCAAGTCTGGGATTTCAAACTGCATGGAAACTGTTTAATCAGAATGCTGACTTAAATGTAGTCAGATGGTTTACAGATATTCAGGAAAAATCAAGCTCTCCTGCAAAGTTTATTAGCTTTTCTTTTAGCTGGGAACTTGATTATAAAAATATATTTTCAATGTTAGAGAAAAATAATATCCCTCTTCATTCAAAAGACAGAAAAGAAAATGACCCTATTGTTTTTTGCGGTGGTCAGATTCCAAATGCAAATCCTGAGCCATTTTGTGAAAACTTTGATTTCTTTTTAGTTGGAGATTTAGAAATAGTTTCAGAAGAACTTATAAAGAAAATTATAGAAACAAATCATTTAACAAGAGATGAAAAATTAAATGAATTAGCGAGATTAGCTGGGGTATACGTACCTCTATGTAAGGGCTTGCCATGGCAAGCCCCAACAAAAAAACAAATCACCCGTGGTAATTTAACTTACTCATCAATCCTTACGCCAGACAGTATTTGGCCTAATACATTTATCGTAGAAGTTGTCAGAAGCTGCCCTGAGCTGTGTAGGTTTTGCCTGGCTAGTTATGGCTCTCTACCATTTAGAACTCCAGATATAAAAGACAGTTTAATTCCTATCATTGACTTTGGATTAAAACATACAAATAAAATTGGATTGTTAGGAGCATCTGTTACACAGCATCCGGGATTTGAGGATTTGCTTGATTATTTGCTTTTAAAAAGTAAAGGCGAGGTTCCCCCGTCTCTACATGTCCAAATTGCTTCTGTTCGTGCAGATTCAATTACAAAAAAAAATGCAGATGGACTTTTTAAGCTTGGCAGTAAGTCTCTGACAATGGCTGTAGAAACTGGTTCCCAAAGGCTACGTGACATAATAAACAAAAAAGTAAGTAATGAAACAATTATTAAATCAATAGAAACTATTTACAATAGTGGGTTTAATTCAATCAAACTTTATGGCATGGTGGGACTACCAGGTGAAACAGAAGAAGATTTAAAAGAAACTGTTAAGCTACTGACAAAAATTAAAACCCGCAATAAAGGGAAAAATCTTTCCTGGGGAAGTTCTATATTTGTACCAAAAGCACAGACGCCTTTTCAGTATTTTGGAGTGGATAAAAATGCAGATAAAAAGTTAAATTATTTATCTAAAGAACTACATAAAATAGGAGTTGATTTTAGACCGGAAAGTTATGAATGGTCACTAATTCAAGCATTAATTTCAAGAGGGGACAGAAGTGTAAATAAAATTCTTGAAGATGCATACAGATATGGAAACACATTAGGAAGTTTTAAAAAGGCAATTAAAGAAAATAAAAATATTAATTATGACTATTTTGTTTTTGAGAACTGGGATAAAAATATAGACCTTCCATGGGAAAATATTCAGGGACATTTAAATAAAGAGGTTATAAGCAAACATGCTCAGGAAATGGTTTTGCAAACGTAGTACGTCATTGCGAGCCGAATGAAATGAGGCGTGGCAATCTCCTGACATTTTGGAGATTCCCACGTCGCTTCCCCTTCGCTTTGCTCAGGGCTTCGGCTCACCCTCGGAATGACGTAACTCGTTCTACCTCGTTTTGCTTAACACACCCATGAGTTGGTTATAATATATTTATGTTCAACCAATTAACAGACAATTTCCAAAACGTATTCAAAACCCTTCGTGGGCAGTCAAGAATCACAGAAGAAAATATTGATACTGCTATACGTGAGGTAAAAAGAGCGCTTATAGACGCTGATGTTAGCTTAAAAGCAATTAAAACTTTTACCAGTAAAGTACGTGAAAAAGCAGTTGGGCAGGAGGTTTTAAAGGGTGTATCTCCAGATCAACAATTTATAAAAATAATTAACGATGAGCTTGCAGGCTTATTAGGCAGTACGCAGAAAGAATTAAATCTTTCACAAACGCCAGCCGTAATATTAATGCTTGGTTTACAAGGTGCAGGAAAAACTACTACCTGTGCAAAGTTTGCAAACCTCTTAAAAAAGAAAAGTAAAAATCCACTGCTTGTTCCTCTTGATTTAAAAAGACCTGCAGCTATTGAACAGTTGAAAATATTGGGAGAGCAGGTTGATGTAGCAGTATATGACATAAAAGACTCTGTAAGGGCATGCCATGGCATGCCCCAACTTGTGCAACATGCAATCGATTTTGCTAAACAAAATAATCACGACGTTGTAATTCTTGATAGTGCAGGGCGTTTGCAGATAGATACAGAATTGATGGCTGAGCTTTTACTTATCGATCGAGTTATTCAGCCAGCAGAAAAGCTTTTAGTAATTGACTCAATGATTGGTCAGGAAGCTGCAAATATTGCAGCAGCATTTAATACTCAGATTGGAATTACTGGGATTGTTTTAACAAAACTGGATGGTGATGCCCGTGGAGGTGCCGCTCTGTCAGTCGTAGAAGAAACACAAAAACCAATTAAATTAATCGGCATTGGTGAAAAATTAGACGATCTTCAGGAGTTTTATCCTGAGCGTATGGCATCAAGAATCCTTGGAATGGGAGATGTTTTAACTTTGGTGGAACAGGCTCAGGAAAAGATAAAAGAAGATGAAGCAAAAGAGCTTGAAAGACAGTTACTAAGTGACTTTAATTTTGAAACTTTTCTTAAGATGCAAAACATGATGGGAAAACTTGGAAACTTTTCAAGTCTGTTTAACATGATGGGAATGCAGGGAGTATTTGGGCAGCTTGGAGCAAATATAAATAAAGAAACTCAGGAAAAGATGCTTTCTGAAAGTGAAGTTAAAATGAAAAAATTTAAATTTGCAATTCAAAGCATGACAAAAGAAGAAAGAAGAAAGCCAAAGATTTTAACTCCAAGCAGAATGAGAAGAATTGCAAAGGGCTGTGGTCAGAAAGAAAGAGATGTTGATAAGTTAGTTAATGAGCTTAACAAGATGAAAAAAGTAATGGATAATATTAAACCGCTTATGGGAATGTTTCAGGGACAAGGACAGACACAAGAGGATTTATTAAAAACCTTAATGCCAAATGTAAGACCAAATCTCAAGTCAAACCCACAAAGCAGTATATTAAAAGATTTTAAGCCAAAAAAGAAAAAATAAGGGGGTTTATAACCTAGGTTAAATAAAATTATTAATTCTTTGCTAAGAAAAGCTGAGCTGTAAAGCTAACTTGATAATATAAAAATCAATAATAAGGAGAAATATGAATATTCTACCTGCCGGCCTTCCAAAAACTTATTACGATGCTTTAGAGAGTCACGTAGGTGAACTTAGTAAGCTTCAAGAGTTAGTTACTAAAAATAGAACAAATATGATGATAATAAGTACGAATGGTAAGAGATACTTCTTTGAGTTCAATGGTAATGACTTAAAAAACATTCAACACACAATCGAGAAATTACGACTCCTAGGATTTAAAAAAGAAGTAATAGAAAATTTAATTGGAAAAATCACTGTAAGCGGTGTTAGAACATTTGCACCAAATACTTCTTGTAATATTGCATACCTATCACCACATTCAAGGTTACATGGTAACAACAACATAGTTATAAATTCCAAACATATAGAAACCACAGGAAATAACACGATATTTGTTAATTCAAGTGATGTTGAAACAAAGAGGGATTCTTCTTCAACATATTTTAAAGTTGTCGGTAGAAGTACATACGAAAAGTCATTATTTATAAATTGTCCAGGCTCTACAGTCTTAGAATCAAAAGAGCTGAACGGATTAAATAGTGAAGGATTATGGGGTGAAGATTGTACTCACATCCAAGTTATAGGCGGCAGAGACAACACCATCAAAACTACAGAAGCAGCAGTAGTTCACACTTGCACGAAAACAACTTTAGAGCACTGCAATAATATTAAAGTAGAACAGTGTACAAACTCAAGTTTTAAAAATACTAATAGCTCATCTTCATTTAAAGGTTTCCACGGAAAAGTAGTTGAAGGTGGGAAAGAAATATCAAGATTGTTCAGATTTTTAAGATATTTGCATGTTACTAGAACTCCTGAAATACCTAAAGAAAGTCCATAGAGATTTGAGGAAGGAAAAGAAATGAAGGTAAATTTCAATGCTAAATTACTGATTCAAACTCAATCAATCCCATACTACTCTTTAAGAAATATACAAACTGAAATAAAAGATACAGACATTGAGAAGGCTTTCAAAAGTATTTCTTACAACGGAAAGATAGATTATTCAAGACTTACGAATTTCATTAGTGAACTAGAAAGCTTAATCAAAGAAAACACTATTCTTGACAGACTAAAAGGCAAGCACCTTGAGAGGTGGAGAGCAATAGTTGAGGCATATAAATGTCTTACCAAGGCATATTTATTTAGCTCTAGAAAGTATGGGAACATTGATGACGAAACAAGAGCATCTTTTTATAGAAGTATTTATTCCAATCTTAGTAAGTTTTTTGACAACGGTAGATTCGGATATTTGGATAAGAAGTTAAGAGATTTTGCGTATAAGACTAAAGACCAAGGAGTATACAGTTCTGTTATATATCACATCAATAAGGGAACTAATCGTTTAGCCATTGCTATCCAGCTCTCGAGATTTATTGCTAATAAACTCACTCCATTATCACCTGAACCAAATGCTCAACGAACATTATTTGACAACATCTAAAAAAAATCTAACCCTGATGAGCAATTGCACCTACAAACTTATTTGTAATTAAATGTGGTCTTGTAATTGCAGTACCTATAACTATTGCATGTGCTCCTATTTCAAAAGCTTTTTTAACCTCTTCTGCTTCCCAGATTCGCCCTTCCATAATTACAGGGGTAGAAAGTTCTTCAGTAAGTTCAGCTAAAAGATCAAAATCAGGTCCGATATTTGCTTTATATCTTGTTTCTTTCGTGTAACCACTAAGAGTGGTAGAGATAATGTCAGCACCAAGCTCACTGGCACCTAAGCCTTCTTCAAAAGTAGAAACATCTGCAATAACAATTTTTCCTTCATCTTTTATAAGGTTTATCTGATCTTTCAGACTTGAATTATCGTCACGTAGTCTACTTGTACCATCAATTGCAATAAACTCAACTCCTGTTTTAAGCAATTCTTTTAGATCCTTTAAAGTAGCTGTAATATATACCTTATCTAGCCAGTTAATTGGAGTTGGTTCAAGTTTTGTAAG
>Ga0209515_10009158_pt1 | contig 11344 bp, 14 predicted proteins | sample Subgroupgradi54m_FD_187454 | JGI IMG/M metagenome (GOLD analysis project Ga0209515, IMG submission 187454) | Subsurface groundwater microbial communities from S. Glens Falls, New York, USA - GMW60B uncontaminated upgradient, 5.4 m (SPAdes)... ...
TCTCCTCCTTCTTATCTGACGAAGTCAGAAAGGTTCTGACCGAAGGTCAGGTTCTTAAAACATGAAGGAGAATTTTTTACGAAGCTTGCGCTTTGCCAACTCATACATACTAAAAGACACTACACCCACCACAATAATCACGATACCCACCAACCATAAAAGATAATTATTCGGGAGAGAAAATAGCTTCGCAAGGACCATGGAGATCATTCCACCACCTAACGCTGATAATACAGCGATCGGGAGTTGCTGGCCTGCGTAGTCCGCTACCCTCTCTTTTGCTCTTGCCCCGGCGACAACTTCTTGAGAAGTATACTCCTTCTCTCCCCACTGCGCGACAAGGAATGTTCCTCCTTCTTTTATTGCAAAAAGCGCGTTTTGCTTTGTAGGAGACGCCCGGAGCGTAAGCCATTGGGCGTTACCCTCGTTTACACACCGCTCTTTGATCCCGACGACTTCTGGAGGTAAAAGGCGATCGTTCACCCCATATCCCCCGTTATCCAACTCCTCTATATTCCCACAGTTGGAACAATAGTGATAGCGGCTATGCGCGCTTTGAGGGAGAAATGCTTCCCACGCTCTATATTCATCATTCGTTAAAGGAGGCATTTTCCACGCGCGAAACCACGCACGCCCTTGGGGAGGATTTTTAGGATCCTTTGCCCCTTCTTCTGGTTCATATAAATAGAGGGCAACCTCCATAACCATCTCCTTTGCGCAGTTCTTGGTAACGTGATACCTAAAGTATACCTATTGAGCCGCAAAAATCAAGGTGAGTGGGCGAGATACACTTATCCCGCCCACAATGTCCGCTCACAAAGAGAGAATGACATCGCCATTAGAAAGAACGCGAAGTTCTTGACGATATGGCCACAGAAAAGTTTTTTCCGCAGAGATAACATCAAAAATTCTTCCCGTCTTCCTGCTCACGATTTGAAACTCCACAAACAAGTAACTATCGTCGCCCACGTAGATCTCTCTAATATAAAGCCCCTTCCTTTCATGTAAGGAATCTGCTTTAACTTGTATCCCCTTTTCATGTAAATATTCCATAATGGAAAATTTTTGGATAGGGGCTTGGGCGTGGGCAATGCGCGCCAACCCGATAGTAAAACATGATGCACCGAATCCCTTGAGAGCTTGCCTGCGATTCCACATATTCTCTCCTTCTTTGCGAAAACGAAAAACTTTTGGAGCTCATTGCTCCTGCTTGGACGCTTTGTACACAACGTCCAAAAAGAGCAACGCACAAAGTTTACCGATTTTCGCTTTGGAGTTGGAAAATTTTTCTTACATGCAATGCGTAACCCACTAATTCAAAGCCGCCGATGAGGAGGGTTGAGTAAAATATATCGCCCAAAAGCGTATTGCGGAAAAATGGCAGAGCCATTGTATAGCTTTCTATAAGCCCTTGAAAGGTTTTTGGATACATACTGCTAAACTCCCAGACCGCGGCATTGGTGATCAAAAAAAAGAGAATTGAGCCAGAAAGTGTAGACGCTCCAATCGTAAAAAAATTTTTCTTATTGCGGATAAAAAGCCCGATGCATCCAATGGTAATGAAACTTGCGTAAACTGAAAGCATTATTTGCCATTGATAAAATCCTATAAAAAAATCGCTTGTCACCATTGCGAATAACGGGAGGACAATGCTTACGCGTTTTGGTAGGTAAAGAGCGCCAAAGAGCGCTAATGCGGCTATAGGAGCGATATTTGCCGGATGAGGCAAGAGCCGCGCGCAAAAACCAAACACTGCAAGAAAAAGGAAAAGAAGAATAGTCTCTGAATGTTTTTTAATCATGGTTTCTTGAGATTAGTAAGTTAGATTAGCGCTTGGATGAATTTCCACGCAAGGTAAAGAATTCCTGCACCTAATAAGCCCAGTGCGGCCATAACTATATTTTTTGTCATACCTTGAAAGTTGGAAGGAGGGGCAAGAGCCAAGAACGGCTTTTTTGCTTGTGGAACATTTTTCTTTTGCGGTAATAAACCATTGTGTAAGGGATTATCTGTCTTGATACTATCCACAGGCGTTGACGCGGGTGCAACAGTATGCGCAATATTTTTTTCATGCTCCTGACTTGCCGCGGGCGTTGAATATACAAGCACGGTTGAGGGTAATTGAGCCGTACTCACGTCGAGCTTTTGAGGGGGCTCAATAAACAAGTTTGTTTCTCGATGACTCGAAATAAACATAGGAGTTGAAGTTGCTAATATGGGTTGAGCGATAATCCCTTGCTCAATAGTTCCTGTTGTTTGGCTTGCCAGCGGTTTGGGAAAATCCATGAGAATATCATTCCATGGCTTTTTTAACAACGCAACAATCGCATAGGATGTTTCCCATATTCGCGCATTGAGATCGCCGGTCAAAGGAAGGCCCCCGTCTTGGGCCTGATTCCAAAAAAGGTAATCCCCGACCGTGTTGCCGCCCTTTTGCCAATCTGTTTCTCTTTGTCCCAACGAAATAATTGCTTGCAACGCCCAGCTTGAAGAAGACACATTATTATCAAATCCCCCATTATCGCCCTGCCTATTTCGTAAGTAATCATTGGCTTTTTTTGACGCCAAAGAAACTCCATCAAGCGAACTCAAAGGAAAGAGCCCCTGTATCATAGCACTCGTCATATCCACACCCCCAATCCAAGAACCATCAGGTTGCTGGGTGGAAAGAATAAACGAAACCGCGCGTTTTACCATGGGGTCGTCAATTGGAATACCCGCGTGCAAAAGCGGAAATAGCGCAAAAATATCGTCATTGACTAAGTCACTATTTCCAAACTGTTTGCCATCGAATGTATCAATGATTTTTTTAATATAGTTTGTCTTTGTGCCCGAGTAAGGATTTATTCCCAACGCCTCAAGCGCCATTGCCCTCCGTTCATAATCAGTGGTAAGCGTTCCGGGCGAAGGGTCTAATAATAGATAATTTTTGAGATTATCACGCGCGGCGTTGGTAAAAGACGCAAGACCAATCGCGGCCCAGTCAGTATACAATGCGCTTGAGGCAAACGAACCGTCGGCTTTCTGGTTATTCACAAGAAATTGTATTGCTTTTTGAATATCCACTGAATGATGGAGTGGCTCTGAAAATCCGCCGCCGGTTGGCGGAGAAACAGGCGGGGTTGGGGTTGCCACAGTAAACGAAATTGCAGGGAAATAATAATCTTGCGCGATTCCAATCTGGTAGGATCCGGGGATTGCAAGGGTAAATGTCGCCTGCCCCTGACTATCAACTGTTGAAGTAGCAATCTCAATGGCAGGATATGAATTTGGGGTAATGATGCCCACTGTCACATTCAGTAAGGGCGTCCATGTGTTTGAAGTATATTCATAATTTTGCGCGTTTACGGTAAAAGTTTCTCCCGCCAAAATATTAGATTTACTTAATACTACCTGATGCGTTGCGCCAAAATAAATCCATACATCATCGCTTGGACGGAGTATGTACTTATCCATACCCACAAATGGAGTTATATTATTTACCGCATAAAGCCAATTAGAACAAGCATTCTTATGTATTTGAGTGATGTGAACGCAATTAACAATGAATGAACTGAATTCAGGATAATAGGCAAGATCAGAAATATCGAATGTATCAATAGCAGAATCTATGTCTGTTAATAATGCAAGAACGCTCGTTGAACTTGCAAGCCGCAATTGACCTGCCTTGTCTTGAATTTGTATATCCCCCTTATCTTCCAATGGCCATGGGCCTTCAAATAAAAGTTTATCCTGATAGCGGATATGGAATGTCACTAAAGGGGCCGTACTTGTCGCATTCCCCGGATCTGCCGCATATGCCGAAGTAAAAAATCCTATTGAAATAAAGAGAGAACCCAAAATAAAAAATATTTTTTTCATGTAAAATTGTTACTGATTAGATTCGTATTTCCACTCAATCACGTCGCCGTAAGAAACAATATACGAAGAAATGCCTACATTCGCCTTCTTGCCGTTTACATAATAAATCCAGTACATTCCTTTTTGATAGTCATTCTTAACTCCGTTGATTTCCTCCACAAAAAATCCCAGACCAGAAAATTCCTTCCCGTTAAAATGAATAATCTCTGATCTTTCAAGAACATTCATCGCAGAATACACTGAACTATTTTTTGGAACACTCACATCATAGCGAGCTCCATTCACGCTAAATGAGAATCGAATTTCTTGTGATTTTTTCTCTTCTGCTACTGATAAAGGAATTTCATCTGCGCGTGTTACATTCAAGCGGGTTGGTAATTCGCCTGTTTTTTTCTCTAAAGGCGCTGACCAACTTTTAGATAAAGCGGGAGACAAAGGAGCTTGCGCGTTTTGTAATGTGGACAGGGGGAATTTTTGCTTTTTGGGTAAGAATTTTTTTTCTGGCGAAGAGGAAAAAACAACATAGGCGCTTACGCAAGTAAGAGCGGTAGAAAAAATCAAAACTTTGATAGTAAATTTACGGGAAGAAAAAAAATGTTTCATCGATAAAAAAATCCTGCGTAAAGAAAGGCAGGATTGTTTGCATAAAGCAAAACTACGCGACCTTTCTTTGGAAGGTAACCCCGAGAAGACTCGAAGGGTTTTTCGGTTTCTGGCTTGCCCTGAACCGAGTTTGACTCTGGTTTAAGGTTCACAGTTGCCTGACAGCGCCGGAATTACACCGGACTTCCCGCCCTGTAAAAACAGGGGGGCTAAACTATGTAATTGTGAATTAAGTATAAACCACTTTATATTAAAAGTCAAAAGTTTTTTTGGAATGTCAAATTTTGCCCTTTTATTGCATAAAATAAAAAAACCTTTTATTGCATAAAATAAAAAAATAGACAATAATGACTACATAGGACATCTGTGGAAAGGAGAAAAGAATGGGCAAAGTTTTCTCTCTTGCAGTCCCTACCCATGCAGTGGAAAATGACGATGGAATACCCGCGGTGAATGAAGCTCATCTCGCGGTTGCCAAACTTCTTTGGAAGGATTTAGACGAAGAGGAGTTCAGAGTGATTGACACTGCAAAAATAGCAAAGGAGCTTCAATACCCTAAAGGAAAAGTTGAGCTCATTATGGGGCAATCGCTTTTCGTCAAAAGAATTGTGGATAGAAAAATAATACCAAGTACAGAAAAGGGGGCGGCAAAATATGGCTATCGCAAAGAGAGGAATAAAGTAAGACTTCTCATTGGGAATAGTCACCAAGTCAAAAAAATAATTGACCTCAATGAGATAGAGCTAAAAGAATAGTTCTATCTCACCTAAAAAGGGCGCACTGTTAGATACAGACGCCCTTTTCCATTTTCTCAAAAATTATGAGAGCAGTTCTTTTACTAATTTACTCACAAGCGCGCCGTCAGCTCTTCCTTTCAAGTTTGGCATCAACACGCTCATCACTTTTCCCAAATCCTTCATGGACGAGGCGCCACTCTCTTTGACTGCTTTTGCCACTTCCTCTCTTATTTTCTCATCGCTTAATTGTTCAGGGAGATAGTGCTCTAAAATTTTTAGCTGGCCGCTCTCTTTTTGAACTAAATCCTGCCGATCGCCTTTCTGAAATTCTGCGATTGATTCACGACGCTTCTTTGCCTCGCGCATAATTACCTCGAGTGTCTCCTCATCGCTTAATCCTTCTTCACGTTTATGCAACTCTATTTCGCGATTCTTAATCTGCGCCATCAAAAACCGCAGAGTTTCCAACTCCTCTTTTCTTGCCTCTTTCATAGCTTGCGTCATCGTATGAAAAATTGTATTTCGTAATAATTCCATATTGATAAAATTTAATATTTAGTGTATGGTAAAAATAGTTACAGGGATATCTCACAGAAAGGAAACGCGTGAAGCTAATAAATCAGCTATTAAAAGCTTTTCTATCGGCTTGTGAGAACGAGGTTACTATAGAAGAAGTTCCGGTCCCGACGGCCCAAGATATGCTCTACGGCCTCGAACTTGTTGAAAAAACAATCGAAACCGAAGCATACAAGAGGAGCCGGAGCGAAGAGATACTCATATCAATTATTCAGCAATTCTGCCAAAATCAAGCAAATGCAGAACTTTTGATATGGGTAGGCCAGAAGCTCGAAGAGAGCGAGAAGGAATTTGCAGGACTCCTTTGGCTGTGTAAAATCACGCCAAGGCCTTAGACCTCGCTACTGCTATGGAAGTCCATAGCAGTAGCATCACTTATATCGCCTTGTTTCAATTTCTTTATTAAATCTTTTATTCGTTCTTCAATTTCGACAAGATCAAACTCCGCGATAATAGAAAGCTCGGGTGCGCGACCCCAATTATTTTTTAAATCCCGCTTATGCGCTGTCCCTTCGCCTATTTGCGCGCGAACAATATATAAATATGTCCCCCTGTTCTTGCGAAACAAATTTGTATAATCCAAACTATAATACGCCATCTTCATATTATCTCTATCATCAAGCTCGCTTCCCTTTATGCTCCATTGGGCTTGACGAGGAATGAGAGAGTTCGAAACGTGATAACCGATTGTAAAACCGTACTTCTGGGCATTCGCATCTAATCTTTCAAATAAATCATCAATCGTCTTTCCCCTCTTGAGCTCATTACGAAATTCTCCAAATATTCCTTGTCTTAATTCCGAAGGAATCGCAAGCACGCCAAGCACCCTTTGTTCAGAAACCTGTGAAAGGTTGCGTAATAAATGCTTAAAACGCGCGATTTCTTCTTCTGAATAATCATACTCCTCAAGCGCATCGGTAACTTCATCCATAAGTTTTCGCAATATTATTGCTCTAAAAATCGCTTCGCGCGCATTTTCTTGTGATCCCTCATGAAGTGCGCTTTTTTCTTGTTGTTTTTCGATTGCTTCCATGGTGATACTACTCGTTTGGTTGGCCATCTCGATACTGACAATACTGGCATTCGCTATGCGCCAATGGCATTTCACCAGTAATAATTTGATGGACTTTTTGGAGAATTCTATATCCTTCGTTCGCGCTCACCATTGTTTTTACCAATCGGGAAGAAAAAATCGTGCTCCCGCGGTCATATTTTTCAGGCCAAAAGAATAAAAGATACCCGACATTCGCGCTGGGCAAATTATTCTTCTCAAACAAAAGCGCGTATAAATTGAGCTGTGTTTGGTAGTGGTGATGAGTATCCTCCTTATTCGGATAACCGCGCGTTTTGAAATCAAACGGGGCATACATGCCTTCGGGCGTGATGATAAGATCATCTATCGCGCCTTTCAAAAACAAAAAAAGTTCAGGGAATTCAAACGACAACCCCACGCGATTATTTTGCCATACTTTCAACTTTTTTGCATCGTCAAAAAGTTTCCCTTCTATTTGTCCGTCAATTTCAGGCGGCAGTTTTCCACGCGTGCGATAAGAATCAAAATACACCTTAAACATTCCATCCATGCCGCTTGGCAGACTGGGGAAAATACCCTCGGGGCGCTTCACCTCTTCACGATAATGCAACCACAGACACCTCGGGCATTGGAGGAGCATGCCAATTTGCGAAGGAGAAACCTTGAACATCTTAGAATTTCTTAATAGATAATATGAATTTAGAAATTCTTAGACCCTGCCGTAGCCCGAGTTTATCAGGGCGAAGGCGGGTAATATCTAATTTCTATTTTGCCCGCGCCGCGGGCGCGCCGCTACGATTGAGGATCAGGCTGAACTTTTCCTTCAATTTCCTCAATCTCTTTCGGAATCACATAGACATACTGCAAAAATTTCTCTGTAAAATCTATCGCAACTTTTGCATCTGGTTCTTCAACTTTTTCTCCTAACAAAATATCTGGATGCGCGCCAGTATTACCCCAGAATCTGATCTTGTGAGCCAGTTTCTTCAAACTATTGTCTATATTTAACTCTTCGATCTGGTCAAATAGATTCTTCTCTTTTGCGCCCTTATCTAAACAGCTTTGTTGTATAACACGACGACACATTATCACTGCGGAAATGTAGCAACCATTACTATAATTTTCTAAACTTTCTGAATAATCGGTTCGGATATTGTCCGGTAACTTATCAATTTTGATTTGAGGTTTTATTTTCCGCAGTGGGAAAACTGTCGCGTTGTTAACATTTTGTGGGGGTATAAATTTAGTTGCGATTACCCCATTACAATTTGAACAAAACCAGCCCTGCTGAAAAGACTTATCAGCAGTACACTGATACTGACCCCCGAGAACTGAGAACTGACACTTTGCTTTGCAGTGAGGACAATCAAATAACATAGTTATTTCACTTTTGATTTTATTGCGGCAACAAGTTTATTCGGCTCAACAAAAAATTTCTTAAATTCATTGAAATTTCTATCAGTAATCCCAATTTGATATTCAATACCTCCTCGATGCTGATGACTACGTATAGGATGTTCTCTTGCTTCGTTGTCTGTCAAAACCCAATAGCAAATTCTATCTATCCAAACTCCAACGAAAAGAAAGGCGTCAGCAATTCCCAGTTTGAGTTGTTGAAAATTCATCCAAAAATGCTCCCCCGATTGAAAGCTTAATGCTTTTGTTTCCAAGCCACCTCGGATTTTTGTATCGATTGCTCGTGATGCTTTAACCTCAACTTTAATTATTTTCTGTTTGTTTTCAATATAGAGATCGTAATCGCCGGAATAATCCTTATCTATTACTTTAGATGGTTTCTTAAACTTTGGATCAATATCAATGAGATGCTGTTGAGCCCAAATTTCACCAAAAACACGTGGTGAAATGCCATAAAGATTCAAATAAGGATTTGCATTTACATAAGCGCTTCTTAAATCTTCATATTCTTTGAAACTGATAATATTTTTATCCAGCAAATACATCAAACGAAACTCGTATTCATTGAAAGGATAAATTGATTTTAGTCCGCTCAAATGCGCCAAAAGAATTTTCCTATCTTGTTGCGGTAATTCTTTTATCCATCCTTCTAATTTTTCATCCAAATTTTTCTTATCCATAGTCATATTAAATCAAACAAATTTGCCGCGCCCAATAATTCATCATCTTTTGCTGATATTCGACCATCTTGCAAAACTTTTAATCGTCCCCATCCTGTTTCACCTGTTCGACGATAATACAATAATCTGGCAACCGTAATCTTACAATAATCCGGATTTATATCCATTGTATAGCATTTCCTTTTACTTAATTCTGCCTGTAAGAGCGTTGAGCCAGAATGACTAAAAAAATCTACAACGAGATCGCTCGGGTTGCTACTTGCCTCTATAATTCTTTTCGCTGATTTAAGAGGTTTTTGCGCAAAGCAACCTTCAACATTTTCATGCATCAAATAAAAAACCTGTTGGATATCATGCCACACATTCCCAGCTCTAATAGTTGAAGATTTACTCCTTTCAAAATTTTCTGTGAGTTTCCCATTAACTTCTTTGTAATATCCCTTTGTCTTTTTTGGTATATTCGTATATTCTGCTTGCACATTAAAAATTGGCTCGCCCTTAATATAATAAAGCAATTCTTGACGAATGGCCATCCAATTTTTTTGAGTTCCATATCCTCTCTGATTTCTCATCGTAATAAAATTCCTTATTTTCACGGGTTTCTCCCTCATCATAAGAATGAAATCCGGCAATGGCTCAAGCCCATTTCTAATATCTGCGCCCAACCAAATATAGAGAGATGAATTTTCGTCAAGGATAGCGAGAGTATTATCAATCCACTTCTCACTCCAGTAAACATATTGATTTAATGGCGAATTTCCAAACTCATCGTTAATATCGACATTATAGGGAGGATCTTGAAGCGCTAATATAGCTTTTTCTTTTTTCATTAGCTTTTCAATATCTTCCTGCTTAGAAACATCAAGACACCCAACTCTATGTCCACTTATAGGGTCTTCCCATACCATGCCATATTCAAAATTGGGTAAAACGCGTGTTTTTACTAATGGCAAAAAATCTTTTTGGGTTAATACTGAACGCATAATACTTTATATTGGCTATTTGACGTTTGAAACTTCTACCATGTCCCCTATTTTGATTCCATATTTTTGAACGCTTCCGGCGTTTAATTCGATGACCGTATCCACTGGCGCGACAGGACGTACAAATGTGGGGACTATACCCTTAATCGCAGGAAGGAGCGAAACTTGCGCAACAACGCCATCGCGTATCCACAATATATCTAATGGAATAAACGTATTCTTATTGTAGAAAACGGGCGCGGAGATTTTTTTGAATATAAACATCATTCCCTCGTTTTTGGACAAATCTTTTACGTCCATCAATCCGCGTGCTTGTTTCGCGGGCGTATCTGCAATATACAATAAAAATTCATTCTTGCCCAGAAAAACTTTTTTCTTTTCAAATTCGTTGAGCGGAATTTCGCCTGATCTATTAAATGCTATCGCGCCAAAAACTATACCCAAAATGACAAAACTTAAAACGATGATTGTAAATTTAGCCATTAGTGTTTTTCATGGCGGCTTTGACAAACGCGCTAAAAAGCGGATGAGGTGCTAATGGCCGCGACTTAAATTCGGGATGAAATTGCGTTCCCACAAAAAATGGATGATTGTTAAGCTCGATAATCTCTACTAAATTCTTCTGGGGATTGATTCCTGCTACCACAAGCCCTTTCTCTTCAAATTGCGAACGATACTCATTATTAAATTCAAATCGATGCCGATGGCGTTCAAAAATCATATTTTTTTGATACGCTTCAAAACTTTTTGTGCCCGGCGTAAGCTGACAATCGTATGCTCCAAGGCGCATAGAGGCGCCGTAATCTTTCTTGACCATTAAACGCTTTTGTTCCTCCATTATGGTAATCACGGGATGAGGCGTTGCGTCATTAACTTCGGTCGTGTGGGCATCTGTTAACCCGCAGACATTGCGGGCAAATTCAATCACTGCCATTTGCATGCCGTAGCAGAGGCCTAAATAGGGAATTTTATGTTCACGCGCATATTGAATAGCAAGAATTTTTCCTTCAACGCCGCGCGCGCCAAATCCACCCGGAATAATAATGCCATCATACTTGCTCAATTCGCTCAATTTGCTCTTGTCATGTTCGTAATCCTCGGAGTTTAACCATGCAATTTCTGGTTTTAATTCCTCCTGCCAGGACGCATGCTTAATCGCCTCTATCACAGAAATATAGGAATCGGCAAGGATATAATCGCCTGTTTGGAAATACTTGCCTACGATGCCGATTCTGATTGGTTTTTTTACGGTCTGAATACGAGAAACAAGCTCTCGCCATTCCTTCAAATCCTCTTTTCTTGATTGAACGCCGGCTAATTTTAGTACCGCGTCAGTAAGCCCATCCTTTTCAAAATTGAGCGGCACTTCATAAATTGAGTCAACATCTGGCGCGGATATCACCTGATCTTTTGGTACGTTGCAAAAAAGCGATATTTTTTCTTTACGCGCAGAAT
>Ga0209515_10009159_pt1 | contig 11343 bp, 11 predicted proteins | sample Subgroupgradi54m_FD_187454 | JGI IMG/M metagenome (GOLD analysis project Ga0209515, IMG submission 187454) | Subsurface groundwater microbial communities from S. Glens Falls, New York, USA - GMW60B uncontaminated upgradient, 5.4 m (SPAdes)... ...
GAGGCGGCAAGGTGCTGCTCGCGCTCTCGACCGTGGTGTTCAGTGGCGCCATCATCGTCGGGTTCTCAAGAGGCGGGTTCCTCGGCTTCTGTGCAGTCGTCCTGTACTGTCTAGCGAGATCGCCGAAGAAGTTGCTCGGCCTTGGCGTCGTCGCGGTCATCGGCCTCACGGTGCTGGTGTTCGCTGGCCACGTCGGACACAGCGCTCGCCAAGATCGTCTCGGCACGTACTGGCAGGCGATCACGACGATCGGCGACATCGACGAGGGCACGGCAGACCTGCGCATCGAGGTCTGGAAGATCGGGATGCGAATGTGGCAAGCGCATCCGCTGTTCGGGGGGGGACCCGGGAGCTTTCGCTGGATGGTCGGGGAGTACCAGTCGCCGGACCAGCTCGCAAAGTATGGGCGAAACCTGGGAGGGAGCATCATCGCACACTCGCTCTTCGTGGAGCTGCTCGCGGAGCTGGGGATCGTCGGCGCCGGCGTCCTGCTCGCCCTCCTGTGGTATACGTGGAGGGATCTTAGGAGGGTTCACCAAGGAGCGGCGCGCCTGTCGAGGGCGCGGACGGTCGTCGGAGACGTCGAACGGCTGCGTTGCTACTCAGATGCGGTCATCTGCAGCATCCTGGCGTGTCTGGTGAATGGGGCGTTCCTGTCGCTCCTGTACTACTCCTACCTGTGGCTCCTGATCGCACTCGGGAGCGCGATCACGCAGGTGTTCCGATCCCAGGTCGTGGCGCAGCCGGTCTAGGTCTTCAGGCCGTCCATGCGGAACCATGATGGGCAATCGACGCGATGTTATCCGCCGCGTCAGCGCGCGCCCGCTGAGGGACGAGTGAAGGTCGCGCCGCGCCTCGCCGAACGTCGCTTCGGCGTGGCGAAGCAGATCCTGTTCTCGGTGATCATCGTCGGTGGCCTTCTGCTCGCAGCAGAAGGCTCGATCCGGATTTGGGCCCTCTTCTTCCGGACATCGTACGAGCGCTACAACGCCCGCGCGGGGCGTCTCGAGCTGGTGCCGAACCTCCGGTACACGAACTCCCGGGGACAGGAGTTCCGGATCAACTCCAAGGGGTTCGTCGGTCCCGAGTTCGACGACTGGCCCCGGCCCGGCGTGTACCGCATCATCGCTCTGGGCGACTCGTGCACGTTCGCAACTGGCTTCTGGCAGATCGGCTATCCCAGCATGCTCGAGCGGCTCCTCAACAGCGGCGTGCCGTCCCGGCGGTTCGAGGTGATCAATGCGGGCATCGAGGGGTACAACTCGACGTTCGCGCTGGACCGCATCCGTGATGAGCTGCTCCGCTTTCGACCACATCTCATGATCATCTACATCGGCTGGAACGATCTGATGAAGACGGATCCCGCGAACGCGTCCCGGGTAGACGAGTACCCGTGGCTGGCGGAGCTCCTGGACCGGAGCTACCTCATCAAGGCGTACAAGAAGCTGCTGTTCGTGAACTTGAGACCGCTGGTGCTCCGCCCCAGCACCGCTGCGGATCCCGGGGACGCCCACGCGTTCGACCGCTTCGTCCCGGCGCGGTACCGCTCGAACCTCGAGGAGATGATTCGGCTGGTGCGGAGGCACGACGTCAAGGTGCTGCTGGTGACGCTGCCGACCGTCGTCCGCCCGGGCATGACGGGCGAGGAGCTTCGGCGTGCAAACGTGTTGTTCCCATACTTTGCAGGGGCTTACGGCGTGTCGCGGCTCCTAAGCCTCTACCGCACTTACAACCGGACGATCGTTGAGGTCGGCGGCCGCGAAGGGGTGGAGGTCGTCGACCTGGCAGCTGCGTTCGAGCCGATCAAGGAGAGGACGCCGTACTTCTGGGACACGATGCACCCGAGCGAGAAGGGGCACGCTCTGATTGCGGAGACTCTGTTCGGCCGGATCAGGGAGCTCGAGCACCAGGGCCGACTGTGAGGCGCGCGTGGGCGTGGGTCGTCGCCGGGTTCCTGGTCATGGGAGCCATGGCCGTTGCGCTGGTCCTGGGCGAGGTGAGCCTCCGGCTCTTCTACCCTCAGCCGATGGGCGTGTGGCATCAAGATCGCGACGGTCTCGCGCTGCACTGGCCTGGGCTTGTGACGTATCTGCCTCAGTTCGGCCTCTCGGTATCGCTCAACTCGGCCGGGATGCGGGACCGAGAGCACACTGTGGAGAAGCCGGAGACGGTCTTCAGGGTGCTGGTGCTCGGCGACTCGTTCATGGAGGCACTCCAGGTCCCGTTCGAGTCGTCGTTCCCGAATCTCTTGGAGCGTCGGTTGGCCAGCAGAACAGGAAGGGTCATCGAGGTCGTCAACGCGAGCGTCAGCGGCTGGGGTACGGATGATGAGCTGAAGTACCTGACGAGCTACGGAACGAAGTGGAAGGCCGACCTGATCCTTGTGGCAATGACATTGCACAATGATGTGCACGACAACCTGCGGAAGAGGTTTCACACCATGGAGGATGGCGCGCTTGTCGAGAAGTCGCCGCCACGGCTTTCCTTCTGGCAGTACAAGCTCATCGAGTTGAAGGGCCTGCTTGCCAGCCGGTCCCATGCGTATCAGCTCCTGATCCGGACTCGGCGGCTTCCCGAGGTGAGGGACGAGGCGACGCGGCTGAATTCGCACGTTCTGGATCTCTTCAGTAGAACGACGAATGGAAGCGTGGCCACGGGAATCGAGCTGACCAGACTGTTGCTGGAGAGGATCCGGAGCATCGGGACCCAACACGGGGCCCGAGTGACGCTGGTACTGCTGCCCCTGGCGGTGCAGCTGTCAGACGAGAGGTTTGCCACGTTCGCGCGGGCCACATCGGGCTCGACGCGGGGATTGGAGATCAACAAACCGCAGCGCCTCCTGAGGCGCGTGGGAGACCGCGTGGGGATCGACGTGATCGACCTCCTGCCAGGCTTCAGGGAGTGGACGGCTGGCAGCGGTCGCGGCCTCTACCTTGAGCGCGATGGGCACTGGAACGAGGGAGGCCACAGACTGGCGGCGGAGATCGTCGCGCGTGAGCTGATCAATCGGCACTTAGTCTGGGTGAGGTACGGGTCTGCCAGGAGGAAAGGACCACTCCTGGTGTTCGCCGATGAGGACGGGGGAGATCGGTCGAATGCTGCGCATTAGTCGTGAAACGGATAGCTCTGGACTACACAGTTTATCACTCCTGACTGCTCCTTGCTGGTGGGGCTCCAGCGGTTCCCGGAACGGAGCGGATGCGAGTTGAGAAACCGCTGGCCCATGAGAGCGGCTCAACGAGTTCGAATTCTGATGTTTCACTGCATCACCTGGACTCTCGTGGTTGTCGTGTCGGTCTTGGCCGCTGAGGTTTCGCTCAGAATGAGCGGAAGGATGACAGGCGAGAGCGTGGCCACTGCCGCAGAAGAGGTGTTCGACAGTATTCCTGGCGTCTTCGAACCGGGGCAGAAGGTCGTCGAGCGACCGCGACCTGAGCTACAACACCGGGTATCGATCAACTCCTTGGGGTATCGGGGACGAGAGATCGATGCGCAAAATCGGAGCGGCCGGATACGGCTGATGTGCATAGGAGATTCATTCACGTATGGAAGCTACGTCGACGATGATCAGACATTGCCGGCCCAGCTGGAGCGAGCGTTACGCGGGACCGGCTATCCGGTTGACGTCATCAATGCTGGGGTGGGCGGCACGACGATTGTTGATCAGTTGTATGTGCTCAAGAAGAGCGCACGCGTTGATGTTGACATTGTCTTGCTCGTCTTTAGCGAGAATGATATCAGTGATCTTGCCAAGGACGAACCAATGTACATAGCGCTCGAGAAGAACCGGAGGCTGAAGGCGAGACTTGGCGTTCGTCAGATATATTCGCTCCTCAGGAATACGGCGCTGTTCCATCTGGCCTTGGAGGTACGGGGGTGGTATCAAGGACGCAGTTCGAATGAGGCAGATCGTGTGGATCGTGGTGAGGACGCGCACAGAGTAGAGGCATTGTGGAACCGGTATGATATGTTGCTCGGTGAGGTGCAAGCCTACTTGGCGACAAGGAGTGTCAGATTCGTGTTCGTGATATTTCCATCACACTATCGGATGGATTTCCAAGTGCGCAGTGATGGTCGAATCGACAGGGTGGAAGGGCTCGCGAAGAGGCGAGAGGTACGGACGATCAATCTTCTGGAGCCGCTTCGTGCGGCCGGATATGGGGCCTCGGACCTGTATTTACTACCGTACGATGGCCATCCTTCCGGTCGCGGCTACGCGGTTGCAGCGAGGGCGATAGCGCAGGAGCTTGAGATGGATGTTCGCGAAGTCGCAGGTGAGCGACGGCAGCATACGCTGAGTCGCTGATGGTCGAGGATCGGGTTCAGTGTGTGGGTGAACCATCGGATGAGCAATGTCTCGCGAGTGACGGGCGATGTAGTTCGTCTCTGGCGGATGTGTTGGTGCTTGCGGACTCCAGGCGGAGGGAGCACCGGTGGGGATGCCGGTCCGATGATCTCCAGGTGGGAGAGATTACGGTGATGGCGGGCGATGACCCGTTCGTGCGGCATGTGCGGGGAAATCCGGTCGAGCAGGAACGCTATCGCTCGCTGAAGGTGACACTGCATCCGCTGCGACCGCACTTCTCGGGCAAGCGAGTGCTCGACTTCGGTGCGTCCTATGGGTTGTCCGCCTGCGCATTGGTGGAGCTTGGTGCCGCGTCTGTCGTCGGCGTCGAGCCCGAAGCCTCACGCGTGACCCGCGGACGAGAGATCATCGCGGCATTGGGACTCTCGGATCGGATCTCGCTGCAACATGCCGAGGACACTCGTCACCTTGACGTCCCGGACGAAGCATTTGAGGCCGTGCTGGCCAACGCGGTATTTGAGCACATACCGCAGCCACGGCGCGACCACGTGCGCGAGGTATGGCGGGTTCTCGCCTCTGGCGGCGTGCTGATTGTCAATGAGACACCAAACAAGTACCTACCGTGGGATTTCCACACGACGAGTCTCCCGTTTCTCAACTGGTTGCCCAAGCCGCTCGCTCGCGTGGTCGCGGTCGGGACGGGACGGTTTCGCGCGGACCAAGATTGGGATCACTCTGGCTGGCGAGGATTGGGATACTACGAGTTCGTCCGGGCGATTCCTGGCCCCTATCGGATGACGCACGAGCAGACTCGAGCGCGGCATCGGTTGTTCCGCGCGCTGAAGGTGCCGACGAGTCTACTCGATCCCTATCCCACGTATATCGTCACGAAGCTCGCCTTCCGATGACGTGCGGCGCTGGAGTACGTGCACGCGCGTTTGACGGTGATCAAGCCGGTGGCTTCCGGGATTAGCCGCAGGTGTCCCTGCGTGCGGATCGGATGGGATCAGATAGATCCTCGGAGCATTGACCCGTGAGGCGGAGGAGAACCGGGAGACTGGTCGAGGTCGTGAACGCGAGCGTCAGCGGGTGGGGGACGGACGACGAGCTGAAGTGCCTGACAAGCCACGGCATGCAGTGGAGGCCGGACCTAGTCCTGGTGGCGATGACGCTGCACAACGACGTCAGCGACAACCTCCGGGAGCGGTTTCACGCGGTGAGGAATGGAGCACTGGTCGAGAAGCCCCGGCGAGACGAAACCTTTCTAGCGTACAAGGTCATCCAGTTGAAGGGATTTCCGGCTGAGGGACATGGGAGGCCGGGTGGGGATCGAGGTCATCGACCTGCTGCCCGCCTTCAGGGAGTGGACGGCCGGGGGCGGCGGGGCCTTTACCTCGAGCGCGACGGACACTGGAACAAGGCCGGTCATCGCCTCGCGTCGGGCATCGTGGCCTCGGAGCTGGTGCGTCTGGGCCTCGTCCGGGAGGGAGACCGGCGGGCCCTGAGCACCCCCAACGGGACCCAGCGACTGGGCGGATGAGGCGCTGTCCCGTGGACGAGAGCTCGATCGGGGCGAGGGTCGTGCTGATCGCGTATCACTTTCCTCCGGATCCGGCCGTCGGCTCCCTGCGGGCAGCCAAAGTGGCGCGCGCGTTCCGCGACGCGGGTCACCGCGTGGACGTGGTCACGGCACGGCTGCCAGGGGAGACGGGAGCACGGCTCACCGAGGATCCGGCATTGGTCGTCCATCCCGTGGCGCTGCTGCCCACCCCCCGGGATGTCTTCGCGCGCCTCAAGGCCCGGCTGCCTACGCCGCGCCGGGGCCGACAGGGCGCGGACGGAGCCGGGCGAGTCGGCTGGGTTCCTCCGACGCAGGTCGCGGGCTGGAAGCGACTGCTATTCTCCCTGCTCTGGCTACCGGACGATCGACAGGGCTTCATCCTTCCGGCGTGGCGGAAAGCGCGCGGGCTCGTGCGTGGCGGAGCGCGGCTCGTCTACAGCACGGCCCCACCGTACTCGCCCCACCTCGTCGGGCTGGCGCTGAGGTCTGTCAAGGGCGTCAGGTGGGTCATGGAGCTGAGGGACCCGTGGGCCGACAACGACTGGAAGCCCTGGTGGGTGCGCACCCGCGCGACCGACGCACTCGACGCCCGCCTGGAGCGTCTCTGCCTGGGGCGCGCCGATCTCGTGGTGACCGTGTCGGAGGGGATTCGGAGAAGTCTCGCTGCGCGGCTGCCGGCTCGGGACGGGTCCCGGCTCCTCGTGGTGCTCAACGGGATCGAGCACCTGGCGAGCTCGGTCCGCTCGGGGCGGCGCCCGGGGCCCATTCGGATCACCTACGCCGGGACGTTCTACTATCGCCGGGACCCGCGGCCATTCCTGCGGGGGCTCGCCGCCGCGTGCCGAAAGCACCGGATGGGACCCGAGCAGGTGCGTGTCGACTTCATCGGCGCATGCCGGTCGGTCGGCACGGTCTCCGTGGAGAGGGAGATCGACATGTTGGGACTGACCGACGTCGTACGCATCCAGGATTGGCTTCCCCACGCGGCGGCGAAGGCCGTCATCGAGGAGTCCGACGTGCTCCTGCTGCTGGCCCAGCAGCAGCCCGACCAGGTGCCGAACAAGCTGTACGAGTACCTGGAGACCCGACGCCCGATCCTGGCCTTCGCCGATGCGGACGGGGAGACCGCCCGAATGCTCCGGCAAGTCGGAGGGCATCACGTGGTCACAGGCGACGACGAGGCGGAGGTGCAGCGCGCGCTGGACGAGGTCCTCGTCTCGGCGCCGCACGGAGACAGTGTCACGACGGACGAGACCATGTTGAAGGAGTGGACGACCGAGGTCCAGATGAAGAGACTGCTCGCGGCCGTGCACGGGTGAAGGCGTGACCTGGGAAGACCTAGTGGAGGCGGCCCGACAGGGTCGCGGAGTGCTTCGATACGCTCGACGCGCCCGGCGGGCTCTTCGAGGGATCCGGCTGCCGGTTGTCCGACCGGTCATCGGCGGCCTCTATGCCCTCACACAGATCTGCTGGATCACGTGGCACTTCGTAGCCAAGCTACTCTATCGCGAGCCGCTGTTCCGCTACCGCTGCGCGCGCGTCGGACGGCGACTGGACCTCGAGGGAGCCCCGCCGCTCGTCATCGGGAATGGCCGGATCGAGGTGGGGGACGACGTCCATATCGGCAGTCCCTGCACGTGGGACGTCGGGTCCAACGCCGAGCTGATAATCGGCGACCGGGTCAGCCTCAACTATCGAGGTGCTGTGAGCGCGGCCAAGAGCGTGCGGATCGGTGACGACACGCTCATCGCGGGGGACGTAGCGATCTTCGACAACACAAATCATCCGGTGTCGCCCGCGCGCCGCCTCGCCAGGGCGGCCGTCACGGCCGCCGAGGTGGCGCCGGTGGTCATCGGCCGCAACGTCTGGATCGGCATCCACTGCATCATCATGCGGGGCGTCACGATCGGCGACAACTCGGTGGTGGCCGCGGGCTCGGTCGTGACGAAGTCCGTGCCACCAAACACGCTGGTCGCGGGGAACCCGGCGGCGCCGATCAGGCAGCTGACCGATGGCTGAGGCGTCTCCGGTGTGGCCGGATCGGGTCGGGAGGCCGCCCGTGCTGGGCGCCTCAGAGGGGGTGACGCGCTCTCCGCTCGCCCTGATCGCCCACTCCTTGCGTGAGCCCGGCGTGGCGATCCGAGAGGGATGGGCCATCCTCAAGGGCATCTGGTGCCGGGCTTGGTGCAGGGTCCGCGGCGTTCAGTTCCGGGCGGGGCGCAACCTGCGCATCGACGCCCGGCTGGTCATCCGTGGACCCGGGACGGTGATCTTCGGCGACAACGTGCGGGTGGGCATGACCGTAACGCCGTGGACTTAACGGTCCCGACGCAGTGATCTCGGTCGGGAGTGATTCCTTCATCAACGGGACGAGCTTCGGGTGCCAGCGCGAGATCCGGGTGGGCGCGAGGGCGATCATGGGCGGGCGAGCATCATGGACACGGACTTCCACAGCGTGGAGATCGATCTTCGAAAGCGGATTGACGCCGAACGAACCTCCTCAGTTTCGGCCGACTACGAGCACCTCCTCACCGTCAGACAATCCAGGAAAGTCAGCAGCCGACCCAGCCGTTTCCTCAAATGGCTAGGACAGAACGCCGCCAACCCTCCCTCCCAAGAAGTCACTGGACAGAGAGCTGTGAGGGAGCAGCGGGAGGGATCGCGGCACCCACACCCATCGGCCCGATCCGCCGCGTGGCGACGACGATTTGGTCATAGTAGGTGGTGCCCGACGAGCTGGGATTACTCCAATTCTCCTGCCAGAACCCCTTGATCGTGGCGCTTCCATAGGACCCGCCCGAGACATCGGCCGGCGTCATATAGAGAATGCCGTTATGTTTAGCCCGCAGCGTACCAGGACCCGTACATGCAGTTCCATCGGTCCCGCAATCGTCCATCCACATGTTGTAGTGACCGTCGAAGTTCGAGGCGGTATTCATGCGGATATGGACTTCAAGGTAATACCAGTGCCCAGTCTGCCACGTGATCGGTGCCCCGGTGGGGGTGGAATTGCCCAGCGTGTCGGTCCCGGTGCCGTTCGATTGGTTCTGACAAATCCACGAAGAAGCGGACGGCCCCTGACCCGCAAGGCCCCCGTCCTGATGCTTGTAGGGAATCCAGCAGAACCTGTTACTCCCGAAAGTGTTGTACCCCAGCGCGATGATGTCCCCCCCGCCGGGATTCCAGTTGACCGGCAAGAAGTCGAACATTTTTTCGTGGCCGCCAACGTAATCGGACTTAAAGTAGATATATTCCCGAATCCAGAGTTCAGTGTAGTTCCCAGGAAACCCGTGATTCCCCATCATTCCAGACGTGCCGGATCGGACTCCGCTCGTGGCCGCTCGGCTGGTCCCGACGGCTCCTCCGGTGACCGTGAAGTTGCTGGTACCTGCAAAATCCTGCGACGCGAATACGTTCAGGCACCACCCATCGTTCGGGGCGTAGGTCTGCGCGTTTGTGGTGACTTGCACGCCATTGCGGGTCCCATTGCAATTAGTCTGCGCCCAATCCCCATCCTCAAAATCGTCGCACATGACAACAGTCGAGTCACTCCCGCTGCACTGAGGCTCGCTGGAGTTGAGGTACGGGGCCGCTGCGGTCGGGCTAACCGCGGTCAGAACGCCGATGGTGGCGAACGCCACGACGAGTAGCGCCCAGAGGCAGACCGCTGTCACTCTCACTGAAACCATGCGAAGCCTCCTTCGTTAAGGTCTCGTCTGTTAAGGTCTCGCCGGAGTGGCCGTCGGAGACAGGACGTAATTACTCATGGTGCCGACGGGTTTGGGCGCGAAGGATCTGTTCCGCCGGGACCAGTACCATCCGGCGAACCCGTCAAGTGCGGCCGGGACTACAGCCGCTTCTCCAGGGTAAAACTCAGCCATACGACCCCCCCAGGGTCCTTCTGAAGGAGATGCTATAAACATGCCAAGTCAGACGTGAAAGACACAAACGGGCGCACTTTGGTGATTCTCAACACTTAGCTAAATATAACCGATCAAGGCTGATCCGCACTCCGAGTGAACAGTGTGTCTTGAATTATTACGCTCCCATTCACTGCCTGACAAAACTCTGCGGTCAGCTTTCCCCGAAAACCCAAGTAGTTGCTTGCCGCTAGCGACGCCGACCTTGCAACGCGCCGATCACCGTCATGGGGTCGAGGTCGGAGGCGAGGCAGTCAACTTACCATTTTCCGACAAGAGGGACGTCTCCTTCTTGGCCAAAGGGACCTAGGCAGCGATCGACTTGGCAGCCGTCCCAGAGGCCGTTGCCATTCAGGTCCAAGAACCATTCGCCCGTGCTCGGACGAAAGACCCCGATCTTCACCACTCCGGTACCGTCCCAGTCGCCGACAACCGGGAGATCTCCGGGCTGGCCAAAAGAGTCGATACAGGTGTCCACCTGGCAGCCGTCCCAACGATTGTTGCCATTGTCTAGGTACCAGCGACCACTGGCGGGGTCAAACGATCCGATTAACGGATTCCCTGTGCGATTCCAGTCGCCGACAACGACAGGGCGATCTATTTTCTGAATAGCAGATCCTGGAGGGCTGTTTCCGCTGGGATTAAAACAGCCATCTACATCACAGCCATCCCAGAGCCCATTACCGTTCAGGTCTAATAGGTATTCGCCGGTACTTGGGCGAAACACGCCGATCTTGGAGACTATCTTCTGTACAAAACTGGCCATGACTGAAGCGTTGACATTCAAAGTGATTGTGCAGGGGCCCGCACCACTGCAGCCGCCGCCGCTCCAGCCCTCGAAATTATACCCGGGTAGGGGGCTGGCCGTGAGCGTGACGGAGGTGCCGCTTGCATATTGCGCGGAGCAGGCCGCTCCACAGTTGACCCCTCCGGGATTGCTCTGCACGTATCCGCTACCCGTCATCCCGACTGTGAGGGTATATGTGGTCCCGGCGGTGAAAGTGGCGGTGACTGACATATCCGCACTAAGCGTTACGCTGCAGCTCGCAACACCGCCACAAGCCCCACTCCAGCCGGTAAAGACCGAGTTTGGTGCTGGTATGGCAGTGAGAGTCACGACGGTTCCGCTCTGATAGCTCGCCGAACAGGCGAGGCCGCAGTCAATGCCAATCGGGCTGCTCGTGACCCGGCCACTGCCGGTTCCTCCTGTAGTCATCTGACTCACCACAGCAACGGTCAGGGTGAAGGACTTCAGGCTAAACGCAGCACTGACCGATGCGGCAGCATTCATGGAGACAGTACAGGAGCCCGTCCCAGAGCAGGCCCCGCTCCAGCCCGTAAAGTCCGAGTCTGCAGCAGGGGTAGCGGTGAGGGTCAGTAAGGTACCGCTGGAGTAGGTGGCTGAGCAGGCAGTGCCGCAGTTGATGCCTGGGGGGGATGAGGTCACGGTCCCGTTACCGGTCATGGTGACGGTGAGGTCATAGGTCTTGAGGCTGAAGGAAGCGGTGACAGACTTCGCTGAGTCTATGGTCATGGTGCAAGGGCCGCTACCGGTG
>Ga0209515_10009160_pt1 | contig 11342 bp, 13 predicted proteins | sample Subgroupgradi54m_FD_187454 | JGI IMG/M metagenome (GOLD analysis project Ga0209515, IMG submission 187454) | Subsurface groundwater microbial communities from S. Glens Falls, New York, USA - GMW60B uncontaminated upgradient, 5.4 m (SPAdes)... ...
CGCTGCCGGCCGCATCGCGCGGGCGGTAGGACGCGCCAACAATTGTTCCCACTCATACCTTACGATTCGACCCATTAAAATGTTCCCGGTCATGAACCGATGGGCCCTCTTGACAAAACATCAATATCCCCTCCGCCTTGGTCATGGGTCCCGGGACCAACGGTGGTTCCCCCTTCGTGGGCTCGACTCCTCCTCCTCCCGAGCCGCAGTCGGCGCCATCGCGTCATAAGCTGCGCAAGAAGCCTTTGCCCGAGGGACGGCTGCTCGACCTGATGAAGAAGAAGGACGCGTCGCCCGAACAGCCGAAGGTGTACTAGACGCGCATGCTAAAACCCTGCGTTTTGCGAAAAATTACTGTTTAAAATAAAGCATTATTCACTTTCGGCGCCGAAAGTGAAATCGCCTGAATTACAAAGGATAATTTTTCAGAAAACGTAGGGTTTGTGGTGGATCTATGTCTTGGCGGGAACGGGCGCGGGCGTCGGCAGGTCGAGCTTGATGTGCAGCTCCTTGAGCTGCTTGGGCTTGACCGCGGAGGGCGCCTCGGAGAGAGGGTCCCCGCCTTTCTGCGTCTTCGGGAAGGCGATCACGTCGCGGATCGAATCCTCGCCGCAGATGATGGCGGTGAGGCGGTCGAGGCCCATGCCGAAGCCGCCGTGCGGCGGCGCGCCGTAGTCGAGCGCCGAGAGCAACAGTCCGAATTGGCGCTGCTGCTCGGCGTCGTCGAAGCCCATGAGCCCGAGGATCTTGCGCTGCATCGCGCCGCTGTGGTTGCGGATCGAGCCGGAGGCGAGCTCGACGCCGTTGAGAACGAGATCGTACTGGTGGCTGCGCACGGCACCGGGGTCGCTGTCGAGCTTGGGGGCGTCGTTATCGAGCGGGCGGGTGAAGGGGTTGTGCGCGAACGTCCAACGCTTCTCCTCGGGCTCCCACTCGAGCAGCGGGAAGTGCGTGACCCAGGAAAAATGCCACGGCGTCGAGGGCGCGGGCTTGAGGCGCGCGATGATCTCTTTGCGGATCGCGCCCAAGACGGTGGAGGCGGCGATTTCCTTGTCGGCCGCGAAGAAAGTGCAGGTTCCCGCCTGGCCGCCGACCTTGGCTTTGATCGCGTCGAGCTCGGCGGGCTTCATGAACTTCGCAATCGGCGTCTCCGGACCCGTCGCGGTCCACTTGATCCAGGCCAGGCCCTTCGCGCCGTAGACCTTCGCCACGTCGGTGAGCTTGTCGATCTCCGAGCGGGAGTAGTCGGAGGCGCAGGAAATCGCGCGCACGACGCCGCCGTCCTTGATCGCGCCGCCGAACACCTTGAACTCGCAGTCCTTGAGCTCGGCGGTGAGGTCGACGATTTCGAACCCATAGCGCTGGTCGGGCTTGTCGGAGCCGAAGCGGCGCATCGCGTCGAAGTAATCGAGTCTGGGAAAGGGGGTTTTGATTTCAACGCCGAGCGCGGCCTTGAAGATCGCGGCCATCATCTTCTCGCAGGCGGCGTGGACGTCCTCCTCGCGCACGAAGGACATCTCGACGTCGATCTGGGTGTGCTCGTACTGCCGGTCGGCGCGCAGGTCCTCGTCGCGGAAGCAACGGCCGAGCTGCATGTACTTCTCGATGCCCGAGGCCATCAGCATCTGCTTGAAGATCTGGGGAGACTGGGGCAAGGCATAGAACTGGCCGGCATTCAGGCGCGAGGGCACGAGGAAGTCGCGCGCGCCCTCGGGCGTGGCCTTGGTCAGGATAGGCGTCTCGACCTCTAAGAAGCCTTCGGAGGCGAGCGAATTTCGCGCGGCCATCGCGATCGTGTGGCGCATGGTCAGGTTCTTGAGCATGCGCGCGCGGCGCAGGTCGAGGAAGCGGTACTTCAGCCGCGTTTCTTCATTAACGTTAATGTGCTCATCGATTTCAAACGGCAACGTTTTACAAACGTTGAGCGTCGTCACGGTCTCGGCGTTCAGCTCCACCTGGCCGCTGGGCAGCTTGGCGTTCTCGGTGCCCGCGGGGCGCTTCTGGATGACGCCGGCGATGCTGACGACATACTCGGCGCCGAGCTTGGCGGCCGCCAGGAAGGCCTCGGCCTTCTCCGGGTGCACGACGACCTGGACGAGGCCGGAGCGGTCGCGCAGGTCGAAGAAGTAGACGCCGCCGTGGTCGCGACGGGAGTGGACCCAGCCGGCGACGCGGACGGTTTTTCCCTCGAATGAGGCGTCGAGCTTGCCCGCGTGGTGCGTGCGCATCGGGTGGTCCATCAGGCCTCGATGCAGAGTCCGGCGAGCTTCTCGGGCGCGGGGATGCTGTAGCGGCCGTCGTGCTGGGCGACCAGGCCGGCGCGGCGCAAGGACGACAGGGCGCGGGTCAGCGGCTCGCGGGTCGTGCCGACGACGTCGGCGAGCTCCTGCTGAGTGTAGCGCTCCTTGAGCACGAGCCCGGCGCCGTGATGCTCACCGGAGCGGCGGGCGAGGTCGAGGATGGCCTTGGCCACGCGGCCGAGGATGTTCCTAAACAGCAGGCCCTCGATCTCCTCGTTGGCGCGGCGCAGGCGCACGCAGACGGTCTGTAAAAGGTAAAGGGCCAGCTTCGGATCGTGGGCGAGAAGGCGCTGAAAGTCCTTCTTGCGGATCACCATCAGGCGCGAAGGCTCGACCGACTGGGCGGCCGCGGTACGGGTGGTGCCCTCGAGCAAAGACATTTCCCCAAAAAACTCACCTTCCTTGAGGTACGCGAAAGTTTTGCGTTTTTTGGAGGCGGAATTGGTGAAGATCTTGATGCGGCCGGAGAGCACGATGTACATCGCGTCGGCGTCCTGGCGTTTGGCGAACACCGACTGGCGATCGTGCAACGTCAATTCCTCGGCGAGGCGGTAAACCTCGCCCAGATGCTTCGCGCTCAGGGCGGACAGAAAAGGGATTTTCTTGAGGAGGCGCGCGCCGTTCATACGCCGATAATAGCTTTCTTGCCCGGGGGCGTTCAAGACGGTCAGTTTGGTAATATCGGCCCATGAAACCCCGCGGCTTGCTCGTCGGCGCCCTCTTTCTGGCGGGCTGCACGTCCGCTCGCACGATGCGTTTTGAAAGCTCCGTCCCGGCCTCGGTCGAGGACTCCGCCGGAACGCCGCTGTGCGCCCCCACGCCTTGCTCCTGGCGCTTATCGCGCGAGACGTGCGGCCTGCTCGACTCATCGCTGGGCTATCTGAGGGTACGCGCCGTCACGAGCGAAGGGGAGCGGCTGGATGCCCCGCCGCTGAAGACCTGCGCCGTCCGCGAGGGAACGCTCCTGCGGTTTCGTTTCGCGGAGCCAGGGGCGGCGAATGGAGAAGTCGACGTCCTCGATGGAAGTACGGCGCGTTAGGGCCGGTCTAGAGCGGCCACGTCGAAAGCGCCTGGAGCATCGTCCCGTCGGTGCTGTCGATCTTGAGCGGCGTCACGGAGACGCGTCCCCTCGACACGATCCCGACGTCGGTGCCCGGCTCGTTGACGCCGCTGACCTGACGGCCCGCAAGCCAATAATACTCGAGGCCGCGCGGATCGGAGCGGCGGGTCACCTCGGTGCCGTAGATGCGGCGGCCGAGCCTGGCGGGCAGGCCTGCCTTGTAGGCTTTGCCACCGGCGGCCGGGAAGTTCACGTTGAGGCAGACGCCCTTGGGCAACTTCTTGTGGAGCACCTGCTTGGCCAGCCGTTGCGCGAAGACGCCGGCGCCCCTCCAGTCCTTCGTCCCGTCCGGGTCCATCGAGAAGGCGATCGCGTCGATCTTGAGCAAGGTGGCTTCCATGGCGGCGGCGACAGTCCCTGAATAAATGACGTCTTCGCCGAGATTGTAACCGCGATTGATGCCAGAGACGACCAGATCGACCTTACCCTTTAAAATTTCGAGAACGCCGAAGCGGCAGCAGTCTGCGGGAGAACCGTTTAAGGTGTAGACACCATCGGATTTTTTGTGAATACGTATGGGTTTATGAAGTGTGAGCGAGTGCGAATCGGCGGAACGTTCGTGGTCGGGCACCGACACGGTGACGTTTCCGATGCGTTTCATGGCGGAAATTAAGGCGGGCAAGCCGGGTCCGTAGATGCCGTCGTCATTGCAAACAAGAATCCGTGGCCGCTTCATATTAATTTTTCCAAGGCATCGACAAAGGTCGTCGTCGTCCGGTCTGCCGAAGGCAGACCGAGCTTTGTCCAATCCGGGCTCGGCGGTGACTTTAGCAAATCGGCCAACGCGGCTCCCAGAAGGTCGCCCAATTCGTTGTCGTTAATCCGTTTCGCCGTGCCCGCCCTTTCAAACACGCGGGCGTTAGCGTCCTGATGATTCGCCGCCGCGTGAGGGTACGGAACTAGAATGCTGACTTTCCGTTGCGCAGCCAGTTCCGCAAGAGTGCTCGCTCCCGAGCGGCACACGACGATATCTGCGGCGGCGTAAGCCGCCGCCATGTCGTCGAGATATTCAAGAATCTTTGCCGCAACTCCGGCCTTTTCATAAGCCGTTCTCGTTTCCGTGCCCTTCCCTTTGCCGGTCAAATGCAGGACCTGCGCCGCAACCCCGGAGGCCTTCAACCCCGCCGCGAAGCCCTCATTAATCGCTTTCGCACCCTGCGAGCCCCCGAACACAAGGATCGTTTTTTTATTCGACTCGAGCCCGAGCTTCGTCCGCGCCGTCCCCGCATCCATGCGCCCATATAACTCCGGTCTGACGGGAGTCCCCACGACGACGCCGTCGCCGTCGACCGGAGGAAGTCCCCAGAACAAAGTCCCCCCGAACAGGCGCGCGGAGGCCCGGTTCGCGAGCCCCAAGATCGAATTCGACTCGTGCAGGGCAAGCGGAACGCTCCGTCTCCACGCCGCATACGCGCACGGAAAGGTCAGGTACCCGCCCATACCGAGGACCAGGGAAGGCTTAAAGTCTCGCGAGACGCGCGAGAGGAGGCGCAGGCTGCCGAGCAGCTTCCAGGCGAAGACGAACAGGTCCGGACCCGGCCGTCGCGGCAGTCCGCGCAGATCCACCTCGAGGCAGGCCAGCCCCGCGGCTTCGAGCTTGGCCTTTGCCGGATCGTCTTTTTTCACGACGAGCAGCGGCTCCCACCCCCGCTTCTTCAGTTCCAAGGCCGCGACGAGGCCGGGATAAAAATGACCTCCGGTTCCGCCCGCGGCGATTAAAACGCGCTTCATTTCAAAGCCTCAGCGCGCGACTGCCGCGAGATGTTGAGGAGCACGCCGACGCCGAGCATGGTCGCCAGCAGCGACGACCCGCCGTAGGATAAGAACGGAAGCGGAATGCCCTTGGTCGGCAGAAGCCCGATCGACATCGCGATGTTGAAGAACGCCTGCAGAGTGATGCTGAAAGAAACGCCGCAGGCGAGCAAGGTCCCGAACAAGTTCGGCGCGGCGCGGGCGATGCGGATGCCGCGGATCAGGATGGTCGTGTACAAGGCGAGGATCACGGCCGCGCCGAGCAGGCCCAGCTCCTCGCACACGACGGGGAATATGAAATCTGTGTGAGGCGTTGGCAAATACATTAGCTTGAGTTTAGAAGCGCCGAAGCCCTTGCCGAGCCACCCGCCCGAGCCGACGGCGAGGATCGATTGCGCCAGCTGATAGCCCGCGCCGCGGATGTTTTCGAAGGGCGTCAGGAAGCTCAGCAGGCGCGCGCGACGGTACGGCTTGCGCCATAGCTCGATCGCGATGACCGGGACCGCCAGCGCCAGCGCTCCGAAGATCGAGCTCACGCGCGCGCCCGCGACGAACAGCATGAGGACGGCGACCGAGAAGATCAGGGCCGGAGTGCCCAGGTCGGGCTCGAGCCCGATGAGAAGCAGGAGGACGCCGATGACGCCGAGCGGGATCGCCAGGCCGGGGATGAACTGCCCCAGCTTGCTGTGCTTTTTGTCGAGGTAGGCGGCCAGGAATAAGATCACGGTGAGCTTGGCGAACTCGGCCGGCTGCAGGCCGATGGGGCCGAAGCGTATCCAGCGCTTGGCGCCGGCGACCGCGGGAAAGAATAAGGCCGCGGTCAGAGTAAGGCACGTGACCGCAAAAATCGGCATGACCCATTCGCGCAGGCGGTTGTAGTCGAGGCGGCTCATCGCGCCCATGGCCAGCATGGAAACGATCGCCCATATTAACTGACGCTGGAAGAAGTAAAGCGGGCGGCCGAGATTCTTCTCCGCGTAGATGGCGCTCGCGGAGTAGACCATGACCACGCCGATGCACATCAGGGCGACGGCGGCTCCGAACAGGGCGTAGTCGATCGGCGCGCGCCGGCGCGCCGAGGGACGCGGATTCACTTAGCCTTGGCCGCCGCGGCGACGAGAGCCTTGAAGCGCCGCCCGCGGTCTTCGAAATCCCGGAACTGGTCGAAGGAGGCGCAGGCGGGCGAGAGGAGCAAGGTGTCCCCCTTCTCGCCGATGCGCAGGCCGGTATCGACCGCTGTTTCGATATTCCCGCACGGGAAGATCGGCACGAGGCCGGAGAGGTCCTCCTCGATGCGCCGCGCGGCCGAGCCGATGGTCAGGATGCCCTTGACGGTCTTCTCGATCCAGGGCTTGAGCGGGGTGTACGAAAAGCCCTTGTGCAGGCCGCCCAGGATGAGCAGGAGGCGCTTGCCGCCGGGCTCGAAGGCCTTGAGCGCGACCATGGTGGAGTCCACGTTGGTCGCCTTGCTGTCGTTGACCGCGGCGATGCCGCGCACGACGCCGCTGGGCTCGATGCGGTGCTCGACACCCTTGAAGGCCTTGAACGCCTTTTGAATCGCCGCCGGCTTGATGCCGCGCGCCAAAGCGAGCAAGCCGGCCGCCATCGCGTTCTCGAGATTGTGCCGTCCGGGAAGTTTGGGCGGGATGAGCACCGTGTCTTTCTTCGCGCCGGGCAATTTAAAATGGAGCTTGCCCTTTTCCTCCCAGGCGTGAATCTGCGGCCCCTTCGTCCCGAAGTAGAGGCGTTCCGATGGGCAGTCGCGGGACATCTTGTAGACGGTGGGGTCGTCCGCGTTGAACACGCAGGCGTCGCCCGGACCCTGCTCGCGGAAGACCTTCGCCTTGGCTTCTAAGTAGGCCGCCATGGAGCCATGGTGATCGAGATGGTCCGCCGTGATGTTGAGGATCGCCGAGGCGCGCGGCTCAAAATGCGTCGAGTCCTCGAGCTGATAGCTCGAGCATTCGATCACGATCACGTCCTTGGGCTTGGACGCGGGTGCCGTCGTGGAGATGGGGATGCCGATGTTCCCGCCGAGAAGCGCGGCTTTGCCGCGCGGGAGGCCGGCTTTGAAGATTTCCCAGGTCAATTGGGTGGTCGTGGATTTCCCGTTGGTGCCGGTGATCGCGACCACAGCTTTCGCCTTGGAAAAAGCCAATGCGATCTCGAGCTCGCTGAACACTGTGATGCCCTTGTCGGCCAACTGCTTGAAGATCGGAAGGTCGGGCTTAAGCCCGGGGCTTTTGACGACGAACTTGCACTTGAGAAGGCGTTCGGAGTGGCCGCTCCACTCCCACTTGACCGCTTTCGGAAGACCCTTCAGCGCGGCGGACAGCTCCGCCTTCGGGCGGGAATCGGAGCCGAGGACTTTGAATCCCTTTTTAAAGAGAAGCTTGGCGACGGATTGCCCCGAGCGCCCGAGGCCGAGGACGCCGGCGAGCGCGCCGCGACGCGCCAGCTTCGGGTTGAAACCGCTCGTAGTTCCCATCACCGCGGCACCGGTGAGCACCTTGTGCAATAGTAACCGTTACCCCTTAAGGTATATGCGTCCGTTGCCAGCCGGATTACTCTTCGACAGCCTGCGCAACAAGTGGGTGCGTAGCGAGGAGGATTTTCGAGTTTGATGAAGTTGTACTCGTTCGTGCCGTAGTACACGTACATTTCCGTTTCAAATCCTGTTCGGCATCGCTTGCATTTGTTCCAGTCGCCATTACGCCCTTCTGTCGAATGAGAGCCACAGAGGGTAAATCGCCGATGATTTCTTGAGCAGCTATTTCGCGCATAGGAGAACAGCACGTAATTATCCTCGTCGTCGCAAATCAAATTGCCGCAGCACTCGGCCCGCACGAGCTTCTTGCTCTTGCCGCATAGCCCGCAGGCTAGGCCAGGCGCTTTCTTGGCGGCGCGAGAATCAGTCGCAATCTTTCGACTCACCCGATTAGTTCCTCCCTACTTGGCCGCCGGCCGCTCTATCCAATGTTAGGCGCCGCCATCTTCATGCTCTTCAAGTTTCGGCTTTTCATATACCAGAAGCTTGTATTTCAGCGACAACGTATCAATGACTTTCTTAACGTGCGGGCCGGCTTTCTTGGATTTAATTTGGTGTTTCATGGACGAAAACGTGTCAATCGCGACCTTCTCCTCGCCATCTAAAATCCAAAACCATGAATCGCCCTGAAGTCCGGACTTTATTTTCGAAAAGTGCAGTGCCAAATAGGCCGCTAATTCTTGATGGAAATCCGCATATTCCTTCTCGTACTGCATTTGGGCAAATATCATAGTGGTGCTCCTAACGCAGAGGGTTTGCCGCCGCCGCTTCAACTATCGAACCAAACGAGGCGGCGGGCGGCAACACCCAATGGTTCGACAGAGGACAGGTGCCCGCGCCGCCGTTCTTGGCCGCCAATTAGGCCCAATCGCTCCAGTGCTCATTTCGAAACCTGTGCCTCCGCGAGTGCTAGTATTCGCGCTGGGAGTAAAATAGCGTTTCCGTTCAACTTTATACTTTTGCCGTTAACTGAGCTTTTTCTGTCGAACGCCAATTAGACTGACCAGCATAATTCGGCTCCGAAACCAGCGCCTAACGGATTGCGCTGATATTATAAGTGTTTAGCTGGTATTTATCCGGCGCGATGATAATCGTGATAGGCTGACCGCGCCAGCCGGCGTTCCCCTTCGGCAATATTGTATTTGCGTCGGGCTGTCGCCGTCATTATAGAACAAGTATTTGGGGCAGATGCGAGAAATGCCGGTCCGAGGTCAGCAGCGGGAGATCGTGCTGGGTGACGAGGGCGGCGATCCAAAGGTCGTTGGTCGGAATGGGGGTCCCCTGCCGTCTGAGTTGAGCGAACAGGACCGCGTAGGCGTGCGTCGTCTGCTCGTCGGCGAGGAGGATGCGCACGCGCGGCGAGTCCAAGAACGCGGTGAGTTTGGCCTCGTTCTTCTTGCCGATGGATCCGGCCGCGAAGCCGCCCCTCAATTCTCCCAGCACGACGAAGGGAACGTGGATTTCATCGGCGCGGCGGAGCAATTCGACGGCCCGGGGCTTGCCGTCCGCGGCCTCGCGGTAAGCGTTGGTGTCGAGGGCCAGCCTCATTTCCAGAGTTTGCGGTCGATTTTTCGCTGTTCGGCCAGAGCTTTGTCGACCTGGGGGTCCGCGGTCCAGGAGCCGAAGAATGAGTCGAGGTCCCGGTAGGGCGCCGGTGCTTGCGACAAGCCGGCCGCGCGCGAAAGAAGATCCAGCAGGGCCTGATTCAGGCTGCGGTGCAGGTGGCGGGCGCTGTCGCGCAGACGGCGGTCCACTTCGACCGGGATGTTGCGGATCGTGTATTGGATGGCATGCCTGCTCTTCATGCCTACAGTGTATGCCTAGAGAGTAGGCATGTCAAGGTCGAAATCATCGGATCTTGAGCGAGGCGAGCGCGGCGAGCATCAGCACGATGCTGACGATCCAGAACCGCACCGTCACCTTCGGCTCGGCGATCCCCCCCAGCTCGAAGTGATGATGGATCGGCGCCATGCGGAAGATGCGTTTGCCGCCGCGCAGCTTGAAGGACGCCATCTGCAGGATGACGGAGAGCGTCTCGAGGACGAAGATGCCGCCGACGATGGGCAGGAGCAGCTCCTGCTTGACGCACAGGGCCACGACGGCGATCACCCCGCCCAGGAACAGCGAGCCGGTGTCGCCCATGAAGATCTGCGCCGGGTACGAGTTGAACCACAAAAAGCCAAGGCACGCGCCGATGAGGCCGGCGAGGAAGATGGAAATCTCGCCCGCGCCCTCGATGTGGACGATGCGCAGATAGTACGCGAGCTTGACGTTGCCGGCGACGTAGGCGAGCACCGCGTAGGCCAGCGCGCAGAACATGACCGTGCCCGCGGCCAGGCCGTCGAGGCCGTCGGTGAGGTTCACCGCGTTCGAGGAGCCGACGACCATCAGCACGGCGAGGGCGAAGTAGAGAACGCCGATGTCGACGAACAGCTCCTTGCCGTACGGGATATTAAGCAAAGTCGTGAAGTTCCCATTCGGCGGACGGACGGCGAGGTAGGCGGCGACGCCGAGGCCGACCAGCATCTGGATCAGAAACTTGGCTTTCGACGGCGCGCCCTTGGCGTCCTTCTTGATGAGCTTCAGGTAGTCGTCCCAGAAGCCGATCGCGGTGAGGCAGATCGTGACCGACAGCAACAGCCAGGTGAAGCGGTTGTCCGTGCGCATCCACAGCAAGGTCGAAATCACGACGGCGAGAAAGATGAGCGCGCCGCCCATCGTGGGGGTGCCGTGCTTGGACATGTGCGATTCGGGGCCGTCGGTGCGCTGCATCTGCCCGACCTTGCGTTCGCGCAGCGCGCGGATCAAAGCGGGGCCGAACAGAAGGCTGACGCCGAGCGAGGTCACGGCCGCGCCCGCGGCGCGGAAGGTGATGTACTGGAAGACGTTCAGCGGGCTGAACAGATCGCGGTATTGATGAAGGTAATAGAGCATGTTAAAGCGCTTTGGCGAGCTCCTCGAGCCGCATCGCGCGGGAGGCCTTGAACAGCACGGCGTCCTGGGGCGTTAGCGCGGCCTTGATCTTCGACGTCCAGGCCCTGGCGTCGAGCGCGTACTCGACGAGAAAACGGGGCTTTGCGGCGGTGAGCGCGTCGGCGGCCGGCTTCATCTCGGGACCGGCGAGGTACACGGCCTTCAGGTCGAGGGTCGCGAGCCACTCCCCGAGCTCGCGATGGAATTTAGGCGAGCCCGGACCGAGTTCCCGCATGTCTCCGAGCACCACGGTCTTCGCGCGCAAGGGAAACTCCTCGAGGAAGGCCTCGATCGAGGCGCGCATCGAGGCGGGATTGGCGTTGTAGGCGTCGAGGACCAAAGACGCGCCGCTCGAATGCGGCAGCGGCTCCTGGCGCATCATGCCGGGCCTGTAGGCCTGCAGGCCGGCGCGGATGGCGTCGGGTGCTAAGCCCATAGCCGAAGCGGCGGCGGCGGCCCCGGCGGCGTTGTAGCGGTTGAACGCGCCGAAGACGTTGAGCTTCACCGTGAGGCGATGCCGGTCGATGACGAGGGAGTCCTACAAGGTAGGATAAATTAGCCCGCTTCTGTCGGCGGCCGCCTTCATGGGCTCAGGATAGCCCCTATTCCCGATCTGCGTCAAGGCCGGTTTTTCCGCGCGCCGGAGTCC
>Ga0209515_10009162_pt1 | contig 11340 bp, 11 predicted proteins | sample Subgroupgradi54m_FD_187454 | JGI IMG/M metagenome (GOLD analysis project Ga0209515, IMG submission 187454) | Subsurface groundwater microbial communities from S. Glens Falls, New York, USA - GMW60B uncontaminated upgradient, 5.4 m (SPAdes)... ...
CCGCGGGCGTCGCATTGTCCGGGTGCCCCTCCAACTGCGTGACCAGGCTGCAAAAATCATCCCGCGTCAGCCGGGTGCCCGCCAGCTCGTTGAGCCCCGCCACGACACCCGCGCGCAGCGTGACGCTCGAACCGAGCCCGCGCGACATCGGCACATCGCCGGCGATGCCGAGCTTGAAGCCGAATTCATCGACGCCGGCCCGCACGAAAAACAGCCGCGCGGCCTCGTCCGCCATGTCGAGTCCGGCGGCATCGCACTCGGTCGCCGCCTGCGCGCCGCGCCAGTCGCCGCGGCTCAGGGTGATCTCGTTGTAGATGCTCAGCGCGAGCCCGAGCGAGTCAAAGCCCGCCCCGCAATTCGAGGTGCTCCCGGGCACCCGGACCGTCACGCAGTTGAATTGTTTTCTTCTCATTGGCGGAATTTGAAAGCCTGGCGGACTTCCCTTTGTTGCTCACGCTTTTTGAGGTCGGCCCGCTTGTCGAACTGCTTTTTGCCGGTGGCCGTGGCGATCTCCACCTTGACCAGCGCCTGCTTGAAATACATCCGGAGCGCGACCAGCGATTTTCCGCCGGTTTCGACGGCGATCCGCAGTTTGCGGATCTCGGACTCGTGGAGCAACAGCTGGCGCTCGCGACGCGGCGCATGCTGGGTGGGACCGCCATGCGAGTATTCCTGGATGTAGGCGCCATAGAGCCACACGCCCCCCTTCTCCAACCGTGCGAACGCGTCCGTGATCTGCGCCTTGCCGGCACGGATCGACTTCACCTCGGTCCCGGCCAGCTTGATGCCGGCCTCGAACTTGTCGTGGATGAAATAGTCGCGGAGAGCCTTCGAATTGCGAAGCTCGGTGTAGCGGCTGGAATCATGCGGCTTGGCGACCATGGCGGGAGACAGTGATGCGGCGGCAGGCGCGGCATGACAAACAAAAGAAGCGAGGCGTCCGGCCTCGCTTCGGGCTAAAACGGGGAAAGGCGGGGGCCGTCGAATCAGGCCGTGTGCAATTCGTAGCTGATCTTGCCTTCGATGACTTCGCGCAGGGCGATGTCCTCGGGGCTGAGCTTCTCGAGCGATTCCACCAGCGGCCGGCTGCCGCGGCGCAACTGCTTCACCCGACGGGAAATCACGTTGATCAGGATGTTCGGGTCGGGAATGACTTTCTGGGCTTCGCGGATGTATTCGTCTCTCATGGTGGCGGGCGGGAAGGTTGTGAACGGATAGGCCTACGGCGACCCCGGGGAGCGTCAAGGGCTAATTTGATCCGCCGATTGGGGTCTCTTGAATGTGATCTGTGAGCAGGAATTCTCCAGGTCGGGGTTAATCCCCATAAGCGAGGATCCTATGTCGGGCATGAAGCCCGACCTGCCATCCGCCGGGCGGCCTACAGTTTGAGCCCCATTTTCTCGAGCACGCGCGACAGGTCCTCGTTGCCCTGATACTCGACGATGATGCGACCGCGACGCGGCGAATGTTTCAGCGTGCTGCGTGCCCCCAGATGGGTCGTGAGCTTCTTCTCGATGTCCGTCAGGGCCGCGGCGGTCGCGCCGGGCATCCGGCGCTTCTTGCCGGCGCCGCCGGACTTGTGCTTCAGCAATTCCTCGAGACCGCGCACGCTCAGCCCTTGCTCCAGCGCGCGGCGCGCCAGCACGAGCCGCTCGGCCGCATTCTCGACCCCGAGCAAAACCTTGGCGTGGCCGACGCTCAGCATGCCCTTGCCCAGGTAACCCTGGATCTCCGCCTCGAGTCCGAGCAGCCGGAGCGAATTGGCGACCGTCGCACGGCCTTTGCCGACACGCTGTGAGGCGGCTTCCTGCGTCAGGTCGAAATCGCGAATAAGGCTGGCATAGCCGTGCGCCTCGTCGATCGGGTTCAGGCCCTCGCGCTGCAGATTCTCGATCAAGGCCAGCGAGGCGGATGAGGCGTCGCTCGACGTCATGATGCGCGCCGGGATGGATTTGATCTGCAGTTGCTGGAAAGCGCGCCAGCGGCGCTCACCCGCGATCAGCTGGAATTTGTCGCCCACCGGCCGCACGACGATCGGCTGCAACAGCCCTTCGGCGCGGATGCTTTCGACCAGCTCGGCCAGGTGCCCGGCGTCGATGTCGCGGCGCGGCTGATAGGGATTGGGCTCGATCCGCTGGACGGCAATCTCGCGGTAGCCCGGCAGACCGTCGGCCGGACGCCCGGCTTCGCCCTGCGGACTACGGCGTGATTCGTCCTCGGGCACCGCCCCAGGCGAAGGCGGCTTCGGGTTAGTCGTGCCGCTGGTGATGAGAGCGCCAAGTCCGCGGCCGAGTCGGGATTTCGGGGTAGCCATGATTATTTGCCCTGCGGGATGAACAAGGTCTGGCCGACGCGGATCCGCGTCGGGTCGGCAATCTTGTTGGCATTGACGATGTCCTGCACCTTCGCGCCGTTTTTCTTCGCTATGACGGCGAGCGTGTCGCCAGCCTGCACGGTGTAGTTGATGCCCTCCTTGGGAAAATTCTCGCCGAAGGCAGTCTGCACGACCGGCCGCGTGGCCTGGTTTTTCGCGAGCGCGTCAAGCGCGGCGTTCGTTTGCCGGCCGAGGCGCTCGATCTGGCCCGCCACTTGCGCCAGCGTCTCCCGCTTCTGGTCGGCCAGCGCGCCCTGCACCATGCGGTGGAGATCGGCGAGCGCCTTGTTCATCTGCTCGAGCGTCACGTAGCTCTGGCTCGCCTTGGTCTGGAGCATGGTGTTATCGCGATTGAGCTGCTCGACCATGAGCCCCAGTTCACCCACGCGCTGCGTCAGCAGGCGGACATCCTCCCGCAGGCTGACCAGTTCGTATTTCGTCGGCTCACCCTGGGTTTGAGCGGACGCCAGCGGAGCCACGACGGTCAGCAAGAGTCCGATTCGAAGGAGGCGGCAGCGCATGAAGGCCATGTTTGGGAAATCCCGCGGAAAAACAAGCCTTAGCCCGGACATTTCACGGCCTCGTGGTGGGAAAGGTAGTGCAGGCTTCAGCCCGCGCTCCATCTCACCAGCGCGGGCTGAAGCACCGCGCTACTCACCATCGTCGCCACCGATACAGTCCGAGGCCGATTTCTCTCTGACTATGGAAATAACCGGGTTAGAGCTTCGGTCGGGGGAATGGCTGGCGCGCCACCAGCGGCGGCATGGGCACCGATGGCAACACGGTCCCCGCCGCGATGGGGAAACCGCGGAGAAATTCACCGGCCGGCAGCATCCGGCCGCCCGGGCGTTGGAGCAGACGCAGGCGCAACGTCCCTTGCCCCGTGCCCACCAGCAAACCATCCGCATCCGTCCCTATCACCACTCCAGCCCCGGCCGGTTTGTAGTCTAATAGACTACTAACGTCCGCCAGGCCAAGTTTCACCGTCTGGCCATTGATGGTCACGGCGCAGCCCGGCCAGGGCATCAGACCGTTGACCCGGGCCGCGAGCGTCGCCGCCGGGGCACTGAAATCCAACCCGCCGTCAGTCTTGTCCAACCGCCGGCAATAGATGGCCTGGGCCTCGTCCTGCGCGGTGAAGGTTTGCCCGCCGGCCGCGATGCGCGGCAGGCTGCGGGCGAGCAGCGGCACGCAGGCGCGCGCCAGCCTGCCCTCCAGTTCGAGCGCGGTGTCGAGCGGATCGATCGCCACCCGCGACGCCTCGGCGACCGGCCCGGCATCGAGTTGGCGCACCATGCGCATGAGCGTAACACCGCTTTCAGTCTCACCATTGCAGATGGCGGTTTGAATCGGGGAAGCTCCGCGATAAGCCGGCAGGATCGACGTATGCAGGTTCAACGTGCCCAGCCGCGGGGTGGCGATGACTTCCTCCCGCAGGATGTGCCCGTAAGCCATGACCAGCGCCAGGTCCGGCCGCAGCGCGGCCAATTGCTCGCGCTCCGCGGCACCTATCCTGTCCGGTTGCAACACGGGCAGGCCGCGTTCGAGCGCCCAAAGCTTGATGGCATTGGCCTGGATCTTCTGGCCCCGGCCGGCGGCCCGGTCGGGCTGGGTGAAAACACCGACCACCTCACCGACATTCCTTCCCTCGCCCGTCAGCCAGTTCAGCGCGGGCAGCGCGATCGCATCCGAGCCCATGAAGACGAGCCTAAGCATGGCCGGGCAAACAGAGATTCCGCGTCATCCGGATCCCACCGTGGCGGGAGAAGCATCCATCGGCACAACCGCCGGCGCACATCCTGCTGAACGAGGATGTCGCTGCGCTCGGAAATTCACTGCGCTCAGAATGACAAATGTCGGTGGAAGGCATGACTCAATCATCCAGCAAGGATGGATCGATGTCGTCCGCACTGGAGTTCCCGCCCTCGGAGCGGGCGAGGTTTTGCCGCGTGCCCTTGGCGGCCAGGCGGTCGGCCACGCTCTGCTTTTTCTTGCCGATCAGGTCGAAGTGGATCGGGCAGCCGTCCAGGTCGAATTCCTTCACCAGGCCGGCTTCCAGGTAGCGGCGATAGGACTCCGTCAGGCTGCGTTCCTGGTTGCAAAAAATCTTCATGCGGAACGGCCGGCTGCCCGTCTGCGTCGCGTAATAGATCCGGAAGCGCGTCCCGTAGGTCGAAGGCGGGGGCGTGCGGTCGGCGAGCTTGATGATCGTCGCGTTGAGCTTCGCGGTCGGGATCTTGGTGTCGAGGCGGCGGTCGAGCGCGCGGGCCGACCGGAGCATGCGGGTGATCTCGTGGCCGGTCAGGGCCGAGACGAACATCACCGGGGCGCCCGGCGTGAAGAACAGCTTTTCAAACAGGGTCTTCTCGTAGTTCTCGCGGTATTCGCGCTCGGTCTTGAATTTGTCGACCTCGTGCCGGTTGAAAGCCTGGTGAACGAGGTCCCACTTGTTGACCACGATGACAATGGGCTTGGCCGCCTTGATGATTTCGCCGGCGATGGCCTGGTCCTGCTGGGTCACGCCGTCCAGGGCGTCGAGCACCATGAACACGACATCGGCGCCATGGATGGCCTCGAGCGACCGCAGGCGCGAAAAGTACTCGACGGATGACGACAGCTTGGTCGCGGCGCGAATGCCAGCCGTGTCGATGAGGCGGAACGGCCAGGGCTTGCCCTCGCGGCTGTGGTAAATGAAGTCCAGTTCCACGGCATCGCGCGTCGTCCCCGGCTGGTCGCTGACGATCAGCCGGTCGCTGTTGAGCAGGCGATTGCTGAGGGAGGATTTGCCGACGTTGGGCCGGCCGACGAAGCAAATGCTCAGGCGCTCCTTGTCGAGGGCGGTTTCCTCCTGCAGCGGGCCGAGCTTCGCGAGGACCGCATCCCGGAGCTCCGCTTCGCCATTGCCGTGCTCCGCCGACAGGTAAAACGACTCGCCGAAGCCGAGTTTGAAAAACTCGTGAATCTCCACGATCTTTTCCTTGCCGCTATCCGCCTTGTTCGCGACCAACAGCACGCTCTTTTTGCTGCGCCGCAGCAGTTGGGCGATGCGTTCGTCCAGTGCCGTAACTCCTTCGCGGGCGTCGACGATAAAGAGAATCACCGTCGCCGCCTCGATCGCGAATCCGACCTGTTCCTCCGACGCCTTGGTGATGCGGGCAGGCGTGTCGCTGCCGGTCAGTCCCAAACCGCCGGTGTCGAGCAAGGTATACCCCCCATCCTTCACTTCCGCGCTGACCACATCGCGGGTGACGCCAGGCATGTCATGAACGATCGATATGCGTTTGCGTGCCAGCCGATTAAAAAGCCGGCTTTTGCCCACATTGGGGCGGCCGACGATGGCGACTGTGCGCGGAGCGGAAATCATTTGAGGCAGACCTTCGGGCTTCAAGGGCTGACTGGCAAGCGATACTTGCCACTTTACCTGCCAACACTTCTGGAGATAGTGTGTCCCAGCATCAAAGCACCATGAAAATCCTGATCGTTGATGACCAAGCGATCCATCGCGACCTCCTCGAAGCCATTTTTGCCAAATGGCCGGAGCATCAGATTACGTCCGTGAGTAGCGGTCAGGAAGCCCTGACCTTGCTGAAATCGCGCGGGCATCGTTATGACTTGGTGTTTCTCGACATCAACATGCCCGATGTCAGCGGCTTGGATGTGCTGGAACAGATCCGCGAATCGCCGCTGCACCGCTCGCTCCAAATTGTGATGGTCACGTGTTACAAGGACCGGTCGACCGTCCTCAAGGCCATCGAGCTGGGCGCACGCCACTATATCGTCAAGCCCTGCACCGAGGAAGGCATCACGCAGAAACTGCGGCAGGTTGGAGCCATTCCCGAGTATCAGACCAACTGAACCGCGTCCGGACTGGACGGGTTCTGGGATTTTGCCGCAGGCCGGGGTTCATCTCCGATCGCCAGCGTTCAATGCCAGGGATAAACGGCCGATAAACCCCCGGCCTACGAACACGTATTGGACGCGCCAAATCCGCCTCGCATCACGGAGCGTGGTTGCTTCACGGTGAAAAATCATTCAAGTGCGGGCTCCACATGTTCGAAAGTCTCACCGAAAAACTGACCGGCGCCCTCCGCAACCTGCGCGGCGTGGGCCAACTGTCCGAAGCCAACATGGCGGACGCGCTCAAGGAGGTTCGCGCCGCCCTGCTCGCCGCCGACGTGCATTTCAAGGTCGCCCGCGAGTTCATTGATCGCGTGCAGTTGCAATGCCTCGGCCAGCAGGTGCTCAAGTCGGTCACTCCGGGCCAGCAGATCGTCAAGATCATCCACGACGAGCTCGTCAAACTGCTCGGCGAAGGCACGACCGACCTGCTGGCCAGGCGTCCGCTCAAGGTGCTGCTGGTGGGCCTCCACGGATCCGGCAAGACCACCTCCACCGCCAAGCTCGGCCGGCTGCTCAAGAAGAAAGGCGCCCGACCCTTCGTCGTGGCCTGCGATGTTTACCGCCCGGCCGCCATCGACCAGCTGGAGATCCTGGCGAAGCAGGAGGAACTCGGTTTTCACGGCGATCGGGAGTCCAAGGATGTCGCCGCGATCGCCGCCCGCGGCCTCGACCTCGCGCTGCAGCAGAATGCCGACGTGATCCTGTTCGACACGGCCGGCCGTCTCCAGATCGACCACGGGTTGATCGAGGAAGTGAAGCGCCTGCACGCCCGGGTGCAGCCGGACGAGGTCCTGCTCGTCGCCGACGGCGCGCTCGGCCAGGAGGCCGTCAACGTCGCGAAAACCTTTCACGAAGCGCTCAGTCTGACCGGCCTCATCCTGACCAAGCTCGACGGCGACGCGCGCGGCGGCGCGGCGCTTTCCATCAAGGCGGTCACCGGTGTGCCGATCAAATTCATCGGCGTGGGCGAAAAGACCGCGGACTTCGAGATTTTTTATCCCGACCGCCTCGCTTCGCGCATCCTCGGCATGGGCGACGTGGTGTCGCTGGTCGAGAAGGCCCAGGAGCACATCGACCAGCAGGATGCCGAGCGCATGGCGGAAAAGATGCGCAAGGCCGACTTCAACCTCGAGGACTTCCTGGCGCAGATGCAGCAGGTGAAAAAAATGGGCTCGATGCAGTCCATCGTTGGCATGATGCCCGGCATGAGCGGCGCGCAGCTCCCCGACAATGCCGACGCCCAGATGAAACGCACCGAGGCCATCATCCAGTCGATGACGATCCAGGAGCGCCGCAAACCCGGCATCCTGAATGGCAACCGCCGCATTCGCATCGCCAAGGGCGCGGGCGTCAAGGTCGTCGAGGTGAACCAGCTCATCAAGCAATTCGAGCAGATGCAGAAGCTCATGAAGATGATGAAGGGCGGCAACCAGAAGAAGCTGATGCGCCAGATGGAGGCGATGAAGGGCCGTGGCGGCATGCCGGGGTTCTGATCTTTCTGCCGGAGAGCGGCTTTACGCCGCGCTCACCCGGCAACGGCTCGCGCCATGCCGGGCATTGGCCGCCGCTTTTAGCCCGCATTCCCAGCAATTTTCACTGATATCCCGCTACGAACGCCCGCGAACACCTGACCAGAAGCAGTTGAAGTGTGAAATATGCGGGCTACCGAGGCCAGCGCTGCATCTGCATTTGCAGCGAGCGCTGTTGATCCAACAGCCGCATCCCTTCCTGCATGGTCTGGCGCCAGCGCATCATATCCTGCTGGTGCCGGATATACTCCGTGACAGCGTCCACTTCCACGATTTCGATCGGGCCGGCATCGGTGATCTGCAGTGGCAACACCCTGCTTCCGCCCCCGGCAAGCTCGAAGGTGACTTCATAGCGGCCGGGCGGAGCGAGATTATCGTAACTGTCCCTCCCATCCCACACGACCCGATAGTCGCGACGTTCCGCCGGCTGTAGCGGGCGTGGCGGGCTTTCCTCCTGTTCCCAGCGGTGCATTACCACCCCATTCGCGTCGCGAATTTCCATGGACCAGCCCGCCGGCGTAAGTCCCGCTGCCGTCTCCGGAGTCACCGGGAAAAATGAATCATTCAGGAACGTCACGCGAATGGGCACCTCGCGCCGGACGTTGTCCGCCAGCGAGGCTTCATACTCGGAATCGATCTCCACCGTGGGCGGCACGGCCAGCCAAACGACCAGTCGGTCAAGCGGTAGTTCGGCCACGCCGCGGGCTGGATCGGCTTCCCACGATTGCCGCAACGCTCTGATCTCGCGGACCATTTTCTCTTCGCGCTCCTGTATTCGCCGGGCAATTCTCGCCTCACGCGCTTTGATTTGATCCTGCTCCCATCTCAGATCTTCCGCGCGATGGTAGGTGATGTTGACCAGTAGCGCCGAGGCGCCCATGGCCGCACACCAAAGAAACCGATGCAGCCAGAGCGGAGTGCGGCGAGATCCCAGACTGTCGCGGCAGACCGCCGTGAACATGCCGCCCGTAAACGCGCCCAGCAGCAGGGCCCACACCGGATGGCCGTGCCTCATCAGCGCATAGGCCCCATACAGGGCGCCAAGCGCGGTGAGCAGGATCACCACCCACCCCCGCCCCTTGGCCGGCTGATCCTCGCGGCTGATCGGGCCAAACAGGATCCCCACGCCGACGGCGAAAGCGACCAGAGCGACGGCCATGTATTGCCCGTCCGTCATGACGGCCCGAGCTCCTTGGTGGCAAGGACTGCTCCGATGCGCGCGAGCTGCCGCGCGCCGTTCCAGTCCGCCGGTTTCCGCGCCGGTTTGAACCACGGCAGGCCCCGCGCAATCCAGCCGCTCCGATAGGCTGCCACCGCCGCCGGCGTCGAATCCTCGTAGCCAAATTCCACCCCGCAGCAGTCGCAGATGTCGAACGACGCAGTCTTGCCATCCGCCCCCCACGGTGGCTCCGCGTAATGGGCGCCGCAAACCCGGCAGAGATGACTGGCAGCGGGCTTATTGGTCATTGAAGTAATCCAGGTTTGTCGGCCGGCCGTGCTTGGCGGGGTCCGGCTTGAAGAAGGTGTGCGGCGAGCCGTCCGTCGCCTGCACGCCAAACACATTACGCTCGGGGAAATAGAAAATTTTTTCCCCATTCGACCTGACCTTGGTGAGTGTGCCGGCCGGCGGGTCGCGAAAAAAACTTTTCGCCCCGTCGAAATACTGCCCCGCCTGCTCGTATTCCGGAAATTCCGCGGCGTGCTTGCGCCAGTGACCGAAGGCATTCTCCAGAGGAGTCTTCTTGTCGGTTGGGCTCCAGATGGTCCTCGCTTCCCGGATGAACTCGTCGAGGTTGGCTTTCTGGCGGCGAAAATTCGCCTGGAGGTCCAGGGGCTTCACCGGGCGGACGTTCGCCGCGTGCGACGAGGTCACCTGCGCCACCACCATACTGACCTCCCGGTCCATGACGTAGAGTTCGGTCAGGTGGGTCAGGCGCTCGTAGCTCGCCAAGGCCTCGTCGGACGGGTTGGGCCCCAGCAGGTCGATCGCGCGGGGCAGATCGTCGCGGAGGAAGGTGGCGTAGCTACGCACCACCCAGGTAAAGTGGGCGGCCAGCTCCGCATGGTGCGAGACGCCCCGCAAGGTGTGCTGGAGCAAATCCTGTGCGTGAGCCCAGAAGAGCCCTTCGCCCAGGGAGCGAACCCCCCGGGTTAAGGAATCGGACAGCTCCACCTGGGTGAATTCGAGTTGCTTGGCCTGCCGGTTGAGTTCGGCGCACGCCTGCTCCATGTCCGATTGCAAGCCTGCCGTCCGGGCGCGCGCCTGTTCAATCTCGGTCGTGCGCGCTTCAATGGCATCCCCAGTCTCCTCCACCGCGTGCAACAGCGAATCCGCCTCGCCCTGGGCGCGGTAGACGGTCTGGGCGGTGTTGAGCCAGGTATTGACGGCGTTGATCAACGAAGGCGGTTGGACTGGCATCGCCGCCGCCGCCAGGGGCGCCGCCAGCGCAGGAACCGCGTAAACCGGCTGGAACGCCACCACCGAGGCCGCTGCCAATGGCATAGCCAGAGCCGGCACCGGCACCGGCGCCATGGAGGAGCGATGCACGCGCCGTTGCGTCGTCGGCCCCTCGGCTTCCACGGCAGCGGTGTAGTTTCGCGGTGTTCCCATCCCCAGCCGCGCAAAAGTATCGCCGACCTTTTCCCAATACACCGATTGGGCCGCCGCATTCTGATTTTGCAGGGCGCTGAGCAACGACTTCGTCTGGGTCAGAATTGCCGCCTGCTTTGCCACCCTCTCCTCCAGCGCGGCGGATTGCTGGCGTAGCTCGGTCAGACTGGCGGTCAGGCTTTCTCCCGCGTCCCGCAGATCGCCAGCGGCGAGGTCCAGGTTCGACAGTCGCACCAACAGCGCATCCATCTGGCGGCGCAATCCTGCCACTCGGGTCAGGAGTTCGTATTGCCGAGCCCGGGCGTCGCGCTGGAGTCCCAGGATGGCATCCATCAGACTCGCAACCGAGCTGCGATCCGCCGCCGAGGTGTTCTGCTCGAGGAAACTGCGGGTGGCCGCGTCCAAGCCTGCCATCTGTGCGTCAACTTCCGCCATCCGGGCGGCGGCCTCCCTCGCGGCATGCTGGGCCTGGTTTGAATAATTCGAGTAGTCGTCGAGCGTCCGTCCCGCCGGAGGACGCGAGGTGTTGGTGCGTCGGGCTTCCTCCACCATCTGCTGGGCCCGGCGGAACGCCGGGCCTAGACCACCAAACTCATCCCCCCTGGCCGGCTGAAGCAACAAGCCGGCGACGGCCAGCCACAGGCCGGTCACTGCTCCAAGGTTGATTAGCCTTGGCTGGAACCTGGCGGATTTATGCGTGGCAATCACCGGTGTGCTCTAGAAGTCCCGTTGGGCTTGACCCGGGACTGGCTCATTTCCCCAAGCAAATAGGATGGCCGCGCAAATCTGCAAGTGGCAATCCCGCGGCCACCGGCCGCTGGGTGCGAGAGCCTATCCGAAAACCCGTAGGGGCGCAGTCTTGCCCGTTCGATTAACTCAGGGCCTTGAGCCAGCCGAAAGGCTGCGCCCACGGATCCTCGCCGCCG
>Ga0209515_10009163_pt1 | contig 11340 bp, 10 predicted proteins | sample Subgroupgradi54m_FD_187454 | JGI IMG/M metagenome (GOLD analysis project Ga0209515, IMG submission 187454) | Subsurface groundwater microbial communities from S. Glens Falls, New York, USA - GMW60B uncontaminated upgradient, 5.4 m (SPAdes)... ...
CACTATCCCAGGGCCGGTAGCTCAATGGTAGAGCAGCTGGCTCATAACCAGTTGGTCGGAGGTTCGATCCCTCCCCGGCCCAGTTCTTCACGTTAGGAGGGATTGAAGGGAGCTGCGACCACGATAGAGGGAGGTCCGACGAACAGGAGGACCGACTTCCTTGGGAGCGGCGGGTGGCGACTGGAGCGAGCGCAGCGAGCGAAAGCGCCGATCCCTCCCCCCGGCCCACGTTTCACCCCTGGAGGGAGCGCCAGCCCTCCACCTGAGCTGTGGGACACGCGCCAGGTGACTCAACGCAACAGGCCGTGGCTGAAAAGCAGTGGAAAGTCGCGACGGGAACGTGTAGAGTAGTGCGCTCAGCCACGGTGTCGTGTACGGGCGCAGAGCTCAGCCGGTTAGAGCGCTCCCCTCATATGGGAGAGGTCATCCCGACGACCGAAAAAGATGGGCGGTTAGCTCAGCCGGTTAGAGCGCTACCCTCACATGGTAGAGGTCACAGGTTCGAATCCTGTACCGCCCAGATTCTGTGGTGTCGTCGGGATTGCGCCCATGGGTTGGTCATGACGCCACACGGGGTTGAAGAGGATCATCCTGTTGCGCGGTGAAGGTGGAAAGTTCCGGAAACCATAAGCCATGGCGGATCAACTTGAGCTCCTCAAACAACTTCAGGCCGTCGATGGGCAACTCTTTCAGTTGCGTCGACAGCAAGAAGAGAAGCCGCTTGAGCTCGAGCGTGTCAGTGCCAAGGTGGCTGCGCAAGCCGCCCAGGTGAAGGCGGTGGAGGATCAACTCAAGACGCTGCAGCTGGCGCAAAAAGAGAAAGAGATGGAGTTGCAGACCCGCGAAGCGAGCGTCAAAAAGCTGCAGGGCCAACTCTTTCAAGTGAAGACGAATAAAGAGTACGCGGCGCTGCAGCGGGAGATTGAGTCGCTCAAAGCCGACAACTCCCTGTTAGAGGAAACGATCCTCACGCACTTCGACGCCATCGATCAAGCGACCAAAGACCGCCACCGTGAGCAAGCACTCTTGGCCACGGAGCAAGACCAGTTACGGATCGAGCGTGAGCGGATTGATCGAGAGCTTGCCGTGATCAGTGAGCAGGTTGCCCAGCTCGAGCGGAGCCGTCAGACGTTGGTGCCGGACGTCCAGCCGAAAGTCCTCGAGTTCTATGAACGGGTTCTGGAGATGCGGGAAGGCTTAGCGTTGGTCGCCTTGGATGGCGAGTCGTGCGGGGGCTGCCATCGACGGCTCCCCCCCCAAGTCGTCAACGAAGTCTATCTCAAAGCGAAGCTCGTGACGTGCGAGAGTTGCAACCGGATCCTCTATCTCGATGACGCTCACTCGAAGCTGTGAGCTCTACATCGATGGGGCCAGCCACGGCAATCCCGGGCCGGCGGGTGTTGGGGTCGTCCTGAAAGAAGGGAAGACCACCATTCGGCAGTTCGCACAGTATATTGGGGAGACCACCAACAACGTGGCAGAGTATCTCGCGTTGGTCTATGCGCTGCAAGAAGCACTCCAAGCCGGCTACCCCGTTGTCATGGTCAAGACCGATAGCGAACTACTAGCGCGGCAACTCAACGGCCAGTATAAAGTCAAAGATCCCCAGTTGCGGTTATTCCATGATCTGGCCCGCCATCTCATCGCTGGATTTCGAAGCGTGACGATCACGCACATCCCTCGTACCGAGAACACACATGCGGATCGGCTCGCCGGAAAAGCGGTGGACGAGCGTGTGCGGGTCGGGGGGACTGCGGGCAGTGGAAGACGCTCAAAGGGGGCGAGCCCCTCGCTTCACGCAACGGTGATTGGGTCGTTGTTCGAGTAGTTGCGTGTCGAGCTTCTTTGATAACTGAAACGCCAGTCAACAGGTGGCCGGATGGTCGCCCCGCCACACGACGTTGGCGGGGAGGAAAGTCCGAGCTCCACAGGACAGCGTACCCTGATAACCTCAGGGCCACCCGGCGCGTCGCGGCGGGTGAGGATTAGAGCCACAGAGACGAGTACCTGTGCGATCGTGAGGCTGACAGCCACAGCGCGCAGAGGGATCACCTTCTGTAGCTGGTAACCAGTCCTGTCGCGCATGGTCCACGGCGACGTGAAACGCGGCAATCTCTACGCGGAGCAAGGCCAAACAGCCCGGGTTCTGGACCGCGTGCGGTCCAGAGGCAGATCGCCCGTCTGTCATCCCATGCAGGCACGGTGGGTCCGGGGAGGTAGGCCGCAGGACCGTGGTGGCGACACCACGGCAAGATGGATGACCATCCCCTGCGTCCAGACGGAAGCAGGGACAAGACTCGGCTTACAGGCGCCTGTTGATTGGCGTTTCATGTATTATTTCTCCAGCCATTTGGAGTGGCGGATCGCTTGACGATCCCCACACCCAAGTGTATACTGCTGAGCTACACCTATCGTCAGTGAACACGCGAACGTTCGATCTGTGGACGCGCCACACCCAGAGACGGACGAACCAGAAAGGGACGTGAACCCCTCATGAGTGCCACGGCAACCTTGAATCCTGTTATTCAGCAGTTCCGCCAACATGATACCGACACCGGCTCCCCACAAGTGCAGATCGCTCTGCTCACCAATCGCATTAATCATCTCGCCGGGCATTTCCAAACCCATAAGAAGGACTTTAACTCTCGCCAAGGGCTCCTCAAGATGGTCAGTCAACGCCGACGGCTGCTGGAGTATCTCAAGCGCCACGACGAAAGTTCCTACAGGACCCTCCTCGACGCATTGAAGTTGCGCAAATGACCGCGCGCGTGTCCACACAACTCGGCACCTCGAGCCTGTCGCTCAGTACCGGGGCTTGGGCCCGTCAAGCCGATGGCGCGGTGATCGTCCAGCAGGGTGATACTGTCGTCCTTGTGACGGCCGTCTGCAGCCCCACGATTTCCACAAGAGCCGATATTCTCCCGCTGACGTGCGACTATCGTGAGAAGACCTACGCCGCCGGAAAAATCCCCGGCGGTTTTTTTAAGCGAGAGGGCCGGCCGACAGAAAAAGAGATTCTGACGGCGCGGCTGATCGATCGGCCGATCCGCCCCCTGTTTCCGAAAGGGTTCCTGCACGAGCTACAGGTCATGGCGGCGGTGCTCTCGTCCGATGGCGAATACGATCCCGATGTGTTAGGGGTGCTAGGGGCATCCTGCGCGCTGCGACTCTCCTCTATTCCATTTCCTGATGCGCTCGGTGTGATCCGCGTGGGGCTCGTGAACAATCAGCTCATCGCCAACCCGACGTATCAGCAGTTGAGCCAGAGCTCAATCGATTTGGTCGTGGCAGGGACGAAGCATGGGATCACCATGATTGAAGCCGGCCTCAAGGAAGTCCCGGAGCAGCAGCTCATTGAGGCGATTACCTTTGGCTATCAACAGTTGAAGACGACGATTGCGATGCAAGAAGAGCTCGTCGCAAAATCGGGTAAACCCAAGAACACGAGTCTCCAGATTCGCAAACCATCCGATCAGGTCATCGAACAGGTGCGTCGCTTGATGGTGCCGGAGCTCGCGCAGATCAATGAGCCAAAGAAGAAGGCCCAGCGCCACGAGGCGCTGCGCACACTCGCGGCGACCGTGACCCAGCAGCTCACCGCCAATGGAACGGTCCTCCCTGAAGAAGTCGCGCTGGCGTTTGAGATCATCGATCGGGAGGAAGCGCGCCGAACGATTTTGGAACGCAAGAGTCGCATCGATGGGCGCGCCTATACGGAACTGCGCGAGATTACGTGCGAGATCGGGGTGCTGCCGCGCACCCACGGGTCCGGCCTCTTCACCCGCGGTGAGACGCAGAGTCTCTCCGTCACGACGCTTGGCACCAGCGATGACGAGCAGCTCATCGAAGCACTCGAGGGCGAGTCGTACAAACGCTTCATGCTTCACTACAACTTCCCGCCGTTTAGCGTCAACGAAGTTCGGCCGCTACGTGGCCCGGGTCGTCGAGAGATCGGCCACGGAGCACTCGCTGAGCGGGCGATCGAGCCGATGATCCCCTCGAAAGACGAATTCCCGTATACGATCCGTGTCGTGTCAGACATTTTGGAATCCAACGGTTCTTCCAGCATGGCGACGGTCTGCGCGGGCACCCTCTCGCTCATGGACGCCGGCGTGCCGGTGAAGGCGGCGGTCAGTGGGGTGGCCATGGGGCTGGTCAAGGAAGGGACCCGAGTCGCGATTCTGACGGATATCTCCGGTCTGGAAGACCATGTCGGCGATATGGATTTCAAGGTGGCGGGTACTCGCCTGGGGACGACGGCGATGCAGGTGGACGTCAAACTGCACGATGGATTGGACGTGGAGCTCATCGCGAAGATCTTAGCGCAAGCGCATCCGGCCCGGATGACGGTGCTCGATCTCATGGCCAAGGCCATCGAGCGGCCGCGGCCGCAGCTGTCGCTCTACGCGCCGCGCATCACCACGATCAAGATTAATCCCGAGAAGATCCGTGATGTCATCGGACCAGGCGGTCGCACGATCCGCAAGATCATCGAGGAAACCGGCGCGACGATTGACATTGAAGATGACGGGAGTGTGTCGGTCGCCTCCAACGATGCGCAAAAATCACAGAAAGCTCTTGAGATTATCCGGACGCTGACGGAAGATGTCGAAGTGGGGAAGGTCTACCATGCCAAGGTGAAGCGAGTCATGAACTTTGGCGCGTTCTGTGAAATCCTCCCCGGGAAGGAAGGGCTGGTGCACGTGTCCGAGCTGGCCGACAAATACGTCAATAAGGTGGAAGATGTCGTGAAGGTGGGAGATGAATTCTCCGTGAAGGTTATCGAGATCGATGAACAAGGACGGATCAATCTCTCAAGAAAGCGGGCCCAGCCAGCGGCCTAGGGATTCTCGAGGGACCGTGAGTTCAGCGTAGACGAATGAGTGGTGGGGGCGACGTCAGCGTGATTCCTCCCCAGTGGACATCTCGCGTTTGGAGCGTACTGCTCGCCTCGGCAGGGCTCTTCCTTGGGCTCTGTCTCCTGACGTATACCCCCGCGGACATCCCGCTCTTAAGTTCTCATCCGTACAATCCAGCCGCCAACCTCGGCGGGACGGTTGGCGCGTGGCTGGGGTTCGTGGGTCGAGGCGGGTTCGGCTGGGCCTCGCTCCTGCTGCCGCTGCTCTGTTTCCTCTGGGTGTGGCGATTGTGGCACGGCGGCCTTGGGGACGTCCGTCCTTCATCAGTGATCCTTGCGACCTTCTTCCTCATGACGAGTCTCGCCCTTCTGCTGTCCCTCGTGGCGACGACTGATAGCGCGCAGTCGGATCTCGGTGGCCTCACCGGGTACGTCCTGGCTCGCTCAGGACACTACTACCTCGGAACCGTTGGGACGTTGCTCACCGCACTGTGCGTGAGTCTCCTGTCATGGCTCGTGGTCTCAGGACAGACGTTGCGGGCCACCAGCCTTGGATTGGTGCGTCGCGTGGGGGCAATCGTTGGGACCCTCATTCGCCGACCGGCGATGGCCGGGGCCGGCGGTGGGTCAGCGGCCATTGCGGCTGCAGCCACGACGATGTCACACCGGGTGAAGGAAGCCGGGACCGCGGCGTCTGACGATGAGGCAGAGCAAGCGCAGGATGCCCCAACGCCTTCTCCTCGCGTGCGGGTTCGCTCGACGATCGAACCGAAAGCAAAAGTCATCCCCACACCGCCTCGACGCCAAGCGCCTGGCGGGTTTCAGCTGCCTCCGCTCGATCTGTTAACGAACCCCCCGCCCATTTCTGAGCGACAGATCAACGATGATCTGCATCTCAACGCCAAGGTGTTGGAGGAAACGCTTCGGGAGTTTGGCCTTGAGGCGACGGTGGTGAACATCGACCGCGGACCGACCGTCACCCGCTATGAGTTGACTCCTGCCCCGGGTGTGAAGCTGACCAAGATCGTGGCCCTGTCCGATGACCTCGCCCTCGTCATGAAAGCGGCGAGCTGTCACGTCGTGGCGCCGATTCCGGGGAAGGGTCGTGTCGGCATTGATATCCCCAACGTGACGACGACGATGGTCTACTTGAAGGAGATCATCACGGCGCATGAGTTCGCCGGCAACCCCTCACCCGTTGTGCTGCCCATCGGCAAGGATGTGTCCGGGCATGCGATCGTCACCGATTTACGCGACTGTCCGCATCTGTTGATCGCCGGCGCAACCGGCTCAGGCAAGACCGTGTGTCTCAACAGCCTGCTCGTTGGGATCCTCTCGCACGCCAGCCCCGAGCAGGTGAAGTTTTTGATGATCGATCCGAAGATGGTCGAGATGGCGCTCTTCAATGAGATCCCGCATCTCGTCGCGCCCGTTGTGACCAATCCAAAGAAAGCGTCGGTGGCGCTGCACTGGGCGGTGCAAGAGATGGAACGGCGCTACCAGCTCCTCGCGAAGGCCGGCGTGCGCAACATCGATCTCTATAACAAGCGGCTCCTCTCCGGTGCCTTGGGTCCGCGTCCGGCACCTTCGATGAATGGGGAAGCTGGGGAAGAGGGGCCTGAAGATGACGGGCGACCGCTGCCGTACCTTGTCATCGTCGTCGATGAACTGGCCGATCTGATGATGGTGGCGTCGCAAGATGTTGAAGGGGCCATCACGCGCCTCGCACAGCTCTCGCGCGCCGTCGGCATCCACATGATTCTGGCCACGCAGCGGCCGTCGGTGGACGTCATCACCGGCGTGATCAAAGCCAACTTTCCAGCCCGCATTGCGTTTCAAGTCTCAGCGAAAGTCGACTCGCGCACCATCCTGGATATGAACGGTGCAGACAAACTCGTCGGCCGAGGCGATCTGCTCTTCCTGCGTCCCGGGACCGCGAAGCCGATCCGCGCGCAAGGAGCGTTTGTGACCGACGTTGAGATCGAGAAAGTCACGGCGTATCTAAAAGCGCAACGCGCGCCCTCGTATGATGAACGGTTGCTCGAAAGGGAGCGCCAACCCGAGAACGCGCTGCTCACAGAGAAAGATGAACTGTATGAAACAGCACGACAGCTGGTCATGGATACCGGCCAGGCGTCCACGTCGCTCTTGCAACGTCGGTTGCGATTGGGGTATGGCCGGGCGGCGCGGATCCTGGATCTCATGGAACAAGAAGGGCTGATCGGGCCGCCACAGGGCAGTCGGCCTCGTGAAATTCTCGTGAACCGTCAAGCGAATGGACAAGCATCATGACCCACACCGTTGGTGCGCAGCTGCAGCGTATGCGCCATGAGCGAAAACTGTCACTTGCGGATGTGACCAAAGAGACAAAAATTCAGCCGTGGGTCCTCGAGGCGCTCGAGGCTGATCGGCTTCAGGAGCAGATGAGCCCGATTTACGCCAAAGGGTTCCTCTCGACCTACGCCAGATTCCTGCACCTTGCCCCCGAGCCGCTCATCGTCCAGCTTTTTCCTCCGCCACCACCAGCCGTCGAATCTGCATCTCAGCCACTACCTCCTCCGACGATCCATGTGCTGCCAGCGCTGATGCGACTCCGCGTGCCGCACGCCTGGCGTCGTCGGTTAGGAATCGCGGTGACTATCAGCGTCCTCTTCGCCGGTCTGATGGCCAGTCACCCGGCTCGACTGCTCTCCAGAGTCCCGCATGCGAAAGCGCCGAAACTGGCCAGCCTCACGGCGATGAAGGTGAGCGAACCGATCAAGCCGCCGCCGCTCCAGTCGGTGGCCTTACTGCCCACACAATCGCTGGAGCTTGCCGTCAACACGCACCACACGACGTGGATGCAGGTGCGCGCGGATGGCAAGCTCCTGCTCCAGCAACGGCTCGCGCGTGGCGCAAGCGGACATTGGACCGCCAACAAGCAGTTTGAGGTGATCGTCTCCAAGCCCTCGCAAGTCGAACTAACCCTCAACGGGCAATCGATCGATGCGCTCGTCATCGCCCATGAGGGCCGCCTGCTCATCACGCATCGCGGGATCGCAAAGCTTCCCGACGACCAAGAGTAGGTTGTCGTCCATCCCCATGCCGACTCCCTCGCGAGTGGCTCCCACTGTCAGCCTCATCAGCTTGGGCTGTCCCCGCACCCTGGTGGACTCTGAGATCTATCTCGGGCGACTCAAGCAAGTCGGGTGCCAGATCGTCGAGGAAGTCGCCGGTTCTGACGTGGTCGTCATCAACACCTGCAGCTTCATCCAAGAGTCCATTCAAGAGTCGATCGATACCGTGCTGCAGGCGGTCGAGTTGAAGAAGCAAGGCAAGCTGAAGGCCGTGATCGTCGCCGGCTGTTTGGTGCAACGCTTTAAACAGGACCTCATCAAGGAGCTGCCTGACGTCGACGGATTCGTCGGCGTTGACGGCTTCGGCGACATCGACACGGTGGTCCAGCGCGCACTGCGCGGAGAGACCGCCCAGAGTCTGAGGCCGCATCCCAGCGTCCCGCATCGAGGGATGCGTGTCGCACGCGCACCACTCACGCCGTCGCACTACGCCTACCTGAAAATTTCCGAAGGATGCCTGAAGGGCTGTAGTTTCTGCGTCATCCCAAAGATTAAAGGGCCCTTAAGCAGCCGTCCGATGGAAGCGCTGGTAGACGAAGCCAAGCAGCTCATCGAGGAGCGGGGCGTCACCGAGCTCATCGTCGTCGGTCAGGACACCTCCGACTACGGCGTGGATCTCTACCGAAAGCCTCGCATCGCCGAGTTGCTCGCCTCGCTCGCGAAACTCGACGGCTTACGATGGATCCGGTTGCTCTACTGCCACCCGCGCGGGATCACGCGCGAGCTCATCCAGACGATTCGCGATGAGCCGGCGATGTGCAAGTACCTCGACATGGCCATCGAGCATGCCGATGATAAAGTCCTTGAGCGGATGAATCGCGGGCTCACCCAGGCGACATTGCACGAGACGATTCGGCTGCTGCGCGCCGAGATTCCTGGCATTGCGCTGCGCACCTCGATTATCGTCGGCTTTCCGGGTGAAACCGATGCGGCGTTTGAGAACTTGCTGGGGTTCTTGCGTCAAACGCAATTCGAGCGGCTGGGCGCCTTCACGTATTCTCATGAGGAGGGCAGCGCGTCGTTCCGGTTTCCGGATCAGGTCCCAGAGGCGATTCGCAAGGCCCGGTTTGACCAGCTCATGCAAGTCCAGCAAGCGATCGCCACCGAGGTCAATGCGCGGTGGGTGGGCCGCACCTGCGACGTGGTCATCGACGAGGCGGATCCAAATGACTCAGCGCAATTTGTGGGCCGCACCAGCGCGGACTGTCCCGAAGTCGATGGCATCGTTCATGTCCACAGCCCGCAGCCGCTGAAGGTCGGCGCGTTTCATTCGGTGCGCATCACGGACAGTTATGAGTATGACCTCGTCGGGACGACCGTAGAAGATAGAACATAGAAGAGAGAAGGTCGCATCTCGGACACGCCGTTAGAACACGAGACCATTTCTATCACGTGTGTTGGGGCTCACGTTATCGGCACTGTGTCTTGTTCCCTCTTCCGTCCTCCACCGTCCATCTTCCTGCAACGATGAAGCTCCCCACGCAACTCACCCTCGTACGTATCGTCCTGACTTTTTTCATCATGGGCCTGCTCTTCGTGCCAGGGTGGGTCCCCAAGACCGTGGCGCTCGCGCTTTTCCTCCTCGCCAGCGCGACCGACTGGCTCGACGGCTATCTCGCGCGGCGATGGAACCAGACGACGCCGTTAGGCGCGCTCCTCGATCCCCTCGCGGATAAAGTCCTCATTCTCGGGATCTTCCTGGCGTTTGTGCAGCTGCGTCTCGTCCCGGCGTGGATGGTGCTCATCATTGCGCTGCGCGAATTTCTGGTCACGGGCGTGCGGCTGTTTGCCGCCAGCCGCCGCATTGTCCTGTCGGCGGCGACCGAGGGCAAGCAGAAGGTTGTCTCGCAGATGGTAACGATCCTCGTCATCCTCGGCGTGCTCATCACGCACGAAGTGCTCGGTCGACACGGCGTGTCAGCGCAGGCCGAGGTGCTGATGCGCTGGACGATCCTCGGCTGTCTGTGGGTGGCGATGGTGCTGACCGTGATTTCCGGAACGAGTTTCTTTTGGCGCCACCGCGAAGTGCTCAAAGGTGCGGTGAACGGATGAAGCGCATCGCCACGTTCATCGCGACCGTCTGCGGTTTGGGACGCGTCGCCTGGCCGCCGGGGACGTGGGGCAGTGCGGTGGGTGTGCTGCTGAGCTGGCTCGCCGGTCCGTTGTTACGCCAACCCACTGTGGTCATCGCGTTCGTCATCGCCTTTCTTCCGTGTGCGCTCTGTTGCAGTCTCGCGGAACGTTCCTTGAAGCGTCATGATCCGCCTGCGGTGATCCTCGATGAGGTGTGGGGGATGTGCGCGGTCTTCGTGATGTTGCCTTGGGCGGCTCACACGTGGCGAGCGCTCCTTGCGGCGTTCATTCTCTTTCGGCTCTTCGACGTGATCAAGCCCGTGCCGATCAGACGCCTGGAGCGGTTGCCCGAAGGCTGGGGGATTATGGCGGACGATTTGGGCGCTGCCGCCTACGCCATCCTGGTCCTCCTGCTCCTCAGGCGCATCGTCCTCATATAAGGAGGGTCGATGAGAGCCTTCATCGGAATCGCACTGCCCTCTGCCATTCGTGAGGCGCTGGGCGAACTTCAAGGTGAACTCGCCCGCTCCCAGGCCGATGTGAAATGGGTCTTGCCCGAGCAGCTCCACGTGACGTTGAAGTTCTTGGGGGAGATCACCGAGTTGCAGCGTCAGGCCGTTGAAGCGATGCTGCGCAAGATGGCTGAGCCGGAGGCGCCGTTTCAGCTGAGCCTCGAAGGGGTCGGCGCGTTTCCCTCGATCCATGCCCCTCGCGTCATCTGGGTCGGGATTCGAGCAGGGAAGGAGCGCGTGGAGCGCATCGCACACGCGATTGAGCGCGAAGGCGAACGCATCCGGCTTCAGAAGGACGAGCGTCCATTTGCCGCGCACGTCACCCTCGGCCGCGTCCGTTCGCCACAACGCCTCAAGCCGCTCGCAGATCAGTTGCAAGCCGTTGTTTGGCAACCGCTCGCTCCCTGGCGCGTCGAGTCGCTCACACTCTACGAGAGCCGCCTCAGCTCCTCCGGCCCATCCTATACGGTGCTAGCGGACGCGCCCCTAAAACCAGCCGCATGAGATAAATTTTCTTGTTGATTGCGGCGTTCTTGTACTATAATACACGGTAGCTTTCAGCCGAATCCTCCAGGGGATGTGAGTGTCAGAAACAGAACAGAGCCAAGCGATGAAGCGATATCTTTTCCTCGCGTGTGTCCTCAGCGTGACCGTCCTCATCCAACCTTCCGCACGCGCCATCACCATTCCTGATCTCGGTGATGCGACGGACTTCGCGCTGCTCGCCATCCCCAACGAGTCAGACACGCCAAGCATCAGCATCTCCTCTTCCTCCACGGTA
>Ga0209515_10009164_pt1 | contig 11340 bp, 13 predicted proteins | sample Subgroupgradi54m_FD_187454 | JGI IMG/M metagenome (GOLD analysis project Ga0209515, IMG submission 187454) | Subsurface groundwater microbial communities from S. Glens Falls, New York, USA - GMW60B uncontaminated upgradient, 5.4 m (SPAdes)... ...
CGTTGCGGATTTACCTCAATGACGAGCTGGGCAACCTGGAGAAATTTTTGAGGTCAGTTCCCCAAATTATGGCGAAAGGCGGAAGGGTAGCAGTGATTTCCTTCCATTCGCTCGAAGATCGGCTGGTCAAAAACCACTTTCGCGATTTGGCCAAGGCAGGCAAAGCCAAACTAATCACCAAAAAGCCAATTACTCCAAATGAAGCAGAGAAAAGAAATAATCCCCGAAGTCGCGGAGCCAAGCTAAGAGTAATAGAAGTAATATGACAATTATTCAGCCCAACAAAAACGAAGATATTCGACGACTTGCTACCCTTTTGACCATAGGGCTGGTTGTTGTATTTCTAGCGGTAGTTTTTCTCTACATGCAAACAGTCATTTCAAAACATGATCTCGGCAAAAAACGCAACTCGCTGGAAACTCTAAAAGTGGAGAACGCCGAATTAAAAAATAACTTCTACACCCTAGTGGATGTCGGTAATTTGGAGCAATTAGCTGGGGAACTGGGGCTCATCCAAGATAAGAATCCGCAATGGGCCTTCGCATCACGTTTCTAATAGGCATTTTCGGATTGCTTTATTCTCTCCTGGCTTTCAGGATGTATGACATCCAGTTAAGGCAGGGAGATACCTATAGCGCCCAGGCGGCTTCTCTTCATGAATTAGCCGGAATTCTTACTCCCAAACGAGGGAGTATTTATTTTACCGATAAAGATGGCGGCCGGATTCCGGCGGGTATCAACAAGGACTACCCAAGCATTTATGCCATCCCGAAAGAAGTAGCCGACCCCAAAAAAACAGCCGGCGTCTTGGCTGGCGTGACCGGTAAGAGTGAGAGCGAATTAGTTAAAATCCTGAGCAAAAAGAATGATCCATATGAGCCGTTAGTTAAAAAAGCAACGGAGGAGCAAATTGCACTTTTTAAAAAATACAATCTATCGGGGATCTACGTTAGCGACGAACCGGCTCGCTTCTATCCCCTGGGAAAAATCTCTTCTCATTTAATCGGTTTTACTTCAATTATTAATGGTGCATATGGCGTGGGAGCCGGTCGCTACGGTGCGGAATCCCAGTACAACGATACGTTGGCTGGTAGACCTGGTAAAACCAGGGGTGACAGATTAGTGAAGCCCAAAAATGGGGAAGATATTTATTTAACAATTGACCGCAATATTCAAGTTCAAGCGGAGAGAACTATAGACAGGTTAATTAATCAATACGGCGCCGTCGGCGGCACGGTGATCGTGATGGAACCAAAGACCGGCAAAGTTTTAGCGATGCTCTCGAAGCCGGATTTTGATCCCAATAGCTACGGTCAATACGAGATTGGCACTTTTCTTAATCCTGCGGTTCAGTCGGTCTATGAGCCGGGTTCAATCTTTAAAGTTATTACGATGTCGGCAGGTATTGATTCTGGCAAAATCACTCCGAGTACGACCTTCAATGACCCCGGGAGCTTGACTTTGAACGGAAAGACAATTAAAAACTGGGATCTTAAAGCGCATGGCACATTGACCATGACTAATGTCATTGAGAAATCCGTCAATACCGGGGCGGCTTTTGCCGAGCGGACCATGGGAGACGACACTTTTTATGATTTTCTGGTGAAAATTGGCTTAAAAGAGCGCACCGAAGTTGATTTGCCGGGAGAGATAACCGGTAGCTTGAGGCCTCTCGAAGTTGATAAGAGAGAAATTAACTTCGCTACTGCCAGTTACGGTCAGGGTATTTCAATTACACCCATGCGGCTTATTACTGCCGTGGCGGCCATTGCGAACGGCGGGGTACTTATGCGGCCCTACACTAACGCGGAGACCCATCCTAAAGTCGTTAGACGTGTAATGTCTGAAGAAACGAGCCGCCAGGTAATCGGGATGATGGTTTCAGCCGTTGATAAAGCTCAAATTGCGAGAATTCCTAATTATAATGTAGCCGGTAAAACAGGGACGGCTTTCGTGCCTAATTTCTCGACCGGCGGCTACACTGATCAGGTTATCAATACCTACATTGGTTTTGCTCCGGCCTACAACTCTCAATTTATTATTCTTATTCGATTAGATAAGCCCGCTGGAGCGCCGTTGGCGGGGCTTACCGTTGTGCCCACTTTCCGTGATTTAGCAGAGTTCGTTATCAACTATTACGGCATCCCGCCGGATAATCTTTAGTCTTGACTTAAATTTAAGAAAAGGTAGATTAGAAATAAGTTCTTCGAAAAGGAGGTGTTTTGAGTGTATGGCGATGCTAAAATCGAGGTCTCTAGGGAGGACAACGGCAAATGGGAGTCGATGTCCCTAGATCAAGGCCTTGTATTCGCTCTCGGTGGTGGAGCTCTCCGGATCTCAGATGGCGATTTCATGATGGTGCTCCGCAAGCCTACAGCTGGAACAATTCAAGACGGCTTCAAGCCCGTCGTCTCTGAGCTGGGACCGATCCGTACTTCCTAATTTTTCAACCCAACCCCTTGTGCGAAACCCAAGGGGTTTCGCATTTTTTGAAAAACATTCATTTTATTCTTAATTACTTTTAGTTATAATTTGATCGTTGGCCCTGTCGTCTAGTCTGGTCTAGGACACATGGTTCTCATCCATGAAACTCGGGTTCGAATCCCGATAGGGTCACATGCATAAAAGAGCAAAGTTTTTAGTGCGGGGCTCATCCATGTAACGCGGGTTCGAATCCCGTCGGGGTCACCGAGTCAAACTCGGTTAACGAGTTGACGAGGTAGCCAAGTCTGACTTGGCACAGTTTTTATATAATCGATTTTGACGAAGTTAGACTTCGACCATGATCCGTTATTACGTCTACACTTTACTTTCCCTGAAAGATGGCAAGTTCTACACTGGTTTCACAACTAATCTTAAGAATCGTCTCCAAGAGCATGCTAAGGGATTAGTAATATCTACAAGACACCGAAGACCTCTACAGCTCATTCACTATGAATACTTTATCAATAAAGAAGATGCTAAAGCCAGAGAGATATTTCTGAAAAGCGGGTTTGGCAGAAATCAGCTTAAGCAGGCATTAAAACGAACTTTACAAGAGTAAGTTTCTTACCTATTTTTCGCTTGACTTCTCGACGCAACTATTGTAAAAGCTTAGGTATTACCGGAGCTATACATCCGGTAGTCTCTGTCGTGAGGGAATCACGATAATTTAGTACCTCAGAGGAGAAGAGATGACAGACGAGGCACCGAAGCGACGCCCCTTCCACGAGACGGTCGTCGAAGAGATCTACCGCGCTTCTAGCAGTGAGCTGGAGCTACTGGGAAGGCTCATCAAGGCGACCCAGATCCCGAGGGGTCACAACGAGATCATCAAGGCGTGGAGGCACCAGTGGCAGAAGCTTGGCTGGAGAGACGATAACTCCGGCGTGGTGGCTAACCTTCTCGAGCAGAAGCGGGAGGCCGCCAAGAAGGCCAAGGAGAAGAAGGAAGAGCCTTCGCAGAGGATCTTTCCGCCTTACCTCGATCAGGGATCGACGGGTGCCGCCGTGAACTTCCTCGGTCTGATCCTCAAGGTGTTCGGAGTATGTGGCTCGGATCGCATCGTCTTGGACGGGGATTACACCCCGGGTGGAGCGATTGCTGAGGCCGTGAAGGAGTTCCAGCGGGAGTTGGGTCTCACGGGTGCCGATGTCGACGGCAACTTCGGTCCCGCTACCCGTGCCGCGCTCAGGGAGATCGACGTGGACACGCTCACGACCGAGATGTTCGCGATGCCGACCGTCGGCAAGGAGCCGGAATCGGCCTAGTAGCGAAGCAGCTCTTCAGCATCAACAGGCCAAGTCTGACTTGGCAGGCGGCACGACCTACGGGTACGGCCGCCTTTCTCTTTTTTGGGAAGAATAGATAATTTTTGTTAAACTAGTATCTAGTGATTGAAGAAGCTATCAGGAATTTCCCCAAGCAATTTGCTTTCGAGCCGGAAATAAAAAACGCCGAAAAACTTAAACCGTTTGAGTCAATTGTAATCGGCGGGATGGGCGGCTCGGGGCTCGTCGCCGGCATTCTCCGCGCATTGAAGCCGGAGCTAGACGTGGCCGCTCATCATGAGTACGGGTTGCCCGCCTATCTTATGGATTCGACGGGCCGACCACGAGAAGATGCCAATAAACACCTCTTTATTGCTAGCTCTTATTCCGGTAATACCGAAGAGACAATCGATTTTTTTGCAAAAGCCATTGAGAAAGAACTCAACGTCGCTGTTATTGCAGTCGGCGGTAAGCTACTCGAGCTTGCCAAAGAAAAAGACATTCCCTCCATTCAACTTCCTGATACTGGCATTCAACCTCGTATGGGACTAGGATTCATGCTCCAGTCAGTTTTAAAACTCATCGGCGAGAATTCTCTTTATGAAGATTGCAAAAAACTTGCAGACATCCTAAAGCCGGAGGAACTAAAATTAAAAGGAAAAGAACTCTCCGAGGTACTTATGAAGCGCATCCCCGTGGTGTATGCCTCCCGTCAGAACCTCACCCTCGCCTACAATTGGAAAATAAAATTTAACGAAGGCAGTAAAATCCCGGCGTTCTATAATACATTTCCAGAAGTAAATCATAATGAAATGGCCGGCTTCGATGTGGTAGAGGGCACTCGTGAGCTTTCGGAAAAAATCCACTTCATTTTTATAAATGATAGTGATGACCACCCGAGAATTAAAAAAAGAATGGAAGTATTGGAAAAACTCTATCACGACCGCAATCTCCCCGTAGTTAAACTGGAACTTAATGGCGTAACGCGCCCTGAAAAAATATTTCGTTCACTTCTTCTGGCTGACTTCACTGCATATCACCTTGCCTTGAAATATGATGTCGAGCCGGAACAAGTGCCGATGGTGGAAGAGTTCAAGAAGTTAATAAATGCTAAGGAATAAAATTATTCTCGTTCTTTTTGGCTTAAGCATCGCGCTGCTTTTTGTCTCTGCCCTGGTTGGGAGTATCGGTCTTCCCGGATCCCAAGGACCTCTCATTATTCGCTTCGATAAGTTTGCCCACGAGGCAAATCTCATTGGCGATTTTAGGACTGTTTTCGGTTTCGGCGCAACTGTCTCTTTCATAGTGCTTGTGAATTTTCTCTTGGCTTGGGAGATCTACTATCGTGAGCGCTTTCTCTCCTATATCATCGCTACCGCCACTCTCATTATCTCTTTTCTCTTTCTTGTCGCGGTCGCTGGAATTGTGGCGGTGAATTAACTATCCACATTGAGGAATATGCTAACTAGCCAAGATCGAGATAGCCTGAAGCCAGAAGCAGTCCCTTAACATCTATTTATAGGAAGGAGGTGAAAAGCGATGCCCAGGGAAGTTGTATCGAGGGACATGCTAGTCGAGATCATTGATGATTTCCTTAGATCTTTTAGAGAGGATCACTCTGAAGGAGATAAAAATTCAGGGGCTGCATATGAATACCTGGCACGAAATACTGGTAAAACGCCTGACACGGTTGCTCGCACTCTCTATCGAATCAAGAGAGAGAACACTTCTGGCTTCGTCAGGCTCGAAACAGCCGACTGGATTGTCGCAGTAGGAATGGGGCGAGCAGATCTCTTTCACACTTACCTTGAGATAATCACTCAAGGGAATGGTAAGGGAGATAGCAGACAGTTGCCCCAGAGGAAGGATCGGCCGCCAGTCTCTCCTAATGTCCCTTCCAAAAAGTGTCCGGGGCCGTTTTGCGAGGATCAACCCCGGCCTTTGTCAGAATTCCACAAGTCCAGGGGTTGCTGCGAGGAATGCTATTCTTTCAAAGCCCGTAAATGGCGTCAGGCGTGGAAAGTCCGCAACCCTAAGTACTACTCCGAGCATGACCGCGAGAGAAACATTAAAAACAGAAAGCACAAGGATTGGAAGTACTACGGACTGGTACCATATTCCAATGTAAGTTTTGCCCTAGAAGAGCTCTGTAAAAAGCTGGGACCGAAAGTAACTGCTCGTTTGATTGGAGTCAGTCGCACCACGGTCTATGGGTGGCGAAAGCATCAATTTGCTCAGGTAAGGAAAGAGCATGCCGCTCGTATCCTGCAATCTCTCTGGGAGGTGAGAAACGGGAACGGTTCTAGTAAAACATAGGGGTCTGTCGAAATTCTGGCAGACCCCAAACCATTTCTTGACTCTCACGCTCATCCAGGTTTTAATAAGAACCGCTATGTTCGCAGTTATCGAAACAGGGGGAAAACAATATCGCGTTTCTCTCGGCACTAAAATAAAAGTAGAAAAACTGGCCTCGGAAGGGGAGAGTTTTGTGTTTGATAAGGTTCTCCTCGTAAGTGATGGTAAAGAAGTTAAAATCGGTAAGCCCTATCTGGAAGGATCAAAAGTGGAGGCGAAAGTCGTGAAGCAGGGAAGAGCCAAAAAAATCATTGTTTTTCGTTATCATTCTAAGACGCGCTATCGAAAAAAGAAGGGGCATCGCCAGCCATTCACCGAGGTAGAGGTAACTAAAATAAGCGGTTAAGGCCGCTTATCTATTAGTGACCCACCCCGTTATCGCCGTCAGGTGATTTTACGGGGTATAATGGAACTATGCTCTCCCTCTATAATTCCCCTTCCCGCCGCAAAGAGAAATTCAACCCTATCCGGAAAAATGTAGTTCATCTCTATGCCTGCGGCCCCACGGTTTACGACGACCAGCATATTGGGAATTTTCGGACCTATATTTTTGATGATGTTCTTCGCCGGACACTAGAATCGAACGGCTATAAAGTAAAAACAGTAGTTAATATTACTGATGTCGGCCATCTTACTTCTGACGCCGATACCGGTGAGGACAAAGTTCAAGCCGCTGCCAGAAAAGAGAAAAAAACAGCGTGGGAAATCGCCCGCGTCTCCGAAACCAAGTTTAAGAAAGATTTCAAGAAGTTTAATTTAAAACTGCCGTCGGTCTGGGCTAGAGCGACCGATCATATTAAAGAGCAAATAGCTTTAATTCAAAAGCTAGAAAAGAAAGGATACACCTATCTCGTCCCTACTAGTGGTCTTTATTTTGACACTTCAAAATTTAAAAAATACGGTCAGCTTATCTCTCTTTTGGGTTTGAAAGGATTAAAGCCAGGGGCAAGGGTAAAAGTAGTTAAGGGAAAGAAAAACCCAACTGACTTTGCGCTTTGGAAGCTGTCGCCTCAAAGAATAAAACGTGACATGGAATGGGAAAGTCCTTGGGGCAAAGGTTTTCCAGGCTGGCACATTGAGTGTTCAGCTATGAGCATGAAGTACCTTGGTCCAACTTTAGACATTCACACCGGTGGCATTGATCATCTTCCAATTCACCACACAAACGAGATTGCTCAATCAGAAGCCGCTACTGGTAAAAAATTTGTAAACTATTGGCTCCACGGCGAGCATCTCTTGGTGAACGGTAAAAAAATGTCTAAATCACTCAAGAATTTTTACACCTTAGAAGATTTAAAGAAGAAAGGATTTAGTCCTTTAAGCTTTCGTTATCTTACTTTAAATGTGCATTACCGTTCGAAATTAAATTTTACCTGGAAGGGGATTGAGGCGGCCGCGAATGGGCTCGATGCTCTCTATCATGAAGTCGCTCGCCTAGCCACCGAGGTTAAGTCGCAAATCCCCCGCCTCAAATCTCAAGATCTTCGAATTATTGTCTACAAAGACACTTTCCGCGACGTGATAAATGATGACCTAAACACTCCTAAGGCACTTGCTATTATTTGGGATTTGATCGGAGACAAAAACGTTAAAGCTAAAAACAAGCTCAAGCTTCTCTTCGAGTTTGACGAGGTTTTAGGATTGAAGCTCAAAGAGGCGATTAAGCTCTCTCATCCACCGGCAGAAGTAGGCAACTTAGTCAAGGAGCGTGAGAAGTATAGAACTAATAAACAGTTTGTTCAGGCCGACCGTTTGAGAAAAAGAGTGGAGGCCTTAGGATATACGGTAGAGGACACTCCTCAAGGACCTTTCTTATGGCCACAAAAGATTTAAGATTACCGCCCCAAGACCTCGACGCCGAACAGTCAGTTCTTGGCGCCTTGATGATTGATAAAGATGCCATTAGCTCGGTCTCTGATTTACTTATCCCCGCTGATTTTTATAAAAAAGCCCACGCCATAATCTTTGAAGCGTTCTTACGGCTCTGGGAGAATCGTGAACCAATTGATATTTTAAGCGCCGCCGCTGAACTCAAACGCGTAGACCATCTTAAGGAAATTGGCGGTTCGAGCTACCTATCCGAGCTTGTAAATTCAGTTCCCACTGCAACACATGTTGCGCACTACGCGAAAATTGTTAAAGAGAAAAGCATCTTAAGAGATCTAATTAACGCCTCTTCTGCGATTACCGCTGATGTTTTTGATTCAGCCGATGACTTAGACGATCTCCTTGACAGGGTAGAGCAAAGAATTTTCGCTATTTCCCAAAAGTCGATTGTAAGAGATTTTCTGCCCATTCGGGAGGATTTGAAAGAGGCCTACGAAAGAATTGAGCGGCTCCATCACGGGGAAGGAGAGAGATTCAGAGGAGTGCCCACCGGCTTTACTGATTTAGATGAGATTCTCTCTGGGCTTCAGCGGTCGGACCTCATTATTGTTGGGGCTCGTCCCTCTTTTGGAAAAACGGCTTTTGTTTTGGATATTGCGAGGCACGTAGCAGTCGAGCGTGGAATGCCGGTTGGGTTCTTCTCGCTGGAGATGAGTCGCGAACAAATTACAGATCGCTTAATCGCCGCCGAAGCCCAAGTTGATCTCTGGAAACTCCGAACCGGAAAATTAAGAGACGACGAATTTGAGATGATCCAGGTGGCTTTTGACCGACTTCATAAATCACCGTTTTTCATTGAGGATAACCCCTCACCGAACGTAATTCAGATTAGATCCATGGCTCGCCGACTTCGAGCTGAGCAAGGTCAACTCGCCCTTTTAGTGGTTGATTATCTTCAGCTCATTCAACCGAGAAAAAATTATGAAAGCATGGTTCAGCAAGTAACCGAAATCTCGCGGGGACTGAAAAGTTTAGCCAGAGAGTTAGCCATTCCTCTTTTGGTGGTTTCTCAACTCTCTCGAGCCGTTGATCAGCGAGAGAGCAAAATCCCCCGCCTTTCCGACTTAAGAGAATCCGGTTCTATCGAGCAGGATGCTGACATTGTACTCTTCGTTGCCCCTAGGACGGGTACGAGGATTGAGACTCCGCCTGAAGATCAAAATATCACCGACATTATGATTGCTAAACATCGAAACGGCCCAACCGGAAATGTTTCCCTCTATTTTGATAAGCAAAAAGTGAGCTTCAATAACCTAGAGAAACGATATGAAGGTGCCGCCGTCGCTGGGTAAGTTCGTTGAGATTTTCTCCGCCCTTCCTGGGATTGGCCCTCGCCAAGCAGTCCGCCTGGCTTTTTTCTTCATTCAGCAGGGGGTGGCCTTCAACGATGAAGTGGCTAAAACGATTCTTTCCTTGAAAGGAATAAAAATCTGCCGCCAGTGTTTTTATATCCATCAAAACGCAAGCGGACTCTGTGATATCTGTAGCGATAAAAATAGAAACCAGAAGCTCATCGCGATAGTTGAGAAAGAAACCGACTTGATGTCGATTGAAAATATCGGCCAGTTTAACGGCCGGTATTTGATTCTCGGTGATTTAAAACGAACCGGAATTCTCAAGACCGGACAGAAATTACGTTTGAACAGTTTAAAGGACTGGATTGGAAAAGAATTAGGTGGCAAGGTGGAAGAGATTATCGTAGCCCTAAACCCCAGTCCACAAGGAGAGCTTATGACTAATTTAATTGCCGAAGAGTTTAAAGGATTAACGGGAAGGATAAGTCGCCTCGGTCGTGGCATCCCCAGCGGGGGGGAGATTGAATTCGCCGACGAAGAAACTTTGGGAAGTGCCCTTAAACGTCGCGAATAATTTGACAACTATTTAATTTCGTGATTTGATTGATAACTCAATCTCAGGATTGAGGTTGAATTTGTTACTCCTGCAATGTAAAGGGGAGGTTTAAAAGTGAAGATTCGGAAATTGCTGCTCGTCGGCATGGTCTTTGTTGTCTTGATGAGCGCCCCTTTAACGATGGCTTGGGGCGCTAACAGTCCAGTCAAGAACGAGCTATACAGCGAGGTGGCTTCGACACTCGCTGGTCGACCAGCCGAAGTTTGGTGCTACGATCCCAATACTTGGGAGAAGTTCTTTTCTGGACTCGATGGCTTCGCCGTAGTAAGCAACGGTTTTATTGGCTTGAGACCGTTAGTCTGCTCGAGACTTGCTGGCCTTGTGGACGGCAATCGACCATGGATAGGTACAGGGATCTTCGATACAGAGGCAACCGCTTACGCCTCTGCAGTGGATGCGCTGGCTCACGAGGCGATGCACGTTGGCGGGATTGTATCAGAATCAGTAACTGAGTGTGTAAGCGGGCAGCTTGTAGAGCAAACCGCTCGGTTACTGGGGATAGAGAAGGAATACGCCCATCAACTAGAAGGGTGGAATTGGAGATATGTATATCCCGCCAGACCAGCTCTTTATCGGTCGAGAGATTGTCCTGGCAGATGGTTCTCAGGAAGGCGAGTGAAATTCGAGGATTAGGGTGGACGAGGCAATACTCGTCCTCTCCTAGGAACATCGAAGTTGAATTCGTCGATGGAGAAACTCTGGGAAGTGCCCTTAAACGCCGCGAATAGGTCCTATTTGGCCTTGACTTTTTAAGGCATCTGTGGTATCCTTACACTGATTTGATAGAATCCGACCGAAACGAAAGGAGCTTCATCATGAAGTCAAGGTTCTTTGCCATCATCGCGCTCGTCGCTTGGGGATGGCTCATCGGCACGAACGTCGCGCAGGCAGCTGAGCCGAGCGAGAACGCACGGCTCGGGGTAGTGGCCACAGTGGCTACCGGCCGGACCATCAAGGTGGTCTGTGAGCTAGGTCTCCATCCAAATGTCTGGGGATGGGACTCTCGGTTTCCCAGGTCGGTGTCGATTTCCGCTGTACGCTGCCGGCAGCTCGACGCTCTCGCCGGTGGACTTCGACCGCAGGCCAAGGCGAAGCGCGATTTCGCTGAGGCCCTGGGGATTCTCCTGACAGGCGCGAATAACGCCTCGGGGCTCGGGAATTACGGATTCGCTGGCGAGGGCACTGCCATCGCCAGCTGCAAGGCGATACAGCAGCTGGAGCAGGCTGCGAAGCTCACCGGAGCGCCCCACTACCCGCGGGCGCTCGCGGTGAGCTTCGCCCAGTACGGCTACTGGGATGTTCCTCTGCTCTCCCCGACTACGGACTGCTACCCAAGCGGTCCGATGGACTTCAACCTGGGGTGGTGGCCGAACCCACAGCCGCCTCCTCCGGGCTACGGCAAGGGCTAAGCGGTCTGAAATGGCTGAAAGGAGGTACG
>Ga0209515_10009165_pt1 | contig 11338 bp, 7 predicted proteins | sample Subgroupgradi54m_FD_187454 | JGI IMG/M metagenome (GOLD analysis project Ga0209515, IMG submission 187454) | Subsurface groundwater microbial communities from S. Glens Falls, New York, USA - GMW60B uncontaminated upgradient, 5.4 m (SPAdes)... ...
AACACTTACATACTCGACCCTATTGAGCCGGAAAGCGGTGTCTTCGCGCTCTTGAGACAAAAATCAGGGCGTGTGAGCGTGTTAAGTTTTTTGCATGGTAGGTGCGATTACTACCTGGACAAAGTAGATATTGTACAACTCCCGCGCTTAGACTCGCTTAACGGCCAGACCTATAAAGCGGTATTGGCAGCCATTGCAGACCCCACAAGTTGGGCGTTCAACGAGGCGCGTGAAAAACTCCAAGCAATCGGCAAAGATGGAAGTGAGATTTACATTCATGCCACATTAGCCTTAGCCGTCATTCGATTATTCGCCCTCACTGTTCCGGTATGGCGTACCACAGAGGAGCTATGGCATGACGTAACCATGGCATTACTGTTAGATAGGCTAACTGAGCGGCAACTAAAACGGCGCTTGGACTACATAATTCAACAAATTAAGAACCAGGCTGTTGAATTGACTGCACTCACCGATGATACGAAGCACAAGCACCTATACAAGCCTATCATCACGTTAGCGGGCGCTATTACACGTTATGAAGGAGTATTTCTTATCAAAGCACCAATGGCGAGCGGCAAAACTCAATTGATCGGTAAGCCCTTCTCAGAAGCGACACAAGCGGCTGGCCATAAATTCTTTGCAAGCTGTCACCGCATATCGCTGACCAAAGAGCTTGCGGTGCGTTTGTCATGTGATAGTTATCTCGACGTCAATGCGGTCGCAATCCGCTATGTGAAAGGGCTTGCCATCTGCATCAATTCGATTATCAAAGATTTGAGGGAATTTTGTCTTTCTTGTGAATATTTATTTCTCGATGAGATCTCACAAATATTGAGGCATATTGCAGTAGGCAGTGTTACAGATACCGAACGCGCAGAAGTTTTCAATGTGTTGGTAACGATGATTAGGCGAGCGCGTTGTGTCATTGCCGCCGATGCGGATTTGAATGACGATGTGGTGAGGTTTTTTGAGTTGTGTCGGCCAGAAGAAAGATTCAATATTTACGAAATGCACCCTCAAGACTCGGGATTGCAGGCGGAGTACACGTTAAGCCTGAATGACATTGAGAATGTTGCAATTGCCAGTGTTGTTAGTGGAAAACCAATCATCTGCGCAACAGACTCCACATCCAAGGCGGAAGCTTTGGCGAAGGTAATAGAATGCCATTGTCCGAATGCGTCAGTCTTAATGGTACATCGTGGCAACAAAAAAGACGCGGCGCAAAAAGCTTTCCTCGATAATCCTCAAGCCGAATGTGTGAGGTATGATGTCGTCATTCACTCGCCAGTGATCAGCAGCGGCATTTCAATTGAATGCGATCACTTTCAACTTGGCATTGGTATGTTCGGCGGGACGTGTTCACACAGTGACGCCGTGCAAATGCTTCGCCGGTGTCGGACTATAAAACAATGGTGCATCTGGTTTGATCATAATCGCAAAGCAGGTATGAGTGATTTAGCGGCGCGTCTGGAAGCACTCGAATCGTTGAGTAATGAGAGTGATTCTACGGTCAGTGATTTTGACCGTTTTATCGAACGTTCAAAAAGCTGGGAGGCGAAATCTAAGGCTATGTTTGCAACCAACATACTGCATTACTTATCGTGCAATAAATTTACATTGAGCCCGTTTATAACTGACGGCGTAGGCACTTTTAAACACATGTTGAAGAAGGTCAATGAAGAGCGCCGCTTGCGAATACTGGAAGCGAAGATTATTTCCGATGAGGAGGCTGATGAACTTGATCGGTCTGCCACGATCACTGAGGATGAACAATTTGCCCTGTATCGATGGCGAGTGTGTCATGGTCTGGCGATTATTCCAGAAGCGCTCACGCTGGCGGATATTGAATTTTATGCGCAAGGGTATGGATTAGCAAAGGCGTGGCGCTATTCGCTGGCCAGAGACCTTTGGTTTGACGATGATGACAAGAGAAAGCCGCTCTCCTTGCGCCGCCACTCTCTAACCGTTTTAACCATGTATGAGATGCTGTTTTCTGATTTCCCCATTGATTTGAAGTCTGGCGATGTTGAATTGAATCAGCAACAGTGCGCGGCAATTGTTGATCGGGCATGGGACAAACGTCGCATGCTCGCCTATCTCGGCATGGTTCCGGCTCGCTGGGGCGATAAGCACACCCAAAAGCCAGATAAGCGTCCTGCCAAAGCAGTTATCGACATCTTTGAAAAGATAGGGCTAACACTTCGGGGAATGCGGCAGCGTGATGGAGATGAGCGATATTATATTTACGTAATAGATCGTTCGGAGCACGACCGCATCAATCGCTATGCAATGGACGTCTATTTTCAAGCACTGCGTTCGCGTGCAAGCCCATTAAAGATGACCGTTATAGATAGTTCAATGCTTAATCGCAGTCTGAATCAAAGCCTGTAAATGGCGTCGGGTATTCACTGCGGTTTTGTCCCCTTAGCGCATATTAATACCTATAACAAAGCACGCTAAGGGGACAAAAAAGAGCAAAATAAATACATGTAAGCCATGTATAAGTATGTCTAATAATGGCAGTTCCAGAACTCAAAGTTGGTCGTATGAAAGACAATAGCAGGCGCAACAAGAGACCTTAGGAGATCAGCATCATGGACATTAAAGAGCGCCGGAAGATCATTAAGAATTGGATGGCGCAGAGTGACCAGCATGACCAAGAAGTAGCGCGGCTGGCAAAAATAAGGGATGAAGCATACAAGTTGTATCGGCGCGATGAGATCAATTCACTAGAACTAGATCTAATCTGGCATCGGTATAGATACCCTGAGCCGCCAACCTGTCCTCCAGAATTGCGTAACATGCGATGCGGCGCTAAGAATCGCAAAGGGCAGCCATGCGCGAACAGGAACATCTATGCAAATGGCAGATGTAAGTATCATGGCGGACTGAGTACTGGCCCGCGAACATTGGAAGGTAAAGCAAGATCTGCGTTTAATTTGCCGGTTAGTGTCCCAAAGCCCATGTGAGTGGATGAAATGGACAAAATTTGCCGAAGTATTTAAAGCTGAGTATTTATAATTCGATGGTTGGCGCTATAGAGATGGCAACCTCGGGGGATTGGTGTGATGAGTAATGCAATTTCCTCAATTGATGCTGAAGTTCACATTGAAAGGAGGCCGTAAAACACGGCCTACGAAGGGTCGAGTTCAAGTAGAAAGAATTATCTCAACAAGTCGCAAGTTCGAGTCAGGGTGTGCTCTATTACCGCATTCCGCTGACATCTTCCTTCGTTTCTTCCTTTTTAAAATACCGTAAAACAATCCTGGTTGATTTATCCGGTATGAAGGGGATATCGAAGCGAAAATACTCCCCCATGCTGCGACGATCACTGTGTAAAAGAAGATAATTTGACGTTTTTTGGTAATAGGGGGTTAGGCTATCGCGCGGGTGGAACAACGAAATCATCACATAACCGCCCTTGGAACCTGAACCAAATTCACGTCGCACGCGTCCGGCAACGTAAACGCTATCCCGGTTGGCTTGATAAACATTCACATTTAAAAACGTCGCAGTAGCCGGTGCTTCGACATCAATTGCCCATTCGTTTCGTATTTCTGTCTCCGCCTCACCGTAGGCGGCGCTATAGCTCGATACGAGCCATAAGATCAATGCCAGAAGTTCAATCGCACGACGCCGCGTCCAGTGTAGGGCGGGCTTAAGGTCTTGGTGTAAGGCCATAGGATTCTCCTCTGTTAATCATCTGTGGGAAACAGCGCATCAATAAATTTCGGCTAGGTGTCGTGTTCATCGCGCTGAGTATACTCTCCCGTCAGTCTTCAACTGCGTATTTTGCCCGTGAAAAAAACGGATAGAGTGACGGTAAAACAAAGAGCGTTAAGAACGTGGCTGTACACAATCCGCCAACAATCACCGTAGCCAAGGGACGCTGTATTTCGGAACCTATGCCGGTTGCCAGTAACATGGGAATCAGACCCAACGCCGCGACGATCGCTGTCATCAACACCGGACGCAGACGGGATGCCGCGCCCTCGAAAACTGCCATCTCCATCGACTCACCACCGGCCTCTATGCGTTGATTAATGCTCTCCACCATCACCACGCCGTTCAGCACAGCGACACCAAACAATGTAATAAATCCGATGGAGCCAGGCACAGAGAGATATTGTCCCGTGACATACAGCGCCACAATGCCACCGATCAGCGCCAGGGGTAAATTCACGAGAATCAACAGGGCCTGCCCGACGGAACCGAAGGCAAAATACAGGATGAGTGCGATCAATCCAATCGACAAAGGGACAACGATCATAAGGCGTTGTTGAGCGCGCTGTTGATTCTCAAATTGCCCGCCGATCACAATGCTGTAACCGGGCGGCAGTTCCACTTTCTCTGCAATGGCGTTGTTGATGTCAGCCACCACACTGCCCATATCGCGGTCTTGCACATTGGCTTGGATGACCACCCGCCGTTGCACGTCATCGCGGCGAATTTCAGGCGGACCCGATTCGATGCCAACCGACGCCACATCACTCAGTCTGAGCTCTGCTCCACCGGGCGCGGCTAAACGCAGTTCACGGATGGCCTCTGCGGTGTCGCGTGCATTTTTTGCCAAGCGAACGTATATATCGTAGCGTTCATTGCCATTAATTACTTGGCCCGCTGCGATACCGCCGATGCCATTTCGAACCAACAACATGACATCATCGACCGATAGACCAAAACGGGAGAGCTGTTCTCGCTTGGGCCGTATCACCAGTTGCGCTTCACCCTCGACTTGTTCCATTGCGACTTCACGAGCACCGGGAATCGCTTGGACGACTGTTTCAATTTCTCTCGCTTTACTGGCCAAGACGGTCAGGTCAGGGCCAAACAATTTAATTGCCAATTGTGCTTTCACACCGGACAATAACTCATCGACCCGCTCGGCAATGGGTTGCGAGAAGTTAAGCAGCAATCCGGGGTGAGTCGCCAATTTTCTTGCGATGAGGTCTTGGAGTTCAAAACGGTTTGCAGCAGACGTCCACTCGCCGACCGGTTTAAGACCGATATATATTTCAATGGTGTTGACCGGATCGGGATCACCACCCAGCTCCGGTCGTCCAATACGGCTCAATGCATAGGTCACCTCGGGGAACGTCAGCAATTCTTTTTCTAACTTCTGCGCAACCTCTACGGTCGTCGCGATATTCGCGGAGGGTGCTAATGTCACCCGCAGATTGATCGTACCTTCGTCCAGTTCCGGCACAAACTCGGTACCCAGTTGTGGAATCAGCGCCAGAGCAGCGACCAGCATCAACCCTGCGGCCGCGCATACCCAAGGCTTTTTCTGTAAAGCCATTGTCAGTGACATTCGATAGGCGTTTTGCAAGGGGGCAAATATCGGGTTGTGTCTTTCTTTGACGCCAGCACGAAAGCAAAAACTCGCCAAGGCCGGGACCACGATGAGAGCAACCACCAGGGCCGCCACCATGGCGATCACAATACTGGTGGCCATCGGTTGAAAAAGTTTCCCTTCGACACCTTCAAGACTAAACAGAGGAGCAAACACAATGATGATGATCAGCACCGCAAAAAAGACCGGTCGCGCCACTTCTCTGGCCGCCGCTTGAATACGTCGCGGGATAGCGTGCGTATCTTGCGCCGAGGTTTCGCCGGGGTGAGTGAGATGTTTGAAGATATTTTCCATCATGACAACAGCGCCATCCACCATCATGCCAATGGCCACCGCGAGGCCACCCAATGACATTAGATTCGCCGACAGACCATAATACGCCATGATGGATAACGCCATGCCGACCGATAAGGGAATCGACAGGAGAACCAGCACCGTGGCGCGAATATTCAGCAGGAAAATCAGCAGCACGATAACAATAAAGACAAACGCTTCAACCAACGCTTTGACCACGGTATGCACCGCCTGATTCACTAAATCGGCTTGATTGTAGTAAGGTTCAACTCTCACGCCTTTGGGCAAGGCGTTATTGATCACCGGAATACGCGCTTGAATACCATCGATTGTGGCTTTGGTATTTGCCCCCATGCGCTTGAGAACAATACCGGCGACCACTTCGCCCATGACGTCAATACCACCCGCCGCATTACGGCGCGTCATGGTGACAGCGCCTTGTCGAATTTCACCGCCATAGGCTACTTGAGCCAAGTCAGAGACCCGCACCACGGTACCATCAACCGTTTTCAGGGGGATATTGCCGATGGCTTTTAAGCCGTCGTCTTCCGCCGGTAACCACCCGACGCCGCGTATGATCAATTGTTCCTGTCCTCTGTCCAGGTACCAGCCACCTTCATTGCGATTGTTTTCTTTGATCGCCTTAACAACCTCATCCAGCGACAACTTAAACGATAACAGGCGCGACGGATCGACATTGACCTGATACTGTCTAACATGGCCGCCAAAGGACAAGACATCCGTGATACCGTCAACGGGCATCAAGAGTAATTTAACCACCCAATCATTCAAGCTTCTGAGACCGATAGCGTCATAGCCACTGTCCGCATCGGCGACTAAGATGTATTGATACACTTGACCAAGACCCGACGTGTTGGGTCCGATTTCCGGCACACCCACACCGTCGGGAATCATTTCTTTCGCGGTTTGCAGACGCTCAAACACCAACTGTCGAGCAAAATAGATGTCTGTGCCTTCTTTGAAAACCACCGTAATGTCGGATAATCCAGTTTTTGAAATGGATCGCACTTCTTCCACGTCAGGCAAGGCATACATGACCGATTCGATGGGGAAGGTGATCAGCTGTTCCACTTCTTCAGCCGCCAACCCCGGTGCTTCAGTACCCACGGCGACCTGCACATTGGTCACATCAGGGAAGGCATCAAGATTCAGTTTCGGAATAAAATACGCACTCGCACCCAGCAGGGCGATCAGTGCGAATACGACTAACAGCCGGTTTGTCACCGACCAGTCGACCAGGTTGTTAAACATAAAAATTCTCCGCGACAGACTCTGTTGACTTAATCGTTATCTGGCGCAAAACTGCCTTTCGCTTTCTCGGAGGCAATAAAAAAGGCGCCCTCAACAGCCACGCGAAGATTCGGTGCAATACCCGTAATGACTTTGAGATTCTGTACACTCTGTTGAATGTCGACCTCGACCTGTTTGAATTTTCCCGGACGCTCTTCAATAAACACCGTCCAATCACCATCGCTTGAGCGCATGAGTGCTGACTCAGGTACGGCTAACGCGGATTCGGCCAATGGCAGGGTGAAATAAATATCGGCAAAGAGTCCGGCAAGCAGTGTGTGATCCGGATTGTCGACAAGCAGGCGCACTTTACGGGTCCGCGTGGTTTCATCGATAAGATGCGCTTGCTGTATCACTGTGCCCTGGAAGGTCAAGCCCTGTATTTTAATCAGTGCCAAGGTGCCCGTCGGTAATTTGAGGCCCAACTCTGGTGCCAAGGAAGCCTCCACCCAAACGCTGCTATCATCCACTAATTCAATGATCGTGGTTCCTGCCACGATGGTCTGACCCAGCGAAAAACTATCACTGAGTACCACACCTTTTTGGGTCGCGACCAACTCAAACTCACCCAGACGATAATCTTTATGCGGGTCATTATGATCGTTTCTAAGCAGCAGATCGATTTCACTCGATGACATTCCATACGCCAGTGCGCGGTCATGGGCTTGCGCGTAGGCAATGTTGGCTTCCGTAAAGCGCTTGGCGCCAACCGACTTACTGCCAAGATCTTTGACGCGACGCCATTCTTGAAAACTTATCTGCAAATTACCTTGGGCTTCAGCCATATCGCCACTGTATAACGTAACGAGCACATCACCTGCTTTCACCTCCTGCCCCAGAACAATATGCCGTTTGACAACTTGCGAAGCCACTTTCGGTGCTAACTGCAATGAATGGTACTGATTGTTAACAACTTCACCGGGGGCATAAATTTGTTGCACTAAATGTTCTTTGGTGAGCGTCTTTACTACAATCCCCGCCATGGCTTGTTGTGCTGCCGACAACGATACTAACTCGTCATGTTCACTGCTCGGCGTATCGCGTTCATCGTCGTGGTCGCGATGGGTGCCCTCGCTAAGGGGATCTTCCGCAGAGGCCATGAACGCCAGTAAAATGAACATACTGAGGCATAACGCCTTCGGTAGCGTAAATCGTAGCTTCTTTAACAGCGTAAATCGTTTCATCTCAATTTAAACCTGTGTGAATGATTCATTGCTTACATGAATTGGTTTGGTCTATGGGTTGGGAGGGTTCGCCGCCAATTGCCGTAGCCAGGGTTCCACTTGCCCATTCGCGTCTAACCATTCCACCCAGGCGCCAAAGAGATCTCGTTCGAAGGCAATGCCCGCTTTCAAGGCTTGCATGCGTTGCTGTAAGCCAAACACATAATCCGCTGTGGTGATGTCGCCGCTTTCCCATAAGGTAGTAAGCAAGGTTTTACTTTCTTTAAATCGCTTTGTCGTTAACTGTTGCCAGCGTTGCCACTGATCGTAGAGCCGTTGGTATTGATTTGCTTTGGTCTCCCTGTTGGCCAATGCACGCCGCCTACTCTCGGCAACCTGTTGTTCAACGGCTAGCTCATTGGCTCTTGCCGCGTTAAGTTCACTGCTAAATGGATTGCGCACCAACAAGGGTATGGAGAACGAAAACCCGATAACATTTTCATCCCCTTCTTTCCCCGCACCAAGGCCGAGGGTTGGGTCAGCGCGTTGTTGCGTCGCTGCTTGCTGGACCAAACCTCGCGCAGACTGTAACTGCGCCTGTGCGGCTAATATCGACGGCAATGTATCAATTGCGTCTTCTCCGGCGTGCTGAGTTGGCAGGGATGACCAGGTGAGTGAGGGAAACGCGGGCGGATCAATGACACCCAGTTCTGAAAAGACCGCACCATTGGCGTTAGCCAATTCACTTTCGGCTTGCGCAATGTCATAGAGCGCCTCTGAAAGAGAGAGTTTGGCCAATTCGTTATCCAACAAACTGAGATCCCCTGCGGCGAGTCGCTTATCGGTGACGTCTATTAAGCGCTGCAACAGCTCAATCTGAGTTTCTGCCAAGCTTGCCAGTTGTTTTGTCGCATGTTGTTGATTGAGTGCATGCAGTACCGTCACATACGTTTGGTTTAACTTCTCGGCATAATTAGACTCGGCCACACGCCTCTCAGCCTCTGCCGTGTTTTGGCGTGCCTTACCCATGCCAGACCAATCCAGAGTTTGGCTGATCGACAGTCCGATTGTCTTGTCAGTCTTATTATCGATTTCCATGCCCAGCTCTGGGTTATGGAGCGGTTTACTGGCCGCATCTTGAGAAAACGCTGCCGCATTCAACGCGTGCTTCGCCGACTGGATGCTAGGCAGTTGATCGACCCGTGTAAAAATGGCTAACGCCCAGAGGCGTTCTTGGTGCACGGATTTTTCAGGTGTCGCTGCTACGCTGTGCCAGACAAGGAATAACGTAAGCCCAACCATTGTGCTGCGTCGTGTCATGAGGATTCTTTAAATTGAAATACGTTTGGATGAGAGTAAATGAGGCGGTGCTACATCAGGTTGATAGGACTCTTGATGATAAGCTACTTCAATCACAGTGCCTTGCTCATGCACACCATCAAAGATAGCATGGAAATGAAGGCGGCCTTTCCTATTGGCACGACGCGTCATGACATTAGGGACATACCGCGCTGTTGTCTCAGCAATCATGATAGCCTCACTGACTTCAATAAAATAACGAAACGAGTTAACTGTATACATGTGCCAAGCCTGCATTCGCAAAACATCCGAGAGGATAACCATGGGGTTCACCACTGGCTGACTTTCATTTTGTCACCTAAAGCAACGATTCCCGCTTCGGAATAGTTTCCTTATTTTTCAAACGGAACGAACACTCTTAATCAAATACACCTTTTCTATAAACCCCGATGATATCGAAGGAAAATGTGTGCCAAATTCGATCCTGTTCGGCCACACGCCGTCCTCGCTGGGGTGGTGGGTGCGGTATTCAGTCGTATGATAGCAAAGCCACCTTAACGCCACCTTAAGGAAAATTGGTCCGTGTGACCATTAAGCTAGACTTAAGCTGTCGCCGACTATACTGTGGCGACACCGCCTCATAAACGGGTCAACCGACGAGCATAGAAACGGGAGTCTGGGATGAGATTACTGCTAGTGGAGGATGATCCTATGGTCGGCAGTGGCCTGCAACAAGGGCTTCGCCAAGAAGGTTACACGGTGGACTGGGTACAGGAAGGCAACACGGCTGTCCTGGCGCTGGAGACTAATCCTTACACGTTGCTCTTGCTGGATCTCGGTCTATCGCGCGGGGATGGCATGCACGTGCTCAAAAAGCTCCGACAACGCGATAAGACATTATCTGTCATCATCATCACTGCGCGAGATGCATTACCCGATCGCCTGGCGGGGCTGGACAGCGGTGCCGACGATTACCTGGTGAAACCCTTCGCGATCGAGGAACTGATGGCACGCATTCGTGCGGTCAGCCGCCGACAATCGGGGCAAGCTCAAGTGGAACTCTGCGCCGGTCCCTTGCGCCTCGATCCGGCGCGACATTTACTCTGGTTGCGGGATAAATTGATCGCTGTGTCCGCCAGGGAATTCGCCATTGTGCAAGAGCTGTTGCGTCAACCCAGTAGCGTTATTTCACGCGAACAGTTAGAAGATCGCCTGTACGGTTGGGGCGAGGAAGTCGGTAGCAATGCGGTGGAAGTCCACATCCACAACCTGCGCAAGAAGCTGGGTGTCGAGGTGATTCGTACCGTGCGCGGCGTCGGCTACTGCATCGACAATTCGGAGCCGACATGATCAAGACCACCAAACACTCGGCCTGTTGGGCGATTGCCCGAACATTTTTCTCGGCACGAATGTTAGTTGACGTTGTCTGGCCCAGACCAAGTCAGTCTACAGCGATTGGCGGAGTGTGACATTGAAGAACCCTCATCAGACAACCCCCCTCAACTCGCTACGGCGCCGCCTACTGCTGTGGCTGCTGCCAGCAACCTTCCTTGTGGGTGTGCTGGCCAGTGTTGGTACCTACTGGGGAATACTGATTGAACTGGATTTTCTGCTCGACGACCAGATGCGTTACATCGCGGAACACGTCAGTGCAGACAACGCGGGCCACGTAGTCGTGATAAACGCCGATGACCGACAGAAGCAGGCGAATGATGACTCCGAAGAGCATGTGTTGTTGCAAGTTTGGCGCGCGGGACAGCTGATATTTACCACCGACGCAACACTGCAACCTCCACCACCGACCGTGGCTGGCCTGCACGATGTGTTGATTGATGAAAAGATGTGGCATACCTATGTTAGTGCGCAGGGCGACAAGTTGATTCGTATCGCTCAGGAGAAGGATGAGCAATGGGAAGCG
>Ga0209515_10009166_pt1 | contig 11338 bp, 9 predicted proteins | sample Subgroupgradi54m_FD_187454 | JGI IMG/M metagenome (GOLD analysis project Ga0209515, IMG submission 187454) | Subsurface groundwater microbial communities from S. Glens Falls, New York, USA - GMW60B uncontaminated upgradient, 5.4 m (SPAdes)... ...
AGTGCCCGGCGCGACCGGGTACGCCGAGATCCCGCTCACCGCCGGCCTGCTGGCTGCCCTCGACGGGATCGCCGAGGCGCGTGGACGCGGGATCGCCGTTGCCCCGAAGTTCCGTACCGGGGGGCTCGCCGCTGAGCTGTTCCCGACCCCGGCGGAGCTTGCCGGAGTGATCTGCGCGTGCCGGGACCGGGGCCTGGCGTTCCAGCTCACCGCCGGCCTGCATCATGCCGTCCGGCACGGCGACCCGGAGACCGGCCTGACCCACCACGGATTCCTCAACGTGCTGGTGGCCACGGCCATCGCCGCGGACGGGGCGCGGCCGCGGGCGGTCGCCGAGGTATTGTCGGGTACCGATCCGTTGCCGCTGGTTGAGGCGGCCCGTGCCCGCCGGGATTCTGAGCGTCCACTGTGGACGGGCTTTGGTACGTGCAGCATCCAGGAGCCGCTGCTGGACCTGCAGAAGTTCGGCCTGCTGCCGGCGGGCGGTGGCGACCGATGAGCTGGCTGGACCTCGCCGCGGACGACCCCTTCGGGCTGCACAACCTCCCGTACGGCATCTTCGTCGAGCGCCCGGTACCGGCTGCGGCGGTACCGGCATCGGGCTGGCGGGTCGGGGTACGCGTCGGCGGCCGGGTACTCGACCTGGGCGGCGCGGAGCGTAGCGGGCTGCTGCACACCGGCAGTGTCATGCGCCAGCCCAGCCTCAACGCGTTCCTGGCCCTCGGTCGTCCACAGTGGACGGCGGTACGGCGGCGCCTGGTGGAGCTGCTCACCGACGAGGCGCACCGGCCCGCCGTCGAGCCGCTGCTGGTGGCGGTGGACGGGGTGGAGCTGCGGCTGCCGTTCGAGGTCGGCGACTACGTGGACTTCTACGCCTCACAGGAGCACGCGACGAACCTTGGCCGGCTGCTGCGCCCCGGTCAGCCGCCGCTGCCGCCGAACTGGAAGCACCTGCCGCTCGGGTACCACGGCCGCTCCGGCACTGTCGTCGTCTCCGGTACCGACATCGTGCGCCCGTGCGGGCAGTACCTGCCCGCCGGCCCGGCTGGCGAGCAGGCCCGCCCCGCCGCAGCCGGCGAGCAGGCCCCGGTCTTCGGCCCGTCGCTGCGGCTGGACATCGAGGCGGAGGTCGGCTTCGTGGTGGGGGTCGGCTCCGAGCCGGGTCAGCCGTTGTCCCCAGTGGACTTTGGCGGGTACGTCTTCGGGGTGGTGCTGGTCAACGACTGGTCAGCGCGCGACCTCCAGGCCTGGGAGTACACCCCGCTCGGGCCGTTCGCTGGCAAGTCGTTCGGCACGTCGATCTCGCCGTGGGTGGTACCCCTCGACGCGCTGGACGCCGCCCGGGTGGCTGCCCCGGTCCAGGACCCCCCGGTGCTGCCGTATCTCGTCGACGACCGGACCGGGTACGACATCACGCTGGAGGTGCGCTGGAACGGCACGCCGGTGTCGCGTCCCCCCTTCGCCGGCCTGTACTGGACGCCGGCCCAGCAACTGGCGCAGCTCACCGCCAACGGGGCCCGGGTACGCACCGGCGACCTCTACGCCTCGGGTACCGTCTCCGGCCCCGTCCAGGATCAGACCGGTTCGTTCATCGAGCTGACCTGGGGTGGTACCCGGCCGGTGACACTGGCCGACGGGAGTACCCGGACATTCCTCGCAGACGGCGACACGGTGACCATCACCGCGACCGCGCCCGGCCCGGGCGGTTCGCGGCTCGGACTCGGCGAGGTCACCGGGGCAATCCTGCCGCCGACCCGGGCCACCACGGCCAGGTAGGGTGCCCGAATGCGACCAACGCCCCTGCCGCGCTGGGCGCGTCGGGCGTTCATCGGCTGCGTGGCGGCGGCGCTGCTCGTCGCGTCCGGCATCATCGGATACCGCGTGCTGGCCCCGACCGAGACGGTCGACGCAGCTGACCGGCCGTACCCGTTCCACGAGGTCCCGGCGTCGGTGCGGCTGGCCGAGTTGCGGGCCGCGCCGCTGATCATCGACGACCGGCTGCGCGTCTACGCCGAGAAGGGCCGGGTGTGGGCCGATGCGCCGATCAGCTCACCGCGGGAGCTGAGCCCGTACTGGGCGTACCGGCGCTGGCCCGCTCAGGTGGTGGGGGTGCTGGCCGTCGAACCCACCGCGTCGGCGGATCCGGTCGTGGTGACCCGCTGGTCCGACGGCGTGGTGGTCGCCCTCGACGCGCGGACCGGGCTGGTCGCGTGGCGGATGGCCACCGACGGCGACGGTGGGTACACCGGAAGGCGCACCGGTGCGGCCGCTGTGTACGAGCCGCTCGGGATGTACACCGCCCGTTCGGCGACTGACGGTCAGCCGGTACTGGTGATCACCGGGAACGCCGAGGTCTTCGGGTACGACCCGGTAACCGGTGCGCGCCGCTGGACGGTGCAGCGGGCCCGGTGCGCGCTGGCGTGGACCGGGGAGACCACCTTCGTGGCCGTCACCGGGGGCGACGGAGCCTGCTCCGGGCTGGAGATCTTCGACGCGGGTACCGGCCGGCTGCTGGGCAGCTGGCAGTCGCCGGGGCCGAGCCATCGCGGGTGGGACGACGCGATGACGCCATGGGGTTGCACGCTGGGCTACTCCGGTTGCCGGATGGTGCAGGTGCTCGCCGGCGGTTCGCGCAGCCAGTGGGCGCTCGGGGCGGACGGCACCGTACGGCCCGAGCCGTACGCCCGCTCCACGGCCGATCTGGTGCTCTCCGACGCGCTGGTCCGCGCCGGCGCTGACGGGTACCTCGGGTTGATCGATCGGGCCACCGGTGCCGAGCGCTGGTCCACCCGGCAGAGCGGGGTGCTGGTCGGCGCGGACGACCGCAACGTGTACCTGGTCACCCGCCGGGCCGACCTGCTCGTACTCGACGTCGCCCGGGGCTACGTCACCGGCCGGGTGGACCTCGCGGGCATGGGCGGCAGCACCTGGAAACCCGGGTACGTGTACTTTCACGACGGATACGTGGCCGTGGAGCGGATCAGCCGTACCGGCCGGCCGTCCGACAGCGACGCCCGGTACTACTACAGCGCCTTCCCGGTCGTGCTGGCCGGAATCTGAGCGCGGGAGCCAGCGCGGGAGCCTGAGCGCCGGAATCTGAGCGCGGCTCAAGCCATGAGATGAGGAGGGCCGGTGCGCAGAGCGGGCGGGTTGATCCTGGTGCTGAGCCTGCTGACCGGCTGCACGGGTCCTGGCACGGGGTCCACCGGTCCGAGCGGCGCGGCCTCCGGCTCACCCACAACGTCGGCGGCCACCGGCGGCAGCGGGCCGGGCGGCAGCGGGCCGGGCGGCAGCGGGCCGGGCGGCACCGGAAGGCCGAAGGCCTTCGCCCTGATGGACCCGACCGACCGCACTGACGCGTACCGCACGTACCTGAAGAACGACCAGGTGGACGGCGTCGCCGTGCGTACGGACTGGTCCCAGTTGGAGCCCGACGCCGACGACTCCTATGCGTGGGGCCGCATCGACGAGGCGATGGCGGTCGCGAAGGAGTACGGCAAGAACGTCACCCTGCATATCCTCGGATCGTCCTTCGGCGCGCCGCCGACGTGGCTGTACCAGGCCGGCGCGGCCTCCTACAGCTACAGCAGCCCGAATGGGCAGTCCAGGACCGACCCGGTGCCGTGGGACCCGATCTTCCTCAGCAGGTACGCCGACTTCATGAAGGATCTCGCCGCGCACCTCAGCACGGCCGGGTACCTGGACCGGGTGGAGTACATCTCGGTCGCCGTACCGGTGCCGGAGATGAGCCTGGTCGCCTGCCGGGGCGGCCAGCTGACGTCATCCGTCCGGTACAGCCGAGCGTCCTATCTGGACGCCTGGAAGAGCGCGATCGGTGCGGCCCAGGAGGCATTTCCGCACACCCGCAAGCTGATCACCGCCCCGGTCGCGGTGATCTGCGCGCCGGACAACGACGGGGCGGCGTTCTATCACGACGTGTTGAGCTATGCGCTGACCCGCTCACCTGACCAGTTCGCCATCTTCGCCACCGACCTCAACGCCCAGGGCAGCTTCCGGCTGCGGGCGGTCTCCGGTGACCTGACCCGCGCCCCGGTGGCGTTGCAGTTCGTCTGGTCCGCCACGAACGACCCGTCCGGCAAGATGCAGGGCTCGCTGCACCAGGCGATCTGCAAGGGCGTCACGGAGTACCAGGCCGGCTACCTTGAGGTGTACAAGGACGACCTGCGCAACCCTGACGCCGCAGTGCAGTCAGCGATCGCTGCGATCCACGAGCCCAGCCGCTGCTGAGCCCGGGCACTACTCCGGTTCGGCTGGGCCCTCGGCGGTCGGCAACGAAGGCGCAGGCATCCCTCCGGCGCTGAAGGGCAGTGCCGAAGCCCACGGCCTCTCGAAATGGCGGAACTCGTACTGCTCGAAGATGTCCCGGTGCATTGCGGCGTGGTGGTTCTGAGCGTCATGAACCTTGCGGATCGTCAGGGTGAAACTGCGAAACGCCTCCGCGCCCAGCGGGTACGGGTTGAGCAGCATCCGTTCGCGGGTCGCGATCGCGAAGACCGTCGGGGTGGCTTCGGCTGCCCTGACGCAGTGGTCCGGCACCGCGCGGCGTTGCAGAAACGTCTGCGCCTCCCCGATCTCCGCGGGAATGGCGCCCTTGTTGCGGTTCTCCTGTTTCGCGCGGTAGTCGGCGAACTTCGGGTGGGTCAGCAGGATGCGCAGGTCAAGAAGGTCCTTCGCGGCCAGATCGGCTGCCCAGGTGAGGAGCCCGTTCCCGTCGAACCCGTCGAATGCGGTCTCCAGGATGCCCTTCATCGAGGAGCCGACGATCCAGAGCCGCACCCCGGGCTGCGCGGCTCCATTCGGCGGGTCCTCCCCGGCGCCCGTCCGGCCGGTCTGGTGCCGTGCGCCGTTGCGGAGCACGGTCGGCTCCGCCTCCGCGGCCTCCTTGAGCTCGCTCGTGATGTGCTTGCCGAAATCACGCAGGGCGTCCGCGCGGGTCAGATAGACGTTGTCCAGGCCGAGGTCGCGGGTGTTGCCGAAGAGCGGCACGAAGGTGGCGAGCGTCGCGCGGAAGTCGCTGGCCTCTTTCTGCATGGCGGTCATCACCGATGTCATGTGTTGGTTCATGTCGTCGCCGACCTGGTTGAGAAGCTTGCGTTCCAGCAGTTGCGATCCGAAAACGGTGAGCAGCACCGTGGTGACGGCGAAGGTGGTGAGGGCCACGCCGGAGCTGAGGAGCAGGCTCTGGGTGTCCTGATTCGACGTTCTCGTGCGTAACAGGATGAGCAGGACACCGGGCACGAACGTCCCGGTCACCAGGAGCCAGAGGTGCCGCCTCAACAGCCAGTCGAACCACCTGCTGGCTTTCAGCCGCTCCGCTGATCCGGGCGAGCGATGGAGTGTCTCTTCTGCGGTCTGGCTGCCCACGCGGACGTCGTCGGCCACGGGTTGTCCCTCATTCCGTCTGATCGGCGCTCAGCGGGGCATGGTCGCTTTGGTGCGACGTCTGGGGCTTGTGTCAGAGTCTGCACAGAAACAGCACCCGACGGCAAGTACCCGCTAGAGGGTGAACCCGGCAGCGGCGAGAAAGGCGTCATTCTCTTCGGGGGTACCGACGGTCACCCGTACCCCCTCGCCGGGGAACGGCCGCACGATCACCCCGGCCCGCTCACAGCCCGCGGCGAACTCCACGGAGGCTCCGCCCAGCGGGAGCCACACGAAGTTGGCCTGGCTGTCCGGTACCCCCGGCAATGCCCTGCGGACGGCGATCAGCAGCCGCTCGCGCTCGGCGACCACCAGCGCGGCCCGGCGACTCATCTCGGCACCGGCCCGCAGCGCGGCCAGCGCCGCGGCCTGCGCCGCACCCGAGGTGGAGAACGGCGTCACCACCTTGCGCACCGCAGCGGCCACCTCCGGCTGCCCGACCAGGTAGCCGATCCGCAGGCCGGCCAGTCCCCACGCCTTGGACAGGGTGCGCAGGACGACCACGTTCGGGCGGTCGCCGTACGCCGCCAGCGCATCGGGTACGTCGGGATCGGTGACGAACTCGCGGTACGCCTCGTCGAGAACCACCAGGACGTCGGCCGGTACCGCATCCAGGAACGCGTCGAGCCCGGTGCGGCGCAGTGCGGCACCGGTCGGGTTGTTGGGGTTGCACACCAGGATCAGGCGGGTCCGGGGCGTCACCGCGGCGGCCATCGCGGCGAGGTCGTGGCCGTACTCCGCGGTGTTGGGCACCCGTACACCGGCCGCCGCAGCGGTCGCCACGATGATCGGGTACGCCTCGAAGGAACGCCACGCGTACACCACCTCGTCGCCGGGCAGGCAGCACGCGCGTACCAGCGCCTCAGCCAGCGCCACCGAGCCGCAGCCGCTGACGATCCGGTCGGCGGGTACGCCCAGCCGCTCGGCGAGCGCCTCGCGCAACGCCAGTACGCCCATGTCGGGGTACCGGTGCACCCCACCGGCCGCCTCGATGATCGCCTCGACGACACCGGGGAGCGGGCCGTAGGGAACCTCGTTGCTGGCCAACTTGATGGCCCCCGGTACCGCCCGACCAGGTACGTACGCCGGCAACGCGTCCAGATCGGCGCGGGTGAGCCTGGTCATGGCAGGGACTTCTCCTTCGGGACGGTGACCACCACGGTGCGCGCGGACCTGTCGTGCAACGCCTGGTGCAGCGGCCGGTCGATGAGGATGAAGACGGAGTCGACGACCTGCAGGATCAGCCCGATCCAGCAGGTCAACAGGGAGCCGCAGAGGAAGGCGGTCAGGCCCAGCGTGTTCCACCGGCGGATGGCCCGGCGCAAGCCAAGTGCCCCGTCGGACTCCAGCCGCAGCACCCGGATCCCGACCAGGCGCTTGCCGAGCGTCTGCCCGGAGTTCGCCATGGCCGGCACCTCGTAGGCGAACCACAGCGCGATCGCGATGAACAGGATCACCAGCACCAGCCACCCGATGTCGGGCTGCGGCGCATCGTTCACGGAGCCACCAGCCAGCTCGATTCGCTGGAGTTCCGCGGCGTACGGCCGGAGCTGCCGCCACAGCCGGTACAGGAACCAGCCGTTGACCACGATGTTGAGTCCGAAGACGGCGACGATGTCGATGGCCCGCGCCGCCAGCCGCAGCGCGGGCTCGGCCACCTCGTAGCCGTGCGGCCGGGCTGGGCCGGTGCGGGTCCCCGGCCGGGCGGTCTGCGCCCGTTGGGTCGGGTGCGCCGGCTGGGTCGCCGGCGTCCCGGCGGTGTCCGGCACCGGGCCAGGGGCAGGGCCGGCGGACGGGCGGCGTGGCCCGGGTGGCCCGGGCGGCGGTGTGGCGTCGAGGGGGAGCGGGTCGCCGATCCAGCCTTCGCCGTCCCAGTACCGCTGGGTCGTCGGTTCGGTCGGGTCCTTGTACCAGCCCGCGGAGACGTCGCTCACGGGCCCGTCATCCTCACCCGGGTCGGGTTCAGGCGCGTGGGGGTGGCAGGGTGCATCACCGGGTAAGTGTTACAGGTTGCCGCGCAGCGCCTGTTCCCGCTCGATCGCTTCGAACAGCGCCTTGAAGTTTCCCTTGCCGAAACCGCGTGAGCCGTGCCGTTCGATCAGCTCGAAGAAGACCGTCGGCCGGTCCTGCGCGGGCCTGGTGAAGATCTGCAGCAGGTACCCGTCGGAATCCCGGTCGACCAGGATCCGGCGCCGCTTCAGCTCCTCGATCGGCACCCGGACGGCACCGATCCGGGCCCGCAGTTCGGCGGAGTCGTAGTACGGGTCGGGCGTGTCCAGGAACTCCACGCCAGCCGCCCGCATCGCGTCGACGGTACCCAGGATGTCGGCGGTGGCCAGCGCGACGTGCTGGGCGCCGGGGCCGCCGTAGAACTGCAGGTACTCGTCGATCTGGGACCTGCGCCGGCCCGCCGCCGGCTCGTTGAGCGGGAACTTCACCCGGCGGGTGCCGTTGGCGACCACCTTGCTCATCAGCGCCGAGTAGTCGGTCGCGATGTCGTCGCCGACGAACTCGGCCATGTTGGTGAAGCCCATCACCCGGCGGTAGAACTCCACCCAGCTGTCCATCGTGCCCAGCTCGACGTTGCCGACGATGTGGTCGATCGCCTGGAAGAAGCGGCGCGGCTGCAGCCCCGCGGCGATCGCCGGGCCGCGGTCCACGATCGGCGGGTGCGCCACGAAGCCGGGCAGGAACCCGCCGGTGTACTGCGACCGGTCGACCAGCGTGTGCCGGGTCTCGCCGTACGTCGCGATGGCGGCCAGCCGCACAGTGCCGTACCCGTCGGTTTCGCTGTGCGGCTCGACGAGACCCGGTGCGCCCTGCTTGCGGGCGTAGGAGTACCCCGCGTCGACGTCGGGTACCTCGAGCGCGATGTCGACGATCCCGTCCCCGTGCCGGGCGTGGTGTACCGCCGCCTCGGCTCCGGCGTGTACCGCACCGGCCAGGACGAACCGGGCGGAGCCGGCGACCAGCACGTACTCGGCGTGGTCGGGGTACCCCTGCTCGGGTCCCCGGTACGCCACGCAGGTCATCCCGAACGCGGTCGAGTAGTAGTGCGCGGCCTGCCGGGCGTTGCCGACGTAGAACCGGACGTGGTCAACTCCCCGGACCGGAAACGGGTCTGCCGAGCCGTCGTGTGCGACCGCCCCGACCAGCTCCGCCTCGGTCGCCGCCGCCTCGGCAGCCTCGGTGCGCCTCATCGTCGGACTCCCTCCGGGCTGGTCCCGGCCCAGCCGGGGACCTGGTCTGGGCCGAGCCGGGAACCTGGTCCCGGCCCAGCCTGGAACCTGGCCCGGCACCGGGCAACCGTGGCTAGTCTGGGTGGACAACGTGTGCTGATTGTCCGGCGGAAGTGGGCGACAGGGGGTCAGATTGTCCAGTCCGATCGATTCACTGGATGTCCGGCTGATCGCGCTGTTGGCCGCTGAGCCCCGGATCGGTGTGCTGGAGTGCGCGCGGCGGCTTCAGGTGGCCCGGGGTACCGTTCAGGCCCGGCTGGACCGGCTCTCCGGGCGGGGCGTGGTGCGCGGCTACGGGCCGGAGATCTCGCCCACCGCATTGGGGTACACCGTCACCGCCTTCGTCACGCTGGAGATCCGCCAGCGTGACGGCCACGACCCGGTGGCGGCGCACCTCGCCGAGATCCCGGAGGTGTTGGAGGCGCACACGATCACCGGCTCCGGCGATCTGCTCTGTCGGATCGTGGCGCGGTCCAACGCCGACCTGCAGCGGGTCCTCGACCGGATCGTCGGGTATGAGGGGATCCTGCGCGCGTCGACCATCATCGCGCTGGCCGAGCAGATCCCGTACCGCACGCTGCCGCTGGTCCGGGCAGCCGCGGGCTGAAACTGCCATGCCGAACGGCCATAGTGGCCGTGCGGCGGGTGAAATAAGATCTACTTCGCGCTGCGGATAAAGACCGTTCGCCTTGTTATAGGCTTTGATAGTCTCATCGGTGCACGGTCGTAGATTGCCGGCGTAGCATGTATCGAGGCTGCTTAATTCTGTTTGCAATTTGATGATGCTATTCGTCAGTGAGTCGTCGATCCGCTGGCTGTCGGCTAGGTGTTTAAGAAAGAAGAAAGAAGCCGGCTAAGACGATCGTATTGGCCAAAGCGATAATTGATAGTGTGGTGGTGAAGCTTATTCTTAGCTTGGTCTTAGTTATTGGCACCTTGCTCGTAGCTCCACCCTGAAACCTCACGGGCCTGACGCGGTTCGTTGATCCAACCCCATTCATCGTCCATTGTGGATGATTGTGGGGGTGGGGACGGCTTGTGGGCCGGCTGTCGCGCCGGTGGCGTGCTCTCCTGGGTCCTCCTGGTGGTCGGGTCGGGGATGGGGCTGGTTAGCCGGGCTGCGGTGTGGGCAGCGGCATCTTGCGGATCTTGTTGATGGCGTCGGCGAGCGCTTTGGCCCACGGCCAGGTGCGGGGCAGGCGCAGCCATCGTCGGCGCTGGCCTCGGGTGAGCCGGGCGGGCACCTGCAGGAGCCGGTAGCGCAGCGTTTTGGGTTCAGCTTTGGCCAGGGCGCCGTGGCAGCCGATCAGTTTGAGCCAGGCGAGCAGGTCCACGGCGATCGCGACCGCGTGGCACCAGGCGGTGTTGACACCCCACGCCTTCGAGGGCAGGTGCCCCAGGCCGGTGTCCTTGCCGGTGCGTACGCCGTCTTCGACCCGGGCGTGCGCCCGGTGCCGGGCGTCGAGCAGCTGCACGGACAGGCCCGGGCCGGTGTTCGTCACGAAGCAGCTGTACTTGTAGCCGTCCATGGCGAACAGGGTCGGTTGTTCGCCGGCGGCGAGCTTGCGGCGCCGGACGAACACCCGCATGCTCCTGGGCCAGTTCGTGCGGTCCAGCCGTGTTCGAAGCAGGTCGGTGATCTCGGCGACGTCCATGTCGTCGCGCACCGACCCGTTGGTGTTGTCCAACCCCGCTATCCAACCGTGGGCCGGCAGTTGGCCGATCGCGGCGCGCACATCGGCGTCGACGTCGAAGCCGACCGAGTACTCCACATTGCGGTCCGCGGCGTGGTTCTGGCGGGTCAACCAGTCGATCAGGCCGTGGGACGCGCCGGCACCGTCGGAGGTGATCAACAGCTTGGCCCGCCACGGTTTCGGGATCCCGGCGATGGCCTCACCGATCACGGCGATCAGGTCCGCGGCGGTGTTGGAGCCGGCGTTACCGGGTCGTAGCAGCAGCGCGGGTAGCTCGTCGGTGTTGTCGACCCAGCAACCCAACGGGTGATGGCCGAACGTCTTCTTGAACGTCGGTGCGGCCTTGGCCTTCTTCGAGTGCGACACCACCAGAGACCCGTCGACCCGCAGCACGACCATGCCCTGCTGGCACACACCCCCGGCGAACGTCGACTCCGGTACCCCGCCGGGCAGCTGCGACCAGATGTGGGCCCGGGCCGCCGCCCGTACCCGGGCGATCCTGGCCCGCTTGCCGTCACCGACCTCACCCAACGCCCGCAGCGCCGTGGTGTCCGACGCGACCGGGCCGAACACCTGCCCCTGCGCCCGTAACGCCTCAATATCGACGATGTCGCGGGCCCCGCACGCGATCGCCACCGCCACATCGGTGATCACCCGGCCCCGGTCATGGACCGGGATGAAACCCCGCCGGGCCAACACCCCGGACAGGGCCTGGGTCAGCCCGGACCGGTCGGCGAGCATCCGCACCGCCACCGCCCCGGCCAACGCCACGACACCCTCACCATCTGCCGTGACTCGCAGATCCGCACTCCAGCCGGTAAGCTCACGCACCAACAAGGTGCCCTCCTGTTCAGAGAAACTGGTTGATGTCGCAATCACAGTTTCCCTTACATGGCGGGCACTTTGGCATTTCCACACTCAGCCGAACGGCTAGTTGATCACCCTCGGTGAATCTCCAGGGTC
>Ga0209515_10009167_pt1 | contig 11337 bp, 8 predicted proteins | sample Subgroupgradi54m_FD_187454 | JGI IMG/M metagenome (GOLD analysis project Ga0209515, IMG submission 187454) | Subsurface groundwater microbial communities from S. Glens Falls, New York, USA - GMW60B uncontaminated upgradient, 5.4 m (SPAdes)... ...
TGCGCGCGGTCGGGCCGCGTGAGGACCGTCGTCGGCCCGCCCGCCGCCCCGACCCGCTGCAGGCCGGTCGTCGCGTTCGTGGTCGCGAAGATGATCGCGTCATCCGGTCCCCAGGTGGCGCCGAGGGAAAGGCCATCGGCGAGCGTCGCCAACGTGACCGCCGGCCCACCGGTCACCGCCACTTTCTTCAACGTTTGGGCGTCCACGAACCCGATCCACTGGCCGTCGGGGGAGACGAACGGCCCGTGCGCCGGGCCGGTGAACACCGCCACCGGTTCGAGCGCATCGAGCGCGCGGACGAAGATCTGCGTGCCGCGGTTGCCCACGTAGACGACGCGGGAGCCGTCCGGCGTGATCGCCAGGTCGCGGTCGATACCGCTGATGGTCAGCGCGGCGGTACCCGAGGGCTCGAGCGGCAGACGCGAGACACGCGGCGGCACGGGGTCAGCCGGACGCATGGCGATCCACGTGAGCGTCGTCGCGACGGCGGCAACCACTACCACAACGCCCGCCAGTGCCGCGATGCGCTGCCATAGTGGCCTGCGTGGCAGCGGCGCGGCCGACGCCGCGACCGATCCACTCAGGCTCGCCTGCTCGTCGATCGCGAAGAGCGCCGCGGCGATGTCGGCGACGCGCTTGCGGCGATCCTTCTCGAGACAGCGTCGGATCAGCGCACGAATTGATCCGGGCACGCTCGCCGGCAACGCACTCCAGTCCGGCTCGCGCTTCAGCACATTGGCCAGCGTATCGCTCACATCGTCGCCGGCAAACGGCCCCTTCCCCGTGAGCATCTCGTACAGCACGCACCCGAATGCCCAGATGTCACTGCGCTTGTCGGCCTCGCGTCCCTTTGCTTGCTCCGGCGCCATATAGGCCGCGGTGCCGAGGATCACGCCCACGCCGGTCATCATCGCGGGCGAGATGATCGTCGGCGACATCGAAAAGGCGTTCGGATCGTTCGAGACGTTCGAGTCGTTCGGAGCGTTCAACTTGGCGAGACCAAAGTCCAGGACCTTGACCACGCCGTCGGGCGTGACCTTGATGTTCGCGGGTTTCAGATCGCGGTGAATGATCCTTTGCTCATGTGCGGCTTCAAGGGCCTCGCAGATCTGCCGCGCGATCGGCAGCGCTTCCTCCACCGGAATCGCTCCGCGCGCGACACGCTCAGCGAGCGTCTCGCCCTCGACCATTTCCATGACGAGGGCCTGTACGCCACTGGATCGCTCGAGGCCGTAGATCTGCGCGATGTGCGGATGGTTCAGAGATGCGAGGGTCTTCGCCTCACGCTCAAAGCGGGCGAGGCGCTCGGTATCGTGGGCGAACGCGTCTGGCAGCACCTTGATCGCCACCTGACGCCCGAGGGTGGTGTCGGTGGCGCGATAGACCTCGCCCATCCCGCCGGCGCCGATGGCGGACAGGATTTCATACGGACCGAGGCGCGTGCCGGGGTTCAGCGCGATGTGTTCTCCAAGTCATGCGGATTCTACAGGGAAGCGTGCCGGACCACCGTCCCGGCGCTACAATTCACGTATGCCTGCGCCGCGCGACGCGCTCCAAACGACGCTCGACTTGTTCGGCGCGGGCCTCGACCTGATGCGCCAGAACCTGCGGCGAGATTACCCAGAGGCGAACGAGGACGAAATCAACCGAAGGCTCCGCCAGTGGCTCCACCAGCGCCCTGGCGCGGAGTCTGGTGACTGCCCCGGGCGGCCTGTGGACATGAGCGCCAGAGTCGGGTGACATCGCTCGAAGCAGCCCTGCGCAGGATCACCACCGAGCTCGCCGCCGCCCACGTCCCGTTCGCGCTCGTCGGCGGCCTGGCCGTCTCCGTTCGAACCGAGCCCCGGTTCACGCGAGATGCGGATCTGGCAGTCGCGCTGGCCACCGATGCGGAGGCCGAAGCCCTCATCCACAGCCTTCGGGCGCGTGATTACGGCATCGAAGCCGTCGTCGAGCAGGAAGCCGTCGGACGACTGGCGACCGTCAGACTCACGCGTTCCGGTGAGCCAGGAGCGCCGGTCGTGGACCTCTTGTTCGCATCGTCCGGGATCGAGTCCGAGGTGGTGGCCGATGCCGAGCCGATCGACGTCCTGCCTCGCCTGCGGATGGGCGTCGCCCGGACCGGCCACCTGATCGCCCTCAAGGTTCTTTCCCGCGACGATGTGGGACGTCCACAGGATCTGGTTGACCTGCGAGCGTTGCTGCGCGTCGCCTCGGCCGCCGAGTTCACGCGGGCACGACAATCGCTCGCGCTGATTGCGGCCCGTGGGTACCATCGAGGCCGCGATCTCACGGCGGAGCTGAACAGGTTGTTCCCGTAGGCCTCCTCCCGAACTGTGAAACACGAACCGATAAGCGAGAACTTGGAAAGTATGAACGGCAGGCGAGTCCAAGGCAGATGATTTGAACCGACGGAGGTCACACGTAAGAAAATACTTTGTGCCCTAAATCTTCGTGTTCTTCGTGGCCTTCGTGGTTAAGGTTTCTTCGCGCTCTTCGTGGTGATGTCGCCGCAGCCGTGACCACGCCCACATCACCGGCCCCGAAATCATGTAGGCGTAGGCAATCACCGCCAGCATGATCTCGTGCGCCGTCAGCAATGCCAGGCCGAGCGCGAGGAGCGCCAGCACCGGATACGCGCGCCGCGACTGCAGATCGAGCGTCTTGAAGCTATAGAACCGAATCGTGCTGACCATCAGCAGGCCCGGCACGATCACCAGCGCGAGCACGGCCAGCGCCGGCAGCGGCGACTGAAAGCCTTGGGGATACAGAAAGATCGTCGTGGCAGGAACCGCCGCGGCCGCCGGACTCGGCAGCCCGACGAAATATTTCTTGTCGACCGTTCCCGTCTGAATGTTGAAGCGCGCGAGGCGAATCGCCGCGCCCGCGACGAAGACGAAGCCCGCCGCCCAGCCAAGACGCCCGAGCGGATGCAGTCCCCACTGGAACACCATGATCGCCGGCGCGACACCGTACGAGACGATGTCGGCGAGTGAATCGAACTCCACGCCGAACGCACTCGTGCTCCCCGTCATGCGCGCGATCCGCCCGTCCAGCATGTCGGCGACGATCGCGAAGCCGATGAGCGGCGCGGCTTTCTCCAGCTCGCCGCGCATCGCGTAGACGATGCAGGCGTAGCCGCAGAACATATTCGCCAGCGTGAACATGCTCGGAAGCAGGTAGACGCCGCGCCGGAAGCGGCGCGCAGCCTTATCCGTCGGGCGCCGTGCCGGCGTGAACGCCCGAATCCGCCTCGGTGAACCGTCCTGCTCTTCAATCATCGCAATCTCGCGATTACCGTTACGCCACCGACAACCGTATCGTTGACTTTCACCGCGAGCGACGCGCTCGCCGGAATGAAGATGTCCATCCGCGAGCCGAACTTCATCACGCCGAAGCGATCGCCTGCGTGCACCTCGTCGCCTTCCTTGATGCGGCAGACGATGCGCCGCGCGAGCACGCCGACGATCTGCCGGACGACGATCGGCTGACCGTGATGGTCGACCGTGACCTCAGTGTATTCGTTGAGGTCCCCGGCCTCCGTGCGGTACGCCGGGAGGAAACGGCCGGGATGATACTCCACCTTCGTCACGCGCCCGCCAACCGGCATACGGTTTACGTGCACGTCCATCGGCGAGAGGAAGATGCTGATTTGCTGCCAATTTCCCGAGGGACACGCGGCTCCGGCCGGGCTGCCGGCGATCATCACGCGGCCGTCGGCCGGCGAGAGGACCGCATCGGTCTCCTTCGTTATCGGCCGGTCGGGGTCGCGGAAGAAAAAAAGGAAAAAACAGGCGAGAACCACGAAGATGGCGGCGCCGCCCGCGCCGATGAACCAGAAGGCGGCGATGGCAAGAATCAACGAGCCGCCGATGAACGGCCAGCCGGCGGGATCGATACGCATGTGTGGAAAAAGAAACCGGGTTTAATTTTGCGCCGACGGCAGCAGCAAAATTAAACCCGGTTTCATATCTGTCGCGACCTACGAGGCGCGGCTGTGCTGGCGCGCGTACTCGCGGACGATGGTTTCCATCTGATCCTTGAGGGCGAGCTTCCGCTTCTTCAGAGTGACTTCTTCGATTTGTTCGGTGGATGAGAGGTAGTGTTTCTCGATGAGCTGATTGAGGCGATCGTCCAGTTGGTGGTGCTGCTCGGCAAGCTGGCGGAACTGCTGGTCGCTTTGCAGCAGGAAGTTCTTTACTTCCTGCGCTTCTGCTGCGCTCATACGCCGCCCTCCTTATCTCGAAAGGCCCCTTAGTCGGTCGCTGACGCAAAATATCATGAAGGATCGTCCCGCCACAAGATCAATGCGTCCTCAACAGGATTGGTGTAGTAATTGCGCCGCGTGCCGGCGACATAAAAGCCGAGCCGTTCGTACAGCCGGCGCGCGCCGGCGTTCCCCGCGCGGACTTCGAGCGTTGCCCGCTTCGCGCCGAGACGCTTCGCTTCGCCAAGCACGTGATGCATCAGCGCGGTGCCGTATCCCTGGCTGCGATGCTGCGGCCGCAGCGCGATGTTGTTGATGTGGATCTCGTCGAACACCAGCCAGAACGCGCAGAACCCGGCGACCGGACACTCCGGCGTGCGAACCAGATAGATGTGGCAGACCGCGCGGTTCTGCAGCTCCCACGCATACATCTCGCGCGTCCAGGGGCTGGTGAAGGATTCGCGCTCGACCTCGAGGACGCCGTCGAGATCGGTCTCGCCTTCGAGGAGATCGATCCGAAAGGCAGGAACGACGTTCATAGATCCGGGATTCGGGATTCGGGGTTCGGGATTCGTTTGAGCGGCGCGGACCCTTTGGGTCCGCGATCTCTTGCCAATTCCGCATCCGGCCGCCGCACGTACATTGGACGAATCGCATGCGGCGGCGGCCGATGGCCATTCTTGTACTCGATCGTCGCAAGCATCGCGATGACCCCGGCGAGCAGCGGCACCGTCGGATCCGCAAGTCGCGCGGCATGCCCGAGGCGCGACACGATCAGCTCGCGATAGGTCTCCGCCCCGTCGCCGATGAACGTGATGTCGTTCGTGTAGGGCGCGGGTTTACCCCGCGCCAGACCGTCCAGCAGATCCGACGGCGTGGCGACGACCGGCTCTCCGACCTCTCGCCCATCTTCAAACAGCGCCGCGTACACGTCGCCGCGCCACGCATCCACCCACGTTGCAATCCGCGAGCCGAGAAACGCCGGCGAGGCGACCGCCCGCAGCGCAGTGAGCCCCGACATCCCGATGAGGGGTTTTCCCTGCCCGAACGCCAGCCCCTGCATCGTCGCGATGCCGATGCGAAGTCCGGTGAACGACCCCGGTCCGGTCGCCACGGCGAATGCGTCGACCTCCTCGAGCGCCACCGCCGAGAGATCGAGGAGGTCGCGCAGCGCGCCGGGCAGCTGCAGCGCGAGCTGCCTGGCCGGGTCGATGGCCTCCTCGTACAGGACGACGCCATCGCGCGCCAGCGCGCAGCTGGCGGCTTTGGTCGTCGTATCGAGGGAGAGAATGAGCACGGGTCACCGGATGATAACTGGTGACGGCGGGTCGCCACGGCCATGGCTTCCCTGGCCGTGTCGGACCCGCCCTACCTGGTGGAAGTCTGGACCGCGTTCAGCTTGATCGGCTGCACGAGCGCGCCGTTGCCGGCGATGTCCCACGCCGCGAAGCGCACCCACTTCTTGCCGGTCGCATCGAACGGAATCTCGAAGTGGCGCTGGCCGAACTCGGCCGCCTCCGTCGTCGAGATGATCTGCCGATCCGTGCGCTGGCCGTCACCCCATACGACCTCGACGAAGTCGAGCGGGAACGTCCACTCGACGTCGGCGACGATCTTCCGCTGGTTGCCGCTGCCCTGCACGCTGTAGCTCGGGATCAACACCTCGCCGGTCGAGACGAAGAAGTCGCCGCGCTCGATCGTCTTGATGATCGAGCTGGTGTTATCGGGCGTCGGCAGCGTGTCGAGGTGCAGGTAGTTCACCGGCGCGCTCGAGTAGATGTCGTCGCCGGGCGCCTGCGTCTGCACCTCCGAGATCGCAAGGATGTATTTCGGCGGCGTCGGATCGTTGGCGAACCAGTTGCTCGTCTCGTCAAGCAGCGGCAGGCAGCGAAGCTCGCACAGCCGGCGTTCGGATCGATCGATGCCCATGCCCCATCGATAGCCATACGCCGCGTAGTGCGGATCCTTGAAGAAGGACTTGTCCTTGTACCCGTCCGGATAGCCGGTGTTGTTCTTCGTCCGCGGATGCGGCATCGCCATCATCACGTCTTCGCTCTTCACCATCGCGATCAGATCGTCAGGGCTGCCGATGTTGTAGACCTTCCCGTATTTGGCGTTCTCCTCGACGAGCGGCTTCCCCGCCGCCCGGCCGTACAGCCAGTACACCGGATGCGAGAAGAGCAGATCCGTGTGGCCACCGAGGACGCTGCCGTAGAACTCCTGATCCGGCATGACGAGGAAATCCTTGTCCGAATGGCTCTTCGCCCCGGCGATCTCGTACTGCCGCTGCAGGAGCACGTCGTTCGGATTGCGATTGCCCGCGCCTCCGCCCGTGCCGACGTTGTCCACCGGGCTGACGATGTTGAGGCCGATGTCCTTGAGGGCGTGCAGATCGACGATCTCCGCATCGGCGCTGCCGGCCGCCATCAGCCGGTTGCCGAAGCTCATATGGTAGTGATGGATCATCGTCTTATAGCCCGCGATCGGCTTGTAGCGATCGCCGTGCGTGAACGCCAGCACCGCCTCGCGCGTCTGCTCGGCGGGATCGGCGCTGACATAATAGAACACCGGCATGTGCTGCACGGTGCCGGGGCGTGCGCTGTAGAGCGCGAAGTTGCCCTTGATGTTCGGCGTCTCTTCGTCTTCCGCCTGGCGGATGCCGAACGCGAACGTGGTGTCGCTGTCCTTGCGATACCAGTTGTAGCCAAGGTTCTGATCGCTTTCGCGCGCCAGGAAGAAGTTGTGCGGCGGCGGGAACGCCGCGATCGAGCCGGCCTTGCCACGCTCGGCGACGAGCAGGCGGTTCGCCGTCTTCAGCGGCGCTTCCTTTTCGTTGGTCGAGCCGCCGAACCAGTACTGCTGCGGCAGGTTGATCTGATCGCGCCACGTCAGGTGGCTGTCTGCGGTCGTGAAACCCTTGAGACCTGCGTCGTACTTGTAGGCGACCGAGTTCTCGTTCGTCTTCGCGATGACTTCCTGCTGAATCAGGTTGCTGCCCTTGTAGACCGTGAACTGCAGGCCGCCGTTGAAGACGCCCAGCGTCACGCCGGGGAACGACACCATGAGATGCGCGCCGTCGGTCTTCACCTCGCAGCCCGTCGCCGCGTAGGTCGCGGTGCCGCGATGCACTTCCTCCGGCTTGCGGGGCAACCCACGCGTCCGGGTGTCGGTCGCCGTGCCGCCCGGGACAAAGAGCGGCGCGTCCCAGAACGGATCCCACTGGTACTTCTCGAACACCTCGGGCGTGATCTCGGTGATGCCGTTCTCGCGGAGGCCTTCCGCCGCTTCGCCGTCCATGCGGCGCCTGCCGGACGCGACGCGGTACTCGGGCGTCACGTTCGCGGCGACGACGCCCCACGCGCCGCCCTTCCTGCGAACGGCGAGCTCCTGGATCGTGGGCGTGCCGCCGTTGATCGCGAACCGGAGGCGCATCTCCTGGTTCTTGTCGCCGTCCCACGCGACCGCAAGCGCGTCACCGGCCACGGCGGCAGTCAGCCCTGATGCCGCCTTGTATGCGGACAGATTGCAATTGATGTCACCCGGCGCCGCGAGCACCCCGGGTCCGCGCATGTACGCAGCGACGGCCACCAGCAGCGCCAACGCAGAGACGAGGCAATATCTTTTCATGGCCGAGATGGTACAACTTCCAGGGAGAAAGCCTATTAGAAGCCGCGCCAAATAATGCTAGCATCGCCACAAATTTCGAATACCCAACCTAGCGAGGAGAGCCTATGAACGCGCGGCGTGTGTTCGTGTGTGTGGCTACGGTGGCGTCGCTGATCCTTCCGGCACTTGTGTACGGCCAGACCTCGCAAAGTGCGCTGGCCGGCGTGGTCAAGGACACGACGGGCGCGGTGCTGCCCGGCGTGACCGTCGAAGCCGCAAGCCCTGCCCTCATCGAACGTGTGCGGTCGGTGACGACCGACTCCTCCGGCCTCTATCGCATCGTCGACCTGCGGCCGGGCACCTACACCGTCACTTTTACGCTTCCAGGCTTCAACACCGTCCGCGTCGAGAACTTCGACCTGCGGGCCGACTTCGTCGCGACGGTGAACGCCGACATGAAGGTCGGCGAGCTGAACGAGACCATCACGGTCTCGGGCGAAGCGCCGCTCGTTGACGTGCAGAGCACGACGAGGAGCGCCGTCTACAACAAGGAAGTCATCGAGAACCTGCCGAACAACCGGCTGATCCAGAGTCTTGCGCAGACCATTCCGGGTGTCATCGGCGGCCAGAACATCGACGGCCCCGCGTCACGCAGCCTCTCGGTCCACGGCAGCCGCATCGCCGAGACCAACAGCGCGATCGACGGCATGTCGGATCGCCGCGGCGCGGCCGGCGGCCAGGCCGTCACGTTCTACATGAACGAAGGGAGCGTCCAGGAAGTCAGCGTCCGCACCGACGGCGGCGACGCGGAAGCGCAGTACTCCGGCGTCTGGATGAACGCGATCCCGAAGGAAGGCGGCAACGCCTATAACTGGTCGGTCGTCGGCCTCTTTGCCAACCACTCGCTGGCGACGAGCAACCTGTCGGACAAGTACATTGCGCAGGGGGTCACAGCGGTCAACGGTCTGAAGCGGACGTGGGATCTGAACCCGAATGGCGGCGGTCCGCTCATCAAGGACAAGCTGTGGTTCTACGGCGCGTACCGGAACAACCAGATCGAGAAGTACGTCGCAGATGCCTTCTACTCGAAGGATCCGACGTCGTGGCAGTTCTCGCAGGACAAGACACTCCAGGCGGCCGATACGCAGGTCCATCGCAACTACGCGCTGCGCCTGACGTGGCAGGCGTCGCCGCGCAACAAGATCAATTTCAGCTACGAGAAGGATCGACGCATCACGCCGCTCCGGCGCATCGCGGCCGCCGTGGCGCCCGAAGCGACGACCTACACGCCGTTCTATCCGAACGCGATCACGACGATCGTCTGGCGCGTGCCGGTCAACAGCCGGCTGCTGCTCGATACCGGCTTCATGCGGTATGTCCAGGATTGGGACGAACGGCGGCAGATCAACCCGAAGGTCGGCTTCGACAGGATCTCGGTAACCGAGGATTCGACCGGGCAGATCTACCGCGCGTCGACGGTGTACGGCCACAACTTCGACAACCCGATCACGCTGCGCTCGTCGGCGGCGTATGTCACCGGCACGCACAGCTACAAGACCGGCTTCATGATGCGCGTTCGCGGCAACGGACCGACCTACAACAACACCGACGTGAACGGCAACATGAACTACAACTTCCTCAACGGCGTGCCGCGCCGCATCACGCTCTTCGCGACGCCGATCGAGCAGCGCAACGACATCAAGTCCGACCTCGGCATCTTCGCGCAGGATTCGTGGGCAATGAGCCGCATGACGGTCAACTACGGCGTCCGCTACGACTACCTGCACGCCGCGGTCCCTGCGCAGCACCTCGCCGCCGGACAATTCGTGCCCGAGCGCAACTTCGCGCCCGTCAAGAACGCGCCGAAGTGGAAGGACATCAATCCGCGCGTCGGTGTCTCGTATGACCTGTTCGGCACGGGGAGGACCGTCGCGAAGTTCACCGTCGGCCGCTACATCTCGGGCGGCAGCCTGGCGACCAACGTCAACCCCGTGAACACCTCGGTCAACAACGCGACGCGCAGCTGGACCGACACCAACGGCAACTATGCCCCCGACTGCGACTTCAGCAACCCGGTGACCAACGGCGAGTGCGGTCCGCTGTCAAACCTGAATTTCGGCAAGGTCAACCCGGCGGCGACACAGTTCGACAAGGAAGTGCTCGAGGGCTGGGGCGTGCGGCCGTACAACTGGAGCGTCAGCGCAGGCGTGCAGCGTCAGATCGGCGCGAGCGCGTCGGTTGACGTCTCGTACTTCCGCAGGTGGTACGGCAACTTCACGGTTGTCGACAATCAGCTCGTCACGCCAGCGGACTACGACCCGTTCTGCATCACCGCGCCGGGCAACGATCCGCGCCTGCCGGTCGCAGGCCAGCAGGTCTGCGGCTTCTACGACATCAAGCCGGCCAAGAACGGCCTGTCGCAGAACCTGGTCCGCCTCGCGAAACACTACGGGAACCAGACCGAGGTGTACAACGGCGTCGATGCGTCGCTGAACTGGCGCATCAAGGGACTGACGCTGTTTGCCGGCCTCAACACCGGCCGCGACGTGACGAGTCAGTGTTTCACCGTTGACGTGCCGGCGCTCTATCTGTCGGTGACGAGCCCGGCGGTGCCCTCGGCGACGAGCCCGCAGACCTCGATGGCGAACTGCAAGGTCCTGCCGCCATTCCTCACCCAGTACAAAGGCTACGGTGTGTATCAACTGCCGTGGGGCGTCAGCGTGAGCGGAACGTTCCAGGCGGTGCCGCAACCGGCGGGCGGCGGCGCGTTCACGTCGATCACCGCGGACTACGTGGCGACCAATGCGGAAATCCGGCCGTCGCTCGGACGCGACCTCGCCGCGGGCGCCAACGGCACGGCCACGCTCGATCTCCTGAAGCCGTTCTCACTGCTCGGCGGACACACCAAGCAGCTGGATATGCGCCTCGGGAAGCTGCTCGCCGCCTCGGGCAAGCGGCGCGTCCGCCTCGCGCTCGACATCTACAACGTCTTCAATTCGAGCGACTGGCAGACGATCTCGACGAGGCTCAGCAACGTCGCGGCGACCAACCGCTGGCAGCGGCCGACGCTGATCCTGCAGGCACGGTACTTCCAGATCGGAACGCAGATAGACTTCTAACGGCGGGCCTGACAAGGCCCGCCCTCCGGGAGATGGAGGGCGACCTTGTCAGGCGTTCCAGATGTTTGGTAGGAGGGCGCGCCTTGTCAGGCGCGCCACATTGGGAGGAACAGCAATGATGCGTAAGGCATTTGGCATCGCGGCGGTCGTGGTGCTCTCACTCACCATGGCGCCGAGAACCTCGCTCGCCCATCACGCGTTTTCCGCAGAGTTCGATCAGTCCAAGCCGGTCAAGCTCTCTGGAGAGATCACCAAGTTGGAGTGGGTCAATCCGCACGCGTGGATCTTCATCGACGTCAAGGGCACTGACGGCAAAGTCACGCCGTGGCGGTTCGAGATGGGCGCACCGAACGCGCTGCTGCGGGCCGGCTGGTCGAAGAGCGATATCAAGGTTGGCACGGCCGT
>Ga0209515_10009169_pt1 | contig 11331 bp, 16 predicted proteins | sample Subgroupgradi54m_FD_187454 | JGI IMG/M metagenome (GOLD analysis project Ga0209515, IMG submission 187454) | Subsurface groundwater microbial communities from S. Glens Falls, New York, USA - GMW60B uncontaminated upgradient, 5.4 m (SPAdes)... ...
TCTCGTTATCTGGTCATTGATTGGTCAATTGAAAATCACATGACCCGATAACGAAATGACTCGATGACCAAGTTCATCCTCGTTGCTGCCTTTGCACGGTCTTGATGCGCGCGAGATCGCGGCGCACCGTGCGCATCTTGTCCGGCGCGTCGAGCTGTCCCATCGACTTCTGGATACGCATCCGAAATAGCTGATCGGTGAGGTCGCGCTCCTTGGCGCCGAGTTCGTCGGGGCCGAGGTCGCGCAGATCGGCGGCCTTCATAACATCTTCTCCAGCGCGAAGCGCGTCGCGAACTTGGTGAGAATCGGCAGCTTCGCGGCCGCCAGCCGCATCGCCTCGCGCGCCTCCTTCTCGCTCACGCCTTCCATCTCGAACAGCACGCGTCCCGGACGGACGACGCACACCCACTGATCGGGCGCGCCCTTGCCCTTGCCCATGCGGGTTTCCTGCGGCTTCTTCGTGATCGGCTTGTCCGGAAACACGCGGACCCAAATCTTGCCGCCGCGCGCGATGAAGCGAGTCATCGCGACGCGCGCTGCCTCGATCTGCCGATCCGTCAGCCAGCAGGGCTCGAGCGCCTTCAGCCCGTAGTCGCCGAACGACACGTCGGATCCGCGCCAGGCCTTGCCGGCCATGCGCCCCCGCTGCTGCTTGCGGTACTTCACCTTCTTCGGCATCAACATAGCGAAATCCTGAATGTGATCATTTGCCCATCTCGTTATCTGGTCATTGATTGGTCCATTGGGCGATTCACATGACCAGGTAACCAGATGACTCGATGACCAAATTCACCCCGCGCTCCATTCACCCGCGAGCGGCGGGCCGTCGCGGCGCCCGCTCTCGGTATTCCTCTTCCCGGCCCTTCTGTGGCACCAGGCGTTCTCCCTTGTAGAGCCACACCTTGATGCCGATCTGGCCGTAGGTCGTCTTGGCTTCCGCGAAGCCGTAGTCGATGTCGGCGCGGAGCGTCTGCAGCGGCAGCTGCCCGTGCAGATACCACTCGGACCGCGCGATCTCGGCGCCGTTCAGACGGCCTGACACGCGCACCTTGATCCCGCGCGCGCCGAAGCGCAGCGCCGATTCGACCGCCTTGCGCATCGCCCGGCGGAACGCCACGCGCTTTTCGAGCTGCATCGCGACCGACTCCGAGATGAGCTGGGCGTCGAGCTCCGGCTTCTGGATTTCCTGGATGTTGATGAACACTTCGCGGTTGGTCTTCTTCTGGATTTCCTGCTTCAGCTTGTCGACTTCCGTCCCCTTGCGGCCGATGATGATCCCCGGGCGCGAGGTGTAGATGTCGATCTTCAGCCGGTTGACGGCTCGCTCAGTCTCGATCTTCGAGACGCCCGCGTGCGCAAACCGCTTCTTGAGGGTCGAGCGCAGCGCCAGATCCTCGTGCAGCAGCTTCGCGTAGTCGCGGTCTGAGTACCAGCGCGACCGCCACGTCTTGTTGAACCCGAGCCGGAATCCGATCGGGTGAACCTTCTGGCCCACGGTTACTCCTTCGCTTTCTGTGTCACGCGTTTCGACGGCGTCGTCGCCGACTTCTGGGCGCGCGCGCGCTTGGGCCGCGGCGCGTCGGCGCCGGGCGTCGAACCGACCGCCACGGCGATCTTGTGTGCCCGTTCGGAAACGTGCACCGTGAGGTGCGCGGTGCGCTTCAGTACGCGAAACGCGCGGCCCATCGGGGCGGGACGCACCCGCTTGGCTGACGGCCCCTGGTTCGCGTAACACGCCGACACGAACAGCCGGTCGACGTCACCGCTGAATCCTTCCTTGTTCGTCGCGTTCGCAATCGCCGAGCGGAGCACCTTCGAGATGTCCTCCGCGATCGCCTTGCGCGTGAACCGGAGTGTCGCGAGCGCCTGGTTGACGTCCTTGCCACGGATCAGCGCGAAGACGAGCCCCGCCTTCTGCGCCGACGTCCGGACGTACCGCGCCGTGGCCTCTGCCTGAATCATCATGACCTACCTAGCTCCCAGCGCCTGCCGGCTTCGCGGCGCTGGCAGCCGGCGCCGGTCCGCCGGCAGCCGGCCCAACCGTCGCGGCCTTCTCGGCCACTTTGGTCGTATGCCCCTTGAACAGCCGCGTGGGCGCAAACTCGCCCAGTTTGTGACCGACCATGTTCTCGGTCACGTACACCGGGATGAACTTGCGGCCGTTGTGCACGGCGAGCGTGTGCCCCACCATCTCGGGGGTCACGGTCGACCGGCGCGACCACGTCTTGATGATCTTCTTGTCCGCCGCGCGATTCATCGCCTCGATCTTCTCGAGGAGATGCGTATCGACGAACGGACCCTTCTTCAGTGAGCGGCCCATTTACTTCTGTCTCCGCTGAACGATGAACTTGTCGGTGGCCTTGTTGCTCCGCGTCTTGTAGCCCTTGGTCGGCATGCCCCACGGCGTGACCGGATGCCGACCACCCGAGGTCTTGCCTTCGCCGCCGCCCAGCGGATGGTCGACCGGGTTCATCGCGACACCGCGCACGTGCGGACGCTGCCCCTTCCAGCGGCTGCGGCCGGCCTTCCCGATCGAGACGTTCTCGTGATCGATGTTGCCGACCTGGCCGACGGTCGCGAAGCACTCCATGTTGATCTTGCGAATCTCGCCCGACGGCATCTTCACCGACGCGTACTCACCTTCCTTGGCCACCAGCTGTACCGACGATCCGGCGCTGCGCGCAATCTGGCCGCCCTTCCCGGGCCGGAGCTCCACGTTGTGCAGCAGCGTGCCCAGCGGGATGTTTTTCAGCGGCAGCGAATTGCCCGGCAGGATGTCGACCTTCTGCCCGGCGATGAGCGTGTCGCCGACCTTGATGCCGACCGGATGCAGGATGTAGCGTTTCTCGCCGTCGGCGTACGTCAGCAGCGCGATGCGCGCTGACCGGTTCGGGTCGTACTCGACCGTCGACACCTTCGCCGGAATGTCGAACTTGTTCCGCTTGAAGTCGATGATGCGGTACATCCGCTTGTGCCCGCCGCCGCGCCACCAGGACGTGAGGTGTCCCTGGTTGTTGCGGCCGCCGGTGCTGCGCAGCGGCTCGACGAGCGGCTTGTACGGCTCTTGCGTCGTGATCTCGTCGAACAGCGGCACCGTCTGGAACCGGGTGCCGGGCGACGTCGGTTTGAGAGTGCGAAATGGCATGATTACGCGCCTTCCAGGAATTCAGGCATCTTCGCGCCTTCGCGCAACTTCACGTAGGCCTTCTTCCAGTCCGAGCGGCGGCCGGCGAACCGCCCCTGCCGCTTGATCTTCCCGTGCGAGATGGTCGTCCGGATGTTCTCGACCTTCGCGCCGAGCAGCAGCTCGATGGCGCGCTTGATCTCAATCTTGTTCGCGCCGGTCGCCACCTGGAACACGATCGTCCGGCCGTCTTCGCGCAGGAGCGACGTCTTTTCGGTGATGAGCGGGCGGCGGATCACATCGGTCAATTTCATGCGAGCGCCTCCTGCAATTTTTCGAGCGCGCCTTTCGTCGTCACGACGCGCCCCGCGTCGATCACGTCGCGCGCGGTGAGCCGCGCGCTGGGCACGAGCGACACGCCCGGGATGTTGCGCAGCGAGCGCGACAGCTTCTCGTCCGCGGCCACGTCCACGAGGACCGCCTTGCCGGTGACGCCCAGCCGCTTCAGCATCTCGACGGCGGCCTTCGTCTTGATCTCGGCGGCGGCAAGCGCGTCGACGACGACAAGCTCGCCGGCCTTCATCTTCTCGGACAGCGCCGAGCGCAGCGCGCCGAGTTCCACCTTCTTTGACAGCCGGAAGTCGTAGCTGCGCGACCGCGGTCCGTGAACCGTGCCGCCGTGGCGCCACAGCGGGCTCCTGGTCGAACCGGCCTGTGCGCGCCCGGTGCCCTTCTGCTTGTACGGTTTCTTGCCGCCGCCGCTGACCAGCGCGCGGTTCTTCACGGCATGGGTGCCCTGACGCTCCGCCGCGTTGGCGTGCACGACCGACTCCCACATGAGATCGGTGTTCACCCGTCCGCCGAATACGTCGTCGCGGACGTCGATGCTGCCGATCTTGTTGTTGTCGCTGTTCACGACGTCTAGCTGCATATGTCGCCCTTAGCCTTCAGCCCTCAGCCCTGCGCGGGCCGAGCAAGCCCGGCCCCTACTTCTTGCCCTTCTTGGGCTTCTCGACCTGCGCGACCTTCAGCTTCTTGAGCGTGACCGCCTTGCGGATGATCACGTAGCTGCGTGGCGCGCCGGGGATGCCGCCCTCGACGATCAGGAGGTGGTTCTCCTGATCGACGCGCAGGACCTTCAGATTGTGAATCGTGATCCGGCCGCCGCCCATCCGTCCCGCCGCGCGCATGCCCTTGACGACGCGCGAAGGGAACGAGGACGCGCCGATGGATCCAGGCGCGCGATGGAACATCGAGCCATGGGTCGCCGCGCCGCCCGCGAAGTGGTGGCGCTTGACGACGCCCTGGAAGCCCTTGCCGCGGCCGGTGCCGACGATATCGACGCGCTCACCGTTGGCGAAAATCGACGCGAGCACCTGATCGCCGACCTTCGGCTTCTCGGCGCCCGCGGCCAGCCCGACCTCACGTCTTACGCGGGTCGCCGGCACGTTCGCCTTCTTGAAGTGCCCCGCGGTCGGCTTGTTCGACTTCGCGAGGGTCTCCTCGACGAAGCCGAGTTGCACCGCCTCGTAGCCGTCGGTCTGCACGTCTTTCGCCTGGACGATCACGCACGGGCCGGCCTTAATCACCGTGGCCGGGTGCACCGTGCCGTCCGCGTCGAAGACCTGGGTCATGCCGACTTTGCGGCCGATGATTCCTGTCACCATATCAGTGGCTCACAATCAACGCGAAGCCCGCTAAGACCGCAAAGCAAATTCGCTTTGCGCGCGTTGCGTTCTTTGCGTTCATTTATGTTCTTTTCCGAACGCCTTGATTTCCACGTCCACACCCGCCGGCAGGTCGAGCTTCATGAGCGCGTCCACCGTCTGGGGCGTCGGCTCGAAAATGTCGATGAGCCGCTTGTGCGTCCGGATCTCGAACTGCTCACGCGACTTCTTGTCGACGTGCGGCGAGCGCAGCACGGTCCACTTGTTCTTCGACGTCGGCAGGGGAATCGGGCCCGCCAGCCGCGCCCCGGTGCGCTTGGCCGTGTCGACGATTTCGCTGGTCGACTGGTCGAGCACCCGGTAGTCGTACGCCTTGAGGCGGATGCGAATCTTCTCGTTGAAAGATGCGGTGGCCATCGTTATTTACCCTGCATACGCGCAATGACCTCTTCGCTCGTCGACGACGGCGCCTGCTCGTAGCGATCGAAGTGCATCGAGTAGGTCGCGCGCCCTTGCGTGCGCGAACGAAGATCGGTCGAGTAGCCGAACATTTCCGACAGCGGCACCCGGGCCTGGATGATCTGCGTGCCGCCGCGGTCTTCCTGTGACTGAATATGGCCGCGCCGGCTGGCCAGGTTGCCCATCACGTCGCCCATGTGTTCCTTCGGGACGACCACCTCGACGCGCATGATCGGTTCGAGCAGCACAGGCCTCGCTTTCTTCGCCGCGTCCTGAAACGCCATCGACCCGGCGATCTTGAACGCCATTTCCGACGAGTCCACGTCGTGGTACGAGCCGTCGTACAGCTCGATGCGCACGTCGTCGATCGGGTAGCCGGCGAGGATGCCGCGCGTGAGCGCTTCTTTGATGCCTTCTTCGACGGGCTTGATGAATTCCTTCGGGATCGAGCCGCCGGTGGTCTCGTTCTCGAAGATGAAGCCGCTGCCCGGCTCGCCGGGAAAGAGATGAATCTTCACGTGGCCGTACTGGCCGCGGCCGCCGGTCTGCTTCGCGTACTTCATCTCGCCGTCGGCCGGCCGCGTGAGCGTTTCCTTGTAGGCGACCTGCGGCTTGCCGACCGTCGCCTCGACGGCGAACTCGCGCTTCAGCCGGTCGACGATGATCTCGAGGTGCAGCTCGCCCATCCCGTGGATGATGACCTGGCCCGTCTGGATGTCGGTGTTGACCCGGAACGTCGGATCCTCGGCCATCAGCTTCTGGAGGCCGACGCCGAGCTTTTCCTGATCGGTCTTGGTCTTCGGCTCGATCGCGAGCGAGATGACCGGCTTCGGGAAGTCCATCGACTCGAGCACGATGGGATGCTTCTCGTCGCACAGCGTGTCGCCGGTAGAGACGCTCTTCAGACCGACCGCCGCCGCGATGTCGCCGGCGTAGACTTCCTTGATTTCCTCGCGCTTGTTCGCGTGCATCTTCAACAGACGGCCGATGCGCTCGGTGCGCTGCTTGGTGGAGTTGTAGATGCTGCCGCCAGAGGTGAGGACGCCGGAGTAGACGCGGAAGAAGGTGAGTTGGCCGACGAACGGGTCGGTCATGATCTTGAAGGCCAGCGCGCTGAACGGCGCCTCGTCGGACGCGGGCCGCTCGATGAGGTTGGCGTCCGGGTCGTCCGGATCGACTTTCTTGTACGGGTGAATGCCGCCGATGGATGGCACGTCGAGCGGCGACGGCAGGAAGTCGACGACCGCGTCGAGGAGCGGCTGCACGCCCTTGTTCTTGAAGGCGGAGCCGCAGATGACCGGCACGAACGCGGCCTCGCTCTTGGCCCGCACCGAGCTGTTCACGCGCTTCCGGATCGCCGCCTTGATCTCGTCTTCGGTCGGCTCTTCGCCCTTGAGGTACTTCTCGAGAATCTTGTCGTCGGCCTCGCTGACCTTTTCAATCAGCTGCTCGCGGTAGTGCTTCGCCTCGTCGAGCATGTCGGCCGGAATGTCGCCGACGATGTAGTCGGCGCCCATCGTCTCGTCCTGGTAGGTGATCGCCTTCATCTGGATGATGTCGACCACGCCGAGAAACTTGTCCTCGGAGCCGATGGGGATCTGGATGGCGACGGGGTTGGCTTCGAGCTTGGAGATGATCTGATCGAAGGTCCGCTTGAAGTCGGCGCCGACGCGGTCCATCTTGTTGACGAAGCAAATGCGCGGAACGCGGTACTTGTCGGCCTGCCGCCAGACGGTTTCCGACTGCGGCTCGACGCCCGCGACCGAGTCGAACACGGCGACCGCGCCGTCGAGGACGCGCAGTGAGCGCTCGACTTCCGCGGTGAAATCCACGTGGCCCGGCGTGTCGATGATGTTGATGCGGTGATCGCGCCAGAAACAGGTCGTCGCGGCGGACGTGATGGTGATGCCGCGCTCCTGCTCCTGCTCCATCCAGTCCATGACGGCGGTGCCTTCGTGAACTTCACCAATCTTGTACGTGATCCCGGTGTAGAAGAGGACCCGTTCCGTCGTGGTCGTCTTGCCGGCATCAATGTGGGCCATGATGCCAATATTGCGCGTCTTCCCTAAGGGTGTCTGCCTAGCCATTTTGGATGTCTTCGGCTGATAGCTGTCAGCCGACAGCTGAGAGGCTCCCATTACCAGCGATAGTGTGCGAAGGCCTTATTGGCTTCGGCCATACGGTGCGTGTCTTCACGCTTCTTCACGGCACCACCGCGGAGATTGGCGGCGTCGAGCAGTTCGTTCGCCAGCTTCTCCTGCATCGTTTTGCCGTCGCCGCGTGACGTCGCGTAGCCGACGATCCAGCGGATGCTCAGCGACAGGCGCCGGTTCGGATTCACTTCCACCGGCACCTGGTAGTTCGAGCCGCCGACGCGGCGCGACTTCACCTCGAGGCTCGGCTTGACGTTGTCGATCGCCTTCTTGAAGATCTTGAGCGGATCGTCACTCGTCTTCTCTTTGATGATGTCGAAGCTCTTGTAAAAGATGCGCTCCGCCGTGCTGCGCTTGCCGTCGCTCATCACGCAGTTGATGAACTTGGTGACCAGCGCGCTCTGATAGAGCGGATCGGCGGGAATTTCGCGTTTCTGGACGACTCGTCTACGTGGCATATCGGTGAATCCTCACGCCTTCTTCGGTCTCTTCGCGCCGTACTTGGAACGGCCCTGCATGCGGCCCTGCACGCCGACCGCGTCGAGCGTGCCGCGGACGACGTGGTAGCGGACGCCCGGGAGATCCTTGACGCGGCCGCCGCGAATGAGCACCAGCGAGTGCTCCTGCAGGTTGTGCCCGACGCCCGGAATGTAGGTCGTCACCTCGATGCCGTTGGTGAGCCGGACGCGCGCGACCTTGCGCAGCGCCGAATTCGGCTTCTTCGGGGTCTGGGTAAAGACGCGAACGCAGACGCCGCGCTTCTGCGGGCTGTTCTGCAACGCGGGGCTCTTCGTCTTGCTGACGATCTTCTTGCGCCCGGCGCGGACGAGTTGACTGATAGTCGGCATACTCAATCTCATCATCGGGTCATCTGGTTATTGGGTCATTTGGGAACATCCCATGACCAGATAACCACATAAACCAATGAACAAATACGAGCCGCGCACCAGCGCGGCCGAACTGTCGCTTCAGGCCTAGAAGCCTCGCGGCTTGGCGCCTGAAAACCCTATGACCCTAACTAGTGAGTTGGTCGCGACCGATGGTCTGCCCCCGCCCGTGTTGCTGATCGGGGACGCTATGTTGTAGGCCGGGTTTTCTTGGACCCGGCGTCGTGGGCCGCGTCCTTCTGACCCGGCTTTCAAGCGGCAGAGCTAGATAGGGTGGTCCTAGCCCCAACAGAACCTGACGAATATAGCACGGGGTTCACAAACCGTGCAACCGGCCCGCTGGTTCTCTGGTTCTAGGTGCGTGGGGGACCGGCCGTGGCCGGCCGCGCGGCGCCACCCGGCCCGCCAACCGGAGCCGCGGACACCGGTTTCTGAGGATCGAACCCGACCCGCTTCAGCACGGTCTCCATCCCCGCCTTGTCAATGGCCTTCGCGTAGGCCTCCTCCGGGGCGACGAGCTTTTTCGTGACCAGATCCATGAGCGCATCGTTCAGGGTGACCATCCCGATGGCCTTCCCCACCTGCATCATCGACTGGATCTGAAACGTCTTCGCTTCACGGATCAGGTTGCTGACCGCGGACGTCACGATCAGGACCTCGAGCGCTGCCACGCGACCGCCGCCAATCTTGCGACACAGCGTCTGCGAGATGACGCCCTTCAGCGACTCGGACAGCATGACGCGGATCTGCGCCTGCCGGTCCGCCGGGAACTGGTCGATGACCCGATCCACCGTCGACGCCGCGGTCGACGTGTGCAGGGTACCGAACACGAGGTGGCCGGTCTCCGCCGTCTCGATCGCGATCGCCACCGTCTCGAGATCGCGCAGCTCGCCGACGAGGATGATGTCCGGGTCCTCGCGCAGCGCCGCGCGCAGCGCGGCCTTGAACGATTGCGTGTGATTGTGGACTTCGCGCTGGTTGATCGCGCACAGCTTGTTCTCGTGCACGAACTCGATCGGATCTTCGATCGTGATGATGTGATCGTTGCGCGTGCTGTTCACATGGTCGATCATCGCGCAGAGCGTCGTCGACTTGCCCGAGCCCGTCGGGCCCGTGACCAGCACGAGCCCCTTGTGCAGCTTGCACAGCTTGAGGATCGCCTCCGACAGGTTGAGCTGCTCCGCCGTGAGGATCTTGCTCGGGATGACCCGGAACACGGCGCCCCTCCCCTTGCGATCCATGAAGATGTTGGCGCGGAACCGCGCGAGCCCCGGCACCTCGTACGCGAAGTCGGTGTCGTGCTTCTCGGCGAACTCGAGCCTGTTCTTCTCTGGGATGATCGGATCGAGCAGCCGGACAATCAGCTCGCCGTCCAGCACCGGCGCGGCCGGATCGAGCGGCTTCATGCCGCCGTCCTTGCGCACCAGCGGCGGCGTGCCGACCATCAGGTGCAGATCCGAGGCCCCTGCCTCGCACATCAGCCGGAACAGTCCGTCAATCTGAGCGCTCATGCGTCGGTCGTCTCCCGAAGTTCCACGATATGGGCGGCGTTGACAATGACGGTGCCGTCCGCTGTCTCGACGTACCGGAAAACTTGCGGCGCGCGCGCGTAGTCGCTGAGCCGATCCCGCCCGGTCGGTCGGTACACGCGCACACGCCCTTCGACCGTGCGGCCGTTCGACAGCAGAACGCGGACCTCGCGCTCGGTGGCCACGCTGTAGCCGGGGTCGAGCTGGGCCTCGATCGTCTCTTCGAGCAGGGCGACCAGGACGACCTGGAGCCTGTTGTAGAGCACCGTGTAGGGTGCGCTGCCGTCGTTCAGCTCGAACGGGAAGAAGCCGGTTTCGGCGTTCAGCAGGTCCGCGACCCGTTCGGGCCCCGAATGGCTGGCGCTCGAATCGGCCAGAAAGAAGCACCCCCGGACGGTCGTTCCCGTCGTCAGCGTCACGGCGGCTTCAGCGCGGCGTTTCTCGATGCGGAATTCAGACACGTCAGAGCAAGGTATCGGTCCACGGTCCTCATCTCGATATATATTCAGTCTTGGAGAACGCTTATGGGCTTCACGCCAACTGAAACAATCTGGTTCAACGGCAAACTGGTCCCCTGGGGCGACGCAAAAGTGCACGTGCTGGCGCACGGCCTTCAGTACGGCACGGGCGTCTTCGAGGGGATGAAGTCGTACCCGACCGCCGGCGGCCCGGCCATCTTCCGGCTGGACGCGCACATGGAGCGCTTCTACAAATCGGCGGCGCTGTACGATCTGGCCATCCCCTATGCGCCGGACACGCTCGCCGAAGCGAGCCTCGAGGTGGTGCGGGTGAATAAGCTGGAGGCTTCGTACCTGCGTCCCGTGGCATTCTTCGACGCCGGCACGCTGAGCGTGTGGACGAAGGACTGCCCCGTCACCGTGGCGATTGCCGCCGTCCCGACGGGCACGTACCTCGCGAACGCCGACGCGGGCGTTCGGGTCACCGTCTCGCCGATCCGCAAGTTCGACAACAGCGCCATTCCGGCGTGGGCCAAGGCCTGCGGCCAGTACATCAACTCGGCGCGCGCGGTGAACGACGCGCAGCGGCGCGGGTTCGATGAGGCTCTGCTGCTCAACTCGCAGGGGCTCGTGGCCGAAGGGTCCGGCGAGAACCTGTTCGTCGTGAAGCACGGCGGGATTGTCACCAACGATAAGGACGCCAGCATCCTCATGGGCGTCACGCGCGCGTCGGTCCTCGAAATCGCGAGGGATCTGGGCATCGAGGCGACGGTCGCCCCGATCTCCGTGGAAGACGTCCTCGGCGCCGACGAGCTCTTCTTCACCGGCACCGCGGTCGAGGTGACGGCGATCCGCGAGGTGGATGGCCGGGTGATCAGCGGCGGTAAACCGGGACCCATCACCCGTCGTATTCAGGACACATTCAATCAGGCCGTCCGGGGACAGCTGCCGCAATATCGCCGGTGGCTTTCGTTCGTCCGCCAAGAGGTGCGCGCATGATCCGTTTTTCCGGACTCGCCGTCGGGATCGTCGTTCTGGCCGGATCCATCGGCGG
>Ga0209515_10009171_pt1 | contig 11329 bp, 10 predicted proteins | sample Subgroupgradi54m_FD_187454 | JGI IMG/M metagenome (GOLD analysis project Ga0209515, IMG submission 187454) | Subsurface groundwater microbial communities from S. Glens Falls, New York, USA - GMW60B uncontaminated upgradient, 5.4 m (SPAdes)... ...
AATCTAAAAAAACACGCGCAAGCAAGAAGCAAATCAGGACCGCTGACCATCCGGTTAGAATTAAATAAAACCAAACGCGTCTGTTGTTTCGAATTTCGGAATATCGCACCCAGTCCACTATTATTTGCGCTCCATAATTAAAAGCCATCAAAGCACCTTTCAACAGCCGAAACCAGTGAAAGCTTTGATGCACCGTGGAAAGATGCCCTGTTTTAGCGTGCTCATGGTAGACGTACATCCAATTCATAAAATCAGGCAAGGATCGCACTTGGTATGCAAAATACGCAACCATTCCAAACACCCAGGATGCCAGCAAAGCAAAAATGAACCAATAGATAACCAGGAACCGATTAAAAACTGGGCGAAAGTTGTAAGTTAATAAAAGCCATGAGAGCGGGAAAACAAATAAAAAATGTTCTTCGTGCAGCGTGCAGGCAATCACACTGAGAACGGCAATCAGACTGGCGAGGGCAACGCTGGGTTGTTTCGGAAAAACAACTCCGGCCAAATAAAAAGCCAAAAGAATGCAGAACAAGCTTTGATGATGAATTTCTCCGTTAGCAAAAAACCACAAGCTAAATGAGAACACAAATAAAAAAGTTCCGGCCAAAGAAATGACGGGTTTTAACTTCGCGCCATCTAAAACCTTAAAAAATAAAAAACCAGCTAAAACCGCAAGAATGGTATTGGCGATCTGCATGATCTTTAACATCGAGATAGACAACCCCAAAATAGTCAGCGCTTTTTTTAGCGCGAGAAAAAGCACTTCGTAAAACATGTGATTGGGTAAAAGAATATAACCCCAATGAGAAATTTCCATATCATGAATATATCGTGTTCCGTCACTTGCGGGAACCGATGAATAGGTAGCAAAATAGAGAACGCCCTGCAAAATTAGAATCCCCGCAAGAAACCACTGCTGGCGCTTCATGGGCGCGTGTGATCCAAATCAAAAAGAGCGCTTTTCAACCAGCCCGCGCGGTGAAATCGGTACTCCAATGCGGTTTTCAAAACACCCAAGCCGTAAAAAACGCTTTTGCTGAAATTGATGGATGAGGCTTCCGGAAAATATTTTGTAGGGCAAGTAATTTCACCGATCTGAAAACCAAAATAAATCACCTGAGCGAGTATTTGATTGTCAAAAACAAAATCGTCAGAATTCCTTTCAAAAGGCACCCTTTCTAGAACTTTTCTTGAGAAAGCGCGGAATCCAGTGTGATATTCCGAAAGCTTATGGGATAGTAAAATATTCTCGACGAAAGTTAAGAAACGATTCGAAACGTATTTATAAAATGGCATCCCGCCTTTCAGCGCACCGATGCCAAGAATTCGCGAACCCAAAACAACATCAAATTGACCGGAAGCAATCAGGGAAACCATGGGCAATATCAACTTGGGTGTGTATTGATAGTCCGGATGAAGCATCAGAACAATGTCACCGCCCAATTCTAACGCCTTTTTATAACAAGTTTTTTGATTTCCGCCGTATCCCAAGTTTTTCTCATGGACAATCACATGCCGGATTCCGATTTTTTTTGCAAGCGCTGCGGTTTGATCGCTGCTTTTGTCATCCACTAAAATCACTTCATCGACAATCGAAAACGGGATTTCGCGGTAGGTTTGCTCGAGCGTTTTTTCAGCATTGTAGGCCGGCATCACCACAACCGTTTTTAAGCCATCAATCACAAGACGGATCCTTCCGAACACTTGGTATAAATTGACATGATTTCGTTTACCATTTTCTTTTTACTAAATTGTTTCTCTAGCAATTCCACGGAGCGCTCACCCATTTGCTTTGCTAATTTATGATCTTCCAAAATTTTTATGATGGCTTCCGCCAGCGCTTCCGGGTCTTCCCGTTCCACAACCAACCCATTTTCACCGCTCACAACCTGCTCCGGAGTTCCGCCCACCCGCGTTCCCACAATGGGTTTTCCCTGGGCCATCGCTTCTAAAACAACGCGGCTGAAAGATTCTTGACACGTACTTGGCATCACAATCATGTGTGCCAACGCATAGAATTTTAATATATTTTCCCGTTCCATTCTAGGAAATATCTTCAAGCCTTCCGCAGGCTCGCGCAAACTTCCGGAACCAATCAAAACGAACTGAACCGCTTTTTTCTGAGCCAGCACCCTGTGTGCGGCACGCACAAAATGATCTGTCCCTTTTCCTCTCGAAAACCCGCCCACATAAAGAACAATGGGATCGTCCGATAATTCATATTTTTGTTTCAAGGTCTTTAATTCTTCATTCGAGGCGCTTTTTACTCGATCAGTAAAATTGTAAATCACAGCCCGCATCGCTTTACTTCCACGGAAAACCCTTGAACGTTCGTGAACATTTAGAATCCCCTGACTCACACCAACAATCACGTCCGCGCGGTTTAGACAAAAACGCCTTAAATGAACATCAAACCAATGATAAATTTGCCAAATTTTATCTTTGATGTGGAGAAAAGCAGATTTTTTTTCATAGTAATTTTGATAATATTCTTCGGAACATTCTCTTAAGAGTTTTCCAATCCCGCAATCAGCCGGCACGGTTTCGTGATGGTGCAGACATACCGCGATTCGGCAAATGTTACTCGTGTCACGGATGCTTGCCACAAACGGCACTTTTAAAAATTTGCTCGCAAGATAAGATCCGACGATAGAATATTTGTTTTGCGCGTGGATCAATTCAATTTTTTCGCGTTTTCCGATTCGGTATATTTGAAACGCTGAGTATAAATAGTAAAGCACGTTTGCGTGCCATATAAATCCGGGCATTTTTCTGCCCGAACTCATTTTTTTGGGAAACGGAAACCTGAAAACCTTCATGCCTTCAAGCATTTCTTTTGCAGAGGCCCCATAATTTGGCGTCATGACCGTGACCGCGTTTCCTGAATCGACAAGCGCTTTTCCCAATTCAAACATGCTCCACTCGGCACCGCCGGGCGCAAAGGGAGGGAAAAATTCATTGACGAGCGCAATCCGCATTATTTCTTCCTCGCGACAACTCGAAATCCGGTTGCTTCAGTTGGATGTTCAAGCCTCATAGCAAACCCAATCCGCATTATTTTTTCCTCGCGACAATTCGAAATCCGGTTGCTTCACTTGGCTGCTCAAGCCCCATTTTTCTCTTCCATTCGGAAAGTCTTTTGTAAAACGGAAGTGAGATGCCGCCCACCAAGTCAATCATGCCCACCCACGGCGTATCATACACCGTCGGTTCAAAAAAAATAATTTCAAACCGATGTTTATTTAGAATATCTTTAATTTCAGGTTCGGTGTATTCGTGTTTATGATCAAAATCCGAATAGAAAAAAAGGTTATGCTTTTTTAATTTTTTCTTCCAGGACGTTTCGGAATTTGGAACTGATAAAAAAAGCCGGCTGTCGCGCTTTAACAAACGATGCGTTTCATTCAAAAACTCATCGCGCTTCAACAAATGCTCTAAAATATCAAGCGCTAAAATCGCCGAATAAGAATCCGCTGGTTCCTGAATGGGTTCTTCGAGTGAACCTTCCACAAACTCAACTTTGTTTAGATGATTTTGGGCTGCCAATCTTTTTGCAATTTCAAGATTTCGCGGTGAGTGATCAATTCCTTTGACAAACGCTGCAGCGTGAGCCGCTTTGATGCTGTGAGCGCCGCACCCGCAACCTAAATCAAGAACCGTGTCGGCGCGGTCCAAAAAAGAAACGAACCAATAATGATCATCGGTTTCAATAAAATGTTTTGGATGAACGAATTCTTTGCTCTTCCCTGTCCATTTCACCAAGCGAATAGAAAGATTTTTTGCCTTTCGATTAAACCATGAAACCAATCGAAGCCAAATTCTCATTCACGGGCTCCGATTTTCAAGTGCTGGCCAATTTCTTTGATTGAAACAATTTTAGAATTTAAAAAACTATTTTTAATTTTTTTAAACCACATCACACCCTGTTCAATTAATTCCTTGTCGTGAAAAGCAATCACCTGTTCTTCGGGAATCGGAATTAAATAATTAATTTTCTTTGCATCAATACCTTTACATGAGATATATCGAAGTCCGTATTTTTTTGCAATTTCAAGCGTCACGTCTGAAAATATGTTTCCCGGCGGAATAAAAGTCACAACCGGTTCTTCAAAAAAATCCTGAAGAATCTCTTGCGCCTTCTTGATGTGATCCTCCTGGATTTCGGGCAAGATCCAGTCCCAAAATTCGCGGTGCCACTGGCGGTTTCCGGAAAACAATCGCGGCCGAAATGCCCTTCCTTCAAGAACGCAGTGGGTTAATCCATGATTCGCAATTTCAAGATAACCTTCTTTCAACGCTTTCTTGAGAATATCAGCTTGCTTTGGATATTTCACCGGGAATGGAACCACCGCGCCATTTCTCTCGACCCAGCCCGCGGTGATGCCAAGCGTCAATTTCAACCTGTCTTTTCGGCAATAATCCAAAATTATTTTCCATTGATCAGGCTTTAATTCTGAATAAGGACCCCAGCCGCGAAACGGTTTAAGATACTTGAAAAATAAGAAATTTCCTGGGAATGGAATTTGAAACGGGCCTAATTCAAATCGTGTGTGCCCATAAATTTCTAAAGCTTTTGAGGCGGCCCCCACATCATCCACTCTAAGCGCGACTTGCTTCATGATTTCTTATAATCGCCTCATATGTTTGTAACGTTCTTTTCGCAACATCTGGCCATTGATATTTTTCCAATATTTTTTTTCTGGCATTTTTTCCAAATTGGACACATTCTTTCTCATTTAATAACAACTTAAGTATTTTTCTGGCAAAATCGTCAACCGAATTATTTGATAAATACCCAACATAGTTATCATCAACCACTTCATGGAGCGCGCCAACTTTAGAAGCCACCACTGGCTTTCCACAAGCCATGGCTTCCGCTGGTCCAAAACCAAAACCTTCGAGCTCTGTTGGAAAAACATATACATCGCATAAATTATATAAATCGACCTTTTGATTTTCTTGAATGTAGCCCGTAAAGATGATGCCTGGATTTTCTTGCGTCTTGAGTGCATATGCTTTCAATGAATCTTCTAACGGACCCGATCCTGCAATAATCAGTTTTAAATTTTTAGGGTATTGTTTCTTTACTTCGCGAAAGACGTCTATCAGTAAAAATAGTTTCTTCCTTTTCTTCAATCCTCCTAAAAAAAGAACGACCTTGTGATTTGATATGCCATATTTATCTGTCAATTCTTTTGACTTCGATTTTGGGTGATATTCGTTACTAATGCCATTCGGAATAACTGTGATTTTTTCACGCGGTACTTGATATTGATCAACCATCTGACTTTTTGAAAATTCACTTACCGTTATTAAGTGATCGCTGCATTTTGCAACCCATCGATCAATAAAATTATATGGATCGGGGTCAATGTGATGAAAGTGAGCAACAATTGGATACTTTCTTCCTCCCCAACGGTTAAACCACAAAACACCAGGACCAGTAAAACGAAGTGAATGAATACGCAAGAGGTCGAAACCGTAAGTTTTTTCGATTTTCTTTAGATAAAATGGCCAAACAAAATTTGAAACATACCAACGTAATCCTTTTCGAATTGGAAGTCGGTGGATGTGAAACTGGGAAATTCCTTCTGGATACAGCTTATCTTTCGCCAATATAATTTCAAATTGCACGCCCAATTGGGCCATATTTTTTAAAATTTCTCGTTCATAGGTTTCGCCTCCAGAATTGGATTCAGGCGATAAACCACAATGCGGAGATGCTATTTTCATTTTGATTCTTTCGTAACCTATTCATTTATAAAGAGTTAGATTTAAGTGATGGATAGAACTATTTTAAATATATCGTGTAAAAAGTCAATCTTTACCTACCAAGGGTGGGACGAGAAAGATTACTTTCGATAGATGATGAAACCACCAGGACCTTTAACAATGGAACCAACTAGAAAGCAATCTAGAAGAGCGATAGCGAACTGAAAATTTGCTTTAAACTTCTGAAAAACGCCTTTAGGATTAGGCCAAAGCTGAACCGTTGACGACATACGCTCTTGTTGACAGGAATGGAAATCAAGTTTTCTTTTTTTTAAAATTCCCTTAATAACAAAACGAGAAAAATCCCAAATTTCACTTAAAAAAGCCGGTTTGTAGAGAAACGAGAGTTTCATAGATTGTTCGCAGGCAATTTTCCTAAAAAAATCATCACGAAAATTATGAAAGTGATACGCGTAAGCATCTGCAATCGTCAACTCGTTCTTTTTGTCCAATCCGTAATTTTGTTTAAGTTCCGCAAGCCACGATTCTAATTTTTGCCGATCATTCATGCTTGCAAAAAAATAACGAATTGTGCGCAAATTAAGTCGATGATAAAAGCCTGTTGTGAACACGCAAATTCCGTTGGGATTTAACAACTCCAAAATATTTGTTATTACATGTTTCGGATCAATTAAATGCTCCAAAACGTCAAAACAAGTGATCAGATCAAATTTTTGATTCAACTCAAAAGGCAAACTAGCGTTGTGGACTCGAAACTCACAGTTATTTTGACCGAGATGTTTTGTTATTGATTTTGCGATCCTGACGGCATTTTGACTAATATCAAAACCAAGCGCTGATCGAACATACGGTGCCGTCAAAAAAACAAATTCTCCATAACCGCAACCGACATCCAAGTAATCGATCTCCTTACCTTTCAATTCTGAAAGAAATCTTGAAATAAGAAACGATTTCATATTTTTTTGAGAACCCAAGGAGGGAATTCGATCTGGAAACAATACGTTTAGTTTACCATATTTTTCTTGATCGTATAGAAGTTCTGCATTTAACATTGTTTTATTCTATTTTTGGAAATCATAAAAGATTATAACATCTCCAATCAGAAAAGCACTATCTGTGTTTAATCATATTTCTGAAAAAGTTTCTTGTTCCACCTACGTTTTTCCGCTATTCTTTGATAGGATCTAAAAATGAACCAGAGACTAAAAATTCTTCATGTTACCAGATCAATTGATCCTACTGGCGGCTGTGAAATCTATATCCATAATCTGATCGAGAAATGTTCAGAGAGAAACATAAGATCATCCGTTTGTGTAGCCATTCTTCCCACCCGCCAAGAAAATCTCGGGCGGGTTCCGATCGATTGCGTCAACGAACTTGCATCCCTGACACATCAGAATGCAAAAACGGCCGTGCGTGAATTCTCAAGCATTTGTGCGAAAGTAAACCCGGACATCATTCATATTCACGACCTCAACAATCCTTATGTAATTGAATATGCAGGAACCCATTTCCCCACGATCAAAACCACTCTCAATGCAGATGCTTATTGCGGCGGAATCGATAAGTATCTTTACACTTCAAAAAAAGCATGTGGGCGGCCATTGGGTTACGGCTGTTTTGGTGTCGCCTTGTTTGAGAAGTGCATGAAACGCCACCCTAAGCGTTCCATTGAAATCATTTCGATTAAAAAATCAGCACTTCGGGCATTAAAGAATGTTTATCGCGTCATTGTGCCCAGCGAAGCATCAAAAAAAATATTGATTCAAAACCGCGTCCCGGCGGATAAAATTGAAATTCTTCCGTTATTTGCAAATATAGCAACTGATACTTCTTCAGAAAATGATCTAAAAAATTCAAAAAAAATCCTTTTTCTTGGAAGGCTGCGTCCATATAAAGGCGTCGAATATCTTTTGCGTGCGCTTGCGTTAACAAAATCATCCTGTGAATTGGAAATTGTGGGTGGCGGTGAAGACCGGCCTAAGCTGGAAAAGCTGGCAGAAAACCTTCAAATACAGGATCGGGTTCATTTTTTGGGAAATCAGCCGCACGAAAAAATAAAAAATTATCTGGCATCCTGCGCTTTTCTTGTCGTTCCGTCCATCTATCCAGATTCATTTCCTACGGTTGGCCTTGAAGCCATGGCCATGTCAAAACCTGTCATCGGATTTCGAATCGGCGGAATTCCGGAATGGCTCAATGACGGTGAGACCGGTTTTCTTGTGGAGGCGCAGGATGTGAATGAACTTGCAAAAAAAATTGATGACCTCTTGCAAAATCCGGAGCGCACGGAACGCATGGGAAAAGCCGGACGTAAACGATTCGAAGCAGAATTTACTGGAAGCGCGCACATGGAACGGCTCGTGCAAATTTATGAAGCGGCGATTGCTTCTTTCGATAGATCGAAAACCTGCGCTCCGTGAAGTGCTTTAAAGTGCGACCAATTTCGTTCACCTCTTTCTCCCCACGTAAATATTTTTGAAATTGGTTTTTGAGTCCGGGAGCGAAGTGCGCGGATAAGTCCTGCAGGCACCATCCAAAAATCAGGCATTTCGATAATTCTAAAACTATCGTGAATATCACGAAAATATTTCCCGAAACCAACCGGCACAAAAATATAAAGGATGGCGATTTCACGCCGCGCAATTTGTAAAAGATGAGCCATTAACTTTTCCCGCTCTGATTTATTTTGAATCACGGAACTTCCCGACACGGATAAGAACCATTTTGTGCCGCCCCATTTTTGAATAAACTTTTCCTTGTGTTTCTCCCAAAGCGCCTGTTTTTCCTTCGCGAGAAAAGTTCTTGTTCCAAAATGATGAATGTAAGCGCCTTTTGCCACGACACAGAGAAAACCGGCTTGCTTCGCTCGTTCTGCAAAATCCATATCTTCGAAATAAGCCGGGCCAAACTCGGGATCGATTCCTTTGATCTTTTTAATCACTTCCCGCTTCACCAAAACGCAAAAGCCGGAGGTGTGACACCGCTCAACCCATTTCCCGCGTTGCGCATTTAAAAAAAGCGCGTCATACCCTTTCAGGCCAAATTCATTTGAATTGGGATTGACAAGGCCAAAATTTTCTTTCGCATTGGCAATGCGGATCATTTCGGTAACAGCTTCGTCAAAAATCTCAATGTCATTGTTGCAGAAGAAAACATACGGAGCATTTGAAAATTCTAAACCCTTGTTAAGACCTAATGCGTATCCTAAATTTTCATGGTTTAAAACGACGGTTACTTTTTGTCTTGCGCTTTGACGTTCATTCAACTGCGTAAGATACGCTAACGTATCTTCACAGCTGCCATTATCAACGATGATTAAATGAAAGGATTCTCTAATATTTTTAAAAATACTTTCGACACACTGCCGGGTAAAATCTAGCTGGTCTTTTGTAACAACAATAAAATCAACATCAGACATACTTCCGCCACCAATTTAATACATTTTGAAATGCACCCGAGAGCGGCACACTTTCCTTCCAGCGCGTTAACTTTCGAAACTTTGTGCTGTCAATTGCGATTCGTAACGGTTCCTTTAAACGTTTTCTGGCGGGATCCATTCTCACTTTCACTTTCACAGGACTCAGCTCTAAAAGCTGATTCAGCCAACTCGACATCTTCTTCACTCGCGTTGCGCCCACATTGTATATTTCCCCCGGTTTCGCGCCTTTAAGCGCCAGCCAATAGGCCCGCACCATATCTTCTACCGCAACAAACCCGCGCTCAACATTCAAATTTCCGACAAAAATAACGGGTTCTTGCTTTCCCATTTCAATCTCAGCAATCTGCTTACAAAAATTAGAAATCACAAAGAAAGGCGGCTGTCCAATCCCCGTATGGGCAGACGCGCGCATAATAAAAGACGGAATCTTAAATTGATACCAATACTGAAGCACAAAATATTCCGCCTGAATTTTAGATGTCGCATAAGGATCTAACGGCTTTGGCAATATGGTTTCAGATACATTCTTATGTTCATAAAATGATTGTCCATACACGTGAGCGGATGAAACATATAAAATCTTCGGCTTTAGATTCAGTTCGCGGCAGGCGTCCAGCAAGTGAAACGTTGAAAAAACATTCCCTTGAATGGTTTCGTACGGTTTTTTCCATGAAAGCCCCGGTGAACTCTGTCCAACCAAGTGGACAATATGGTCCGGCCGGATCTTTTTAAGAAGATGGAGAACATCCTTGTGATTGAAAAAGTTGCAGTGGTGAAAATCGATGCCTGAAATTGCAGCCGGCCGGTGTTTATGAAAGGTCCCGCTCACGCGGCATTTTTTTGTAGTTAAAAAGCGCACAAGATGCTGCCCAACAAATCCGGACGAACCGGTGACGAGGACTTTCATTTCAGTTTTTTAAAATAGGCGATGGTCTTCGTAAGACCGGTATCCAGATTAACTTTCGGCTGCCATTTAAGAAGTTTTTTAGCTCTTGTGATATCAGGCTGCCTCACTTTCGGGTCATCGACAGGCAGCGGCTTAAAAATAATTTTGCTTTTACTGTGCGTTAATTTCGTAATTTTCCGGGCAAGTTCCAAAATTGTCATTTCATTCGGGTTGCCAAGATTAATCGGGCCATGATGCTTTGAACTTAACAATGCCGCAATTCCTCGGACCAGATCATCCACATAACAAAAACTTCGCGTTTGAGACCCGTCACCGTAAGCCGTGATCGGCTCATGGTCGAGCGCTTGAGAAATAAAGTTTGGAATGGCGCGTCCGTCCTGCAATCTCATGCGGGGCCCGTAGGTATTAAAAATCCGGACGATTTTAACGTCCATTTTGTGTGCGCGATGATAAGCGAGCGTCAAGGCTTCCGCAAAACGTTTTGCTTCGTCATAAACACCCCGTGGTCCAATTGGATTTACATTTCCCCAATAATCTTCATTCTGCGGATGAACGAGCGGATCCCCATAAACTTCTGAAGTGGAAGCAAGTAAAAACACGGCCTTTTTCGCCTTTGCAAATCCGAGCGCATTGTGAGTACCCAAAGAACCCACTTTCAAGGTGGGAATCGGATGCTTTAAATAATCAATGGGGCTTGCGGGAGAGGCGAAATGAAGAACGGATTCAACGCGGGCGGAAATGTCAATATGGTTACAGACGTTGTGATTGATAAATTCAAATCGTGGATTTGACCTAAAAGGTTCAATATTTCTTAAAGATCCTGTGATCAAGTTATCCAGGCACAAGACACGAAATTTTTGCTTCAAAAAATATTCGGTGAGGTGCGAGCCGATAAAACCTGCCCCACCCGTTATCACAACGGTCTTCATTTAAAGGGCGGCCCGTTCTAAAATTTTACTCTCCAAGAACCAATCAACGGTTTTCTTTAAACCCGCATGAAAGGGTGTCTGGGGCTTAAATTTTAAAATTTTCCGTGCTTGGGAAATATCGGCAAAGGTCCGCCGCACATCTCCGGCTCGTTTTGGTTCGAAAATGGGCTGGATATTCGGTTTTTTAAGAATCTTTTTTAATTCGTGAAATATATCCAAAACCGAGTATTCCTCATGACAAGCAATGTTAAATACCTCACCCGACGCTCTCGCAGCCGTCATGGCGCAAAGATTTCCGTAAACGACATTGTCCAC
>Ga0209515_10009172_pt1 | contig 11329 bp, 8 predicted proteins | sample Subgroupgradi54m_FD_187454 | JGI IMG/M metagenome (GOLD analysis project Ga0209515, IMG submission 187454) | Subsurface groundwater microbial communities from S. Glens Falls, New York, USA - GMW60B uncontaminated upgradient, 5.4 m (SPAdes)... ...
GTATCAGTTCACGGCAGATCGTATCGATGCCGTGCAAACCCATGTAGAAAACGATGGTCTGGTCCGGCTGTACCAGCGCCTTCCAGTTGAGATTAACCGTCCCGTCCTGGAGATGCCCGGTGACGAACACCACGGACTGGGCGTAGTCACGATGCGTCAACGGTATGCCGGCGTAGGCGGCGCAGCCCGCCGCCGCGGTAATGCCCGGCACCACCTGAAACGGTATGCCCTCGGCGGCCAAGGTGTCGATCTCCTCGCCTCCGCGCCCGAAGATGAACGGGTCACCGCCCTTGAGTCGCACGACCTGCTTGCCTTCCTTGGCCAGGCGCACCAGGAGATGATTGATGTCTTCCTGGGGAATGGCATGGTTGTCGCGCTCCTTGCCGGCATAAATGCGCTCGGCGTCGCGCCGTATCAAATTCAACACCGCCGGCGAAACCAGGCGGTCGTAAACCACGACATCGGCCTGTTGCATCAGGTGCAGCGCACGGAAGGTGAGCAAATCCGGGTCACCCGGGCCGCCACCCACCAGATACACTTCCCCGACCGGCGCCTGGCTGCCGTCGACGGCATCGATTCTCTGCTGCAAGGCCTTCTCCGCCGCGGCATCCTGTCCGGAATAAATAAGCTCGGCGACCGGCCCTTGCAGCACTTCTTCCCAGAACTGGCGGCGACGCGTCGATTGCGTAAAACGCTGTTTCACCCTGTCGCGGAATTTGGCCACCAGTTTCGCCAATCGGCCGTAACCGGCGGGGATCAGGGTTTCGAGGCGCGCGCGTATGAGGCGCGCCAGTACCGGTGACGATCCCCCGGTCGACACCGCCACGATCACCGGTGAACGATCAATAATGGACGGCATGATGAACGTGCACAGATCCGGCTGGTCCACGACGTTCACTGGAATATTGCGCGCCTTGGCGGCCTCCGAAACCTGACGATTGACCGACTTGTCGTCCGTCGCCGCGATGACCAGCGCGCAACCGTCCAGCATCTCAGGGCGAAATTTCTGTGCGACGTACCTGACCTTGCCGTCCGCCGCCCAGCGACGGATGGTCTCGCCCACGGTGGGTGCATATATCGTAATCTGCGCGCCGGCCTCCAGCAGTAATGTGACTTTTCGTGACGCCACTTCCCCGCCTCCGATAACCGCGCAGGAACGCTTCTTCAGATCGAGAAAAATGGGGAGGAAATTCATGGCGGAATTATACCCCGGATTGGCGTTTCAACAGCGGGCCGAATGTATTTCTTCGGTGATATCCATGAAGCAATGGATGGATTACTGAGAGGATAAATCATGAAGTGAAGTTGGCGGAGGGGGTGAGATTCGAACTCACGAGGGGCGTAAGCCCCTGCCAGTTTTCAAGACTGGTGCCTTAAACCACTCGGCCACCCCTCCCATGTTTAACTGTACTAGATCTACCGCCATCCGAAACGGTTGAGAATATTTTTATTTTTCTCCAAAACTTCCCACAAACTCAATGCCCGCATAACCACCGGTTTTGAGGCCCTTGGTTTTATTGGCTCCCAGTTTGAAATTGGCGGTTACACCGCTTCCAACGCTCCATTCATCCAGCACTAATCCTACTTTGGTGGCGCGGTAATCGGGATCGCCCTGGAAAATGATCTCTACCCCTTGCCAAAAAGTGGCCGTGGACGATTTGTGCAGGAACTTGGCGCGCGTCCAGTAACTGTCCGGCCCGAGCGCCAGTTGTGCCGCCCCCGCAAAACGCCAGTTTGGGGCGAAGCGACGATCCATCTCACCGAGCAATTGCAGGGCTCTCTGGCCGCCACGCACTTCCGCATTGGGCCGGTCCGGCTTGAGGGTGGTATTCCGGTAACCCACTCCGGCATATCCAGCCCAGAATCCCTCGGCATTGCTGTGTTGATAACCGAACAATGCCGACACGCCTGGCGCCTGGGCGCGAACTTCCTCACCGCCCGAGTCAAAACGATATTCCAGCCAATCCAGCCAATAGCGCTGGACCCAGCCCTGGCCAAGCGCTGTGTTCGGTGCCAGCGGCGCAATGACGCCGGCAAATGCATAGGTATTGCGATTTGCCCCCCACTCTACCCCCGTCAGACCGAGCCACTCGCTCGCGTCAGCGGATATTGGCGTAACCAGACCAGCCAACATCCTCAGAACACCGGCGATCAATATCGGTGACCAGACTTTTGACCGGCGATGATTTTTAGTGCCGGGATACATCATCAGGGCCTTGAGGCTGCAACATGATTTTAGCCACATATATTTCTGCAATCGTTGTTTGCAGTTTTTGCAGTTCGACAAGTTCCCCTTGCACACGGTTTTGCGGCATGTTTCCGAAAATATAAATTTCAAGGCGCGAACCTTTCCGGACAGACTCAAACATAATCAGCCTGGCAGGTTTCTGAGCCCAGTCAGTACGGGAAAGTACACCGAATTTATCCTGCTGTTCGCCCTTCCCGGTCTGGTGATATATAACCGGCAGCCATTCTTCTGACGAAATTTTCGAGATTTTTGCCGTTGTGCCGCGTGCAAACAAACTCACGACCCAGGCGACAGGAGTGGTGACACCTTCCTGCAGATCAAGGATGCGCCACTGTAGATCCGAGCCATAGAGAAAGTTTTCAAGCTGAATGGCGTCATGCGCTGACTTCCACTGAAAGGCTAGACCGTACTCCAGTTTCCGTCTCGATGTACGCGGTCCGGTTTCTTTCATCGCATCCCGGCTATCCCCTGAAGGCACAACCGGCTCAAGATGGCGACTGGTGCTGGCGGTAAATGGCATCCGGCCACTGGGCAGGAATATCTCTCCGCTGACAGTGCCCTTGGCGGCGACCGGATTTTCAGATATGAACCGGCATCCGTCAGCCGAGATATCCTCCACCAGGCCAAGCACCTTGTCACTCTCCGATTTTCCTATGAAGGCCGGCAAGGGGATCGGGAACCGGTATTCACGACGACGATGCTTCCGCAACAGCGTGAAGCGCACCACCGATCCGGCGAGACCAAGATTAATTCCGGACCAAATGATATTGGCCCAGAATGCGCCGGGCGTCAGATAATGCTGCGACAACCACAGCCATGTTCCCACGGCAATCGCCGAAATACTGAGTACCAGCACGAGCAGCTGTGGAATAACGGTTCGGGGTTTATCCTGTTCCAGGCTGACTTTTTGTGTGACGGAAAACTTCAAATGCGGCCCGAAACCTCCGATGGTGGCGCGCGCGAAAGTGGCGAAACGGGCCATGTTGTATTGTTCCGTCAACACGGTGCCGCCATAACCGCGTCCGGCTTCTTCGTAAGCCCAGAAACACAGCAGGTAAAAAGGAATGAAGCGCATGAGAAACTCGGGGCCGAGCGCGTTGATGGGCATCACGCCCGTCAGCAGCACCACGGCGGGTGCCACGTAGAAAACCGTTTTTTGCCAGCCGTCGAAATAGGTTAATACCGAAGCCAGATAATTCAACCGCTGCGGCAGGGTCAGTCCGCGCGCGAACAATATGCCTTCCTTGCGCCACACCTGCATCGCACCCTGGCCCCAGCGCAGTCTTTGCAGCAGGAAGGCGCGCACCGAATCCGGCGCCAGCCCGAAAGCCAGGCTCTCCGGATAATAAACGGCCTGATAGCCTTTCTTGTGAAGCCGGATTGACGTGTGCAGGTCCTCGGTAACCGTCCCGGTGGCAAAACCGCCAATGCTGTCCAGCGCGCTGCGTCGAAGCACGGCACAGCTGCCGCAGAAATAAGCGGCGTTCCAGCGATCCTTCCCGCGCTGTATCACGCGGAAAAACAAGGATTGTTCGGTCCAGATATAACTCAACCGCTTGTGACGGCGGTGCTGGTACGAATCGAGGTTGTAGAAATCCTGTGGCGTTTGCACGAACGCCACTTTCTCGTTCTGGAAGAAGCCCAGTGTCTTGTTGAGAAAGTCCTTGTGCGGCACATGATCGGCATCGAATACCGCGACGAAATCCGCATGACTCTGCGCCAGGGCATGATTCAGGTTGCCGGCCTTGGCGTCGGTATTTTCGGTTCGCGCCAGATATCGGCAGTCCAGCTCCTTGGCCAGGGCCGCCATCTCAGGCCTGTTGCCGTCATCCAGCAGCCAGGTTTGATGCGGATATTCCATGCGCGTGGCAGCCAGCAGCGTATGGCGCAAAAGATTGACGCTCTCGTTATACGTGGGAACGAACACATCGACCGTAAAGCCCTTGGGGGGCGGCGTCGCGACAGGCGAGGTCAGACGGCTGACCATGAATATGTGCAAGATTGCCGTCAGGTAACCGAAGACCTCGGCGCCCCAGATCAGCCATGAAAAAAACGGAGACGCCGGGTTGAAGGTGCCCAGACGCCATATCAGGTAATAAGGCGCATAGAGAAGGAACGAAACGACGACCAGCGCCCGTAACCGCGTTACTGTGTGTTTAGCCACTTTTGTTATGTCTCTTGGACAGAGACTCTCCCCCGTATTTGTGGTTGATTATAACAAAACACGCCTGATAAACGGCGTTAAGGGGATACTTCGATCGTTTCCAGGCCTCCCAGGTAAGGATACAGGGCGCGCGGGACCCTTATCCGGCCCTTATCGTCCTGATAATTCTCCATAATCGCCACCAGGGTGCGCCCCACGGCCAAGGCCGAGCCGTTGAGCGTGTGTACCAGTTCCGGCTTGCCGGTTTGGGGATTGCGCCAGCGCGCCTGCATGCGCCGCGCCTGGAAATCCTCGAAGTTGCTGCACGAGGAAATCTCGCGATATTTATTCTGGCCCGGCAGCCAGACCTCGATGTCATAGGTTTTGGCGGCGGAAAAACCCATGTCACCGCAGCACAACGCCACCACCCGATACGGCAGTTCCAGCTTCTGCAAAACCATTTCCGCGTGGCCGGTCAGTTTTTCGAGCGCCTGATACGAATCCTGGGGGCGGACGACCTGCACCAGTTCGACCTTTTCAAACTGATGCTGGCGGATCATGCCGCGCGTGTCCTTGCCGTAGGAGCCCGCCTCGCTGCGGAAGCATGGAGTATGGCACACATACTTGCGCGGCATGGTGTTCGCTTCGACGATGACATCGCGCAGGATGTTCGTGACCGGCACCTCGGCCGTCGGTATCAGGTAATAGACCTGTTCTCCCTTCAACGCGAACAGGTCCTGTTCGAACTTGGGCAATTGACCGGTGCCGCGCAGGCTGTCGGCATTCACCATGTAGGGTACGTAGGTCTCGGTGTAACCGTGTTCCTGCGTGTGCAGATCGAGCATGAACTGGATCAGTGCCCGGTGCAGGCGCGCCAGCGGCCCGTTCATGACCACGAAGCGCGCACCGGTGATCTTGGCGGCGGTGTCGAAATCCATCATGCCGAGCGCCGCGCCAATATCAACATGATCCTTGGGCGTGAAGCTGAACTGGCGCGGCTCACCCCAGCGCCGGAGTTCCTTATTGTCATTTTCGTCCTTGCCGTCAGGGACGCTGGCGTGCGGAATATTGGGAATCCCGAGCGCCATTTCAATCAGTTCGTTCTGGATCTGTTCCAGCTCGGTTTCTGCTTGCTTTAGCGCCGCACCAGTATCGGTTACCTCTTGCATCAGCTTTGTGGTGTCCTCGCCCTTCGACTTGGCGATTCCGATCGCCTTCGACTTGGCGTTGCGATCCTGCTGGAACTGTTGAGCAATCACCTGTACGCGTTTGCGCTTTTCTTCGATCGTCGCGAGAGCCTGCGTATCCAGGCGGTAACCGCGGCGCGTGAGCTGGCGGGCTACCTCTTCGAGGTTGGCGCGGAGTAATTTAGGGTCGATCATATCGGGAGCTAACGGTTCAGGAGCTGTGAATCAGTCTTCGTTCACGCGCGCCGGCCACGAGACAACATGGCCGGGTGGAAGAATGTCCTTGAGGTGCGCGAGGATGCGTTTCACTTTGGCCGGGTCGTCGAAAAACTCGATTACCACCGGCAGGTCGAGCGACAGATCGAGCAGCATGGACGAATGCACCACGCCCGAGCGCCCGAAGCCGGAGACGCCCCGGAACACCGTCACGCCGCGCACCTTCTCCTCGTCGTGCAATTTCGCGAGCAGCTTTTTCAACAGCTTCTCCGCCTCGGTGAGATAGATACGCACCATGGTCACGTCGCTGTGTTTCATACCTGCCTCCCCAGAATGACGCCGACCCAGGTGGCGCCGACGCACAATAACAGACTGCCGGTCATGTTCACGGCGGCCTTGACCCACGCCCCTTGCTCGATCAGGTTGAGGGTTTCGATGGAAAACGAGGAAAACGTGGTGAAGCCGCCCAGCACGCCGATGAGTATTCCGGCGCGCAGCACGGCGTTGTCGCTCAACCGATCGACGAACAACACGAAAAGAAATCCCATCGCCAGACAGCCGAACACGTTGACCGTCAGGGTGCCGTAGGGAAAAGACCGGCCGGCGAAAGAATGCACCCAGGTGGACATCCAGAACCGTAACACGCTTCCCACGGCGCCGCCCGCGGCGATGGCCAGAACCTGATTCATGGAGTAAGGCGTTTCACGATGTGAGGATTTTCGTTTTTATCATTCTCTGGTTTTGGATCGATCATACCAGTACTTTGCTTTCTCCGGGTCGCGCGGCAAGCCGTTCATGCCGTCTTCGTAGGCCTTGGCCAGGGATCGCTGCGCCCGCTTCTGTCCGTTTTCCGCGGCCTTGCGCAACCACTCCATCGCCTTGGCCTCGTCCTTCTGGACGCCCATGCCGTAACCATACCCGACGGAGAGGCGGTACTGGCTTTCGGCATCGCCCTTCTCCGCCGCCGGGCGATACCATTTAAGTGCCGTGGCGAAGTCGCGATCGACGCCGCGTCCCTTTTCATACATCTTGCCCATACCACGCTGCGCCCGCACATCGCCATTTTCCGCCAGCGGCAGCCAGATGCGGCGCGCCTTGTCATAGTCGCCGGCGTCATAGGCCGCCGAACCGGCTTCATAATTGGCGCCGGCTGATGCCGGAGCGGTGGCAGAGACTGGCGCGGGTGCCAGTGCCGATGTCGCCGGTGGCGTTACGGCAACTCCGCCTGCCAGTGCCAGCGATGACGCCACCCAAAGCACAACACCCATCGCTGCATGTGTTGTTAAATTCATTTTTCCGTCTTCTCCGGTTTCTTTTTTTCCGCCTTGGCCGCCGACTCACGGGCTTTCCGGTCGAGTTCTTTCAGGTGCGCCAAGCGCTCGGCAATTTTACCCTCCAATCCCTGCTCCGTGGGAAAATAATACTGCCGTTTCCCCAGTTCCTGCGGTAAATAGCTCTCGCCGGCCGCATAGGCCTCGGCCTCGTCGTGGGCGTAACGGTAGCCCTTGGCGTAGCCCAGTTGCTTCATCAGCTTGGTCGGGGCGTTGCGCAGATGCAGCGGAACTTCAAGCGATCCGCGCTCACGCGCGTCTTTCATCGCCGATCCCATGGCCGTGTACACGGCGTTGCTTTTCGGGGCGCAGGCCATGTACACGATGGCTTGCGCGATCGCCAGCTCTCCTTCCGGACTGCCCAGGCGCTCCTGCACATCCCAGGCATTCAGCGCCAATTGAAGCGCGCGCGGGTCGGCGTTGCCGATGTCCTCGGAGGCCATGCGCACTACCCGACGCGCGATATAAAGCGGATCGCAACCGCCGTCGAGCATGCGCGCGAACCAATATAAGGTGGCGTCCGGGTCGGAGCCACGCACCGATTTGTGCAGCGCCGAGATCTGGTCGTAAAACGCCTCGCCCTGCTTGTCGAAGCGGCGCACCCCGCCGGTGATGACGTCCTTGATCAGGTCTATGGTAATGACCTGCTTACCGTCCTGTTTTATGGAGAGATCCGCGGCCATCTCAAGCAGATTCAGCGCACGACGTGCATCGCCGTCGGCTGCCTGTGCCAGCAGATCGCACGCTTCGTCCGGCATTTCCAGTTGCTGCGAACCCAGGCCCGATTGTTCGTCTTCAATGGCCCGATCGATGACCTGGCGAACCTCCTCCACCACGAGTGCCTTGAGTACGTAAACGCGTGCGCGTGACAGCAACGCGTTGTTCAATTCGAAGGATGGGTTCTCCGTGGTGGCGCCGATGAAGGTCAGCGTACCGTCTTCCACATACGGCAGGAAACCGTCCTGTTGCGCCTTGTTGAAGCGATGCACCTCATCCACGAACAGCACCGTCGGGCGACCGTCGGCGTGCGCCTGTTTGGCCTCCTCGACGGCGGCACGAATTTCCTTCACGCCGGCGAACACGGCGGAGATCGCGATGAAATGCGCCTGCGTACGCTGTGCAATCAGGCGCGCGAGCGTGGTCTTGCCGGTGCCGGGCGGGCCCCAGAAGATCATGGAATGCAGAATGCCGGCCTCGATCGCCTGGCGCAGCGGCTTGCCCGGCGCGAGCAGATGCGACTGGCCGAAGAAATCCTCGAGACGCCGCGGGCGCATGCGGTCCGCGAGCGGCTGCCACGGCTTGGTCTGGGTTTCCGGAAAAATATCCTGCGTGGCCATGATTCGCCTCGTTCAGCGGAGCGTGTCCGGTATCATCGGCCCGAACGGCGGCGGTCTACTCGCCGACCACGTCCACGCCTTCGGGCGGTGTGAAATTGAAACGTGCCGCCTCGATGCGGGCGTTTTCCTGTGGCGAATCGAGCGTCACGCGCGTGGTATGCCCGAAGCCGTCCACCATCTCAATGACACGCAGTTTGCCATGCGCAAAGCCGATGCGGATATCATCATACCCGCTGTCCTTGTGCCGCGGCTTCAGTTGCACCCACGTGAGACTGCCCTCAACGTCAAGCGGCCGAATCGTGAAATTGTCGTCCAGCCGTCCTTTGCCGGCAAGCAACATCGCCGGGGTATCATTAAGGCCGCCGGTCAGGTTGCGCACGGTGGCCTGTTGCAAACCCACGTCATACACCCAGAGCCGCTTGCCGTCGGCCACGATCTGCTGCTTGTACGGCTTTTCATAATCCCAGCGGAATTTGTTGGGACGCTCGATCCACAGGGTACCGGAGGATTCCTGAACCGGCTTGAGCGACTCGTCGAGCACGACCTGCTTGAACCGGGCGCTGAAACTGTTCACTTCGCGGAAAAAACGACGCAGGCTGTCCGCTCCGGACTTCGGCTCGTTCGTGGCCGCCATCGCGCTGCCCACGCCGAGCAGGAACATCGCCGCCAATATCAACAGGCGCTTCATGTGGATCAGGCTCGCGGCGGTGGAGGTGCGATCACCTCGCGGCTGCCGTTGGGTTGCAGCGGGCCGACGACGCCGGAGCGCTCCATTTCCTCGATCAGGCGCGCGGCACGGTTGTAGCCGATGCGCAAACGCCGTTGCACGCCGGAGATGGAGGCGCGGCGCGTTTCGGTGACAATCTTGAGCGCCTCGTCGTACAGCGGATCGGCCTCGCCATTACCACCGTCCGCGCCATTGCCGCCGCCTTCCTGCAGGAAGCCCTGGTCGTTGACGCCGGTATCGCCATTGAGAATCTGTTCCTCGTAAACCGGCTCGCCGCTCTTCTTGAGAAAGGTGGTCACCTTGTGCACTTCATGATCGGCGACGAATGCCCCGTGCACGCGCTGTAGCGATTGGCCCACGCTCAGGTACAGCATGTCGCCGCTGCCGAGCAACTGTTCCGCGCCCATCATATCGAGCACGGTGCGCGAATCCACGCGCGACGACATCTGGAACGCCACGCGCGAGGGGATGTTCGCCTTGATGAGGCCGGTGATCACGTCCACCGACGGGCGTTGCGTGGCCAACACCAAGTGCAGGCCGGCGGCGCGTGCCTTCTGCGCCAGCCGTGTAATAAGCTCCTCCACCTTCTTGCCGACCACCATCATCAGGTCAGCCAGTTCGTCGACGAGAATGACGATCAGCGGCAGGGCTTTCAGCTCCACCGCCTCTTCACCCGGCTGCACCAGCGGGTTGGTGATCGGCGTGCCGGCCTCGATGGCGTCCTTGATCTTGCGGTTATAGCCCGCGAGATTGCGCACGCCAAGCGCGGCCATCAAACGATAGCGCCGTTCCATCTCGGCGATGCACCACTTGAAGGCGTTGGCCGCCTGTTTCATGTCCGTTACCACCGGGGCCAGCAGATGCGGGATGCCCTGGTACACCGCGAGCTCCAGCATCTTGGGGTCGATCATGATCATGCGCACGTGTTCCGGCGTGGACTTGTACAGCAGGCTCAGGATCAGCGAATTGATACACACTGATTTACCCGAACCAGTAGTGCCGGCGATCAAAAGATGCGGCATCTTGGCGAGATCCACCACTACCGGATTGCCGCTGATGTCCTTGCCGAGCGCGAGCGACAGCGGCGAGACGGATTCCTCATAGGCCTGCGAGGCCAGCACCTCGGTGAGGCGTATGGTCTCGCGCCCTTCGTTGGGAATTTCAATGCCGACCGAAGTCTTGCCGGGAATATTTTCCACCACGCGCAGGCTGACCACGGAAAGCGAACGTGCCAGGTCACGTTGCAGGTTGGTAATCTGCGAGGCCTTGATACCCGGCGCCGGCAAGATCTCGAAGAGCGTGATCACCGGGCCCGGATGCACGGCCACTACCTGGGCCTCGATGTCAAAATCGAGCAGCTTCTTCTCCAGCAGCCGCGCCATGCTTTCCAGGGACTGTTTCGAGAACTGCGGCGCCTTGTCCTTGTCCGCCGGGTCCAGCAGCGACAACGGCGGCAGCTCGCCGGGGGCCGGAAGATCGAATAACGGTACCTGTTTTTCCTTTTCCGCGCGCTTGCTTTGTGCGGGTTTGGCGATTGACGGCTCAATGCGCGGTGGGGTGTGTCGCTCCAATGCTTTCATGTCCTCATCGACTACCTCGCGCCGTTTCTGCTTGGCACGCATGCCGATCAGCCGGTCAACCTGCGTGGAAGTAAAACGATAAAGCCAGCCGGCGAAATCGAAACTCCAGCGGCCGACGCTATCCATGAGCTTGAGCCAGGAAAGTCCCGTGTACACCGTGACGGCGGCGAGAAACAAAGCCAGCAAAAACAGCGTCGCGCCGGTGAAGCTGAAGGCCGAAGCCAATCCCAGCCCCGTGGCATTGCCCAGCCAGCCACCCGTGGCAAATGGCATGCCGGTCTGGCTCTGTGGGAAGTGCAGCCCAGCCAGTCCGCAGGCGCCGATCATGACGGCAATGAAACTTCCGATCATGAGGAGACGGTGCTTCAGCCCCGGTGCCTCCGGATCCTTGCGATGCTGGTAAATGTGCCAGCCGGAAAAGCCGATCATGACCGGAAACAGGAAGGCGACGTAGCCAAACAGGTTGAACAGTACGTCCGACAGCCACGCGCCCGCACGCCCGCCGGTGTTGGCCACGATGTCGCTCGACCCGAGGTGCGACCACGATGGATCGGTGGCGG
>Ga0209515_10009174_pt1 | contig 11327 bp, 12 predicted proteins | sample Subgroupgradi54m_FD_187454 | JGI IMG/M metagenome (GOLD analysis project Ga0209515, IMG submission 187454) | Subsurface groundwater microbial communities from S. Glens Falls, New York, USA - GMW60B uncontaminated upgradient, 5.4 m (SPAdes)... ...
CTGGTCCGACGGGGCCCATCCGATCGAGGAGGTGGCGAAGGCAGCCAAGCGCAAGGGCTACGAGTATATGCTGCTGTCGGACCACTCGCACTCGCTCAAAGTGGCCGGCGGGTTGACGGCCGAGGAACTGCTCGAGCAGCGCGCCATCGTGGACGCGCTCAATGCGAAGCTGAAGCCGTTCCGGGTTCTGCTGGGAACCGAGATGGAAATCCTCCCGGACGGCCGCCTCGACTACCCGGACACCGTGTTGGCGAAACTCGACGTCGTCATCGCCGCCGTTCATTCAGCGTTCAAACAGCCACGGGACGTCATGACCCGCCGCATCGTGGCCGCACTTCAGAATCCGTACGTGCATATCCTGGCGCACCCGACGGGGCGCTTGTGGGGCGAGCGGGAGCCGTACGAGGTGGACCTGGACGAGGTGGCCCGTGTGGCCGCGCGCACCGGCACGGCGTTGGAGATCAACTCCTACACGAAGCGACTTGACCTCAACGACGCGCAGGCCAAGCGGGCCCATGAATTGGGCGCGCTCCTGGTGATCTCGACCGACACCCATGTCTTGACCCAGATGGACTCGTTCGAGCTGGGGCTGAGCATGGCGCGGCGGGCGTGGCTGACGGCCGACGACGTGCTGAATACCCGGCGCGTGGAGGACGTCCTCGCGTGGGCGCGGCGCAAGCGCCTCTCCTGACGGTCTATCGCCGGCTCTTCCGCCGGTTCGGCCCGCGGCACTGGTGGCCGGGCGAGACGCCGTTCGAGGTCGCGGTCGGCGCGGTCCTGACGCAGAACACGGCGTGGACCAATGTGGAGCGCGCGATCGCCGGCCTGAAGCGGGCGCGGGCGTTGTCCCCGCGCCGGATTCTGGCGGCCGCGCCCCGCCGGCTGGCCCGCTGGATCCGTCCCGCCGGGTACTTTAATCTCAAGGCCCGGAGGCTGCGCGCGCTCGTGGCGTGGTGGGCGGGCCAGGGGAATCCCGTCGTCACGACTCGCCGACGGCCGCTGGCCGCGCTGCGCCAGGAACTGCTCGGGATCTACGGCGTCGGGCCGGAGACGGCCGACAGCATCCTCCTCTATGCGTTGGGGCGGCCGGCCTTTGTGGTGGACACCTATACCAAGCGGATTTTCGCCCGGCACGGTTGGGTGTCGTGGGATGCCTCGTACGAGGCGCTGCAGCGGGTGTTCACGCGACGGCTGCCGCAGGATGCGGCGTTGTACAACGAGTATCACGCGCTGCTGGTGGAGTTGGGCAAAACCACTTGCTTGAAGCGGCGGCCCAAGTGTGGGGAGTGCCCATTGCGGGACCTCGGCACGCTCCGGCTGGAGGCCGGCGCCTGATGCGGTGGGTGGCGCAGGACGACTGGTGGACGCTGAAGGGGTGGCCGGGCGTGGTCGCGCGGGTCACCACGCGGGCCCACGGCATCCCAGCCGGCGCGGCGACCGCGTCAGCCCTGCGTCACGTCGTTGAGCAAGGGGGCGGAAGCCCTCGCGCGGTGATCGGTCTCGAGCAGGTGCATGGCGGCGCCGTGGCCGTCGTGACCGAGGCGGCCGATCGCGTGCTCGCCGGGTACGACGGCGCCGTCACCGACCAGCCGTCGGTCACCCTCACGGTGCGTTCGGCCGATTGCCTGCCGATCCTCGCGTACGATCCGGTCCGGCGCGCGGTCGGCGTCGCCCACGCCGGCTGGCGTGGGGTCAAGGCGGCGATCCCGAGCCGGCTTGTGGCAACTCTACAGCAGGCGTTTCAGAGCCGGCCCGGCGATCTGCAAGTCGCCATCGGTCCTGCTATCGGCCGGTGTTGTTACGAGGTCGGCCCAGAGTTCGAGCCGTGGTTCCCGGGCCATGTCGTGCGGCAGGCCGGGGGGTACCGGCTTAATCTCGCGGCGGCCGCGACCGCCCAACTGGCGGGGGCAGGGGTCCCCACCCCTCACATTGTCCCCGCCCCCTGCTGTACCGCCTGCACCCCCGCGCTCTGCCATTCCTACCGCCGGGATGGGGCCTCTGCCGGCCGTCTCGTGGCGTGGCTCGCCATCCGCTGACCCCCTCATTTTCCTCCCCCCATCGTGTATACTTACTATGGAGCCCGAAAGGGCTTCGTGTCACGTGTTTGGGAGCCCCAAAAGACCCCTCGGGGGAAGATGGGGTGTCGTCAAAGGCCATAGGAGGTGAGCCGAAAAGCCAAACACTGGAATTTGGCCGATGAAGGGGGGTGTGTCCGATGAAAGGCGAACATGTTGAACTCTTGACAGGGATCCTGATTGGCACCGTGATTGGCGGGATGTATTCCGTCCATCTGGCGACGTATGTACCGTTGCTCGTCGTCATTCTCGCGGTATCGTTCGGGGTCAAGTTTCTCGGTCTCCGCTAACCCTTCGGGGTAGCGGCTAGACTGACGCGGCCCTCGCCGCCCTGTGTGGCGAGGGCCGCACTTTTTCGTTTTCCCCCTCCTTTTCCCCTTGACACCTCGTCGAGCCCCCGCTATGGTGGAGTCACTATGCGCTACCCGTGGTTTGACTTCACCCTCAGCCGACACATGATGGTCGGTATCGTTATCGGTTTGGCCGCCGTCGCCTTCGTCACGGCGTGGCTCCAGCTCTGACCCCTCTCGTTCACCGGCGATGGCTGCTGCTGGCCGTCGTTGGTGGTCTTCTCGCGCCTCCGGCTGCCCTGGCAGATACCCTCTACCTCAAAGAGAAAAAATCGCTCAAAGGGGTCATCGTGGAAGAGCAGGCCGACCGCTACATCCTGAACACGGCGGCCGGCGAAATGGACGTGCTGAAGGCCGTGGTCGAAGCGGTCAAGTACGACGACCCGGAGCTCAGTTACTACCAGCTGGGGCGGCAGCTCCAGCGCGCCGGGCGCCTCCGCGAGGCCTACCAGGCCTACCAGAAAGCCGCCGAGCTGAGGCCAGATTTCCAGACCGCCCGCGACGCCGCGTTCAACGTGCAACGGCTCCTCTCGCGGCAGGATGAATCAGAGGTCGCGGCGGAGGTCCAACAGCGCCAGCTCATCATGCAGCGCGCCGGCCGCCCGGCCAACCCACCATTGACCCCAGTCAGACCCGCGGCACCGTCGGTGCCGACGTTCGAGCAACGGTTCGGCTGCCGGCTGCGGTATGCGGACGGGCAGACGGTCATCACCCAAGTCCAGCTGGAGAGTTTGGCCGGGGTGGCCGGGTTGCAGGCCGGAGACCAGATCGTCGCCCTCTGGAACGACCCGATCCGGAATCTGGCGCCCGATGTCGTGAGCCGGCGTCTGAACGAAAGCCGAGGGGAATTGGCCCTCACCATCGAGCGGACTGTCATCGGGTCTACCCAAGGGGTTCAGCTAACCCTGGGCTATGATGGGCTCAGGGTTTCTGAGGTTCCGGAGGGGGCCCTTGGGGTGGCCGTGAACGATCTGCTAGTCTCCATTAATGGTCAGCCGGCCCGGTATTTGGATCTTGCCAAGGCCACCCATTTCTTGAATGACCGTCCCAAAGGGCAGTGTGTTATTCAGCGTGCCATCTTGTTGCGAGAACGCCTCGCTCAGTAATCCACAGGTTGTCCTGTAATTTCTGTAACCTCTTATAAATAGATGAGTTCATGAATAATCGTTTACTGCCTGTGCTTAACATAAGAACTATTATAGGACGTTATGATGATTGGCCAATATAGCTCAGTCGTCGAACGCCGGGTCCGCCACCTGCACCGACCACTGGTCCACGATGGTGTCCGGCAGTTCCTGGAGGAACCGCGAAGGCCGCAGCAGCACCTCGCCGGTCTGGCTGGAATAGCGCGTCATCGGATAGGTGAGATACAGCTCGTCCTTCGCCCGCGTGACCGCCACGTAGAATAGCCGGCGCTCTTCCTCCAGCGCGTCAGACTCCTCGACGGCCTTCGGGTGCGGGAATTGGCCGTCGCTCATGCCCAGGAGGAAGACCACCTTCCATTCCAAGCCCTTGGCTTGATGGATCGTGGAGAGGACCACGTGTTCGTCCGGCGGGCTCCAGGCGGTGATCGTCTCACCCTTGAAGCCCTCGCGGAGTGAAAGGTCGGCGAGCAGGGTCTCGGTGGATTGATAGGTGTTCGCGAAGGCGGTGAGTTGAGCCAGGTCCTCGAGGCGATCGCGGGCATCCTGAAAGTGCGTTTCCACATGGGCGCGGTAACTGCGTGACACGATCTCGGCGATCACCTGCCCCGGATGCTGCGCGGCCTCGGGGATCTCCAGGGCGCCGAGCGTCTTGTGGAATCGCTGCCAGCCGGCTTTGGCCCGGAGCGGCACGTCCACCGAGGCGCCGCCGGCGTCGCGGAGGGCCGCCTCCAGCGGATGCCCGGCTGCCTGCAGGCGTTGCCAGATCCGCCGCGCGTAGACGGCGCCGATGCCGTCGTGGAGCCGGAGCGTCCGGCCCCAGGCCAACTCGTCCGAGGGATTCACGAGCAGCTTGAGGTAGGCCAGCACGTCTTTGATGTGGGTCTGCTCGAAGAAACGGACGCCGCCCCGGATGACATAGGGGATGTTCCGGCGGGTCAGCTCGAGCTCCAGCTCCGAGGCCTGGTAGCGGGCCCGGACCAGCACCGCCATCTGCTCCAGCGGGGTCCCCTCATCCCGGAGTTCCAGCAGGCGTTGGGCGACGAAGGCCGCCTGCTGCCGTTGGTCCATCAGCGGGACGACGGCCGGCGGCGTGCCGGCCGGCCGCATGGTGGTCAGCGCTTTGGGGAATTGCCGGGTGTTGTGCTGGATGGAGTGGTTGGCGACGGCGAGGATTTCCGGCGTCGAGCGGTAGTTCATCTCCAGCTTGAAGACCGTCGTGTCCGGAAAGTGCTGAGGGAACTCCAAGATGTTGGTGACGTCCGCGCCGCGGAAGGCGTAGATGGCCTGCGCGTCGTCGCCGACGACCAGCACATTGCCGTGCCCCCGCCCTATCTGGCGGATCAGAGAGAACTGAAGGCGGTTGGTGTCTTGATACTCGTCCACCAGCACGTACCGGAATCGCTCGGCGTAGCGGCCGCGGAGGTCGGCGTGCTGTTCGAGCAGCTGCAGCCAGCCGCGCAGCAGGTCGTCGTAGTCGAAGGCGTTGGCCTGCCGTTTCCGCGCGGTGTACCGGGCGGCCACCCGTTCAAGGACCGGGACGGCGTCGGCGAAATACGGGTAGTGGGTCGCGACGACCTGGGCCAGTGGGCGCTGAGTGTTCACAGCGAGACTTAGAATGGCGCCCATGACGTTGGCCTGCGGCAGGCGCCGCTCCGTCGTCGGCAGCTTGAGATCCGCACAACACGCGGCGAGGAGATCGCCGGCGTCTTCCTCATCGAGAATCGTGAACTGCGGCGTGAAGCCGAGGCGGTCGGCGTGCTGGCGGAGGAGCAGGTTCCCGATGTGGTGGAACGTGCCGCCCCAGAGCCCGTCCGGCGGTTGCTGGAGGAGCCCTTCGACCCGTTCGAGCATCTCGCGGGCCGCCTTCACGGTAAAGGTGACGAGCAGGATGGCGTTGGGCGGGACGCCGTGCTCCAGCAGGTAGGCGACGCGGTAGATCAGCGTCCGGGTCTTGCCGCTGCCGGGCCCGGCGAGCACCAGGACATGGCCGTCCCCCTGGGTGACGACGCGGTACTGGGCCTCATTGAGGGCGGTGTGATAGTCGAGGGTGTACGGCGTGACCACAGGCGGCGCGCCGTCAATCAGGCGCGGGTGCGGCTCCGCGCCTTGGCGCGCCGGCGCGCGGCGGTAGCCGCCTTGCGTTTGGCGGCGGCCAGGGCTCGACGACGTCGTTTGGCCAGGCGCAGGGCCCGGCGGCGGCGCTTGGCCAGGAGGAGGGCCCGCTTGCGGGCTTCCCGGAGCCGGATCTTCTCCCGGAGCGCTTTGTAGCCGGCTCGGACCGCCGCGTACTCGGTTATTTGCAGCTGCTCCAAGTATCGGCTCAGCCGGGCTTCATCCTGGCCTTGGAACCGGAGCGCGAAGACGCCGACTTCGTACTGGTCGCTGCCCGGCAGACTCAGCGGGATGGAGCGGACGATCGAACCCTCCATCCGGACCGGTGGCCCGGCCACGCCCGGCAGGTCCAATTCCGCCGTCGCCGGCTCGCCTTCAATGGCGGGCTGGTTCGTGATGGTGCTGGCCCCCAGCAGACTGACGTTGCGCGTCTGCCCCTGGATCGTGACACCACTGGTGTGGATGCGGATGGGGAGCGTGGCGCGGAACCGGATGCGCCGGCGGCGCTCCGAATGGTCTTTGGACCGCTGACGCAGGGCAGCCGATCGGCGACGGATCATCGGGCGCGGTGCGGCTTGCCGGATTTCCGTTTGCGCCGGCGGCGCTGTCGGAGCTTTCGAGGTAAACGTCCCATGACCCGTAGTGTAGCATGCCGCAGAGAGCAAGTCAAAATGTGCTATAGTGAGGCGCATGGAGCTCCAGCCGTTTGTCCCCCAAGAGTGGTGCTTGACCTGTCGTCGCTGCTGCCGGTTTGCCGACCCGCAGGATGCGCAGACCCCGGCTTTCTCGGCCGACGAAGTGGGACGAGCCATCGCGAGCGGCGCGTCCGTCGAGTGGTTTCAGCCTTCGCCGCAGCCGCCGTCGCGCACGGTGCGGCTGACGCCGCACCCCTGCGGCGGCGCGCAGTGCCCTGCCCTGGAGCCGGGCCGCCACCATTGCCGTATCTATCCCGCGCGGCCGCTCGACTGCCAGCTCTATCCGTTCGTGGTGACGCGGGACGCCGCCGGCCAGCGACTCCTGCTGGCGGCGGACACCAAGTGCCCCTACATCCAGCAATTGGGGCCCGGCCGGGCGGTGCGGGACTACGGCGCATACCTGCTGCGGCTCCTCGAGGCGCCGGCGGGCCAGCGCGTGCTGGCCGACAATCCGGCGCTGGCCGGCCGCCCCCGCGACGAGTTCTGGACGGTGTCGCCGATCCACGACCCGTCCCCTCCCGCGGCCCCTGAGGCCCCCAGGGGATTCGTGCCGCTGGCGTCGCGCTGGACGGAATTCGAAGCGATGCTGGAGCGGTCCGGTCGTCCGCTGAGTGCCTATCACCGGGCTGCCTGGGGCGCGTGGCAGGATCTGCTCCGGCTCTGGTGGGGACCGCTCGGCGCCCACCACGTGCTGCTCGCCGAGCAGGCGGGTGGCTATTTCCTCGCCCTGCCGCCATTGGGGGCGCCGCTCAGTCGGGAGGTGATGGACGCGGTGTTCGCCCTGCTCGACGCACTGAACGGCGGCGCGCCGGTCTCGCGCATCGAGAATCTTCCGGAGGCATGGGCCGCGTCATGCCGCACTTGGGGATACACCGTGCGGCCCGTCGAGCAAGAGTACGTGTATGAGCGAGCCCGTCTCGAGCACCAGACGGCTTCGGCATCGGCCAGGGCTGCGGTCGGCGACCGAGTGGCCATCCGCCCGTACCGGCCGGAGGACCTCGACGCGTGCCTGCGGGTTTACACGCGGTGGGCGCTCACGCGCCAGTCGGACACCGAGGACACGGCCGCCCGCGCGATGCTCCGCGACGGGTTCTACGCGCATCGCCGATGGCTGACGGAGGCGGCGTCATGGGGCATTCTCGGGTGGGTGGCGGACGATGCGGAGGAGGGGGTGTGCGGCTACACGCTGGCGATTGAACTATCCTCTGAGACGTGCGTGGTGCTGGCGGAGATCACGACCCTTGAACGGGACGATCTCCAAACACTCCTGACGCAGGCCGTGTGCCGGACGTTCTCCCAGCCGCTGGTCAACGTGATGGGCGATGCCGGCCTGCCCGCCCTGACCCGCCGGAAACTGGCGGGTCAGCCGTGCGCGGTGCAGCCGATCTTCTCAGCGGCTAGACCTTCTTGACGTTGGTGGCCTGGTCGCCTTTCGGGCCCTTGGTGACCTCGAACTCGACCCGCTGGCCTTCCTCCAGCGTCTTGAACCCGTCCCCGACGACGGCGGAGTAGTGCACGAAAATATCCTTCCCATCGTCCTGCGTGATGAACCCGTACCCCTTCTGATTGCTGAACCACTTGACGACGCCTTGCGCCATAGCGGCTTCCCCTCCTGGTCGTTAGCCACGCCTTTCGAAAAACTGGTGGAGCTGAGGGGGATCGAACCCCTGACCTCCTGCGTGCGATGCAGGCGCTCTCCCAGCTGAGCTACAGCCCCAACGAGTTCCAACCAGTATAATACCGTTATCACGAGACTCGCTGTCTACACAAGCAGACCCCTCACCATTCTTAGGGTTTACTTGTTGGAACTCGTTTATCAGGGGGAACCCAAAAGCCGACCGTGTTCCCCCTGATAATCCCCTTCCGAGGAATCCCTGTTGGTTGTCTGCATTACGGGGGCCAGGAGGAAGGGGTCAGGACACCCGTTTCCTTCATTTGGCGGATATTGTTGGGCGGCTCGCTGTAGGGGCCGCGTTGCCGGGTGGCGGTGGCCGTGTACGTGACCGCCGGCGATCCCGCCAGCGTCAACGTGTAGGTCCACTCGATGGTGTTCAGGTTTCCGGGCAGGTACCGGCCGTTCTCGAGGTCGGCCAGGGTGCCGAAATGGTTGGGAGTTTGATCGAAGGCATAGGCCCGCTCCGCTTGGAAGATGGCCCGCAGGGTCGTTTCTGCCTCAGACCCTTTGGCGATCTCGAGCGTACGGAGGAACACCGGCCCTCCAGCCGTGGCGACAATCCCAACGATGATGACCGCGACCAACGCTTCGACAATGGTCACCCCCGGAGAGCGGTAGTTCACGAGACATGGACTCCTGATCCGTGGCGTTGGCCGGCGTTAGAAGTTACTCGTGGTGTACGTACTCGTCTGGTCAATCGTCATGGTGTACGCCACGGGCCATCCGGGACGGTTGGCGCTTGGTGCCGTCGTCTTTCGGGTGGCCGTCGCGATAAATACCGTGGCGCCCCCACTGGCTACGGCGTACGTGAAGTAGTGTTCGGGGTCCGCGTCGGGCGGGATGCCGGCGACGAGCGGATCGCTGCCAGGCGTCGCGGCCGTGTACGTGTTGCGTTCAGAGTAGTAGAGCTTTTCCGCTTGATAGATCTGCCCCAACATGTTGCGGGCCTCGGCTTGGCGGGCGCTCTCCATGACCCGCGGGAATTGCGGCAGTGCCAAGGTCGCCAGAATCCCGATGATGATGACGACCACCAACAACTCCATCAGCGTGAAGCCAGCAGATCCCCTCCCATTTACTCGCTTCATGTGGTGCCTCCTTGTTGACGTTGAGTCTATCATTGTCGGTGAAGCCCGTCAAGCCGTGCTACCCGCGAATCGTCTGCGACAACTGGAAGACCGGCAGGTACATGGAAATCACTAAAAATCCAACGACGGTCCCCATCCCGATCAGCAAAAGCGGCTCCAGCAGCGTCGTGGCCCGCTCCAGCAGCGTCGTCACCTGCTCCTCGTAATATTTGGCGATCTCATCGAGCATGACCGCGAGCTTCCCGGTCTCCTCGCCGACGGCGATCATCTGGGTGACCATCGGCGGGAACACTTCGGCGTTCTTGAGCGGCTCCGCCAGCGACCGGCCTTCCCGGGCGCCGATCCGCATCTCCTCAATGACGCGGGCGATCCGTGTGTTGGCGGTGGCGGCGATGGTGATTTCCAAGCCGTGGAGGATCGGGACGCCGGCTTTGAGCATGGTCCCCAGACTGGTGGCGAACGACGCCATCAGGGTGCCTTGAACGATCTGGCCGATCAACGGCAAGCGTAGGAGGAGGCCGTCCACCTGCCACCGGCCCATGTCGGTCTTGGCGTATCGCCACAGCAGGGCGCCGCCGATCCCGGCCCCCACCAGGGTGAGCGGGACCACCGTCTGCGCCAGCTTGGACACGGAGAGGACAAAGAGGGTGATGGCCGGCAGGCGGGCGCCGAAGCTGGAGAACAATTGACCGAAGGTCGGGATGATCTTCAGGATGAAGACGCTGATGGCGCCGATGGAGACGACGATGAGAAGACAGGGATAGACCAAGGCCGAGACCACTTTGCGCTGGAGGGCCTCCGTCTTTTCCAAATGGACGGTGATTTGCTCCAACACCTTGGTGAGTTGCCCCGAGGCCTCGCCGATTTCGATCAGCGACACCCAGAGTTTGGAGAACAGCTTCGGGTGCCGGGCGATCGCTTCCCGGAAGGTGCTGCCGCCGCGGATGGCCTGCCCGATGTCGTGGATCGCGTCCCGCAGCGGCAACGCCGACTGCTGCAGCTCCATCGTCTCGAGGGCTTTCAGGAGCGGGAGGCCGGCGTCCAGCATGGTGGCCAGGGAGCGGCCGAACACGACGAGGTCATGGCCCTTGACCCGCCCCCGCTGGTGCCGGCGGGGGCGGGTCACCTGCGGCGTCGTCGGGGGCGCAAGGGCGCTGATGGCGATGGTCGGGGCCAGCGTGAGGACGGTCAAGTCGCGGTCATGAAGGATGGTGAGCGCGTCATCTTCCGTGGGGCATTCCACCGAGCCGCGTTCCAGCCGTCCGGAGCGCGCGCGGACCCGATAGCGGAATGTCAGCATGACCCGGCGCCCGTGGCCCCTACTCGCCGCGGAGCATCGTCGAGCTCATGACCTCTTCCATGCTGGTCAGCCCGGCCGCGGCCTTCTCCAGCCCGTCCTCAGCCAGCGTTTTCATCCCGGCCCGGCGGGCCTCCTCGTAGATCCGTGCGGCCGGTTCCCGCTGGGCGATGAGCTCCTGGAGGGTGTCCGTGACGGACAGCCCTTCGTAGAGCCCTACCCGCCCCTTGTACCCGGTCTTCCGGCACAGGTCGCAGCCTTTGGCCCGGTAGAGCGTGGCGGGGACACCGGGGATTTGTGCCTGGAGCGGGGCCGGTGTCGGGTACCCCTCTTTACACTCCGGGCAGAGCCGCCGCACCAGCCGCTGGGCCAGGATCATCACGAGCGAGGGGGCCAGCAGGTACGGCTCGATGCCGATGTCGAGCAGCCGCGTGACGGCGGAGGGGGCGTCGTTGGTGTGGAGCGTGGAGAGCACGAGGTGGCCGGTCAGGGCGGCCCGGACGCAGATCTCCGCGGTTTCCAGGTCGCGGACCTCGCCGACCATCATCACGTCAGGGTCCTGGCGGAGAAAGGCGCGGAGCCCGGTGGCGAACGTGAACCCGATCTGCGGCTTGGCCTGCACCTGGTTGATGCCGGGGATCTTGTACTCGACGGGATCCTCGATCGTCATGATGTTCTTCGTGGAGGCGTCAATCTTGCTCAACGCCGTGTAGAGCGTGGTCGTCTTGCCGCTGCCGGTCGGCCCGGTGAGGAAGACCAGCCCGTACGGCATGGTGATGGCGCGCTCAAGGGCCTCGCGGGCGGCGCCGACCAGCCCCAGGGCTTGGAAATCCAGCACGACGGCCGATTTGTCGAGGAGCCGGAGGACTACCTTCTCGCCGTAGATCGTGGGG
>Ga0209515_10009175_pt1 | contig 11327 bp, 12 predicted proteins | sample Subgroupgradi54m_FD_187454 | JGI IMG/M metagenome (GOLD analysis project Ga0209515, IMG submission 187454) | Subsurface groundwater microbial communities from S. Glens Falls, New York, USA - GMW60B uncontaminated upgradient, 5.4 m (SPAdes)... ...
CAGAACAGATTCTTCCCGAAGACGACACGCCGGAGGAACTTCTTTATCTGCCGTTCCGACGGTATTTGTTTGAGATGGTACATGCTTTCCATGATAGCGAAGCCGTACCATCTGACTTACATTACCCTAATAAGGATACTTGACAATAAAACAAATATGATATATAATGTATGCGCTAGATTAGCACCTTAAATCTCTATCTTACGGACAAGGAGGTCCCCTGTGACGCAACAAGTAAGGGAAGCCATCGGCTGGGTTGCGGCGGGGATCTCGCTCCTCGCCTATCTGCCCTACATCGTTGAATACATCGGTGGCTCGACCAAGACGAACCCGCTGACTCACTGGATGTGGAAGTACTTCGGCCTTCACGGCGGAACAAGTCCACATCAGGCAAGTTGGCTCATCTGGGCCGGGCTCCAGTACGTCATCTTCAAGAGCAGTCGGGATCAGGGCGCGAGTGCAAGCACGTGGATCGCGCTTGGGTACTTAATTGGCTCAGCTACGAACGCCGTCCTGCTATTCTGGTATGGCGAGAAAAAGTGGGGCTGGCTCGACTACTCCTGTGCAGCCCTAGGTACAATAAGCCTCCTCCTGCTTTACGGTGAGCACAATCTCTTCTGGGCACTTGTGCTTGCCATCGTGACCGACGGCATCGCCGCCATTCCGACCATCGTTGGAGTGACTAGATATCCGCAGGGCGAGAGTAGGCTAGGCTGGGCACTCTTCATGCTTGGGGCTGCGATCAACATCCTCGCCATTGGAGCTTTGAACTTTCAGGAGGCGGGGTACACGATCTACCTCATCGCAGTGATCGGCTACATCACCGTCAACGCGTGGCGTCCTAGGCACACCGTAACTCCGTGAGTTCGAGAAAATAATTTCGGCCAGAGGCAGCATGCATTTCGCTGCCTCTTTTGTTTTTATAAGCTTAAAAATCGATGTGCACAGAAGAGGATTCGAACTAGCAAAGATCCCCGCTTGAGCGCCTGGATCCCCGCTTCCGCGGGGATGACAAAATGAAAGTGTGGATCCTCGCCGGAGCCTGTCCCGTACCGAGATACGGGACGAGAATGGTTTAAAAGAAATTCCCGCAATTGCGGGAATTTCTTTTAAACCATTTTAATCTCAATATCCACTCCAGCCGGCAGATTCAGATTCGAGAGTGATTCGATGATCTTTTGGTTCGGATTCAGTATCTCGACAAGGCGCTTGTGCACCCGGAGTTCAAACTGTTCACGCGAGTCCTTATGGACGAAAGTTGAGCGGTTCACGGTGTAGCGCTTGATCTCGGTCGGCAAGGGAATCGGCCCCACGATCTTCGCATCATTCCTTTCCGCCGCCTCGATGATCTGGCGGGAAGAATTATCGATCAGCTTATGATCGTACGACTTGATGCGCAAGCGCAACTTCTGAACCACTTCTTCTTTTTTAGCCATTATGTTAGCTTTTAGCTTTTGGCTTTTAGCTGTTAGTGCTTTTTTCTAAAAGCTGACAGCTAACACCTAAAAGCTATTTATTGATTTTGGTTACCACGCCTGCGCCGACCGTTTTACCTCTCCCGATTTTGTTTTCGGCTATGCCGAAATTACAAAATCGAGGATCCACGAAAAATTCTATCGCTATTGAATTTTTCGGGACTTCGCGGTGCATAGTTATTTGATAATCTTGGTAACTACGCCAGCTCCAACTGTTTTGCCTCCCTCCCTAATCGCGAATCGCTGCTTCTCTTCAAGAGCGACCGGAGAAATGAGCTTCACGGAGAGTTTCACGGTGTCGCCAGGCATGACCATTTCCATTCCGGCAGGCAAGGTCACTTCGCCCGTTACGTCCGTCGTCCTGATGTAGAACTGCGGTTTGTAGCCGGCGAAGAACGGCGAGTGGCGGCCTCCTTCCTCTTTTGAAAGCACGTAGACTTCGGCATCGAAATCGGTATGAGGGGTGACAGATCCCGGCTTTGCCAGGACCTGACCGCGCTCCACGTCTTCCTTCTTGAGCCCCCTGAGAAGGGCGCCCACATTATCGCCCGCCAAACCTTCATCCAAAAGCTTGTTGAACATTTCGATGCCCGTCACAACGGTCTTCTGTGTCGGCCGCAAACCGATCACTTCCACTTCTTCGTTCACTTTTACTTTGCCGCGCTCAACACGGCCAGTAACAACTGTGCCGCGGCCTTCGATCGAGAAGATATCTTCGATCGGCATAAGGAACGGCTTATCGAGTTCTCGAACCGGCTGAGGGATGTATTCGTCGAGCGCTTTCACAAGATCCATAATCGGCTTTGCGTCCGCGTCGTCAGCTGATTTCACGTTCAAGGCTTTGAGGCCCGAACCGCGGATAATAGGCGTCGCGTCTCCGGGAAATTCGTATTTCTTCAAAAGCTCGCGGATCTCCGATTCAACGAGGTCAATAAGTTCCGGGTCGTCAACCTGATCGCATTTATTCAAGAAAACCACGATTGCCGGCACGCCTACCTGGCGGGCAAGCAAGATGTGCTCCCGGGTCTGCGGCATCGGGCCGTCGGTCGCGGCGACGACCAAAATCGCGCCGTCCATCTGCGCGGCACCCGTGATCATGTTTTTGATGTAGTCCGCGTGTCCCGGAGCGTCAATGTGCGCGTAGTGGCGCTTCTCCGATTCATATTCAGAGTGGTGCAGTGCGATCGTAATGCCGCGCGCTTTCTCTTCCGGAGCGTTATCGATCTGATCGACGCTTTCTTCTTTTTTCGTCCAGCCCTTTAAGTGCAATACGTGCGTGATCGCGGCCGTGAGCGTGGTTTTACCGTGATCGACGTGACCGATCGTCCCCACGTTCAAATGGGGCTTTGCCCGACTGAATTTTTCTTTTTCTGCCATATTTTTTATGTATTTTAATTTTTATACTTTATTTAGGAACCCTTTCAATAAATCCCCGCACCTAATAAGGATTTCTCCCCTAAAATTCATGATCCTCATTAGGTGTGGGGATAAAAACAGCTTCCACTCTTCTTGAAAGCTGCAAAATGCAATGCTTTCGACCTAATAAACGGTGCTTTATGGTTTAATCATCGCCACCATGCATACCAGCCCATTATATGCCTGAGGGGCCCTTGCCGTCAACCCCCCACACTAATTGTGGATAAGTTCCACAATAAAAGGCTCGCCCCTACCTCTTTTTCCCTTCGATTATCAATTGTTCGATATTTTTCGGCGTCGGTTCGTAGCGATCAAATTCCATAGTGAAGCTACCCCTGCCTTGCGTCATCGAGCGGATTTCCGTGGCGTATCCGAACATCTCGGAGAGCGGCACTTTAGCATCGATCACCTTGACATTAGGCCGATCGGAAAGCTCCTCGATGCGTCCGCGCTTTGAATTCAGATTGCCCGTAACCTCACCTAAAAATTCCTGCGGCATGATTACCTGGATCTTCATAATAGGCTCCAAAATCACCGGCTTCGCGCGCTTCGCGGCTTCCTGAAGCGCCATCGAACCCGCGATCTTGAACGCCGATTCCGAAGAGTCCACCTCGTGAAACGAGCCGTCGTAGAGCGCGACCTCGATATCGGTCATCGGATAATGCGCTACAACGCCCTTATCGAGCGCTTCCTTTACGCCCTTCTCGACTGCCGGGATAAATTCATTCGGAATCACGCCTCCCCTGATCTCATTCAAGAATATGAATCCCTTGCCGCGTTCGAGCGAGTTCACGCGGAGCCGCACGTGGCCATACTGACCGCGGCCGCCGGATTGGCGGATATATTTTCCTTCCGCCTCAGCGGTTCCGGTGATCGTTTCCTTGTAGGCAACTTGCGGGCGGCCGACCAAGGCATCCACGCCGAATTCCCGCTTCATGCGATCCACGATAATCTCGAGGTGAAGCTCGCCCATGCCAGAAATGATCGTCTCACCGGTTTCAGGGTCCCCTGCCACACGGAACGTGGGATCTTCGTCGGCAAGCCTATGCAAAGCCGTCCCCATTTTCTCCTGGTCGACCTTGGTCTTAGGTTCGATGCGGATGCCGATGACCGGCTCCGGGAATACGATCTTTTCGAGCACGATCGGCGCCTCGGGGCTGCATAATGTATCTCCCGTAGTCGTATTTTTAAGCCCGACGATGGCCGCGATCTCTCCGGCGTAAATTTCTTCCACTTCTTCCCTGTCATTCGCGTGCATACGAACCACACGGCCAATACGCTCCTGGTTATTTTTCACTGAATTTAGAATGTACGAGCCGCGCTTCAGAACGCCGGCATAATTTCTAAAATAGGTAAGCGTGCCAACGTAGGGGTCGGTTGCGATCTTGAACGCGAGCGCCGTAAAAGGTTCTTCGTCAAGAGGGCGCCGAAATATGTCCGCTCCGGATTTGAGATCGATCCCCTTCACCGGAGGCAAATCCGCAGGAGACGGCAAATATTCCACAACTGCATCGAGTATGAATTGTACGCCCTTGTTCTTCAGGGCCGAGCCGCAGAACACCGGCACGATTTTATTCACGATCACCGCTTTCCGCAAAGTTCTCCTAAGTTCGTCGACGCCGATCTCCTTGCCGTCCAAATATTTTGACATAAGTTCATCGTCGTTATCGACGATCCTTTCAATAAGATCATGCCGCCATTTTCCCACCTCTTTTTTCATATTTTCGGGAATTGGAATTTCCATGATTTTCTCGCCGTGCTCGCCTTCGAAGACATACGCCTTGTTCAGCAAAAGATCGACGACTCCCTTGAATGCCCCCTCAAGTCCGATATTGAGCTGTACTGGAATCGCGTTCGGCGTGAGACGTTCATGGATGGATGCCAGTCCTTTTTCAAAGCTCGCGCCCATGCGGTCGAGCTTATTGATAAAACAGATCCGCGGCACGTGATATTCGTCGGCATAGCGCCAGTTCGTCTCCGATTGCGGTTCCACGCCCGCCACGCCGTCGAAGACGACGACCGCGCCGTCCAAAACGCGGAGCGAGCGCTTCACCTCCACGGTAAAGTCAATGTGCCCCGGCGTATCAATCAGGTTAATCATGTGCTCAAATTTTTTGTCTCCCTTGTGATAAGTAGGGATCCAAAATGCGGTCGTTGCGGCGGAAGTGATCGTAATCCCCCGCTCACGCTCCTGTTCCATCCAGTCCATAACGGTATCGCCAGTGTGCACTTCGCCGATTTTATGGCTCACGCCCGTATAAAAAAGCACCCGCTCGGAGACGGTCGTTTTTCCGGCGTCAATGTGGGCAATGATGCCGATGTTCCTTACTTTTTCGATTGGATACTGTCTGAGCATGATCCTACTAATGTACCAATAATTACTAATATACTAATTTAGATTTACAATTCTTTTAAATTTCAATCCGTTGCTTGTGAAATTCACAAGGAGACCGAGTTTTAAATTAAATTTCTTCAGATAGCCATACACTTGTTCAATATTCTTTCTCAAGAACCTATCGCCACGCTTAATTTCCAAAATGATCTTTTCCTCAATAAGGAAATCAAGATAGTACCTACCTATTGCCCTCCCGCGAAACTCGAGGGGCGCTGAAACCTGCTCTTTGAAAATCACTCCAGTATCTTTAAAGGCAATCGCAATGGCTTTTTGATAATACTTTTCTTGATATCCATATCCAAGCTCATTAAATACGTTAAATAAAATGCCGATTACTTTATAACTTAATTCCGGATAGACCAGGTTGATAATCTTTTTCATTACTAACACGCATTAGTAAATTAGTAAGAAATTAGTACATTGGTAGGCTATCTCGCGAAGTGAGCGAAAGCGCGGTTCGCCTCGGCCATCCGGTGCGTGTCGAGTTTTTTCTTGATCGCCGTGCCTTCATTCTTTGAGGCGGCAACAAGCTCTTCGGCCAATTTATCGGCCATGCCTTTCCCCTTCCGCGAACGGGCCGCGCCTATGATCCAGCGAATCGAAAGTATGAACTTACGCGCCGGCCGCACTTCCATCGGCACTTGGTAGTTCGCGCCTCCCACACGCCTCGATTTAACTTCGAGCATTGGGGCAACGTTTTCGAGAGCTTTCTCGAAAACTTTTATCGGATCTTCCTTCGTGACCTCTTTTATCTTTTTGAACGCGTCGTAGACGATTCTTTCGGCGATGGATTTTTTTCCATCCTTCATCACGTAATTGATGAACCTGCCTAGATCAATCCTCTCGTAATTCAGGTCCGGCTCATGAAATTTTTTGTAAACTCTTTTTTTTCTCATAGCTTTTAGCTTTTAGCTTTTAGCTTTTAGTGCGTTTTTCTAACACCTAAAAGCTAACAGCTAGAAGCTATTTAGGTGTCTTCGCTCCATACTTCGACCTCTGTTGCTTTCTGTTTTCTACGCCGGTCGTGTCTAAGACGCCTCGTACGATGTGATAGCGGACGCCCGGCAGGTCTTTAACCCGGCCGCCTCGCACCACCACTATCGAGTGTTCTTGAAGCGTATGGCCGATGCCCGGGATATACGCGGTGATTTCCATGCCGTTCGTAAGCCGCACGCGCGCGACCTTCCGAATCGCAGAGTTAGGTTTCTTCGGCGTCTGGGTAAAGACCTTAAGGCACACTCCCCTCTTGAATGGTGATCCTGAATCCACCGGGGCGTTCTTTATGGAGTTGAAATAAAAAGACAAGGCCGGCGACTTGGTCTTCGACTGGAGAGGCTGCCTTCCTTTTTTGATCAATTGCCTGATTGTGGGCATACCGGGTAGTAGAAATTCGACTTAAATAATTATTGCTATCTCCGTTATATCTTGTCTTTCTTGCCAAGCATGATCTATCGACTTAATTTCCCATATCCCCGCAGTCGAATTTTCACTACCCGGCATAAAAAAGAGCTCGTAAGCTCGTAAGTTCGTAAGCTCACTAGCTATGCTAAGTTAGTATACAAGAAAGAATTTTATAGGAAAACCAAGGAAGTGTCAAATGAAAAAATGGCTTACGAGCTATCACGCTTACGAGCTTACGAGCTAGAATCCCACTGGCTGACCGGCAATCAACGCAAACAGCCAATTAATGACGGGCAGGATGAGATTGAAACCGAAGAAGATGAAAATAAGTACAAGCACCATGCCGTAGCGTTCGAGCGCGAGCGTGAAACGATAGCCCGCTTCGTTTTTCGGTAAAAGCGCGAAGAGAACCTTTGATCCGTCGAGAGGCGGAATGGGCACGAGATTGAAAACCGCAAGGAGGATATTTATATAGATGATCAAGGCGAACAACTCCCCGAGAAAAGACGTCGCGAAGTGAGTGGCGGAAATAATCCTGAGCATTATTCCGAACACGATGGCAAGAAAAAGATTCATGATCGGACCCGCCGCGGCGATCTTCGCTCCCCCGATGATCGGATCTCGCAAGTTTCTTGGATTGTATGGCACGGGTTTGGCCCAGCCGAACACGAATTGACCGGCAGTCAAGAACCACATTGAAACGGGCAGAAGAAATGAACCAACGGGATCGAGATGGCTTATGGGGTTGAAAGTGAGACGCCCCGCGTTACGCGCCGTAGGATCGCCCAGATATTCCGCGACGTACCCATGCGAGATCTCGTGGATGATCACGGAAAAGATAAGAATGATGAGCTGAAAAATGAACATTGTTACCATGGAATATATAGTAACTTGAAAATGGTAATTCGTAACTAGGGCGCCATCCGGACACCCATTTACCAATTACCATTTACCAATTATCGTTAGTATAAAGATGCCCTCGTGGTGAAATGGATATCATAACTGGCTTCGAACCAGTAGGTGGGGGTTCGATTCCCTCCGAGGGCACCGATCCATAATAAACTATGCGTAGCTAAGATAATCTATGTCTACGGAGGACTTTAAACAACTGATTCAAGACATCGTTCAACGGTCCCGTGAACTCAAAAACCAGCATACCACCGAAAAGAATGCTCAAGTAAATTATGCTGCTGTATTCGCACAAAACGAAAAAGAGTATAAGGAACTTTACGAGGCAGCAACACAAATAGGTAAAGTTATTAAAAACACGCCCACAGGAGATTTGTTTGAGACCGTCAGAGTAGATACAGTAGCTGGAAAACTTCGGCTATTAAAAATCCGGAAACCCGACGCCACACGACCCGAACGGGGAGATGCAGATTTCACCGTTACAGATTATCTGGCTTTCAAGAGTGCCTATTTACCGAAATCAGGATTTAAGCTAATTGAACGCAATGATTTTGAAATGATTGAACTTATAGACCAAAAATTTAATGTAAGAGCTTACTTTTCCAATCCTCCATTGAACCAGCAGTTGGGATTGAAGTAGGCCTTGCCAGAAACGCAGTTCTTGCACATTTTGTTCCAGTCGTATCCTTTCAAACGCACAGACGACAAAAAAACTGCTCACCTCGGCAGCTTTTTTGTCATCCCGATCCTGAGTTTAGTGAAACAGCAACCGCAAGAATCCAGCGAAAGTCGAGAGGATGTTCGCAAAAAACGATCCGTGCTGCGCGTCCGCTGAAGGCACTGGCGGTGGCGGTGGAGTAGGAGCTTTGAATAATTCCGAAGGAAAACCATTTGGGCATACAAGTTTCGCACTGCATGCAGGAGGTACGTCGGGCCCTTCGTAGCTGCAACCCTGTGGAGGAGCGGCGTGTTCACATACGGACCGAACGGGGAGTTGCCCCTGTCCCGAACCGCCGGTTCCCTGGCTCGACGCCACGCATTTCGCGATCTGCGTCTTTTGGTCTGCGGTTACCTGGCCCTGTTTCAATCTATCCATTCCCCCGTCACCCAACACAGAAGTTATGCATGCCGCATATTGCGGCGGAATAGCCGACCCGGAAGGCTGGTTTGGTAAAAATCCAGGCGGCACGGGAGTAATTGATGATCCCTCTGATGGCGGCTGTCCGACTTGTCCTGATTGCGGCGCAAATTGCCCAAAACAACTCTTGATCATTTGACCTATTTCGGGCGTCGGTTTCTCTCCGCCGGATTGGATCCTCGCAAAGTCATTACCAAGCTTGCCCTTAACGCACTCAAGTACTTGCGGCGGAACGTTGCGGAGAAATTCAAAGTTGCTCTGGTTATTTTGAAAAACTCCCGGTCCCGGTTCGCCCTCTCCGCGCACTCCTCGGTTCTCAAAATTTCGCGGCTTGAATTGCTCGAAGCAGCTCTTCAGTTTTGAGGTATCAACTTGTACCTGCTCTCCGTTTTGGATTTTTTCAAAATCGGCGCCGAGTTTATCTTTTAGGCACGATTGGATCTCGGGAGGCGCGGTCATCAAAAAGTGTCGGATCATCTCTGGCGATGGAACTCGTCCATTTCCGCCCCCTTCCGGACCTTGCGGGCGTCCGAATCCACCTTGGAATTGTACGCTTTGGAAACACACGCGGAATGTGTCGGCTATCTCTGGCGTCGGCGCCGTTTTACCGTTTTGGATTTGCATAAATTGATCACCGAGTTTTTCTTTAAGGCAAGCGAGTACTTGCGGTGGCGCATGTTTGAAAACTTCCTGCGGGTCGCCCTTGCCGCCGAATTTTTCAAAACATGACTTCACTTGCTGTCCGATTTCCAGCCCAGGAACGAGCTCGCCAGATTCAATATTATCGATGACCTTTTCTCCGAGGGTAGATTTAAGACAAGATTTTACTTCCTCTGGGGCGTTTTCCAATCCCGCCCGCAGGCGCACAAAACCATTCTTTGCCTGCCGCGTTTCTTCGTGGCTCATAAAACCCTGCTCTTCGGCAAACTTGAAGCACTCTTCCTGGTGAGCAGGATCGTTGCAATAAGCGTGACAAGCATCCTGCGAATCACAGCCGCCCGGTCCCTTGCCGCCCGTCTTGCGGATCATCTCCGCCTGGTCATGCTGAATAAAACCGGCCTTCTCCGCGAAGGTAAGGCATTCGTCACGATGCGCGGGATCTTTGCAGTATACTTCGCATTCGTCTTTCGACTTGCAACCCCCCGGCGTCTCACCTCTCTTTATGATTTCCAAGAATTTTTGGAACTGGCTGGGCGGCACACTTCCTTCTCCGCCCTGCCTTTGCGCTAGTCCAGCCTTTTGCGCGAATTGTGAACATTCCTCTGCGTGGCTGAAATCACCGCAATATTTTTCGCAACTTTCTTTGGAATCGCACCCGCCCGGCATTTGCCCGCCGGCTTTCACGTACGCCAAAATTTTTTCTCCTTGGTCGACGTTCCCATCTTTCACGCCGTGGTCTTTCGCAAATTTCACGCATACCTCAAGATTAGCTGTGTTGCTGCAGAACGCCCTGCACTCATCAGGCGTTTTGCACCCACCGGGACCGCCGCCCGATTGTAATTTCGCTTTGAATTTTTCCGCACGCGAGGCATCGTCTCCGTTCATGAGCCCATGAGCTTTCGCGAATGCTATGCAGGCATCCATGTGCGCGATATCATCGCAATAGGCCCTACATTCATCTTTTGACGCGCAATTTCCAAGTTCCGGAATCGGGAACGTGATACCACGGAGCGTGGGTCCTCCTCCTTGATCCGCGGACGGCGTAGCGGTCGTCGCGTCCTGCGCATGAGCAACAATCAGGGCGCTAAAAATGCCTGCCGCGATGATAATTAATATTCCTAAATATTTTTTTGTGAATTGCATGGGAAAGATTTTTGGGGGGGTTAAGGTTTGAACTCTAAAACCTAACACCTAAAAGCTAGAACCTATTCAAATGGATTCTTGTACACACCTTGGATGGGGTTCGTCGCGGGGTTGACCGTGGGGACTTTACCTTGAACCGGATTATTCGATTGTTGGTAAATGTTTCCGCCAAGGCTCGTTTGCGCAGCCGCGGAAGCGGAAGATGGGGCAGGCGGAGGCGTTTGAGTAACGGGAGCCGCAGATTTATTACGCAATGAAAGATACCAGAAAACGACGGCCGCGAGGACAACTAAAATGACGATGATTAAGATGAGAATGTGGGCAAATCCCTTCCGATTGTTTGCCATATGCTTATAAAAATTATATCATATTCATTGCGCTGGTGCGTGTGTATAACAAAAACAAGCCTATTGCCCCTACAGCTTAGTCCTCTAATGAGGCTCCGCCTCATCGACTGGTTCGCTCGTTGAAAATAAAAGAATGAAACAAACATTGTGCGCAGCGTGCCCCCATAGCTTCCGCCTATGCATGAAGCTTCGGCGGACAAGTAGTGGTAAACCCAGCTAAGCTGGGCAGGGCACCCGCCTCTAATGAGGCTCTGCCTCATCGCTCGGTTCACTCGTTGAAAATACATGTGCCTCCATAGCTTAGTGGTAAAGCACTCGCCTCTTAAGCGAAGTACCTTGGTTCGATTCCAAGTGGAGGCACCAAGATATAACTATTTTCCATTTTCTCGATTTGAGAATTGGCGGCGGCTAACGCCGCCCATTGTGGTTGCGGGACTTTTTCA
>Ga0209515_10009176_pt1 | contig 11327 bp, 15 predicted proteins | sample Subgroupgradi54m_FD_187454 | JGI IMG/M metagenome (GOLD analysis project Ga0209515, IMG submission 187454) | Subsurface groundwater microbial communities from S. Glens Falls, New York, USA - GMW60B uncontaminated upgradient, 5.4 m (SPAdes)... ...
ATAAACGCCTGCTCGCCCCGCTCACTGGATTCCAGGTGCCCGACGTTGAAGCGCTCACCCAACAGTTGCGTCCCAAAGCGCCGGGCCGTCGTGGTCTTGGTTGAGCCGTGCGGGCCGATGAAGGCCGGGATGATCTTGGTGGGGTGCAGCTCCGGGAAGAACAGTGAGAGCAGCCAGACAAAGAGCAGGTCGCGCCACTCCTCGCCGCTCAGCCGCGCTGCCGGATCAAACCGGATCGGCTCCAGGAAGGCCGCCAGGGTCGCGTCAGCGGGGCGCTGCCCAGCCGGAAGGTACGTGTACGGCGTTGCGAGTGGCGTTGAGGCGAAGAGCACGCCAGCCTCCCCATTCGGCGCGTGCGTCGCCGTCTTGCCATCCAGGAGCCATAGCCCGCTGCCGAAATCGGTCACAAAGAGCCGGTGGGACGCCCCATCGTAATGCGCCAGCCGGTACACCTGCGTTAACTTTCCACGCTGATGGACCTCCGTCAGCAGGTGTTCCAGCAGATACTTGAACTCGGTTTCCGTGGGATTCAGGCCGGTCAGGTCGGCCAGGAAACGGGTAAACGGCTCCTCGGCGAGGGCGTGCAACGTCCGGCTGGCAGCGTCGAAGAAATAGCTCTGCCGCTCCGGCGTTAGGTAAAACGCGCCGGTTTGGCGGAGGCGGTTAGTGACCTCGACCGCGATGAGTTGTTTCTTCTCGAAGCTCTTCAGCACATACTCCGACCACTTGCGCGTCTCATGAATGAAGCCCTTGAGGTTGACGGCTTCGCCTTGCGATGCTTCGGTAGGCATCAGCGCGGCGGTTTGGGTCTTCCGGGCTTTCCATTTCTTCCACCAGCCCTTCGACCGAGTAAAGGCCGCATGGGTCAGCGGGATCCGCTTCAAGTCGTCCAACGCCTCGCAGCCCTTGGCCACCAGAAAGTCGTCGATCCCTGCCTTGTCCGCTCCATTCGGCTGCTCGATGATGGCGACAGCGACCCGCGCTCCGCGCTCTTCCAATTCCTTGCCAAAAGCGTAGACGGCGTTAAGCAGTTCCGGCCGGTGCCAGATGTCGGAATCGAAATACAGCGCCACCTCGCGCTCAACCCACGTGATCCGATCCAGCGCTGCTATAGTCGAGTTAGTCTTGGATTCCACCCACGCCCAGATGCCTCCAACGCCAACCGCCATGACCCCGGCCTGCACCATCGCGGCCGTCTTCTTTTCGCCTTCGACGACCGCCAGGGGTGTTGCGGGGTTGGTCAGGATGGTTTCGACGGAGGGTAACACGTATAAGTGCGGCGGCGTCCTTCTCGGCTGGAGATACTTGACCGCGTGGCCGCGCTTGTCCTTGTACGGAGGGAAGACCTTGAACCGGACAAAGCCGCCCGTCCCCGGATACGGAAACGCCAGGGCGGACTGCACCTGTTCCGGGCTCCAGCCGAGTAGGTGCGGAATGTCCGACGGCAGCACCGAGTAGACCGCCATCGCCGCGACGGTCTCAGGGCTGAGACCGCTTTTGCGGAGATCGGCGGCGTGGTCAGGGTGTAGAAGTGGAACCGTTTCCATGTGAGCCTCCAGGTTGTCGTGTCATTGACGCCACGTCCTCATCACGTTGGGCGCTGGCGATCAGCGCCTCGAGTTTCTCCACAATCGCCTGTAACAACAGGTCGCCCGCTTGCCGCGTCACCGGGTGGACGCACTGGATCTCCTTGCCGTTCGGGAGCACTTTGACGGGGAAGACCAGGCGGTAGCCGCTGCCATCGAGCCGGGTGTGGATGGCGATGTTGCCAAGGTAGAGCTGACCGTTGACCACGCACGACGCGAACGCGATCAGGCCGTTACGCGGTTTCACCGGGATGATGTCGATCTCGGAAATCGAAAGTGGGAGGGCAGGTCGGTCAGGCCGCATCGCGGGCACCATTTCCGTTGGTAGTGTCGGTAGGCTCGGCTTCCAGCGCCCACCGGATGAGCGTGCCGTAGAAGCCCACGGCATTCTCGATGATCTCGCGGGCGTCATCGCGGGTCAGCAGCTTGGGAGAGAGCGGCTGCCACACGGCAATGGTCCGGTCGAGGAAATCGGCGTCTATCGTTGCCATGCCGGCAGCATGGCACGAGAGAATGCGCTCGTCGTTCTAGTGGGCGTCTATGGGGTTACTTGGGTATCTGTGGGACGAGCTTGGGAAAACCGATGGAGTAGAACGGTCTAACGGCGGGGGAATCGGAGCCGTTCAATGCCGAGCGCTTCCAGTTCCTTGTTGGTGATGGGGTTTCTGAATCGAATCGAGTCCTTGGAGATGTCGAAGAACACCCGTTTGATTTCCCGCACAAAGCCCAGGTTTTCCACGATCTTGTGCAGCGACTTCTTCAGGGGCGTTCCGCCAAGCTGCTTTTCCAATTCACTTGCGCTGATCGTTTGATGCGGGTGCTCGTACAGGTACTTGAACACGTTGTCGTTCTCGCTGTCGAAATCCAGTCGTGTCAGGAGGAAACCGTTAATCGAGATTTCTCTCGCTGCTGTGAATTTGACCTCATAGATGGCGTGCGGGCTTTGCGTCACAGGATGCTGATTGTCCGCAGCCGGTGCTTCTGGCTTGACCGGCGTCGCCCTTCTTTTGTACTCCTGGACGATGAGTGGCTTTGAGCGAACAAATCGAGGGGTGCTAAGGAGTACGGCAATCGAGCCGTCGTATGCGCCGGGCCGTTTGAATTCGAACGTCTGGACTATCCCTCTGGTTTTGAGGAAATGAAAGGCGTCTCTCCGCAAGCTTTCTGTCTCGTGCGTTTCATCTGGTGAAAGAAGCCCCTTCTGGCCAGTAAACGAGAACCTTATTTCCAATCTTGAAGACTTGTATATCTGAAACTTTTCATCTATGTCGAGCATCGTCTCACAGACCCTGGTCAGGTTAGCGAAACTGAGCGCTTTCAGATCGCTTTCAAGCTTGCCAAGGTCCAGTTCCTGCGATTCATCCATGTCGCCGCCACGTCTTTGGAAAGCCCACGTTACCGCCTCGCCTTACGCAATCAGATCCACATGGCCTTCAGATCGAGCCGATCGTACCCCAACCGGCGCTGGATGACCTCGGTAGAGACCTCAAAACGTGTTGCGGCGACGTCCACGACCAAGTCATTTGCGAAGTCGCGCTCGTGGTTGACGCCTTGGGCCTTTACCTGGCGGATCACGTCGCGCACCACTCGCTCCAGGGCATCGCCTGGCACCAGCACAAGGCCCGCGAAACTGTGCGCCTGCCACTCCAGACGGCTCAGGTCCAATTCTGGGAAGGTGCGGACGAAGTCTTTCCAATCGTCGACCCTTCGGAATCGCTGTTGCTTGAACAGATCGGCGTGGAGGACGACGTGCCCGGCTTCGTGGGCCAGGGTAAAGCGATAACGGTTTGCTTGGGACTCATAGACATGCTCGTCTACGGTGATCTCGCTCAAGTCGCTCGACGTGAAGCCAACAATTTCAAACGCCTTTTCCAGGCCGGGAACCGGCACAATGTCCAAGTTGAGATCAAATTCAACGATCCGCTCAATCGGAATCGGGATGCGCTTGGAGGCGTGATGGCGTGCCAGAAATGCTTCCGCATTCCGGCGGAGTTGGTCGTAGGATAAGTGCGGAACGTTTGACGGTGAAAGCACCCGCGTTCTCCTTACTTACCACGAATTGTCTTTACCAGCTCACTGAGCTGTTGCTCAGTCAGTCGCTTACCGCGCAACGTCCTGAAAACCAACGGAAGTTTTGCCACAACTTCTTCGTCTTCAAGCAGTTCTTCCGGCAACCGTCCCTTCGCTGCCGCCGCCAGATCAAAGAAGGTGTACCAGTCGTCGCTACCTGATTTTAACTCAAGCGCCTTGGCGTATTTTTCCAGCACCTTCCGATCTTGGGGAGGAGCCAGCAGGCCCCGCTCCATCCGGCTCATGTTTCCCGGATCGAACTTGTGCTTGAGGCAAAACTCCCGAAGGGTCAGGCCAAGTGCCTGCCGCTTAGCCTTGAAGAACTCCCCGAACGCTGGGAGGGTTTTCATTTGCAGCCACCCCCTTTCTGTTGTATAAAGTATACAACATCCCCAACGACAAGAAAAGGGACAAATGCCTATGGAAAACGAGGTAGTAGCACTTGCTAACCGTTCACCGAGCGGGCATGTGCTGAAAAGGAAGTACCGTATCTTGCTGGATAGGAGCGCGTTTACGACAGTGGAGAGGTTCAAAATACTCCAGGGTGTGTTAGCGGCGCATGTCCCCGCGGCCGCCGATGTATTTGTAACACCGCGGCTTTTGGCTGAAACCCTTGCTTTATGGCATCAGAACCATCAGTCCAAAGAAGCGCGCGAGCATCTTCAATTCATTCTCAAGATCGGAGATCCGCACTGGTTTGATGAGCCGGTTGAAATTGCTAAGCTCGAACTCTCTGCCCACACGCTGCCCGACAAGTATTATTTCCTGTCCCTGGTTGATAAGCGTAAGTGGGAGCAAAACATCGAGGGTGTTATTGCTGGCGGCACAGCTCGTCCAGCAGTAATGGAACGGGTAAATGTCGGTGTGCAGAAGGAGAAAGAACGGGCCTACAAATTGAGAAAGATTGGCGTGCGCATTCGTGAAGACGTCTCCCATCAGTTTAAGGCCGCCAACCCTGGCAAGAAACTTTCTGAGGTTGACATTAAAGGAGCCTGGGGCTCGATACTCCAGACGCAGCTTGATCGGTTTGGTGAAGGGTTAATTGTTCGAAAGCACGTCTACCGGGCCGGGAGAAGAAGCATGGCCATGAAGAAATGGGCCAACGAGCGGGAGCGTTGTCCCTATTTCACGGCCTGGGCGAAGGGGCTGCTTTATATTCAGTTCTATGCTGCACGCTATCCGAACTTGAAAATTGACGAGCACGGCCAAGCTGACATTGAGCACCTGATGTACCTGGAGCATGCGGATGTCATGGTATCTGAAGAAACAACATTTCTTCGGCAGGCATTCTTAGATCTGTACGAGCATCGGGGAAAACAGTATTGGTCGCTAGCTGAGCTTGAGCAGTGGGCAAGCGGATTAGGCGGCCCACAGGAACAGCCGAATGTGGTCTGGCACCCTCACAACAACTGAGGCGAGGTATACTGAGGGAATCCTTCAAGCGCTCTCTCGTGTTGCGTGGGCAGCTCCGCTGCTGGCCAAAGTCAACGCGGAAGGAGGACTCACTGCTGGTGCCATGCCGGTGTTGTTCGAGGCTCGTGTGGCCTATGAGATACATCGAGCCAGTCGGCAAGCCGAGTATGAGTTCGCGACCGGTGTAGGCACCTCGACCGTCGATTTCCGCGTGCTCGGTTCTCCAGAGTGGTTGATTGAGACGGTTAGCGTCCGAGAGAGCGATGCTGTGAAGCGCGCAACGATCCAAGTGGATAAACATGAATGGCAGCGCGAACTGTCAACCGATGCCGCTGATCGTGCGCAGAGTGAAGAAGCGGAAATGATCACGGCACAGCAGAAGATTGCCGAAAAGGTCTATTCGAGAGGATTACCTACCAAATTCCCCGTCCCCAACGGATCGGCGTATCATGTGATTTTGACTGATATGCGGGGCTATCTGGGTGCAGGCGGTGACCGTGCCGATTATCGCCACATTGTCTACGGGGCCGATGGCGTGCGGCGGGAACCGATGTTAATCCGATGGTGGACCGGGCCAGACGGAAAGCGGGCACCAATCAAGGGACTCCTCGAGCCCGGAAATCCCCTCAAGGGCGCCGCCTATATTCGAGAACGAATTCATTTTCTAGGGTTTGTTGAGGAAGACCAGTTTAGGGTGGGTGCGATCCGTCAACAGGCTTATCATCTCGCGAACGACCATTTCTTCAAGACCGACGAAGAAGTAGCCAGAGTGATCGACTCTTATCCACTTCGTGGCCGCAGGAAAACTTGATGACCGACGACGCGTTAAAAGGCCAGGTTAAAGGTATTCTCAAGAACCTCTTTGGCCTTGAAGCGGAGGAGCTCCCTGAGAGACTGAATCGGAGGACGCCGGATTTCCGGGTAACTAGCCGCTTCGGCGATCTGACATTCCTTGAACTGAAGGCTAAGGGAGACGATCTCGAGCAGACCGCAAAGGAGCGAGAAGGCTTAAATCAGGGAGGAGTTGTCAGCAGGTCTGTTCCATTGACGAGGCGGAACACGTTGTCCGGCATCATCGAGGATGGCGTCGAACAACTGCGGGATTACCCCATTCCAGCCGACGCGTTCTCTGTGCTCTGGTGCCACAGTTGGGGCCGTGATGCTGAGCTTTTGATGGATCGATTCCGAGCGACGCTTTTTGGAACGACTAATATCATCGACATGGGTCCAACCAAGGACACGCGGTTTGCCTTTTACTTCGGCTTCAACGACTTCTACAGATTCCGCGACACCCTGGATGGCGCCCTGCTGTCAACCGAGGTGGAGTGCCAACTCTGTATCAACAGTCTTTCGCCTCGAGCGGAGCTGTTCAGAAAATCTGGATTTGTTCAAGCCTTTGCGAGGGGTCTGTGCGATCCGAGCGTACTCGAGAAGCGAGAAGAAGCTTATCTTGTGGACGGGGATGTAGACCGTAGGAATGAGCACGAAGTACTGAACTACTTAAGAACGAAGTATGACCGCGACAGACTTCTCAACATCGATTTGACTTATCACAGCGCGGCAATCGCGGCGCCCGAGAGTGGCCATGAGCTTGGCTAGTTCGAAGTCAACAGAGACGTGAAGCTGGCGGACATAACCTGCATTTCTGGCGAGGCGCACCAATCTTTGAACGCCCTCAGGATCTCGTCTGGAAGCTCGCGGGCTGCGCTGCCACTGGTTCCAAGTACGCCCCGTCGCCCCCGCCATTCAAGAAGTGAGGGTAAGCCGCTATCCGCGAAAGGGTAGCGGCTTTCCTCGTTTTCTCCCTCCGGATGAAACGTCACCAAATCGTAACTGCTTGGCAGCACTGCTTCGATCTCCGGGTCGTCGTCTGGCGAATGGTGTGCCGAGAGGGTTGACAACTACAATAGAATACAGTAGACTACAATTACATAAGGAGGTTCCATGGCTAAAGTGGTGACGGTACGACTCTCGGACGAGGACTACCGGAGAATTTCAGCGGTTGCCAAGATCGAGCGGCGCCCCATTTCGAATTTGATGACCCTAATGGTCGTCAAGGGGATCGAAGAGGGTGTCTATGTCGATGCGGTGGAAATGGATCAAATTACATCGGACAAGCGCCTGATGGCCAAGCTCCAGGCCGGCCACCGCGACGCAAAGCAGCGGAAGGGAAAGTTCGTTGGCTGAGTTCCGAATCTTCGAAACCGCACAGTTTCAGCGCGATCTCCAGCAGGACTTTCGGGGACAACAAGCTCGCATTCAGCAGAAGCTGACCTCCTACGTCTATCCTCAGCTTCGTCAGAACCCCTACTTCGGAAAGAACATCAAGAAGCTTCGGGACGCGGTACCCGAAACCTGGCGGTATCGCATCGGGGATTACCGCTTTTTCTATCGGGTGGATGAACGGCAACGCGTTGTCTTCATGCTGACCGCCGATCACCGCGGGCAGGCCTATTGACTGAGGTGGCGACCTCTAACTCGCACCACATCCTGAACTCCGCCAGGAACGCCGGCCAAGCTGGGTCAGCAGTTCTACAATCGTCCCGTCGCCCCCGCCATTTATTTTAAGACGTAACCCCTTGTCCGGTAACGGATGAGGGGTTTCGATTTTTTCGACGTCCCCTCGTTTGTAGCCAGATTGTAACTACTGAAGGTCGTTCAGGAGTGCGAGGAGCGTGCCTTGAAGGGAGCGACGAGGAGATCGATGAACTTCCGTGCCGGCAACGAGAGTTCGGCGCGCTTTCTCACCAACAGGCCGATTGGGCGTTCAAACGGCCCTTCCGCCAGGTCCAGGGCTTTCAGCTTGCCGTAGCGGACCTCATCTGCCACGGTGAGTTGAGGCACCAGGGCGAGCCCTAATCCCACCTCAACCGCGCGCTTCGTAATCTCGATATTGTCGAACGCGTGCATCACCTTTACACGAATATTCGTCTTCCGGAGAATCTCGTCCACAGGAAACTCCGCCTGCGGGACGATGAACGGCTGACCGTGCAGTTGGGCCAGACGGATCTTCTTTTTCGCGGCCCACGGGTGCTTGGGCGGCACGATCAGGACGACCCGCTCTTTCTTGAAGAGGGTAATCGTCAACTGCGGGTGGGGTTTGGGGTAGTCGACGATCCCGACCTCGATCCGGTCGGCGAGGACGGCTTCCTGGATCTCGACATTTTTGAGGTACGTGAGGAGCAGGTCGACCTTCGGATAGCGCTTCAGGAAGACACTCGTATAGCGGGGCAGCTCATAGAGCCCCGTCGTGTAGATACTGCCGACCCGTAACCGGCCCGCGACCTCGGTGACGGGCTCCTTAAGGGTCTGCTCGAGCTGTTCGTACCGCTGGAGGAGATCCTGGCTCGCTTCAAACACGAGGACGCCCGCACGTGTGAGGCGAACCTGCCGCCGGCCACGCTCGAGGAGCTGATGCCCGAACTTCTGTTCCAGCGCCTTGAGGTGGTGGCTTACTGCGGACTGCGTCAAGTAGTTGCGCTGGGCCGCTACGGTAAAGCTCTGGGTGATCACCAGGTCGCGGAAGATCCGCAGGGAATGGATCATGATGAAAATATATCATGCGACATACGCATAGAATGCATTTGATTTATACCACGTTCCATGCGATTATTCAACTAGGCGCACTGCACAAGTTATCCGGCGTGCAGCGGACGCGCCGCGAATGGCATAGAGCGGATCGACGAGAACGCCATCTGGGCTGAAGGGGGGTCGTCGTGAGTACAGTGTTGGTACCCCTGGCTGCGTACGAAGGAACGCAAGCACCGAGCAATGCAGCGCCGACGCACGGCGTGCCCGCGATCGCGGAAAAGGGCGCCAGGGGCCCCTCTCTTACGACGTCCTTCGGACTGATGGAAAAGGAACAGTTGATTCCCTCGGGTTTCAGCGAAACCATGACAGTCCAGGAAGTCATGCGCCGGTATCCCAACATGCGATCGGTCCTGGAGGGTCTGTTTATCGATTACAGATTCGAGGGATATGACTGTCTGGATGAGGTCGCCTGGCGCCATGGTAATGGAGAGCTGGGAACTGTTAGCGCTGCTCGAAGAGGAAGTGGCACGGCCTACGCCTCAGATCTTAGATGGCGAGGCAGCGCTTCGAGCCTAGACGCGTGGCGGCTACCAGGCACACGCGAGCGCTGTACTTTGGTTCAGAGTCATCAGAGGAACTCTTGGCGTTGATGTCGGCTGGAGGCAGTAGGGGAGGAGCCCATGGATAAGCATATGGATAGGAATCGAGCGTTCCGGCGACGGTGGCAGACCAGACGGCTCGTCGATCATCAGGAGGGGGCGCGCACGGTTTACGTGCGGCCTGAACCAGTGTGGGCGAACGCATGGCCACACCTGGACGATTGGTTCAAAACCGAAGCGTTTCTACGTCTGTATGGCATGAACAGTCTGGTCACCATTTGACCCCTCGCGTCCAGAATCGTAGGAATTCCGGGGACACAATGCAGTTTCCTGGCTCAGCGAAGGGGAGGGGCTACGATACACCATCCGGGGAAGCCCGATTGCTCATGGATATTCGAGAACGCAACACCTCGGCTTCTGCCGGCTCGCACCACCCCCTGAACTCCGCCAAAAACGCCTGCCACGCCGGATCAGCAGTGCTACAATCGTCCCGTCGCCCCCCAGCATTCTGGATTCTCGTGATACACTGAAAGGCGATTAGCGCACCTTCAAACAAGGAGCCTCCCCACATGCCCCAACGAACCTACGCCATCATGGGTGCCACAGGAAAGATTGGGCACGTGCTCGTCGAAGAACTGCTCAAGCGCGGTCACCAGGTTCGCGCCATCGGACGCACCAAGGCAAAGCTAGCCGTACTCGAAGCCAAGGGTGCCAAGACCTATGCCGCGGCGTTTGACGACGCTGCGTCCCTCGCAAAGGCTTTCGAGGGGGCCTCAGCGATCTTCACCATGATCTCGCCGGCGTATGAAGTCGACGACTTCAGCGCCTGGCAAGACCGCACGGGTGAAGCAATTGCCCAGGCTATCCGCCAAGCCAAAACCACGCACGTCCTCAGCCTAAGCAGCATCGGGGCGCAGTGGCCCAGCGGCACGGGTCCCATCGCCGGCCTGCACCGGCAGGAGAAGCGCCTGAATGCCATCTCCGGACTGAATGTGCTGCACCTGCGGCCCGCGTATTTTATGGAGAACCAATTCTGGTCGATCCCCACCATTAAGCAGCACGAGATCAACGGCTCGCCGATGCGCGGGGATCTGCCGCTTCTGATGGTCGCTACTCGCGACATCGGACAGAAGGCGGCGGATCTGCTGGACCGGCTGGAGTTTAGCGGGCATTCGGTCGTGGAGTTTTCCGGACCCCGTCCGTACACGCTGAACGAGGCGACAACACTGCTGGGCAAGGCCATCGGCAAGCCGGACCTCAAGTATGTGCAGTTTTCCTATGAAGACGCCAAGAAAGCCATGCTGGGGATGGGCATGAAGCCGGGCATGGCCCAGCTGATGGTCGAGATGGACCAAGCCTTCAACGAAGGCCGGCTCGTGTCAGAGGGCAAGCTGCTGCTGGGCAAGACGACTTTTGAGGAATTCGCCGCGATCTTCGCCAAGGCGTACCAGAGCCCGGAGCCGGCACCTGTCTGACGCCAGACGTGCTGGTGCTTACGGCCAATAACGACGTCAGGTAGTGCCCGGGCTGCGTAGAGTGGCACCACTCTCTGAATCCCGCCAGAAACACGGTCCAAGCCGGATCGTCGGTTCTACAATCGTCCCGTCGCCCCCGCCATTAGGAAGACGAGGTTAAGCCGTGATCCTGCAAAGGATCACGGCTGTTCTCAACTGAGTCGGGTGAGGTCGGCGGGGGTGAGTGGCGGGGCCGAGAGCGCGCGCAGGTTCTCTTCGAGATGGGACACGGAGCGCGTGCCGGGGATGGCGGTGGACACTTCGGGATGCTGGAGGACGAACTGGAGCGCAGCGTGGACCATCGTGCGACGCCCGTCGCGGGTCAGAGATGCGAGCGGCTCCCGGCGTGCGCGCATCTGCGCTAGGCGCTCGGCGTCGACGTGGCCCGCACCGGTCAGGAGCGCTGCGCGGTCGGTGAGCAGGCCGCGCGCCAGCGGCACCCGCGCGATGACGCCAACCCCCTGCCGCGCAGCCCGCGGCAGCACGGACGCCGCCGCCTCAGGCTGAAGGACATTGAACGCAACTTCCACCGCCGCGACGCCTGGCTGGTCGAGCGCGAGGAGCGCGTCATCGATGGTGCTCGCCGAGACACCGTACCAGCGGATGCCGCCCTC
>Ga0209515_10009177_pt1 | contig 11326 bp, 9 predicted proteins | sample Subgroupgradi54m_FD_187454 | JGI IMG/M metagenome (GOLD analysis project Ga0209515, IMG submission 187454) | Subsurface groundwater microbial communities from S. Glens Falls, New York, USA - GMW60B uncontaminated upgradient, 5.4 m (SPAdes)... ...
CGCTTCGCTCCTCCCTTTTTCAGGCTTTTGGCCAACCACACAGCGTACATCCACGAACGCTACTCTCTTTGCTCCGCGGTTCCGGCGCCATGGGCCGCGCGATTCGGCAGTGAATATCAATTAGATTTTCCTGGTATGGCGGGAATCGCCGGGGAACGAGGCGCAGGATGATCGAACTGAAGGACTCCCTGTTCTGGGAGCGCTATCTCAAGAGCGGGGACGATCCCGTCGACCCCATCGCGGCCTGGCAGGCCCACGCGGAAATCTGCGGGACCTATTTCGCCAGCGTGCCGGAATCCAAATCCGGCTTACGCTATGCGCCGGAAAAATGGAACGTCAAGCAGGTGGTGGGCCATATCACGGATTCCAACCTGATCTTCCTCTACCGCCTCACGTGCATCGCGCGGGGCGAAACCCAACCCCTGCCCGGTTTCGACGAGAACGCCTATATGGCCAACGCCCCTTTCGAATCCCTGACCTGGCGGGCAGTGCTCGATACCTACCGCGCCGTGGCGCTGAGCATCACCGGGTTCACCGCCGGCCTGGACGCTGCCGCGTGGGCGCGCGCGGGATGCGCCAACGATACGCGCCTCACCGTCAAGGAAATGCTGCGCGTTCTCATGGGCCACGAGCGCCACCACATCGGGACCTTGAAGGAGCGCTATGGCATTGGCTGAACCCGCTAAGCTTGTCGACGGCGCGCGGATCTTCCTTTTCAACGGGGACGCGGACGGCATCGTCGGCCAGCACATCCTGGGCCTGGAAACGGGCCGGCCGGATGCCCGCATCACCGGACGCAAGCGGGATATCGAACTCCTGCGCCTGGCGCCGCCCCTGGAACGGGGCGAGCTCCACGTCCTGGACATAAGCCTGCGCCGCAACCTGGACGCGCTCAACGCCCTGCTGCCGATCCTGGCGACCCAGGAAAAAGGCGGCCTGCGCATCACCTGGTACGATCATCACGATTCGGGAACGCCGCCGGAACATCCGGGCCTGACCTTGCATATCAACCAGGCTCCGGAGACCTGCACCGCCGTCATCGTCAACGCCGTGCTCGGCCACAAGCATCCCCTGTGGGCCGCCATGGCCGCCTTCGGCGACAACCTTCCGGCCACGGCCTCGGCCCTTGCTTCCACCGGCGGCGCGTCGTCCCATGAGGCGGCCCTGCTGCGGCGCGTGGGCGTATTGATCAACTACAACGCCTATGGTGACGAGCCGGGCGATGCGCTTTTCGCCGCGGACGAATTGGCGCGGCGCCTGGAGGCTTATCCCTCCGCGCTGGATTTCTGCTGGGAGCCTTCCATCGTGGCTCCGCTGGCGGAACAGTTCGATGCCGACCGGGAACGATTCCTCGGAATCGCGCCCTTGGTCGACGCGCCGGGAGCCGGCGCCTATTTGGTGCCGGACGAGGCGTTCGCCCGGCGTTACGGCGCCACCTGGGCCAATGAGCAGGTGATGCGGAATCCGGACCAGGCCCTGGCGGTCCTGCATCCGCGCAAGGACGGGACCTACACCGTGTCCATCCGCGCGCCGCGCGCCTGGCGCGGCGGAGGGGCTACGGCCCCGTCGGCGGCGGAGCTGGCGCAGGAATTCCCCACCGGTGGCGGACGCAAGCTGGCGGCGGGCATCGACGCACTGCCTCCGGGTCAATTGGATCGGTTCGCGGAGCGATTCAAGGCGTTCTACGGAAGCTAGGGAAGAGTGGTAGCGGTGCTGAGAGCTGGTAGGTAGGGACGAGAGCGGGGGAAGCGGGGGTGTTACGTCCTGGAGAAGTTACCCTGCGGATCCGGAGGGGCGCGGCGCGGCGGTGTTTTTCCGGGTTCAGGCCAAATCGTCGAAATAGCCCGTCAGCTTTTCGGAGAGGGCGTCGTCCACGTTGGCGTTGTTGTAAAAGCCGGCCTTGAGCCGCAGTTTCACCATCTCCATGTGGTTTGCGAAGGACTCGGGAGCGGAGGCGGCTTCCTCTTTGGCCGCGGCGGTGATGGGTTCGGCAGGCGCCGGAGCGGGCGCGGCGGCAGGCGCGGACGCTGCCGGTTTGGAGGAATCGGGTTGGGCTTCCGAAGCCTTCTTCAACAAGGCACCGAACGACTTGCCGCCCTCTTTGGGAGAGGCGGCCCGAGCGGCCGAGAATCGGCGGCCATCGGGTCCTTGGGTGGGTGCTGTGCCTTCTATTTTCATGATTTGAGCCACGATCTCCTATTTAGGATATCGGATGGTGAGCTACTTTGCTTGAATCTTTTTTTTAAATTTTTTCTCTTCCGAACCACCCCATCCCTTGATGGAGGGTCGGACCGCTTTGTCGGCCACCCGACCGCGAAATCAGCGCCGGAAGGCCGTTCCGCCTCTTCTTGAGGCGGGCTCTCTATCCGGTTTTCGAACGTTTTGGGTTATATCTTGAGTAGTAATCGGATCTAAAAACGGATCCGCATCAAAGGAAGCGATTAGCCATGTCACGCATCGTCTGCAAGTTCGGCGGGTCCAGCGTAGCGGATCACAACCAATTCCTCAAAATCAAAAAGATCCTCCAGGCGAACCCCAAGCGTACCGTAGTCGTGCCTTCCGCCCCCGGCAAACGGCATTCCGGGGAAGCCAAACTCACCGACCTCCTTTATTTGACCCATGACATGGCCCAGAAGAAGCTGGCCCTGGACGGCCCCTTCACCTTGATCCGCGATCGCTACCTGGATATCGAACGCAATCTGGGCCTCGACGCCGGCATGGCCGCGGCCCTGGACGTCTTCCGCAAGGAAATCGAGGCGGGAGCGACCAAGGACTTCGTGGCCTCGCGCGGGGAATACCTGTGCGGCCTTTTGATGGCGGCCTTTCTGGGCGCCGAGTTCGTGGATCCCAAGGACACGATCTTCTTCGACAAGACCGGCCGCATCGATCCCAAGACCTACGACGTGCTGGGCGCGCGGATCGCGGACGAAAGGAAACTTTTCGTGATCCCGGGCTTTTTCGGCGTGGACGTGAAGGGGCAGATCAAGACCTTCTCCCGCGGCGGCTCGGACATCTCCGGCGCCATCGCCGCGCGCGCGGCCAAGGCCGAGCTCTACGAGAACTGGACGGACGTATCCGGCCTGCTGATGGCCGATCCCCGCATCGTCGAGAACCCCCATCCCCTGGACGAGGTCAGCTACCGCGAGATCCGCGAGCTCTCCTATATGGGCGCCAACGTGTTCCACGACGAGGCCATCGCGCCGGTGCGGGACGCGGGCATTCCGATCAACATCCGCAACACCAACCGCCCGGACGATCCCGGCACCATGATCGTGTCGAAGTTGCCTGCCGTGACCAAGTACGACATCGCCGGCGTGGCCGGCAAGAAGAACTTCTCCATGTTCAGCCTGGAGAAGAGCATGATGAACAAGGAGATCGGCTTCGCCCGCAAGATGCTCGGCATCTTCGAGACCAAGGGCGTCAGCATCGAACACGTGCCCAGCAGCATCGACAGCATGAGCGTGGTGGTTTCCAGCGAGGAGATCGGCGAGAAGACCGAGGCCGTCCTGGAGGACATCCGCCGCATCCTGGAGCCGGACACCCTGGAGGTGGAAGGCGATCTCGCCCTCATCGCCGTGGTGGGCGAAGGCATGGCCCATCAGGTGGGCACGGCCGCCAAGGTCTTCATCGCCCTGCGCGACGCCAACGTGAACGTGCGCATCATCGATCAGGGATCCTCCGAGTTCAACATCATCATCGGCGTGGGCCACGAGGACTACGAGAAGGCCATCCGCGCCCTCTACACCGCCATGATGCGCCCCAACCCCGCCTATAAAGGCTGACCCTGGAATAGGATTCTTCGGGTCAATGCTTCGGGGCCGGGAGCCCGGGCCGCTCTCCGTAACCACCGCTCCGCCCCTTGGAGCCGGGGGCCGGGAGCGAAGCTAAAACGGGGCAGGGCGGCTGGGGCAAACGGCGGAGCAGTCGCCGCCGCTTCCAAGGCATCGCAATCGGAGAATAACCGCTTCCAGGCCAACCTCATTGGCCGGGGAGGCGGCGGTCTCGCGCCCCCCGCCGAGACCCGCCCCTCTTCCATGTTGCACTTTGACTTTTCACTTCTACCTGCTTTTGAAGAAGATTGGGCTTGAGATCCCGGTTCGTTGTGGATTATGCTCTAGGTGGATTACCGGGACAGTCCCAAAATCCTCCAAACCTCGGCGGGATATGGGCTGTAGGGCCGTGCACACGCGCGTTACCGGGCGTGGCGGACCTCACAATCTCACTCGAATATAGGTAGCTTTACACTATGGACGAAGCCGAAAAATCCTGGGCTCTCAAGGCTTTGGATCTGAATAACTGTCCTTACTACACCAAGGGGGATTCCCTCCAGGTGCAGATGCCCGGCGTGGTGGGAAACCAGCTGACGCAATGCTCCATGCCCATCGCCACCTTCATTCCCGTCGCCATGGACGGTACCCGCGCCGAAGGCCATATCGAAGCGGGATACAAGTCCTGCTCCTGCCGGTGGAGCTTTTGCCAGATGAGCAAGCTGTCCCGGCCCGCGGTCCAATTCGAAGAAGTGCTCACCGCCGAAAACCAGATGTCGCGTCCGTTCCTGGAGCAGATGCCCGTCACGGTGGCGCGGGCCTTCCGCGAGCGCGCCATCGCCAGGAGCTTCAAGTCGGGCGATGTCATTCTGCAGGCCAACACCACCAGTTCGCATTTCCACGTCATTGTCAAGGGCCTGGTGCGCATCGCCTCCCGCGGCGGGGACGGGCGCGTGCTGGAGCTGTCCGTGCTGCGCAAGGGCGACTGCTTCGGCGAGATGTCAATCCTCACTGGGGCCGCCACCAGCAACCAGGTGGACGCGGCCGAGGAGTGCCTCACCCTGGCCATCTCCCGCGAGGATTTCCACAAGCTGGTGGCCGAGTTCCCGGTCCTCAGCATCATCCTCTACCGCATGCTTTCCAAGCGCATCAAGGCCACCAACCAGAAGCTGGCGCAACTGCTGTCGCCCGGCCTCTCCGGGGATCTGCGCTTCTTCGCCTTCACCGATCTGGTGCAGACCGTGATGACCGCCCGCATGACCGGAACCCTGATGGTGGAGCAGGCCCAGCGCCGCGCCCGCTTCGGCTTCCGCGTGGGCGGCCTCGTCCACGGCAGCCTGGGTAACTCGGCGGGTACCCTGGCCATCGATGAGGTGCTGCGCTGGACCACCGGCTCCTTCCGCTTCCATCCCGATCAGATCCCGGCGGAAGACAATCTCGACGGCGATACCATGAGCATCCTGCTGGAAGGCCTGCGCCGCATGGACGAAAGCTCCGTGCTGGAAAAATCGCCGGACGGATTGCCCGCGCAGAATTAGTCTCGAAGAGTCATTGCGGTCCGTTCGCTGACGTCCCTGGTCTGGAGTCTGGGGCAGAAAACCTCCTTGTTACGACATCCTGGAAGCGGCCGTGAACGCTCCGCCGTTTGGCACAGCCGCCCATTCTTTTGCTTTGCCCCAGACTCCAGGCTCCAGACCTAAGATATCGACCCCGCAGTCTTTCCTCCATAACCCCAAATTAGCCCGTAAATCCCGGCCTTTCCGGGTCTTTCCGTCCTTCTCTTATAGGCGCGGAGCGGAGGAAAATTCCACCTGCGGCGCCGTTTGCCGGGGCAAGTTTTTCCCCTCCCGCAAATGACCCGTTTGGGATGATCATCGCATATGCGCTCAGAACGCGCATTGAGGCCCATGCTTGGGCTGGCACATGCTTTGCGACATACCACAATTGAAGAGAAAGTTAAAGCCGGCCGTGAGACTGGCCCAGGCCCGCAAGCAAACGAGAGAGACTGAAGCCATGACCCCTGAATCCTCGAACAACCTCGACCTCCTCAAAGGCCAACTGGGCCTGGGCGGTCTGGCTCCCATCGAGAAGGCCGCGAAGGGTTTGGCCGCCGCCAAGTCGGAAGGCGCCGCAGCGGACAAGAAGCGCTGGAAGGCCGCCCTCGATTTCGAGGCCATGTTCCTGAGCAACATGTACAAGTCGATGCGCAAGAGCGCGCTGGCCGAAGGCAACGATCTGACCGAAGCCTCCCAGGGCCGCGAGATCTTCACCGAGATGCTCGACAACCAATATGCGGGCATGTCCGGCAAGAATCCCCTGAACGCGGGCGAACAGGGCATGAAGAACGCCATGTCCGGCATCTCCAACAGCCTGGCCGCCCAGGTGTACCGCTCCTTGAGCCGCCAGGCCGGCGAGCAGGCCGTGGGCGCTCCCGCCGCCGCTCCCAAGATCATCATGCCCATGTACGACGCAAGCGCCAAGCCCGCAGCGGGCGAGGAGGACGACATGTTCTCCACGGCCCCCATCCTCGCCAAGCTCATCAATATGCATGCCCGCTCCGGCGCTTCCACCGCCGCGGATTCCTTGAGCGACGCCAAGCTCGACCCCATCGTGAACGCGGCCTCCAAGGCCTACGACGTGCCCGCCAACCTTATCAAGAGCGTCATCAAGGCCGAGTCCAACAACCAGCCGCTGGCCGTTTCCGGAGCCGGAGCCAAGGGCCTGATGCAACTGATGGATACCACCGCCCAGGACATGGGCGTGCGCAACGTGTTCAACCCCGGCGAGAACGTCATGGCCGGTACGCGTTACCTCAAGCAGATGCTGGAGCGCTTCAACGGCGACGAATCCAAGGCCCTGGCCGCCTACAACGCCGGCCCGGCCGTGGTGGAACGCTTCAAGGGGATCCCCCCTTATGAAGCGACCAAGGCCTACGTGGAAAAGGTCCTGAAGAATAAGCAGACCCTGGACGGCGCCGCCGCGAACGGCGGACTTTCCGCCGCGAACGGCGGACTTTCCGCCGCGAACGGCGGACTTTCCGCCGCGGGCGAGGGGAAGTGAACATGGGCTCCGGATTCCGCCAAACCCTGCTGCGCGAAGACTTCGCGGACATCCTGAACGAACCGGTGGCGACGGCCGTGGCCGAAGTCTCCGAGGACATAGAATCCCTGTGCGAGACCCTGATTTCCAACCTGGCTACCCAGCAGGAAGTGTACGCCGCCTACCTGGAGCAGGCCAACCGCCAGCGCCTGGCCCTGGTGAACCGCCTCCTGCAGGAGAACGAAGAGGTCAACGCGGAATCGGACATGCTCGTGAATTCCCTGGCCTCCTTGGAACAGGAACGTCTTTCCGTGACCGCCCGTATTCTGGGTCCGCGTTTGGCGGGGGCCGCATCCACCCCCGCCAAATGCGAGGCCATCTATCCGCTCGTGAGCGCCGCGCAGGCCGCCCGCCTCAAGGAGCGCCGCGACGCGCTGGTGGCTTCGGTGGGCGAACTGAAGCGCGTGCTGAACGTGAACCTGGCCCTGGTCGAGAACGGCAGCCGTATCATCCATGCTACTGTCGGCATCATGACGAGCGTGGCCGGCCGCGGCAAGCTGGAGAAGATGAACACCTACACGGCCAAGGGCAACGTGAACGTGGGCAAGATGCAATTGCGCAACCTGGTGAACCGGAGCGTCTGAGATGGGATTGTTCGACTCCCTCAATATCGGCATGAGCGGCCTGAACGCCTCCCAGGCGGCCATCGACATCACCGGCCAGAACATCTCCAACGCCAATACCGCGGGCTATTCCCGCAAGGTGCTCAACCAGAGCGCCGACGTGGTCCGGGACGACGCCCGCGGTCAGCGGGGCATGGGAGTCTCGGTCAAAGAGATCGACCGCATCCGCAATTCCTTCCTCGACCGCCAGACCTGGGAACAGGTGGGCGAAAAGGGCTACTCCACCGAGGTCGACAACGCCTACACCCGCATCGAGAACATCCTGCGCGAGCCCACCGAGAACGGCCTGGCCGCACAGATGAACAAGTTCTGGGCCTCCTGGCAGGACCTGGCCAACAACCCGGCGGATCTGTCCTCCCGCGAATCCGTGAAGGCCGCCGCCACCACCATGGTGGACACCTTCCACAACGTGTACAAGCAGATCGAGGACTACGGCCTGTCGATGAACAACCCGCTCATCGAGAAGTCCAAGACCGTCAACGACCTGACCAACCAGATCTTCATGCTCAACGACAAGGTCGCGGGCTCGGAAATCACCAAGGGCCAGAAGGCCAACGACACCCGCGATCAACGCGACATACTGGTCCGCAAGCTCTCGGAACTGGTCGACGTGCAGACCATCGAAGACGCGCAGGGCCGCTGCATCATCACCTCCGGCGGCAACCAGCTGGTGGGACCGGCGGACGTGCAGAAGCTTGAGACCTACGGCGTGGACAAGACGCTTTCCGACGGCACCAAGACCTCGGAGCTGCGCCTGCGCTTCGCCGGCAACTACCGCAATTTCGAACCCCGCAGCGGCGACCTAAAGGGCATCATGGACGCCCGCGGCCAAGTGCTCACCGGCTACATGAACGACCTGAACACCCTCGCCAGCTCCATGGTGAAGCAGGTGAACGACGTGCATATCCTGGGCTACAACCTGAACCAGGTCACCGGTGTGCAGTTCTTCGACGGGAACAAGCTTCAGGCCGGCACTATGCAGCTTTCCGGCGCCGTCCAGGCCGACGCGAAAAACATTTCCGCGGGCGCGGGCGGAAAAATCCAGGCAGTGGCCACCGTCCTCCCTCGTCCCGTCATTCCCGCGGCACTGACGCCGACGCTGAATCTCACGACGACCGACCCCAAGTTTCGCGATCTGGTCAAGGGCTCCATGAAGATTACCCTGCTGGGTCCCGGCCCCGCCTTCGCCCCCGCCGGTGACCTGGAAGAAGGCGCCGGCAAGGATTACGTGGTGGACAATGCGAAGGGCACCATCACCTTCCTGAACTATGCGCGTTACGCCCCGGGCACCAGCATCGACGTCCAGTTCTCGTACAATACCACGGGTTTCTCCGGCAACGGAAATGGCCAGAACGCCCTGCAGATCGCCGGCCTGCGCCTCAAGGCGAGCATGTCGCCGGATACATCGGGAACCAACACCCAGAGCATGAACAGCTACTACGCCGCCACCATCGGCAAGCTGGGCATCGAAAAGAATCAGAACGCCTCCCGCAAGGAGACGAAGGAATTCCTGATCGGCCAGATGGATTCCGAGCAGAACGCCGTTTCCGGCGTCTCCCTCGACGAGGAGATGACCAACATGATCAAGTTCGAGAACAGCTACAAGGCTTCGGCCCGCTTCATTTCCGCCGTGACCAGCATGATGGATGTCCTGATGAGCCTCGGACGCTAAGGAGAGAATTATGTCTTCCAGAATCAGCTTCAGCCAGATCAGCGACCACATCCTGCAACGGCTGTTCATGAACTACACCAAGCTGGAAGCCACCCAGGCCCAGCTCGCTTCCGGCAAAAAGATATCGAAGCCCTCCGACGATCCCGTCGCCGCGTCCCAGAGCCTGGGATTCCGTTCCGATCTGGACCAGTACAACACCTTCCAACGCAACGTGCAGGACGGCTTGGCCTATCTCGGCACCGTGGACTCCGCCCTGAATTCCGGCAGCAGCATCTACCAAAGCATTCGCGAGAGCGCCGTCCAGGCCTCGAACGATACCAACTCCGCTGAGAGCCGCTTCTACATTGGCCGGGAGGTCCGCGGCATGTTCGACCAGATGGTCGCCCTTTCCAATACCACCTTCAAAGGCGAATTCGTCTTCTCCGGGACCAACAGCCAGGTGGCTCCCTACGAGATGCGCAACGGCACATCCAAGGTGGTGGCCGCCGCCGGCCCCCTTTCCGGCGACATGACCTATGTCGCCGGCACCCCCATGGCTCTGATCGACAAGAGCGTCACGGACTCCAAGGACACCATCACCAGCGCCGCGAACGCCCAGTTGGTCCTCCCCGGCTCCCTCAAGGTGAACGGCCTGAAGGAAGGTACCGACTTCAGCGTGAACTACGTGCTTGGCCAGATCACTTTCAACACCCCCGCCGCCGCCGCCGCGGTCGCCTCGGGTACGGCCGACATCACCTATGAATGGCTGCGCCGCAACGAGAAGGACCTGGACGGCACCATGAACCGCGAGATCGAGGAAGGCGTCGCGGCCCGCATCAATTCCACCGCTTCGGACGTGTTCGGCAGCAAGACGGAAGCCAACGGCGCCTTTGAGTCCATGATCAACCTGCTGGACGGCACTTTGAACAACAAGCCTGACAAGATCCGCTCCAGCATCGACGGCCTGGACACCTCTTTCAAGCGCCAACTGGGCGCCCAATCCTCCAATGGCGCGCGCGTACTCCGCCTGGAAGCGACCCAGTCCCGCAACGATGATCGCCTGGTGTACACCACCAAGCTCCAGTCCGACGTGGAAGACGTGGACTTCGCCCAGGCCATCTCCGACTTCAACCTGCAGCAGAACGTCTACCAGGCCTCCCTGAAGATGGGCGCCGAAGCATTGCAGAAAACCCTGGTGGACTTCCTGTAAGAGAAGATCCGCGAGACCGCCCGTAACGCCCACGTGAACCTGCGGCGCATCGCAGAATCACGTCGGGCGTCGGGCGCTCGTGTGGTGGCGGACGTCAGGCTGGGTGAGCTCCACAGGAGCTCCCTAAGAATAAAATCCGCCTTACGCCCGATGAATCTCGCCGCAAGGCGCCCCATTCCATTCCCAACAATGGTATTTTCTAGCCTTTAGCATTCCCCTGGAGGTCACCGATGTTCATCCCCTTGGGCGACGACAATTCCGGCCGGCGCATCACGCCATATGTGGTCTTTGGCCTGGTGGCGGCCAACGCCTTGGTCTGGTATCTGCAATTGACCAAGGGCGAGGCTTTCACCTACGGCTTCTCCACCGTGCCCTACGAAATCACCCACGGAGTCGACCTGACCCACGCCACCATGATGGAAGCCGGTGGCCGCAGCGTCGTCGTCCCGCAATATCCCGGCCCGGTGCCGATCTATTTCACCTTGCTGTCGTCCATGTTCATGCATGGAGGCTGGATGCACATCCTCGGCAACATGCTCTATCTGTGGATCTTCGGCGATCAGATCGAGGACGTGCTTGGACACGTGAAGTTCCTGATCTTCTATCTCGTCTGCGGCTTCGCGGCGTCCTTCACGCAAATCGCCTTCGGCCCCGATTCGATCATTCCCAATCTGGGCGCCTCGGGCGCCATCGCCGGCGTCCTGGGCGCGTACCTGATCAAGCATCCAACCAACCGCGTACGCGTATTGATGGGGCGGTACATCACCCATATGCCCGCGTGGGTGGTGTTGGGATTCTGGATCGTGCTGCAGGTGTTCAGCCAGATCTCCACGCCTTCGGGCGGCGGCGGCGTGGCCTACATGGCGCATATCGGCGGGTTCCTGGCCGGGGTGGTGTTGATCCTGATCTTCGGGCGTGGCGGCGATGCGGCGCGCGGGGGCGGGGGCGGAGGTTTTGCAGGGCGGGGGCGGCCCGG
>Ga0209515_10009179_pt1 | contig 11325 bp, 13 predicted proteins | sample Subgroupgradi54m_FD_187454 | JGI IMG/M metagenome (GOLD analysis project Ga0209515, IMG submission 187454) | Subsurface groundwater microbial communities from S. Glens Falls, New York, USA - GMW60B uncontaminated upgradient, 5.4 m (SPAdes)... ...
GAAGAGCGTGTTAGTAGCCGCCGCCACCGCCACCGCCACCGCCGCCACCGCCACCGCCACCGCCGCCGCCGCCACCGCCACCGCCGTCGTAGCAGTAGTCGTTGTGGTAGTAGCGACCGTACTGGCTGTCGTGGCACTCGCTGCCCCACGACATGCCGAGGCCGTACTCGCGCTGGCAGTAGACCATGTAGTCGTTGCGGTAGTCGTTGTAGATGGAGGTCTGGTAGTTCGTGGGCACCCTCCAGCCGTACTCACCGCCGCGGACCTCCCACTCGTACGACGGGTAGTCCTGGTAGGTGATGTCGAAGCCGTAGCCCGCGGGCTGCTGCGCGTAGTGGAGGTAGCCGCGGTTGCCGACCTTGATGGCCACGTGGTCGCCGTAGCGCACGTCCCCGGGGTACTCGCGCTCGTACTTCATGTTCAGGTAGTACGGGTTGCCGTCGTAGTAATAGAGGTCGACGCCGGGGTTGCGGTAGGCGTTCCTCAGGTACTTGCCGAAGTACGTGTTGTACGTGGCGTACCAGTACGACGAGCTCAGCCAGCTGCTCTGGCCGTAGTACTTCCACTCCTTCGCGTGGTACTGGTCCACGCACGGCGCGCTGCAGTAGTCGGGCATGGTCGACGCCTCCGAGACCGAAGCCACCGCCGCGGGGCTCGCGGTCTCCTCGGCGGCGAGGTCGCCCTCGGCGGCGCAGCCGACCACGCCCACGAGCGCGAGGGCGCCCATCAGGGCACTCAGCAGAACGTTCTGGATCTTCGAAGTCATGGTGTTCTCCTCCTCCGGTCGGTTGCGTCGCGTCGTCGAGCGACCCCTTCGCTCGTGACGCGACCCGCCCTATGCAGCCGATGTGCCGGCGCTTGGAGCGCGCGCAAATGGCCGCAAGGAGGCGCAGAACGCCGATCCAGGTCACCCGCGCCCACCCGCCGTATCAGGAGACGTCTCGGGGTGTCTCAGGAGACGAATCGGCGTCGCGCGAGGATGTCATCGTCTGGGGTCTCGTAACGCACGCGCCCACCCGACGTACGCGCTGGGGGGCTTGATGGCGGCGACTTCTTCGCCGCGATCCCGGCGCGGGGGACGCGGGCGCCGGAGGCAATACGCGCGCCCCGTACCGGCGGTCGCGCATGCGACCGCCTTGTTCGCCCGTGCGTCAGGGTGATGAGGAGACTCTGCGTGATGCGTAGCGATCGATCCATTCACTTGCTCGTTCCCTTGCTGGCGGTGACCGCCTGTGCCGCCGAGCCCGAGCCGGGCGGCCGGGAGCCGGCTGCTGCGCAGTCGAGTGCCGTGTACGGCGACACCGACTATGCGGACAGCTGCAGCGATCCCGGCATCGAGGCGCAGTTCGACAAGGCCGTCAAATGGGGGCGCGTCGCCTCTGCCTCGACGGCCTTCGCCCAGTGCGTCGATCGTGCGTTCCGCGGCACGGTGACCTACAACGGCCGCAGCGTCGGGCCCTACCGGCAGTGCCATGGCGACCCGTACTACGGCACCGGCCTCGACAACCAGATCGCCAGGGCACTCGACGCCATGCGCAGCCCCAACGACTGGCTCATCCACTGCGACGGCACCCTTGGCCTCGGCTCGGCCAGCCTGGGCGGCTACGACGACACCGACGCCGACGAGGTGTCGTTCAGCTACCAGAGCAAGGCCAATTACCACTCGTTGAGTCTGCCGGCGTGCACGGCCACGAACCCGCCGACCACGGGCGCGAGCGACACCGACGGTGACGGCTACAACGATCGCGGCTGCCGCTGGGCGCCCGCGCCCTGGCCATGGTACGCGGATGCGCGCACCGGCTGGCACGAGGCCGCGCACCAGCACGGCTACACCCACGGCGCCAACGACCAGGCCCCCGCCAAGGTCGCCTGCGGCTATGGCAGCGAAAGCGACGCGGCCTGGCACTACCAGGTCAACACCGCCCCCTACATCCTGGGCGAGTGCATCGCCTTCGTGCTGCACGAGTCGGCCGCCACCTGCGGCAACCTCGAGCAGGGTTGCTACGGTGGCGCGATGCGCCTGATCACCGAGGCGGGCGCGAGCACCTGCGAGTGCGTCGAGGATCCCGCCGACGATGGCTTCGGCGTGATCGGCTTCAACGGCCACGCCATGGATGACCTGAACATGGTCGGCGTGAACGACAACATCAACGGCGGCGGCCTGGTCACCCCGGGCTCCGACGTGTTGCGCACCGGCGACTTCGACGGCGACGGGCGCAGCGAGCTCGTGCTCGCGACCGACAACGCCTGGGAAATCGTCCGCTACCATCCCATCGGCCAGTCGCTGTGGCGCCTCGACTCGCTTGGTTACGGCTCGGCGACCGGTGGCTGGACGCTCGACAAGAGCCACTCGCTGGTCGGTGTGGGCGACCTGAACGGCGACGGCCGCGACGACCTGATCGTCAAGAGCGCGACCAAGCTGGGCGTGCTGTACCGCAGCTCGACGGGCAGCTACGGCACGCTGAACGTGCTGACCTTCGGCACGAGCGTGGGTACCTGGCCGCTCGCCGCCAGCGACAAGATCGTCGGCGTGGCCGACTTCAATGGCGACGGCCGCGCCGACATCCTGCTCCGCAACGACACCGCCTTCGCCATCCTGTACCGCACCGCGAGCGGGACGATCACCACGCTTCACCACGTCAACCAGGGCTCGTGGATCGGCGGCTGGTACTTCCACGGCACCAACAAGCTCCTCGGCGTCGCCGACTACAACGGCGACGGCCGCGCCGACTTCCTCGTGCGCAGCACCTGGGGCCTGGGCGTGCTGCAGCGCAACTCGGCGGGCGCGCTCGCGCCCATCCACCTGTGGCAGTACGGCACGGCGGTGGGCAGCTGGACACTGGCCGAGACCGACGAGCTGACCTCGATCGGCGACTACGACGGCGACGGCCGCAAGGACTTCCTCCTGGCCAGCTCGACCAGCGTGGCGATCATGCGCCTGCCGGGCACGCCCGCGGCGCTCTCGGTGTGGCGCAAGATGGCCTTCGGCACCTGGGCGGGCAGCTGGTTCCTGCACAAGGACAACACGCTTGGCCTGGCCCTCGACATCGACGGTGACGGCAAGGACGAGGTGCTGGTGAAGAGCACGTGGGGCCGTGGGCTCCTCCACGCCAGCACGACCGGCTTGACCAGCCTGACCCTCACGCCGTTCGGCGGTCTCCTGGGCAGCTGGCCGCTCGACCAGGGCGACGCCGTCCAGGCCATCGGCGACTTCGACGGCGACGGCGACGACGAGCTCGTGCTCCAGCGCTGAGGTATCGTCGTCGCTGAAAGGCGCGCCAGGAGTGGTCACGGGCATCATCGCGGTCGAGTAGCTCCGATGAACGATTGGCTCACGCTGTCATTCACCTACCAGCTGCTCCTCGTGGTGCGGGCGCTGCACCTGCTCCACCATCGCCGACCCAGGCTCGAGCGGCCTGAGGCTGCGCCATCGTCTACACTCGCGGCATGAGCGCACGCGCCATCGAGATGCTCGTGGAGCACCGCGACGAGTTCGTCGGGTTCCTCGTCAAGCGCGTCGGCGAGCGCCAGCTCGCGGAGGACCTCTTCCAGGACGCCTTCGCCCGCAGCCTCGATCGCATCGAGCAGGTGCGTGCCGAGGAGTCCGTGGTCGCCTGGTTCTACCGCACCCTGCGCAACACGATCGTCGACCACCACCGGCGGCGGGGCAGCTCCGGGCGTGCGCTGGAGCTGCTCGCGGGCGAGCTCGCCGAAGCGACGGCTCCACCGCCCGAGCTCCACAAGTCCATCTGCCGGTGCGTCTCGCAGCTGGCCGACGACCTCAAGGCCGAGTACGCCGACGCGCTGCGCGAGATCGACGTCAATGGCGTGAGCGTGGTCGACTATGCGGCGGCGCGCGGCATCACGGCGAACAACGCGGCCGTGCGCGTCTTCCGGGCGCGAAAGGCCCTGCTCGGCCGCGTGGAGAAGACCTGCGGCCACTGTGCCGAAGGCGGCGGCTGCAGCGACAACTGCACCTGCGCCCACCACGCGATCTGATCGTTCTTCGCGCGCAATCCTGGACGGCATGATGTTCAGCTTCACGGTCGCCCCGCCGCTCCGAGGCCCATCGACGTGAGCGTGCGGCGCGGACCCGCTCGGACTCAGCGAACCGGCTGGCTCAGCCGCCTTTGCAGCAGTTGCCGCACCGCAGCTGAAGGCGCTGCGGCCAGCGCCTGGTCACGATGCGTTTCTGCCGTGGCTGCGTTTCCCGCGCGGTGGTGCAGGTCGGCGAGGACGGCGTCCCACAGGTAGTGGCCATCGAGCCAGGCCGGCGGCACCATGCCATGCAGCACCGCAAGGCCTGCCTGCGGCCCCTGCCCCTGCGCCACGGCCACCGCCCGGCTGAGCGTGTGGATGGGTGATGGGTCGATGCGTTCCAGCATGGCATACAGCTCTGCAATCTCATTCCAGCGGGTGTGCGCAAACGAGGGAGCAAAGCAGTGTTCGGCGGCAATGCCGGCTTCGGCGTGGAACCGAGTGAAGACATCTCCGCGGGCCGCACGCGCGAGCCACGTCGCGCCGTGCTGCAGATGTTCCGCATCCCAGAGACCGCGGTCCTGCTCTTCCAGCAGCAGCAAGCCACCGGTAGCGTCCTGGCGCGACGCCAGGCGTGCGGCGTGCAGATGCATGAGGGCCAGCAGAGCCGCGGTCGGTGGCTCTGCGCCCACAGGGTGGGTGGCCAGCAGAGTGCCCAGGCGAATGGCCTCTTCACATAGCTCGGCGCGGATGGCGTGCTCCGCGCGTGTCGACAGGTAGCCCTCGTTGAACAGCAGGTAGATGACGGCGTGGACGCTGGGCAGACGTGCGCGAAGGGATTCCAGCGGCGGCGTCTGCGTGTCCACGTCGCCCTCGCGCAGCCGATCGCGGGCGCGGGCCAGGCGCTTGTAGACATTGGCCTCGGTGGTGAACAGACGGAAGGCAATCTCACCGGCGCTGAAGCCGCACAGAGTCTTGAGCGCCAGCACCAGTCGCGATTCCTGGGGAATCATCTCGTCACAGCAGACGAACAGCATGCGCAGCAGCTCGTCGCGGACTTCGCCGGCGAACGCCGGTGAGACGGGCGATGCATCGTCGCCCAGCTCCTGGTCCGCCATGCCATCCAGAATCTGCCGCTGCCCCTGGTCCTTTCGCAGCACGCCCAGCAGGTGGTTGTGCGCCACGCGGTACAGCCACGCACCCGAGTTGTCAGGAACGCCGTCAGCTACCCACGTCGTCAGTGCTGCGAGCAGTGCGCCCTGCACGGCATCTTCCACCGCTTCGAGGTGGTGGAGTCCCACGCGGCGCACCAGCACCGCCACCAGCCGGCCATACTCGTGGCGAAAATAGTGTTCCACCAGGCCCGGCGGAGATGCCGGGTCACTCGGTCCGCGCGGCTGGAAGGGCGTGCTCACATCTTGGCGCCGGTCATCTCGCGGATCTCCATGCGCGCTCCGGGAACATTGGACGCCGGACAGGCCCTGACCACCTCCACCGCGCCATCGTAGTCTTCTGCGGAGATGATCATGTAGCCGCCCACCACTTCCTTGGCCTCCACGAAGGGCCCGTCTGCCACCCCGGACGCGGTCACGACGCGGCCATCCGACTTGAGCTTGTCTCCCATGTCCAGGATGGCGTCCTTGAACTTCTCTTTCCACGCGTTGTAGGCGGCAAACATCTGCTGCATCTGTTCGGGTGAGGGGCCGCTGGTCTGCCCACCGGTACGCTCACTTCTGGCCAGGACTAGGTACTTGCGCTTGGTCATCGGGTCTGTCTCTCCTGGGTTCCGGGGGCGACGTGCTGCCCCGCTTGCCCCTGAAGACGCGCAAGGGGCACTCGTTTGGACACCCGTGGTCGCGATTATATCTGGCCTTCGGGGCCGACAGCAGCGCAACGTCGGCGCCAGCCCTGTCGCCCGAGGTCACCCGGCGCAGAGGATGTGGTGGACTTCCTTGATCTTCGGCTGACCAGGGTCGATGCCCGGGTTCTGGAGGCTGGCACTGCCGGGCGCGCGCCCCGTCGAAGCTTACTTGCCCGCCTTGGCGGGCGCGGGCAGCGGGCCGAGCTGGCCCATGAAGCCCATGAGATCGAAATAGACGTGCAGCTGAGCAACCTTGCCATCCTTGATGCGAGCGATGCACAGGTAGGGGAACTCCACATGCTTCCTGGTCGCGGGAATTGCGCTGCCATCCGGCATCATCATCGGGCCATTGTGGTCGCCGGAGAATGCGCCTTCGCACGAGATCAAGTCGCCGGATTCCACGCATCGGCTGGTCGAATGCTTGAAGTTCGGGAAGGCGGCCGCGAAGCCCTTGAGCAGCATCTTGTGCCCCTCGAGCCCCTTCACGGGCCCCATCGGCATCATCATCTCGAGATCGACGGCATCGATCTCGGAGAGCTTCTCGAGGTCCTTGCCGTCCACGATCGCGAAGAAGCGGTCCATGACCTGCCGGTTGCTTTCCTTCTTGGCGGCCTGCGCTACACCGGCGGCAGCGACGAAAGCGAGGACAACGGCGGCAACGGCGAGCGTTCGGGTGATCATCGAGTCCCTCCTGCTCGGGACTACGAGCGGCACGCGCGAACGGATCGGTGCGTGGGAGCTGACCTCGGTCAGCTGCGCTCGAGCAGGGCCTTCAGCCGGGCCAGGTCCTTCCGATTCGCCCGGCGCATGGCCGTGGCCATCAACGGCGCGGCGATTCTCGAGAACCCGCTCGGCTCGCCCCGGTTCCTGAGCGTCATGCGCGTGCTGCGCTCGCCCACGGACTCCCAAGTGTACGTCGTCTCCATCGGAAACGGCCCTTCCTGCGTCCGCATCACCAGGCGCGCCCCGGCAACGAGCTCCACGATCTCGTACGTGTAGGCGAGTCGCTTGCCGAGGAAGTGCGCGACGAACGCGAGCCGAGAGCCGACCGCGAGCGGTGGGGCCGTCTTCCACTCGACCGCCTTGATGTTGACGTACCACTCCGGCGCGTTGGACGGGTCAGCAGCGTAGGTCGCGACCCGCTCGCGCGGGCGGTCGATATCGATCTCCGTGAGCACGTCGACCGGCATGGCGGTTCACCCTATCACCACGGCTGGCCGGTGCCCGCCTCCAGGTACGACTTCATGCTGCCGAGGAAGTGCCTCCAGCCCTGTGCGACCGGTTCGGGCGCCGCGTCCTTCCACCCGCTGTGATCGAGAGAGACCACGACTGCGTCGCCGCTCTGCTTGATCCGCCAGGTGAGCGACGTACCGACCCAGCTGGGCATATCGTGAGCAACGCAGGTCCAGCGCACACCTTCGTTCGCCGTCATCTCCTCGATGCGGAAGGTCATGTTGACCGGGTGGCCGTCCTTGACGAAATGCAGCCTGGCCTCGCCGCCGATGTTCTCCGCGACCTCGCCCACGGCATTCCACCAGCTCCGGTAGCCGGCCTGCCGCGTCAGCGCCTCGTACGCCTTGCCCGGCGTCGCCTGGATCCGGATCTCGTCCTTGATAGAGCTCATGACTGTCTCCCTTGTTCGTGAAGGTCCAACAAGTTCTCCAGGTTGCCGAGGCAGCCCATCCAGCCTTCCTCGTGGCCGCGCCGATCTTGGCATCGGGCGGCAGCTCGTGGGTCAGGTGCAGCTCGGTGTGAGCGCCGTGCTCGATGAGCTCGACCGTGACCACGCTGTCCACCACCTCGAGCTCAGGGCAGCTCCAGGTGAAGACCAGGCGCGACACCGGGACGATCTCGCGATATTCACCGAACTGGCGGTGCTGGCCACCCGACGCATCGCGCATGGCGAGCTCGTAGCGTCCGCCGACCTTGAGCTCTGCGCTGACATGGGCGGTCCAGCCGTCACCCGGGAAGAACCAGCGCGTCATCAGCTCGGGACGTGTCCAGGCCTCGAAGACTCGCTCGCGGCGGGCCTTCAGCAGCCGCTTGACCGTCACTCCATCCACCGGCATCGCCTACTCCTTGTCCTCGATCTCACCGAGGAGCTGCTCGAGCGCATCCAGGCGCTTGTTCCACAGGCTGGTCAGCTGCGCGAGCACCTTGGCCGCGTCACGCAGGGGTGCCGGGCCCAGGCGGCAGCGATGCACGCGCCCGCTGCGCGTCCGACGAAGCAGGCGCGCTCGCTCGAGCACCTGGACGTGCTTCGAGACCGCCTCGAGCGACATCTCGAAGGGCTCGGCCAGCTCGGTGATGGACAGTTCCTTGCGCGCGATGCGGCGCAGGATCTCGCGACGCACCGGGTGCGCCAGCGCGCCGAAGACGTGATCGAGGTGGTCGGATCGAGACTCAACCATCAGGTTGACTAATTACGACCGACGCTGACAACTGTCAACCATTTAGTTGACTGTCAACCGCCGACCCCTCGGCGTGCTCGACGAGCCGCGCCAGCACCTCGTCGATGCGCGCCGCCGGCTTCGCGCCGGTCGAGGAATTCGTGCGCGGCTTCTGGGATCCGCGCCTGGCGGCGCTCAAGCAAGAGATCGAGCGCAAGAAATGAGCGCGGCCTACCGGACCGAGATCGAGATCGCCGCGCCCCCTGATCGGGTGTTCGACTATTTCGTCCAGCCCGAGCTGCTGGTGCGCTGGATGGGCGACTTCGCCAGGCTCGAAGCCAGGGACGGTGGGCTCTTCGCCGTCGACATCAATGGCGTGCTCATCCGGGGCAGCTTCGTGCGGGTGGAGCGACCCAGCCTGATCGAGATCGCCTGGGGCGAGGCCGGCAACCAGGACATGCCCCCGGGTTCCACCCGGCTCCTCGTCCAGCTCGTGGCGCAAGGAGCGGGAACGCTCGTGCAGCTCGAGCACACCGGCCTGAGCGCTCGCGAAGCTGCGAAGCACGCCGTCGGCTGGCCGCATTTTCTGGAACGGCTGCAGACGCTGGGCGGCGGCGGCGATCCGGGCGCAGACCCATGGGCGACGAACCCGCCCGGGTAGCGCGCTGGATCAGGACAAGCACGGCGCGGAGGCCGACCTCGTTGCCGTGGAGATCGGAGACTGGCTCGACGCGCATGCGGCCTTTCAGATCGTCGTTACAGTGCCGACTGGATCCAGCGCGCCACCGGCCACATCGCCGCGAGATGACCCAGGCAATAGTCGACGAAACCAGGCGTGCGCGCCTGCTTCGACGCGCGCGCCTCGAGCGTGGCGAACAGGCCCTCGTGAAGCAACAGCGGCGCGCGTTCGTGGCCGCCGTCGAAACCGCGGGGCACGCTCTTGCGCGTCGCACCGCCGATCGTGTACGGCCCGGCCCGGCGCACCTGGTCGAGCGCCTCGACCAGTGCACGGCCTCGCTTCCCATCGAGTGCGGCCTCCCGGTATGCGGCAAGCTGGGCCTTCTCGAACTGGTGCATGCCGGCGCCGATGATCAGGCGATCGTGGAACATGCGAAAGAAGCAGCCAGGCGAGTCCCAGCCGCGCCGCTCGCCCGCCCAGAACCAGAGATCGAGATGCGTCTTGTAGGGCGACTTGTCCTTCGAGAAGCGTACGTCTCGCTGGATGCGAAACAGCGAGCCGTTGACGCGCGCTTCGAACTTCAGCGACCTGGAGATGGCGCGCAGGCGCGGTCCGATGGACTCGACGAACCGCAGCGCGGCTCCGACGTAGAATTCGTCGTGGTCGGCCCGGTGCTCCTGAAACCAGGCCTTGTCGTTGTGTGCCGCGATTCCGCGCAAGAACGTGAACGTGCCGGCCGGGAACCCACCGAAGGCCTCGGCACTCATCGCTTCGCGCCTTGCTTCCTTGCCGGCTGCGACTCGGCATTCGCACAGGCGAGGTCGACCCAGGTGCGGAGTGCCGCTGCGGTCCGGAACCCTGGCTTGGCCACGTAGACCATGCCTTTCATGGGACGGCCGGTGAAGTCCATCGGGCGGGTGTGAGGGCGCTGGAGCGCGTCCCCGTAACCCTGGGCGCCGAGCCGCACCATCAATTCGTCCTTCACGATGCCGAAGGCCATGTGCCCGCGCACCATGAAGGCGAGCCCTCCGAACATCTTCACCTCGATCACGTCAGGCCGCCCGTCGAGGCACTTGCGTATGCGCTCGGCCAGCTGTTCGTCGTATGCCATCGTCGCCAGTCTACACTTCTGCGCCCCGACCACCGCGCTCGACCAACGACTCGAGGTGCTCGAGCCGCTTCCTCTCCGGCCACCGCACGCCCAGGGCCGTGTCAGGGGCGGTCGCCCTCGAGCCAGTCGTGCGCCAGCTGGAGCACCCGCGCGTTCTCCGGGACGCGACGAAGGAAGCTCTCGCGCACGCCCGCGTCGCGGATGCGCTCGGCCATTGCCAGCAGGCGCTCGCGCGCGAGCGCGATGGCGGCGCGCGCGCCGTTCACGTCACCCGCCGCGTGAAGAGTCTCCGCCCAGGTCAGCCGCAGCGCCAGCTCACCGTCGGGAATGCTGCCGCCGTTGCGCGCGAGCAGCTCCACCGCCGCGCTGGCCGCGTTGCACGCGTCCGCGACGCGGCCGCGGCGAAGCAGCACCTCGGCCAGCCGGGACAGCGACTCGGCGCGGGTGCTCAGCGGCGTGTCCTCGGTGGCCACGCCCAGGTGCGCCTCCTTCTCGGCTTCCTCGAGCTTGCCGGCCGAGAGCAAGACCAGCGCCAGGCAGAGGTGCGACTGCGCCTCGTGGCGACGATCGGCGCGCGCCACGAGCTCGACCACGATCGCGCGCAGCAACCGCTCCGCTTCGGCCAGCTCGCCGCGGTGCGCGAGCACAAGGGCCAGGTTTTGCAGCGCCGAGAGCCGCAGCATGGCCATCCCCAGTTGCCCGGCTACCTCCGCAACCCCGGCCAGTTCGGTCTCGGCGCGCTCCCACAGGCCGACCTGCATGCAGTCAAAACCGACGTCGTGGCGCGCGACCGCGGCGCAGCGCCGGTCGCCCAGCGCGTCGAGCGCGTCGGCGGCCGAGCTCATGAGCGCGAGCGCCTCGGCGCGATCGCTGCCGTTCACCATGGCTCGAACGATCTGCGCACGCGCGGCCAGCGTTGGCTCGGCGTGCGCGACCTGCGTGGCCAGCTCCTCGGCGCGTGCCTCGATGGGTGTCAACCAGATCCACTCCTCGAAGACCAGGATGCGCTCGCAGGTGATGAGCGCGGCGCCCGCGAAGGCTGAGGCGCTCACGGCGTCGACCTCGGCGCGCAGGAGCCGCTCAGCGAGCCTTCGTACGCGGTCGTAGTGGCCGACATGGGTAGAGGCCGCCGCCAGCTGCGAGACCGCGGCGAAGTAAGCGGGCGAGCCGGTGGGCAGGAGGTCGAGCGCGAGCAGGCAGCTTGCTTCGGCCTCGGCATCGTCACCGCTGTACGCGTAGGCCTCGGCGAGTAGCGCGCCCAGCTCAGGGGAGGACCCGGCGCCCGGTACGATGGTCGCGCCCGAGC
>Ga0209515_10009184_pt1 | contig 11322 bp, 13 predicted proteins | sample Subgroupgradi54m_FD_187454 | JGI IMG/M metagenome (GOLD analysis project Ga0209515, IMG submission 187454) | Subsurface groundwater microbial communities from S. Glens Falls, New York, USA - GMW60B uncontaminated upgradient, 5.4 m (SPAdes)... ...
ACATCCATGGTAATTCATTAAACATACAGGCAGTTAAAAAACCACTGGCTGCAATAGCACATAAAATTCCACCAACCCAGAATACAGGTCTTTCAATTTTTTCCTGTAGCTTTGTCATAATTGCAGTACCGATGGCAAGGCCGGTTAAAAAGGTTACAAGCATGGTGGAAAATGCATATGTGGATGATCCAAAAACAAGTGTAAGAGTCCTGGTCCAAAGCACTTCAAAAGTAAGTGCTACAAAGCCACTTACTGCAAAGGCTAACATTGAAAGTTTAATTAATTTAACTGGAATATCTTCCTGTGACTTGCTTATTAATGTTTCAAGGTCACCAGTGGTTTCAGAAGAATTATAATCTGGAGTATCAGCCTGAACTTTTTTATTTGCACTAGCTAAGAAAAGTACAGTTAAAGCAAGAATCAAATTTAAACCAGCAGCTATATAAACAGTAGTGTTTACACCAAAGGTGGGTAAAAATATAAAACCTGAAAGAAAAGTCCCGATAATTGCACCAACTGTGTTTATAGTGTAGAGAGCTCCTACATTAAATGAAGTAATATCAGATCTCACATTTGTGAGATAACGGCTGAGGACAGGAAGAGTTGCTCCCATCAAAACAGTTGGAATTCCAAGCAGAGCAATTGAAATTAAAAATCTTACAAGATAAGAAACAAACTGAACCCCTTCAAACATCTGAACAACTGTCTGCCAGACTGGAGATAAAAAATGTTCACTAAAAATAACCGGTACAAGTAATCCATAAATTCCAATGGCAAGTTCTAATAGCCCGTATGCCAATAATGGTTTTTTAAAGTGATCTATAAACTTCCCACCAATATAACTTCCAAGAGCAAGTCCTCCAAGAAATGCAGTTAAAACAGTACTGACTGCAAGTGTAGTGCCTCCAAAAACGTAAGTTAACATTCTCGTCCAGACTACTTCATAAATTAATCCACTTATACCTGAAAGTAAAAAACAGCCAAATATAACTGAATAAATAAAATTATATGAACTTGGATCTGCTTTTTTTTGGTTTGAAGGTTTTTCTAAAGTTGGGGCTGATGCATTTGCCATATTGTCTCCTCCGGGTTAATGTAGAGAACTCTAAATATATCTCTACGATAGTATAAGGTAAAGAGTACAATTTTGTGAAGGATAAGGCATTATGGATAACAAAACTGAAAAAGATAAGTTACGCCAGTGGGCAAAAGATATAAGACGTACGTTAGATTTGAAAAAAATTAGCAAGGAAATTAATAATAAGATTCTAAGCCTTGATATTTACAAGTATTCCCGTAATGTTATGTCATATCTTTCAAAGGATATAGAGATTTTTCTGGATGGTCTTTTTCTTGATAGAGGTAAAAAATGGTTTTTGCCTGTGGTTCTCCAATCGTATTATGGGACAAGTTTAAAAGTTGTTCCATATATTCATGGTAAAACAAAATTATATAAAAATAAGTTTAATATTTTAGAGCCTACAGTTGTAAATGATGATTACTATGATCAGGTTAAAAAAAAAATAAAACTTGATGTGATTTTTGTACCCGGACTTTGTTTTGATAAGAAAGGAAACAGGCTTGGTTTTGGAAAAGGGTTTTATGATCAGTTCTTAAAATTAAATCCTGATAGCTATAAGATTGGATGCTGTCCAAAAAGATGTATGGTAAATGAGCTGCCGACTGATTCCTGGGATGTGAAGATGGATCTGGTGTTAACTTGAGTAAAGGCACGATTAATCATGCCTTTACTCTTAACCTGCTTTTAACTATTACCTGTAATATTACCCCTAGCTTTTTTGATTTCGTAACAGAAAAGCAAATTAATGATTATGGCAACAAAATTAAAAAATAAAAACCAAACAGGCTCCTATGCTTACAGCAGAGAAACTGTTCCGTTCCCTGAGCCAGCATCAGAGAAGGCTAAACCACCAGCAACTAATCTCAACCTTCTTGATAATAGTAATTTATTTATTGAAAAAGAATTAAGTGCAGAAGAACAGGCAATACAATACATGAGCACATATAAAAAATTTGAAAGAGTAATTGTCTGTAATTTTTATACAGGCGGTGGCAAATATACAAATGGAATTTTAAACTCTATCTATAGAGGCTTTAATCCTTTAAATTCGTAATGCTTTTATAAGTGTATTAATTTCTGTCATACCCGCGCCAGCCAAAGGCTGGTCCGCCTTGGGCGGTCAAACCGGGAATGACATTTTACGCTATTGGTACAATTAACTACATGTTTTCAGGCATTGTACAAGAAATTGGTGTAGTAAAAGGTCTTGAAATGAAAGACGGGATTCTTGATTTGACAATTTCTTCTAAACGTTTAATAAATGATCTAAGTATTGGAAGTAGCATATCCATTGATGGATGTTGTCAGACGGTTATTGAATGCTTTCCTGTCATTGCGAGCGAAGCGAAGCAATCTCATAACCGTAATAATGAAAGTGAGATTGCTTCGGGACTAAAGTCCCTCGCAATGACAAAGACTTTTAAAGTTCAGACTACAGAAGAAACACTTAGAAAAACCAATTTTGTAAATTTAAAAGCCGATTCCAAAGTTAATCTGGAGCCATCACTAAAATTTGGTGGAGCAGTTGATGGACATTTGGTTTCAGGCCATATTGATACTATTGGAGAAGTCTCTGATATTTTCTCATCCGGTGAAAATAAAATAATAAAAATTTCTTATTCTGGTGAATACAGAAAATATATTGCACCAAAGGGTTCAATAGCAGTCAATGGTGTAAGCTTAACGATAATTGATTCAAAAAACGACAAATTTAACTTTACTTTAATTCCATTTACCAGAGACAATACAAATCTTGGCTTGCTAAAAATTGGTGATCTTGTAAACTTAGAAGTAGATCTTATAAGTCGTTATGTCGTTAATTATATTAGTGATATGAAATTAATCGTAAATTAATTGTAAGGACAGATGTAAGGGCAAACCAATGTGTTTGCCCAGTGCGAGGAATAAAATGTTGAGCGAATTAAAAGAAAAAACTTTAAAAGAACAAATATTTAATACTGTAGAAGAAGCTATTGAAGCTATCCACAAAGGTGAAGTGGTAATTGTTGCTGATGATGAAGACAGAGAAAATGAAGGTGATCTGGTTTGTGCGGCAGAAAAAATTACTCCTGAAATTATAAACTTTATGGCAAAAGAAGGAAGAGGCCTTATTTGTCTTGCTCTCGTGGATGACATTGCAGATAAGCTTGAATTATTTAATATGGTTCAAAACAATTCAAGCAATTTTGGTACAGCATTTACTGTAAGTATTGATGCAGATAAAAGATTTGGAATTACTACTGGGATCTCAGCACATGAAAGAGCAAAAACAATTCAGGTTGCTTTAAGTGATAATGCAAAACCAAGTGATCTGGTAAGACCTGGACACATTTTCCCTCTACGTGCAAAACGTGGTGGTGTACTAAAAAGAGTTGGTCAGACTGAAGCTTCTGTAGACTTATCCAGGCTTGCTGGTTTTAAAAGTGCAGGGGTAATCTGTGAAATATTAAATGATGATGGGACAATGGCTAGAAGACCTGATCTGGTGCGTTTTGCAAAAAAACATAATTTCAAATTTATTTCAGTAGCGCAGTTAATTTCTTACAGATTAAAGAAAGAAAGATTTGTAATAAGAGAAGCAAAAGCAAAACTACCGAGTGAGATTGCAAAAAAATATAATAGGGAGTTTCAGCTTTACGGATACAGAGATACTTTAAATAATAAAGAACATATTGCAATTGTTTGTGGTGATGTAGCTAATAAAGAAGATGTACTTGTTAGAGTTCATAGTGAGTGTTTAACAGGTGATGTTTTTCAAAGCTTACGATGTGATTGTAATTCACAACTTCACTGGGCTCTTGAAAAAATTGCAAAAGAAGGTTTAGGTGTAGTGGTTTATTTAAAGCAGGAAGGCAGAGGAATTGGTTTAATAAATAAAATCAAAGCTTATGAGCTTCAGGATCAAGGGTTTGATACTGTTGAAGCAAATGAAATGCTTGGTTTCAAAGCTGATTTAAGAGAGTATGGAGTAGGGGCGCAAATACTTACTGATCTTGATTTAACCACTATCAAACTTATGACAAATAATCCAAGGAAAATCGTAGGCATTGAGGGCTATGGACTTAAAGTTACAGGCAGAGAACCAATAGAAATATGTACTGAGCATAATCATGAGTATTTAAAGACAAAAAACGAAAAAATGGGTCACGTTATCGATTTGAAAAAGAAGGCTAACAAACATGAATGACAAATTTGCAATTGTTGTAAGCACATTTAATGAGTTTATTACTGAAAAACTCTTAGACGGATGTCTTCAAACATTGACTAATAATAGGATTGAAAAAGAAAGAATAGATATTGTAAAAGTTCCAGGGACTTTTGAAATTCCGACAGTGGCGGGTAGCCTGATTGATCTGGAAAAGTATAGTGCAATAATTTGTCTTGGATGTGTAATCCGCGGTGAGACATCTCACTATGATCATCTCTGTACTGCAGTAAGTAATGAGCTTTGCAGGCTTGGTAGAGAAAGCGGAGTGCCGGTAATTTTTGGAATTTTAACTTGTGAAAATGTCGGTCAGGCAATGGACAGAACTGGTGGTAGTAGAGGAAATAAAGGCTCTGAATCAGCGTTGGCAGCGATTGAGATGGTTAATCTTATGAAAAATATAAAGTCTAACGATGCTCGTGATTATGAAAGAGTTTAATTTATTTCAGGTGTTCTCCACCATCTACAAAAATACACTGACCAGTTAAATATTCGTTTTTAAGCAGAAAGTCTATGCTCTGAAGTATTTCTGATATAGTGCCCCATCTCTTTAATGGGACACTATTCATTTCACGCTCAAGATATTCTTTCCCATCATTTGATGGCGGGAGTATTGGACCAGGCGCTATTGCATTCACCCTGATATCCGGAGCAAGTTCTGCTGCAGACATTTTAGTAAACTCGGAGAGCATCTTTTTACTTAAATTATAAATAAAATACTTTGTGCGGTCACGGGTAATGTTTGTATCAAGAAGGTTTATTATGTGTCCAGATTTAAAGTTTTTTGCAAAGCCCTGTGAAAGAAAGAAAGGAGCTTTAAAGTTTGTATTAAAAGTACTGTCAAAAAAATCTATATCAGTTTCCAGAAAGGATCTTTTTTCAAAAATTGAAGCATTGTTAATTAAAAGTGATAAAGATGAAAAGGATTGTTTCACTTTTTCGATTAAAGATAAAGCATCTTTTATGTTTGAGAGGTTGCACTGAAATAAAATACAGTTTTGGCCTTTGCTTTTTATTTCTTTTGAAACTTCTTCTGCTTCAGCTTTTGAAGTATTATAATGAAGTGCAATATCAAAACCATTTTCTGCCAGATAAACCGCAATATCTTTTCCAATGCGTTTTGCGCCACCTGTTATTAAAGCTGATTTGTTAGTAGCCATAGCTTATAGCTTACAGCTTAAGGTTCTTCCACGCAAGTGTTTTTAATTATCAATTTATCTCAGGTAATCCCAGTGCACTTATATAGTGCATACTCAGCATATTTAAAGTAAGCAAGTTTTTTTCAAGAACGTTTTTTAATAACTCAGTTCCTTCAAAAGTTTTTAATTTATCAATTCTTGTTTTTATAGCTTCAATTGCTTTATCAGTTCTTTCAAGCAGCCCGGAATATTCTTCTATAAATGTTTCTGAGAAAGAAATTTCATTTAGTCCTGGCTGGCAAAGCTGAATTTTACATAGAGAGATTATTGCTTTAAAGGCATAAAACCTTTCTCCCATAATTAGAGGGACAGCTCCTTCAGATAAAATAGCCAGCTCCATATCATAAAAAATATTTATTATTTCTTCGGTTGCCAGATTTAACTGCTCATGAAGTTCTTCCTGTGTCAGATTGGATATGTCATTAAATAGTTTATGTACTTCATTAGGTTTGTTTGAAATCCTTTTAATAGAACTTACAATGCAATGTTCATTATTTTTATTTAATGTAGTTGTTTTAACTGTAAGCTCTATTTTTTTATATTTTTTATTTCCATCTGTAAGTGTGGAATGTTTCATAATTTCCCCTATCTTTTAATGATTCTAAAAAATGAAAGTTATCTTTTTATTATCAATAAATATACAAAGGTTAGAAGGGTAAATATTTGATAAGTGACAAATAAAGGCTTTAAATCTAGTTTTTCTACCCTTGACAGTTAACGAGTTCTTAGTGATTAGCTTTTTATTCAGGGAAGGACAATATGAGCTTTTTACTAACAAGTTGAGGGAAATCTTTTGGATTACCTGTAATTAAAATTAAATTATTTTCAAGTGCTGTTTGTCCAATCAATATATCTGCTATTGATTTTTTGAATCCTTTTTCTTTCAATATCCTTCTTGTTATTCCGGCTTTTCGGGCTAATGAATCTGTTATGGGTAGTGAGATAAAAGAATCAAGAAAATTATTAACTTGTTTGATCTGATTTTCTTTTGCTCCTGACAATAATTCTGCTGAACTTATTACAGAAACAAATAATTCTTTATTAGAAATTTCTTTTAATTTTTCAATGAATAAAGGTTTTAAAGCTAAGGAATCAATTAAAAATGTAGTATCCAGCAAATACAATTACTCTTCACCCTCTTGCCTTAGATTTTTCACCCATTCATTTGTACCCGTTCTGAAAATTTCTCTATTATCGTTTTTATTAAAAACAGCTTCATCTCTGGATAAGAAATCATTTAGTTTTTTTTGTTTTTTTCTTCTCTGAAGTTCCAGCCTTGCACCTGTTACAAAAATCTCTGTCCTTGTTTTGGCCCCATTCCCAACAAAAGTATCAATTTCATCCAGAATATAGACAGGAATATTTATATTTATTCTTTTTATTTTATCTTTGTTTTTCATGATTTAGTAATATTATACACAGTTTTTGAGTATGTGTATACTCAATAATATGAAAACCCCTTGACAGTTAATCTGTTCTTAGGAATTAATTTAAAACTAACTGCTAAATATTTTTTGATTTTTTTACATGAAAATTATTATTATGCAGGAGGCAGTAGAGATAGTAATCCCCTTATTCCAATGTCAAAACCACCATTTTCCATCCGTGTTTGGATTGGAGTCTGAGGATTGCTCTGGTGTTGCCCTAAAACGGTATTTAAATTTGTGCGTATGTTGGCAACAGTTTCTGTAGTAGGAATATCCAAAAAGTGATTATAAGCAGCTAATTCACCTCTTAGAGAGATAAGTTCGTGAGATAGTTCTTCAGGGATATTTCCACCACGATTTGTTCTAATAGTAGTTAGGCTTGTTACCTGAGCTTGTAGATGGTCCCTATGTAATTCAGCAAATCGACGTGCTATTTCTACAGGAGTGCCACCAGCAGCTCGTGCAGTTAATCCATGTAATGCACGTACAGACCCATTTAAACCCCATATCATATTAGTAGACTCATTTAATAGGATAGTAAGGTCGGCTGGTAAACGCGGAGGATCAGATAGAGCTCTTGCTATACCACGAGTATGAATGTTTAGAATCTCTGTTCTAATTCCAGTGGTTAATTGGCTAAGGTTTTGAAGTATTTGTTCTCTAGTAAGTTGTGGTGCTACACCTGGAGCTGGTGGCGGTGCTATAACACCTGCTCGAGCTGCCGTAAACATACCAGCTGTCACGCTAGCATTGAATTCAGCTGGAGTAATAATGTCATTGGTGTCTGAATCTATACGTTGTAAAACTTCTGGTCTTGCAAATGCAGTAAAGGTATCTGCAAGTGCATTGTCACCTTCATCTCTTGCTACTGCTGCTCGAGCAAGTAAATGCGTCCTCACTTGTGCTCTTGTTCTAGGTGTAGCAGTTAAGTAAGCTATAAGTGTTGGTGGTATATCTGGCATAATTTAATCCCCCTGATTTGATTAATTACTAAGTAAGTTTTACCCCCCCCCGAAAGATATAAACCTGAGGTCTTAGGGTTATTGCTAAATTTTTGTTTTAAATACAGCGTTTGATTGATCTGATTATATAAAGGATGTAAATAAAAAAAATTTGATAGCATAAAAATACTTTTAACCTTAAATATTTTTAATTTATCTTTTTGAAAAATAATATTTTGCTAATGTGTTGAAAAGCCCTTGACAGTTAACCGTTTCTTAGTGTGTGCATTTCTAATCTATCTGTGCTCTCTGTAATTTATTTTATTAACTCTTCAAATTCATTTCTATTAATCCCAATCTGTTTTATTATTGAATTAAGTGTTCCAATGGCAAGATCTTTATTATGATATGGAATAGTTACAAGATGATGAGGTTTGTCTATGTGTTTTAATTGAATGTGACTTCCTTTTTGTCTTGCTATTTCCCAACCAGCTTTTTGCAAAATGGACAACAGCTGTCTTGATTTTAAAACTGGTAGCTTTGTCATTTATCAACTTTAACTTCAAGATCTACTGTTTCAACAAAATCTACCGGAATTATTTCATTTTCAGCAAGCATACCTTCAATGTGTAAACTTATAGCCTCTTCTGCCATTTTTAAAGCATCTTCTTTATTACTTCCTTGTGTAACAATTCCTGGTAATGAAGGGACAGTTACAGTATATTGCCCTTCAAATCCAGGCTCTTGAATTGGGGTTAAAACAACTTTGAATTTATATTTCATCATAAAATTATTATACCTTATCAGTCTATCTGTGCTCTCTGTAGTTTATTTGAATAATCTATGTAAATAGTTTTGTACTGAGTGTAAGTATCGAGAGCCATTACTCCACCTTCACGGCTGCCATTTCCTGTGTTTTTCCATCCACCAAATGCTGCTGCACCACCGCACTCTGCACCGATAGTAGGAGCATTTATATAAACAATTCCTGATTCAAATTTGTTTGCAGCCTGCATTGCAAGGTTTATATCTTTTGTATAAATAGAAAGTGATAATCCATATTCGACATTATTTGCTACATTAACAGCCTCTTCAAAACTATTTACTGGAATTACTGCAAGCACTGGTCCAAAAACCTCCTTACAAGCTAATTCCATATTTGGTTTTATATCTGTAATTATGGTCGGTTCGTAAAAATTCCCCTTATCAAATTCACCACCAGTTAAGAATTTCCCGCCAGATAAAATTTTTCCACCTTCTTTTTTTGCTCTTTCTGTAAAGCCATGAACATTTTCACGATGAGAAGATGTAATTATCGGACCAACCTGTGTTTTTTCATTTAATCCGTTTCCCACAATTAGTTTCTTTGTAGTATTTGCAAGTTTTTCTAAAAATGAATCTGTCCATAAAGACTTTTGAATAATAAGTCTGCTTGTAGAAGTGCATCTTTGTCCTGCAGTACCAAAAGCACCCCATAAAACACCGTCTAAAAGTAAATCCTGATTTGCATCAGGAAGGGCTATTATTGCATTTTTCCCGCCAAGCTCAAGAGCGCATTTCTTTAACATTCTTCCGCAGGTTTCATAAACCATTTTCCCTACTTCTGTTGAACCTGTAATGCTTATAACTTTTATATCAGGATGTCTGACTATTAAATCTCCAAACTCTCCACTGCCAAATAAAACACTGGCGCACCCTTTTGGTAGTCCGGCTTTGTAAAGGTTTTCAATTAATTTATAACCTGACATTGGAGCGTCTTTTGAAGGTTTGAGAATTACTACATTTCCAGATATAAGTGCTGGTGCTATTTTCCAGCTGGGCACAGCAGCAGGAAAATTCCATGCTGAAATTAATCCACATATTCCAATGGGTTGGCGTATTGTAATTATTGATTTGTTCTGAAGTTCACTTTGTCCTGTCATGCCATAAATTCTTCTGCCTTCACCTGCAAAAAATAAATAAGTATCAATTACTTCCTGAATTTCACCACGTGCTTCCACTATTGGTTTGCCAGTTTCTTTAGTTAGGATTTTTGCAAGTTCTTCTTTTTGATCAAGTGTGATTTGTGCAGCTTTGTATAAAACTTCTGCTCTTTTTGGAGCAGGTGTATAACGCCAAGCCTCAAATGCTTTTTTTGCAAGACTTACTGCTTCATCCAGATCTTTCTGGTTTGATTTTGGAAACTTTCCTAAAAGCTCGTTTTTATCTGCAGGGTTGTATTTCTCAAAAAAATCCTTTGAGGAACTTTCGGTTTGGTTTCCACCGATGATGTTTTTCATGTTGAGACGCCCCGGTGGGGCGTCTTTACTGGTGGGGTGCATGTGCCTCTTCCTTCATTTTTTTATAATACCGATTATTTTATCAGCTGCATTAAACAACAAATCTTTTTCAATGTTAAGTGGTGGAATAAATCTGATTACGTTTTGTTCTACTCCTGCACCTAGAAGAAGTATGTTTTCTTTAAAGCATTCGCTAATTACTTTTTCTGCTATATCTTTAGAACCCAATTCAATACCAATCATAAAACCAAAGCCTCTAATTTTTGCTTTTGATTTTAATTCTGTCTCCAAATGTTTCATTAATTCACTCCCAGTCTTTGAAACATGATCAAGGATTTTATCTCTTTCAATGATTTCAAGGGTTTTATTTGCTGCGGCACATGAGACAGGATTTCCACCAAAGGTACTTCCATGTGCTCCTGGTGGCATAAGTGACATAAACTTTTTCTTACTTGCAAATGCTCCCATAGGTAAGCCATTTGCAATCCCTTTTGCAATGGTAATTACATCAGGTACTACTCCATAATGTTCAATTCCAAACCACTTACCTGTTCTTCCAATTCCTGACTGAACTTCATCAGCTATAAGCACGATTTTATACTCGTCACAAATTTTTCTAAGTTCTTTTAAGTAATTAAATCTTGAATTTAGATTATGTGGTGGAGAAGGGACGTACCCACCTTCTCCTACGATTGGTTCAATAATAATTGCAGAAATTGATTCTGGTGGAAGATTTAGCTTAAACATTCTTGTTAGTAAATCCAGGCACTCAAGCTGGCAATTTTTTGGATCTTTAAATACAGGACAGTTCCAGCAGTTTGGATAATCTACAAAGTTAATTCCAGCCAGCAATGGATCGTAATTTTTTCTATGCAATGCTTTTGAAGAAGATAAAGCTGTAGAGCCTAATGTTCTTCCATGAAAAGATCCTCTAAATGCCACAATATTTGGTCTGCCAGGGTTTACATAACGGCTAAGTTTAATAGCACCGTCTACAGCTTCAGCCCCGCTATTGCAAAAAAAAGTGTTATCAATATCGCCTGGAAGAATTTTTGAAAGTCTTTCAGCTACTTTTATATTTTCAGTATGATGGGTTACACAACTAATGTGAACTAATTTTGCCAGTTGATCCTGGGCAGCTTTTGTAACTTCGGGATGACAGTGCCCAAGTTGTGTAACACCAATACCAC
>Ga0209515_10009186_pt1 | contig 11320 bp, 9 predicted proteins | sample Subgroupgradi54m_FD_187454 | JGI IMG/M metagenome (GOLD analysis project Ga0209515, IMG submission 187454) | Subsurface groundwater microbial communities from S. Glens Falls, New York, USA - GMW60B uncontaminated upgradient, 5.4 m (SPAdes)... ...
CCTGCCCACCACGACCCACGCGCACATGCCGGGCGCGCGCGTGCCCGCCATCGAGCTCATGATGGCCAACTCGGCGACCATGTCGCTCATCCGCGACGGCAAGACCCACCAGCTGGCCAGCGCCATCCAGACCGGCCGCGACGACGGCATGATCCCGCTCGACCGCTCGCTCGCCGAGCTGGTCGAGGCGCGCAGCATCAGCTACGAGACCGCGCTCGGCCTCACCGCCGACGCCGGCCTGCAGCTGCGCGAGCTGCTCTCGACCGGCGCGGTGCGCCGCACTCGCTAGCAAGCCAGCGGAACGCGGCGCTATTGAGCCGCCATGTCGCCATCGACGCCAGCTCCGACCAACACAATCCCGACCGGGTCAATCCGAGCTGGCGTCCCTGGCGACATGGCGGTTCAAGAAGCCGACTCGTCTTCAGCCTGTCCCCGCACCCGCCCCCGCACCCGCCGCGGCCTCCGCCAGCTTCACGCGCGCACGGTCGGCGAACGGGTCCATGGGAAAGCGTTCCACGATGATCTGCAGCGCGCGCGCCGCGAGGTCGCCGCGCCCGGCGTTCGCCTGCACCTCGGCGACGCGCCAGACCAGGCCGGGCAGGAGCGGCGACAGCACGGGCGCGTCGAGCAGCCGGCGCACCATCTGCACGCCCAGGGCCGCGTAGGGCTCCTGCGCCAGGCACACGCGCGCGACCTCGGCCAGCGAGCGGTCGTTGAGGTCGCCGGCCAGCCCGGCGGCCTCGAGCTTCTTGAACACCATGGGCAGCTCGTCGACGCGGCCGTCCTTGGCCAGGTCGGCGACGCCGCCCGAGGCCAGCTGGCGGGCCAGCTCCAGCTCGGAGAGCTCGAGCGCCAGCAACAGCGCGTGCGAGCGCGCCATCGCGTGATTCGGCTCGCGCCCCAGCACCGTCTTGAACGCGGCCAGCGCCGCCGACTTCTGCCCCGAGCGCTCGTAGCGCAGGCCCTCGTCGAGCTCGGGGTTCTTGCTCACCCAGTCCTCGGCCTGCTCCTCGAAGGAGACCAGGTGTTTCTCCTCGAAGCCGCTGTACTTGAGCGCCGCCGCCGCGGCCATGCCGAAGATGAAGCCGCCCACGTGCGCCGAGTGGGCCACGCCCTTGAGCCCGTGCGCCTCGAAGTAGGAGTAGAGCAGCTCCTCGGCGAACCAGATGGGCAGCGCGTAGAGCGCGCGCGCCTCGAAGGTGCCGGTGCGGAAGTACCACCACCAGAAGAAGCGAATCTTGACCCGCGCATAGAGGATGAGGAACGCGCCCATGCACGCGGCCACCGCGCCCGACGCGCCCACCAGCACGATCTCGCTGCCCTTGTTCCACATGCCGTAGGTGAGCGACGCGGCCACCGCGCCCACGGCGTAGAACAGCCCGAACGCGAGGTGGCCCCAGCGATCCTCGATGGCCGCGCCCGACAACCACAGGAACAGCATGTTGCCGATGAGGTGCAGCCAGCCGGCGTGCACGAAGGCGCACAAGAGGAGGTTGAGCGTGAGGCCATCCTTGGGCGCCCAGCCGAAGCGCAGCGCCAGGTCCTGCTTCTTCAGCTCCTTGATCTCGCGGTCGAGCAGCTGGATCTCGGGCACGAGCGAGTCGTCGATGCCGCCGTAGTCGCGGGCGTCGATCCTCTTGACGTCGTACTCGATGCCCGCCTCGTCGAGGCGATGCTCGAGGATGTGCACGTACTCCTCGCGCGTGTAGAGCTTCTTGAAGATCTCCTCCTCGGCGGGCGCGAAGACGGTGCGGTGCACCTGCACCAGCGTGCACAGCGAGAGGATGGCCAGCGTCACCACCGGCAGTCGCCGCCGCCCCTTGTCATGTCCGATCGGGATGATCACGACCGCCCCCCTTCCTTGCCCGACGCTGCGCGGCGCTAGCGGCGCGCGAACAGGTAGTGCGACACCAGCCATTCCTGCCCGTGGCGGAAGCCGAACAGCTCCGCGCAGGCCATGAAGAAGAGTCTCCAGTTGAGGCGCCAGCGCGCCACGTTCTCGGCGCCGTAGGTGCGCGCCAGGATGGGATCGACGCGGGCGCGCCGCGCGTCCAGGTTGGCCAGCCAGGCCTCGGCGGTGCGCTGGTAGTGGGTGCCGTCGACGCGCCAGTGCTCGATGAGGCGCAGGTGCTCCTGCGCGTAGCACAGCGAGTCGTCGGCGAGCATCGAGCCGCCGGTGAAGAAGGTGCGCGCCATCCAGTCGGTGGCGCCGCGGTCCTCGAACGGGTAGGCGAAGCGACGGTGGCTGAAGATGTGGATGAACACGAGTCCCTCGGGCGTGAGCGCGCGCGCCAGCCGCGCCAGCAGCGCCTCGTGGTTCCACATGTGCTCGAACATCTCCACCGAGATGACGCGATCGAAGGGTGCATCGGGCGCGCCCGCCGGCTCGAAGCGGTTCATGTCGGCGGTGACGACGTCGAGGCGATGCTTGTCGCCCAGGCCCAGCCGATCACGCTCGGCCAGGATGTGCGCGCGCTGCGACGCCGAGTTGGACACGCCGACGATGCGGCAGCGCGGGTACTTCTCGGCGATCCAGAGGGACAGCGCGCCCCAGCCGCAGCCGAGGTCGAGCACGCGCATGCCGTCTTGCAGGCGCGCGCGCCGGCACGTCTCGTCGAGCATGGCCTCCTCGCTGGCGTCGAGGCTGGTCACGCCGGCGGGCCACAGGCCGCCCGAGTACTTGAGCCGCTTGCCCAGCATGAGCTGGTACAGCTCGGCGGGCACCTCGTAGTGCTGCGCGTTGGCGGCGGCGGTGTCGCGCGCGATGGGCCCGTCGCGGCGGGCGGCCAGGAAGGCGGCGTGGCGGCGGCGCTCCGCCTCGATGCCGCCGCGCGCCTGGTCGCGCAGGCGCTCGAGACAGATGGCGCGGATGGCCGCGCGCAGCATGGCGTCGGGCACGACGCCCTTCTCCAGCACCTGCCAGAGCAGCGCTTGGGCTGGTTTGGCCGCGGGCACGAAGCTACTTGAGCTCCAGTAACTGGACCTCGAAGAGCAGCGTGGCGTTGGGCGGGATGGCGCCGCCGGCGCCGCGCGAGCCGTAGCCGAGCTCGGGTGGGATGAGCAGGGTGCGCTTGCCGTTGATCTTGATGCCGGCGACGCCCTCGTCCCAGCCCTTGATGACCTGACCCACGCCCAGCTTGAAGGAGAACGGCTTGCCGCGATCGAGCGAGCTGTCGAACTTCTGGCCCTTGGCGCCGTTCACCCACAACCAGCCGGTGTAGTGCATCACGCAGGTCTGGCCCGACTTGGCCTCGGCGCCCTCGCCGGTGGAGGTATCCTCGTACTGCAACCCGGAGGCAGTCTTGGTCATCGCCATGGGGGTATCTTACCGCGATGCGTGAGGTTGCGAAATCGGGTCGGGCGGGCGACGTGCTCGAGCTGCGCGAGCGCAACCTGAGCGGCAGCGCCGCCGACCACGCCGCCTTCGTGCGCGCGTGGGCCGAGCTCGAGCTCGACCAGACGGCGCCGCCACGCGACGTCTTCGCCTGCCACCAGGCGCCGCACGCCTTCTTTCTGGAGACCGCAACCGGCGAGGTCGCGGCCTACGCGCTCATCCGCGGCTACGGCGCGCGCGGCGACGTGCGCCAGATCGTGGTCATGCCGGCGTGGCGCGGGCGCGGCGTGGGCAAGCGGCTCATGGCCGCGGTGGCGGCGCGGCTGCGGCGCGCCGGCTGCAGCGACTGGCGCCTGGAGGTGAAGGCGGAGAATGCCGCGGCGATCGGGCTGTACGAGAGCGTGGGCATGAAGGTGCGCCGGCCGATGACCATCGTGCGCCTCGACGCGCGCGCGGCGGCGGCGACGGTCGCGGCGGCGGGACCGGGGGCAGCGCGGCTGCGTCCGCTGCGCGCCGACGTGGAGGCGCCCTACGAGGACGCGTTCGACCTCGGGCGCGGCTTCCTGGCCGCGGTGCGCGCGCGCCGTCCGGATCTGCCCATGCTGGCCCTGGAGATGGCCGGCATGCCGGCGGGCCTGGTGCGCTGGATCCCCGACTACCTGGGCGCATGCGGGCTCTTGTTCCCGTTCCGCGCGCGCGACACCAAGGTGTTGCCCGCGCTGCTGGCGGCGGCAGACGGCGCGGCCGGGCAGATCGAGCTCATGGGCACCGACGCGGGAGTGAGCCAGTGGCTGCTCGGGGCGGGGGCGCGCACGCATGAGTGTCTGCTCGAGATGGGCGCTCCCTTGCCCCGTGCTACCGTCGGGGCATGAGCGAGATCCACATCAGCATCAAGTGCAGTGGAAGCGGCTTTCCCAGCCCCGAGGAGCTGACCTTACGGCACGCGCTCGAGGACGCCATCGCCGAGCGCGGCGTCGGCGACGTGGTCGACTCGGGCGGCGGCGAGGGCGTGATGGACGTCTTCGTCGAGGTCGATGATGTGAGCGCGGCGAAGCCACACATCGAGGCCATCGTGGGCGAGCTCGGCCTGGCCGGCAAGACCGAGGTCCACGCCGAGCCGTAGCCGTAGCACCGGGGCCGACGCGGCGCGCTCAGGGTCCGGCGGGTGCTGGCGTACCAGGCGGTGGTGGCGGTGGTGGCGGCTCGATGCAGCCGAAGCCGACGACCTCGTCGATGAGGCCGCAGACGTTGCCCCCGGCGGCGCAGTTGACCACGCGCAGGTCGCCACTCAGGCAGTACGTCAAGGTGACGCCGTCGGCGCCGCACGAGCCGAAGAAGTCGACGCCCATGCAGTTGTCGGGCGCGGGCGGAACGACGCAGTTGTAGCCGATCTGGTCGTCGACCCAGGCGCAGCTCTCGCCGAAGGAGCCGCAGTCGATGGTCTCGAGCGCGCCGTCGAGGCAGTAGGTGACCACGCCGGCGGCGGAGCATTCGCCCTGGAACGTGATGCCCATGCAGGCGTCGGGCGTCGCGCGTGGCTGGCAGTCGTTGCCGAGGGCGGGGTCACCGGTGTCACCGCAGGCGAGATCGTGGGCGGCGCAGTCGAGCGTGCGCAGGTGGCCGGCGTCGCACCAGGAGAGCACGCCGGTGGCGCTGCAGGTGCCGGCGTAGCCGAGCGTGCCGCAGACGGGGGCGTCCGGGCCGGTCGGGTTGCGCGCGCCGATCTGCTCGCGCAGCACGGCCGCCGAGTTCTGCCGGGCGCGTCCGCACACGCAGGGTCGCTCGGACAGCTCGCCGCAGGCCATGTCCCAGTCCTGCAGGCGGCGCGCGCCGCAGCCGCCCAGGTAAGACATCGGGTCGGTGCACTCGAAGGTGTGGTCGAGCGACGCGGCGTGGCCGATCTCGGCCACGGTGGCCTCGCAGGCGCTGCGCGCGTCGCCCAGCTGGCGCGCGAACACGAAGACCATGGCGCGATCGATGAGCCGGCAACCGCTGGTGTCGATGGGCGCGACGCCGGCGTAGCCGCTCATGCCCATCTCGCTGCCGCTGCCGCCGATGACCGCCTCGATGTACGGACCGGAAGTGGGCTCGACGTCGGTGACCTCGACGTTGAACTCGGACAGCTCGCCGGCGACGCAGGCGACCAGCTCGTCCCAGGCGGCCCGGCCGTCGTAGGGCGGGAAGGTGACCTCGTTGCGGCCGGTCGACGCGACGACCGAGGACTGGCGCTTGCTGGCGTCGTCGGGGCCGCCGCGAAACGTGCCGCCCCTGGCGTTGAGGTAGATCGCGAGCGGCGCGCCGCCGGGCTGGAAGTTGGTCTTGGAGACGCGCTCGCCGGCACGGATGGGCACGTAGACGCCGCGTGGCGCGGTCGGCTCGCCCTGCCCCTTGCCGTCGTCGGTCACCTGGCCGACGGCGCAGGCCGAGGCCGTGAAAAGGAGCAGCAAGGAGGCTAGGTTGGCGGCGCGCATGGACCCGCCCCCATGCACAGCAAGCGGTGATCCAATGCCACGACGTGAGCCGCCGCAAGCAATGTCGCGCGGTTACGCGACGCGCTGTGGGGCCATGTACCCCACGCTGCTGGGGCCGAGCCGCTGCTTACCAGACTACTGAGGACATTCGGCCTTGGCCGAGTAGCGCCTGCCCGGACAGCTTCCCGAGCTCCGGAACGTCTTCCCGTCGCAGCCGCAGTACGGCCGCAGATCCATCGTGCACGGCCTCGCCCGCGGCATGCATTTCCCCGCCACATCGCAGCCCATGCCCTCGCAAATGCCGCTCTCGCAATCTTCCCCCGCCTGGCACTCGCCGCCATCGGCCATCTTCGCCGTCGCCGCCACCGGCTGCGGCTCCGCCGCCGGAGGCGACGCGGGCACCTGCTGCGCCGCACACGCCCCGAGCCACAGCACAACAACCATCATCATCTTCATGCGCAGCACTATAAGGGGACGGTGTTGCCAATTTAACTTTCGGTCGTAACCACGCGATTCCTCGTCGGACCACGGACGCTCGCGTCTCCATTCCCGCGCAGCGGCAATCCGGACGCGACGGAAGATCAGCGAGTTGGAGCCGAAAGTTAAATTGGCAACACCGTCCCCCTAGTAGGGGTGGAAGGTGGAGCGGGAGGTGCGGGAGGAGTTGAGGGAGTCGAGCTCGGGGGCGGCGAAGGCGTCGGGGGTGCCGGCCGGGAGGCGCTTGCGGACGAAGGCCTCGATGGTGAGGCGGACTTCCTGGGCGGCAAGGACGATGTCTTCGGGGCCGTCTTCGGCGCACTCGTCCCAGAGCTGGAAGAGGATGCGGCGACGATCGGAGGCGGAGTAGCGATCGTCGCGCCAGACCGCGTCGAGGAACACGGGCAGGCGCGCGATCGCGGCGCGCAGGCGCTCCCGGCGCGCGGCCAGGGCCATGGCGTCGCGCTCGTCGCGCGTCTCGTCCAGCCAGCGCAGCTTGGCGGCCCAGTACGGGTCCATGCCGTGCGCGCGCATGAGCTGATCGGTGATGTCGAAGGTGACGCGCAACCCGACGTTGCCGGTCTCGGGGTCGGCGAAGTACTCGCCCTGATAGGCTTCGGAGTCACTGAAGTGCACCTTGCCGTCAGGGTCGGTGCGCGCGCCGAACTGCAGCTTCTTCTTCTCGTAGCGTCCGCCGCCCACCGTGTGCCCGAGGGTGCCCTCGCCCGTCTGCGGCAGCGGGCGCTCCGGCCCTTCCATGTTGACGATGGGCGCGCCGATCGACAGCCCGAACGCGTGCGCCGCGTCGCCCACCGGCGGCATGCTCAGATCCAGGGTCGGTCCGTCCTCGTCCTGCTGGTGCGGACGCATGCTCAACGAGCGCGACGCATCGGGACGAGGCGCAACGGTGCCGGCCTTCGGCTCGAGCGACGCCACCTCGGGCTCGGGCCGCGGCACCTCGGGTCGCAGCGATGGACGCGCCGTCGGTGGCGCGGGCGCCTGCGCGGGCGTCGGATCCGAGGGCGGCAGCGGCATGGCCGGCTCGGGCACCGTCTTGTGCGCGTTCACTGGCGAGTGGGGCGCCTGGTCCAGCATCGCCACCTCGAGCGGCACCACGGTGTCGAGCGTCACGTCACGCGTGGTCGCCTCGTGTCCCAGGGCCATGGGCATGCGCGCCAGCACCAGTGCCGCCAGCACATGCAAGACCACCGAGACGATGAGCGTCCACGAACGCACCATCCTTTGGACTACCTCGCCACCGGGCGCGTTGCCAGGCATAGAATGTAGGCACTTGCGCGCGCTCACCTTCACGGCGGTCGTGACGACCGTCGCCTTGCTCGTGTGCGCTCCCTCACGCGCCTCCGCGCAAGCCGCCACCAGCGATTACCCGGTCATCACTGACCGCCACTTCGCCCTCGACGCCTACCAGGGCTCGACCGTGGCGTCCTACCGCATCGTGGGCATGGGCGGCACCTCGCTGGCCACCGCCGAGGGCGCCGCCTCGATGAGCTCCAACCCGGCCTCGGTGGCCTCGCGTCTGGCCACCTGGAACGACTGGTTCGAGTGGGACTTCTCTGCCGACACTTACCAGCCCGACCTGGCCTCCGACTTCGACAACAACGGCGTCACCCAGGACTCCTCGGCCAACACCCTGGCCGGCAACGGCGCCATCATGATGTACCTGGGTGAGTGGGGCACCGGCCTGTCGGTGATCTCGGAGGAGCGCCGCATCGAGCTCGACACCGGCGATCCCGCCAAGCTCACCGCCGAGCTGGTGCGGCTGTCGCTGGGCCGCTCCGTGCGCGCGCGCTCGCTCACCTTCGGGGTCAGCCTGGCAGCAGGCAACTTCACCATCGCGCACACCGACGCGAACGGCAACCCGGGCAGCGCCCTGGTCGACGTCAGCTCCACGTCGCTGGACGCCGGCTTCCTGTGGCGGCCACCGGCGCGCGACCTGCGCGTGGGCGCGCGCGCGTCGCTGCCCCTGACCGCGTCGCTCGACTCGCTGGCCTGCGACCCGATGAACTGCGGCGGCTACATCTTGCCCGAGCGGGTCGAGTTCCCCTGGAGCCTGGGCGCAGGCGTGGCCTGGCGGCGCGGCCCGAGCCGCTGGAACACCGTCGTGCACGACGACTGGCGCGACGAGAAGTCGCTCATCCTGGCCGCCGACCTGCTGGTCACCGGCGGCGTGCGCGAGGGCGCCGGCATCGAGGCCTTCCTGGATCACCGCTACCAGCAGTCGGGCCGTCACGCCCTGGTCTCGCTGCGCGCGGGCGCCGAGTACGAGTGGGTGCCCGGCTGGTTGCGCGTGCGCGGCGGATCCTACTGGGAGCCGGGCCGCTTCGAGGGCGTGAGCGGCCGGGCGCACGCGACGGCTGGCCTGGACGTGCGCGTCTGGTCGTTCTGCTTCTGGGGCGATCGCTACCGCCTGCGACTTTCCTTCGCGACCGACGTCGCCCCACGGTATACGAACGTCATCTTCTCGCTCGGCTTCTGGCACTAGCGAATTCGGACGGACGGAGAGACGCGCGCATGAGCAGTACGATGGGCAGGACCCGGGAGAAGCCCAAGCAAGACGCGCGGCGCGCGCCGCAGCGTCGACCCCAGCTGGTCCTGATCTACGAGTGCGAGCGGCCGCTCGCGGGCGGCCTGGACGTGCCGCTCGCGGGCGAGAGCGAGCTGCTGCTCGGGCGCGGCTCGGCCCGGCGCCTCGAGCACGACGGCGACGTCGCCACCCTGCGCGTTCCCGACGAATGGATGTCGTCGCGCCACGCGCGCCTGCTGCCGCGCGGCTCGCACTGGGCCATCGAGGATCTCGGCTCCAAGAATGGCAGCGTGGTCAACGGCGTGGCCACGCCGGGCGCGACCCTGCACGACGGCGACGTGGTCGAGCTGGGCCAGACCTTCTTCGTCTACCGCGAGCACCTGGTGGCGCGCGCGCCCGGCGCAGGCGGCGAGGCGCCCCTCGTGCCCACGCGCCAGCCCAGCTTTGCCGCCGCGCTCGAGGATCTGGCCGCCATCGCCGAGGCGGCCCTGCCCGTCCTGCTGGGCGGCCAGACCGGCACCGGCAAGGAGGTGCTGGCGCGCGCGGTGCACGAGCGCTCGCGCCGCGGCGGTGCCTTCGTCGCGGTCAACTGCGGCGCGCTGCCCGAGACCCTGGTCGAGACCGAGCTCTACGGCTACAAGAAGGGCGCCTTCTCGGGCGCGGGCGAGGATCGCCCGGGTCTGGTGCGCGCCGCCGACGGCGGCACCCTGTTCCTCGACGAGATCGGCGACCTGCCGCTGGCCTCGCAGGCGACCCTCCTGCGCGTGCTGCAGGAGCGCGAGGTCACGCCCGTGGGCGCCACCCGCCCCATCAAGGTCGACCTGCGCGTCATCGCCGCCAGCCACCGCGACCTGCGCGCCATGGTGGCGCGCGAGGAGTTCCGCGAGGACCTCCTGCAGCGCCTGGCCGGCTTCACCCTGACCGTGCCGCCCCTGCGCGAGCGCCTGGAAGACCTGGGCGATCTGGCCGCGACCTTCCTGGCCCGCGCCAGCAGCGCCGCCGCGACGCCACCGCGCCTGACCCCGGCGGCGGCGCGCCTGCTGCTCGCGCACGACTGGCCCGGCAACGTGCGCGAGCTCGAGCAGGTGCTGTCGACCGCCGCGGTGCTGGCGCGGCGCGCGCCCATCGAGGCGGAGCACCTGCCCGAAACCATGCGCGCGGTCGGCTCGCAGCACGGCACGCCCGCGTCGGCCGCGCTGTCACCCGCGCAGGAGGCGCAGCGCGCCGAGCTGGAGACACTCCTGCGCGAGCACGCCGGCAACGTCGCCGCGGTGGCGCGCGCGCTGGGCAAGAGCCGCGTGCAGGTGCACCGCTGGATGACCCGCTACGCGATCGATCCCGAGGCCTTCAGACGCTCGTGAAGCAGGGCCAGGCGCGCGCGCCACGCGGGCGTGTCGGCGGCACGCGCGGCGAAGCGCAACAGCTCGCCCGCCTCGTCGCGCGAGAGCGAGCGACACGCGGGCTCGCCCAGCAGCGCTTCCCACTCGGCGGGCGCGGCCGCAGGTGAGCGCACCACCAGCTCGACCATGCGCCGGGTCAGGGCCAGCTCGGGCGCGTGTGCGTCGACGGGCGCCGACCGGTCCAGCCAGGCCAGCCGGCGGCGTGCCTCGTCGACGTCTCCGCGCGCCGCGGCGATGCGCGCCAGCAGCACCTGCTCGGGCAGGCCGGGGCTCTGGCGCACGCGCCGCTCGAGCGTGAGCGCGCGCTCGGCCAGCTGCGCGGCCTCGACCAGCTCGCCGCGGAAGTACAGGCACTCGGCCAGGTTGTAGGCGGCGACGCGCTCGAGCAGCGGGTTGCCCAGCTCGAGCGCCAGCTGGGTGGCGCGGCGCGCGTCGGCCTCGGCGCGTGCGTGCTCGCCCAGCGCGGTCCAGGTGTTGATGCGGTTGTTGTGCGCGACGGTCAGGTGGAAGACGTCGCGCGCACGCTCGCAGGCTGAGATGGCCTCGCCGAAGAAGCCGACCGCACCCGCGTGATCGTGGGTGAGCGTGCGCCCGGCCCCGAGCAGGAGCAGGGCCACCACGCGCGTCTCCTCGTCGTCGACGTGCGCCGCGCCGGCCAGGGCGTCCCGCAACGCCACCTCGGCGGCGGCGTAGTCGCCGCGCCGGTACTCGGCGCGGCCGTGGCCGAGCTGCCAGCGCGCGGCCAGGCGCGCGTCGCCGCAGGCATCGACGAGCGCGCGGGCGCGCTCGACCAGCGCCGCCGCGGCGTCGGGCTCGAAGCGGAAGTCGAGCACGGTGGCCTCGTCGAGCAAGAGCTCGGCTTCGGCCGCCGCGTCGGCGCCCTCGTGGGCGAGGGCGCGCGCGGCGCGCAGATCGGCGAGCGCGTCGTCGTGGCGCGAGAAGCGGTAGCGACAGCGACCGCGTCCGGCCAGCACGGCCACGCGGCGGGCGTCGCCGGCCTCGAGCAGGGCGAGCGCGCTGCTGTAGTGCGCCTCGGCCTCGACCAGGCTGTGGCCGCGGCGCGCCGCCTCGGCCAGCTCGAGCAGCGCCGCCA
>Ga0209515_10009187_pt1 | contig 11319 bp, 6 predicted proteins | sample Subgroupgradi54m_FD_187454 | JGI IMG/M metagenome (GOLD analysis project Ga0209515, IMG submission 187454) | Subsurface groundwater microbial communities from S. Glens Falls, New York, USA - GMW60B uncontaminated upgradient, 5.4 m (SPAdes)... ...
TTACAGCCATCACAGCGATCTTGACAATATCCGCACCCGCCATCTTCGCCTTTTTCAAAATCTTTAACAGGCTCCTGGCATCGGGGGTTTGTTTGAAATCATGGTAAGAAACTACAGCCAGTTTTTTCGCCTTATGCGCGCTTTTAACAATGCGCGGCAGAATCTCTTTGGCCGAAAGTTCGATATCCACCGCATTAACCTTCGGGATAACCGTCTCGAATAATTGAAGTCTTGCGCTTTCGGATAAAGTCCAGCAACCGCCTTCTTTTTTAGATCGAATGGTCGCGATTGTTGAAAAATAGCGAAATCTGGCTATTTGCTCCAGAACATGCCACGTCTTAAATGAGGCATACTGGTCAATGCGCAGCTCCGCAATATCCAGTCCCGATTTTTTTAAACCGGCTAAAACCGCAGCGCTTGTGCGGTCGTTAAATCCGACCACAATTCTTGGCGTTCCACCTAAAGTTACTTTGCCTAATTTGATCATCTCTTCCAAACTCCACGGTTTTGGTGAAAGGGCGGTCCCGCAGACACGGACTTCTTTAGATCCGCGATGCGCTCGTCACTACACCTGTGTGTCGTGGCGGAGAGGGGGGGATTCGAACCCCCGGTAGCGCTTTTCAACGCTACAGCGGTTTAGCAAACCGCCGCACTAGACCGGGCTATGCGACCTCTCCGCGTAAGGCGGAAAAAATTAAATTTGTTATTGTATTCGCGATCCGTTTTTTTGTGAATTTATTTAGAGCCCCTAATCAAACCCTTTTTGAAGCGCTCTTAAAAATACGGAGGGCGAGGGACTCGAACCCCCACGTCCTTTCGGACGGCAGTTTTCAAGACTGCTGCCATACCATTAGGCGAGCCCTCCAAGAATCTTTAATGCCCGCAATATCAAACGTAGGGTTTTAAAGCGGCCGGTAGTTCTATAGAACCATCAGCGTTTTGGAAATTTTCCATAAGACAAAGCACGATGCGCGCCAGAGCCAGGCCGGACCCATTTAGGGTGTGTACAAACTCCGGTTTCTTTCCGGATTTTGGACGAAAACGAATGTTTGCGCGCCTCCCTTGAAAATCACTAAACCAGCTGCAGCTTGAAACTTCAAACCATTTGCCGGTGGCCGGCGCCCAGGTTTCCAGATCGTAACACTTCGCGGCGGCAAAACTCAGATCACCGGATCCCAGCAGCACGACACGATAAGGAAGCTCCAGCGCTTGCAGTACCGCTTCCGCATTTTGAACAAGGGATTCAAGCTCGGCCAAACCCTGTTCGGGATGAACAAATTTGACCATTTCAATTTTATCAAATTGGTGCACACGCGAAAGCCCGCGCGTATCCTTGCCGTAGGAGCCCGCTTCACGCCGGAAACAGGGCGAATACGCCGTATACTTTACCGGAAGAATTTCTTCGTTCAAAATCTCATCGCGTAAAAGATTGGTCACCGGCACTTCCGCGGTGGGAATCAGAAACAAATCATCGTCTTTCAGTTTGTACATGTCCTCTTCCATCTTTGGAAGCTGTCCTGTACCGGTCATGGAAGCACGATTCACCAAAGCGGGCGGCCATACTTCTGTATACCCATGTTTGGTTGTGTGCAGATCCAGCATAAAATTGATCAGGCCGCGTTCCAGCTTGGCTCCACGTCCTTGATAGACCGGAAATCCGGAACCGGTGATTTTGCTCCCCCGATCCATTGACAGCCAACCGTTTTTCTCTGCCAACTTCAAGTGATCTCTGAGTTCATAACTAAAAGTTCGCGGTTTCCCCCATGTTCGAACGACTTTATTTCCTGTTGTCCCTAGAGCGATAGGGACATCAGAATGCGGAATATTTGGGATTGATAGCATTATATTTGCTATTTTTACATCAAACTCTCCCACAATAGTGTCTAATTCTGATATTTTTTGGGATACCGCCTTCGTGGCAGTGATGCGGTCTTTGGCGGGCTGCCCGCTTTTCGTTAGCCGGGCAATTTCTTCACTGGCCTTGTTTTTAAGCGCTTTGAGTTCTTCGGCCTGTCTGAGACGGATGCGCCGCTCTTGATCCAGAGACAGCAACTCCTCCAAATTAACTTTAGCGTTTTTGGCCTGAAAGCCTTGGCGGGCTTGCTCTTGGTTGTCGCGAATCCATTTTAAATCAAGCACGCTCTGATCTCTTCCCTGGCTTTATTTATTGCCCTTGATTCTTTTGTCTTCGAGGAGATCCAGCTGTTTCTCTTCTTCGTTTTCATCTTTGGCGACGACGCGCGCGGCCATGGCAACCTTGTGTCCTTCTTTAAGACGAATAACGCGCACGCCCTGAGCATTGCGCCCGGACGTACGAATTTGATTGACCGGGCAGCGCACGATCATCCCCTTGGTCGTGACTAAAATGACTTCATCTTCTTCCTCCACGGGCAGGACGCGGACCACCGGCCCGTTTTTATCCATGACCTTGAGGTTGATGACGCCTTTACCCCCGCGGGATTGCAGGCGGTATTCTTTAAAGGTTGTTTTCTTGCCAAAACCAAGTTCTGTAACGCTGAGCGCGGTCGCTTTGGGATGGACGATCAAAGCGGAAATGACCTCGTCTTTTTTCTCTAATTTCATCCCGCGAACCCCGGAAGCCATGCGCCCCATATCACGCACCTGGGTTTCTGAAAATCGGATTGCTTTGCCCTTGTGTGTCGCAATAAAAATCTCATCTTTCCCGGAAGTGATGTTGCAGGAAACCAGTTCATCCTTTTCACGCAGCGTAATGGCGTTAATGCCGGTTGTGCGCGGCCGCGAATAATGGATCAGATTGGTTTTTTTAATGACGCCATTCTTGGTCACCATCACCAAATACCGTTTGTCATCAAATTCCTGCACCTGCAGAAAACTTGAAATACCTTCTTCGGGCGACAGCGACAGCAAATTGACAATCGCTTTCCCGCGCGCCTGCCGGGACGCTTCCGGAATCTGATAGGCTTTACGCCAGTAAACGCGCCCTTTATTGGTGAAAAACATGATCGTGTCATGCGTGGAAGTAAGGAACATGTGCTCGATAAAATCCTCATCATCGCGCATGCCCGCCCCCGTGACCCCCGATCCGCCGCGGCGTTGTTTGCGGTACGCGGACACGGGAATCCGTTTGATGTAGCCCGCGTGTGAAATGGTAATAACCACATCTTCCTCGGCGATCAAATCTTCGATATCGATTTCTTCTTCCGCAGCGACGATGTGCGTGCGCCGCTCGTTGCCGTATTTTTTAACCAGTTCCAGCGATTCCTCTTTGACAATGTCGAGTTGTTTCTTCCGGCTTTTCAAAATTCCCTGCAGTGCTTCGATTCGCTTAATCAGCTCCAGATATTCCTCCTCAATCTTGTGCTGTTCGAGCGCGGTTAACCGCTGCAGCTGCATTTCCAAAATGGCCTGGGCTTGCAGAGCGCTTAGCTTGAAATTCGTCATCAAGCCTTCTTTGGCAAGCTCGGGGCTCTTGGAGGAACGGATTAATTTGATGACCTTGTCTAAATTTGCGATCGCGATTTTTAGACCTTCCAGGATGTGCGCCCGTGCTTCGGCTTTATCCAGTTCAAAACGCGTCCGGCGGACAATCACCATCACGCGAAACTCGATAAAATAATCCAGCATCTGCTTAAGGTTGAGAACACGCGGCTGTCCATCGACGAGCGAAAGCATAATAACGCCGAAGGTGTCCTGCATTTGCGTGTGTTTGTACAGTTGATTGAGAAGCACTTGCGGAATCGCGTCTTTTTTCAGCTCAACCACAATGCGCATGCCGTCGCGGTCCGATTCATCGCGAATGTCGTGAATCCCATCTACTTTTTTATTTTCCACAAGCCCCACAATGGAAGTAATGAGGTTGGATTTATTGACTTGATACGGAATTTCCGTAATCACGATCGCATCTCGCTTGGTATCGCTCGTCTCAATGGCGGCTTTAGCGCGCATCACGACGCGGCCGCGCCCTGTTTCATAAGCGGAACGGATCCCGTCACGCCCCAAAATCAGCCCCCCTGTCGGGAAGTCGGGACCTTTAATCAATTTGCCAAGTTCTTTGATTGTGATGGCCGGATTCTCAATCACGGCCAAAATGCCGGAAACGATTTCGTTCAAATTGTGCGGCGGAATATTGGTGGCCATCCCCACCGCAATGCCGCTGGAGCCATTGACGAGCAGGTTTGGAATCGCCGAAGGCAGCACCTTGGGTTCTTCGAGCGATTCGTCGAAGTTGGGCGTGAAATCAACTGTGTTTTTATCGATATCATTGAGTAATTCATGGCTTATGGCCGACATGCGCGCTTCGGTGTAACGCATGGCTGCGGCATTGTCCCCATCCACCGAGCCAAAATTCCCTTGGCCATCCACCAGAGGGTATCGCAGAGAAAAGTCCTGAACCATGCGCACCAGCGTGTCATACACGGCCGTGTCGCCGTGAGGATGATACTTCCCCAGTACTTCTCCGACAATCCGTGCGCATTTTTTATACGGTTTGCTGTGATAAAGTCCCAGTTCATTCATGGCAAAAAGAATCCGCCGGTGAACGGGTTTTAATCCGTCGCGAACATCGGGCAGAGCGCGGCCCACGATGACGGACATGGCGTAATCGATATAGGACTCCTTCATTTCGTCCTCAATCGGGCGCTGCACAATCCGTTCGTTCATGGCATATAAATTTTCTTCGGCCATCCTTTTTTCCTTTTGTTTTTACACTTGCGCCCATTGCGCAAGTGCTATGCTTCGGGCGTCAGAGTAACGCCCGTAAGCACTAGCTAAATATCAAGATTTCTGACAGTCCGCGCATTGCGTTCAATAAACGCGCGCCGCAGTTCCACGTTATCCCCCATCAAAACCGAAAAAATTTCATCCGCCTGTACCGCATCTTCCAGCTGAACCTGAAGCACGGTCCGCGTCTGGGGATTCATCGTGGTTTCCCAGAGCTGTCCCGGGTTCATTTCTCCCAAACCTTTATAGCGCTGAAGGTTCATTCCTTGTTTGGCGTGAGCCTTGATGGCGCTCAACACGTTCCGCAAAGAGCTGGCTTCCCGGATTTTCTTTTCAAAATCAATATCAAAGGCCACGCCCTCTTCTCCCTGATAATCTTCAAGTGTGAATCCGGATTTCGCCAGCTTCTTCTCCGCTTTATCAAATTCGCGGCACTCCAAAATCTCCGTCACTTCGTAAGGGCAAACTTCCGCGAGCTCGGGCTCTTCGCTTTCTTTTTGTTCCGCGTCTTTTCTTTTAACCTCTTTCGCAACAGATTTCTTCTCTTTTTCATATTTGCCTTTGGCCTTCTCCAAATCTTCCTCCGAGATAAAAAAGGTCTCCGTATTTTGCTTTAAATCCCTTAACAGATAGCAAGGAAAAACTTTTTGTTTCTTTCGTTCGGCCAAATATTTTTCGAGATTCACGGCTTTTTGCAACAAGGCCATCTCCAGCATTTCAACCGCCTGCACAAGATTTAAAAATTCATGGAGTTTTTTATCCGAGAAGGCTTCTTTGTTTTTTTTCTTGCGCAGTGAAACACCCTCACAGCCAAGCTCAAGCAGAATCTCGTTCATTTCGTTTTCTGTCTGCACATAGCGTTCGTTTTTGCCGCGCTTGATTTTGTAAAGCGGGGGCTGGGCAATATAAACATGGCCCGCCTCGATCAACTTGCGCATTTGGCGGTAGAAAAAAGTAAGCAGCAGCGTCCGGATATGGCTTCCGTCGACGTCGGCGTCGCACATGAGAATGACTTTATGGTAGCGGAGTTTTTCGAGACTAAATTCGTTTTCTACGCTGGCGCCCAGCGCGGTAATGATGGTGCGGATTTCCTCGTTGGACAGCACTTTATCGATCCTGGCTTTCTCGACATTGATGATTTTCCCCCGCAGCGGCAGGATCGCTTGAAAGCGCCGGTCACGCCCCTGTTTCGCCGAGCCGCCGGCCGAGTCTCCTTCGACCAGATAAATTTCACAGCTGGCCGGATCTCTTTCGGAACAGTCCGCAAGTTTTCCGGGCAAGGCCGCCGAATCCAGTGCCCCTTTGCGCCGGGTCAGTTCGCGGGCTTTGCGGGCCGCTTCGCGCGCGCGATATGCCAGTGTTGCTTTTTCGATGATTTTATTGGCAATCGGCGGGTTTTCTTCAAAGAACGTCGTTAAGCCTTCGTAGATAATGGAATAAACGATCCCCTCCACTTCTCCATTACCCAGTTTTGTTTTCGTCTGCCCTTCAAATTGCGGCTGCGGGACTTTCACACTGATCACCGCGACCAGCCCCTCCGAAAGATCGTTGCCCGTTAAAGCGCCCTCAATGTCTTTTAAAAGATTTTTGTTTTTCGCATACAAATTACATGCCCGCGTCATCGCAGTGCGGAAACCGCTCAAATGGGTTCCTCCCTCAATGGTGTTAATATTGTTTGCGTAAGAAAAAACATCTTCGCTAAAGCCGTCGTTGTACTGCAGTGCGGCCTCGACCTCGACATTGTCTTTCGTTTTCTCAATATACAAAATCTTCCGATGAATGGGGTTCTTATTGCGGTTCAAGTATTGAATAAATTCGGAAATACCTCCTTTATAGAGAAAGACGTGTTCTTTCGTCCCCTTTTCGACGCGCTCATCCGTAATTTTGATGCGGATCCCTTTGTTGAGAAAGGCGAGCTCGCGCAAACGGTTGGAAAGTGTGTCAAAACTGAATTCCACCGTGTCAAAAATGGTTTTATCAGGCATAAATGTCACGGTGGTGCCTGTCTTGGTGGATTTTCCGCTAGACGTCACTTTGGTTGCGGGTGCGCCCTTTTTGTAACCCTGGTGATAGACTGTACCGTCCCGGCGAACTTCAACTTCGCACCATTCGGAGAGCGCATTCGTCACGGACACGCCCACGCCGTGAAGCCCGCCTGAAACGCGATAGGCTTTGTTGTCGAACTTACCGCCCGCATGAAGCGTCGTCATCACCACTTCAAGCGCGGATTTCTTTTGCGTCTTATGCGTGTCGACCGGAATTCCGCGCCCATCATCCATGACCTTGACACTGCCGTCGGACTGAATAATGGTTTCGATCACTGCCGCATATCCGGCAAGAGCTTCGTCGATCGAGTTGTCGACGACTTCATAAACCAAATGATGCAGCCCGCGGGCCGTGGTGTCGCCAATGTACATCCCCGGCCGTTTACGAACAGCCTCCACGCCCTCCAAGACCTGGATTTGCGTCGCATCATATTTTTGTTTGGTGTCTTTCGTTGTATTTTTCCGTTTTATTTTTTCCACCGTTTCCGTCCCCTCTTCCTTAAGTAGTGCTTCTTTCATAATCTGCCGGCGTCTGTTTTATCGGATTTGCCCCACAAAAAACTTAAGGCTTTTTACTTCTTTGTTTCCAAGCGCGGTTTGTAATCGCGCAAGTAGGACGTTTTGATAACGTTGTCTGAGCTCGAAGGCAAGAACCGATTGATCAACCCAAATAATAAGTTCCCCATTTTTTCCAAACACCGGTTTGGTGTGGCCGGCTAGTTTTGTACCGATAATCGCCGGCCATTTTTCCATCAACTGAATTTTTTTTTGGCTCGCCGGTTCTGCCAGCGCACCCATCACTTCATCCAGAATTTTCTTTATATCATCCACGTTTTGCTTGTCGCTTGTTTTTAAAATCGCGGCTCCCGCGTTGCTTGTGAAGCCGGGGAAGGTCTCTTCGGCGCTGCGGTTTGGCCGCTTGTCAATTGAGCTGCATGGGCATAATGACGTAGAGATAGCCTTCTTTTCCTCTCATCAAACCCGGCTTGTCCGGATCCGACAGTGAAAACTCGACATTTTCTACATCGAGGCATTTTAAAACATCCGCCATGTAATAAGGATTAAAGCCGATGGCCATTTCTTTTCCTTCAACACCGGCGCTTATTTCCTCTTTGGATTCTCCCATGTTCGGAGAGCGGGAAGAAATAAGAACCTTGTTTTTTAAAAAATCCAGCTTGATCGCGGGTGATTCGGGCGACGTTAAAAGCGATGCCCTGCGCACCGATTGTAAAAACTCCTCGCGATTAATGCTAGATTTTAACTTTTCTTCTTTTGGGATAACCTGTTCGTAGTTTGGAAATGTCCCTTCGATCAGGCGCGACACAACAAGCGTATCCCCAAATTGAAAAACAACCTGGTTCTTTGCGGGAATAATTTTCAAAACCCCCTCCCACCCAAGGTTTTTACTGATTTCATAGAGAGCTTTTGCGGGAATAATCATCTCACAGGTTTGCTTGTTCTTGTTTTCAAACTCCTTTTCAAAATACGCCAGCCGCCGCCCGTCGGTTGCTACAAGTCGGATTTTATTCCCTTTAACATAAAATAAAACCCCGTTTAAAACATAACGTGTTTCGTCGTTAGAGCTGGCAAACATGGTTAGTGATAATCCTTCTTTTAACATCGCTTGCTCAATTTCGATTTCATTTTCCTCTTTATATTCGGGGAGTTTTGGGAACTCTTCTTTAGGAAGTCCCATAATCTTAAAATAAGCTTTACCCCCTTTAATTGAAATCGCGTTGTTTTTTGCCACTGCTATTTCAATTTCTCCTTCGGAAAGTTCTCTTACAATATCCTGTAGTTTTTTAGCGGGGATGGTAATACTCCCATCTTTAATAACTTCAGCTGGAATTTTTGTGGAAATACCTACTTCAAGATCCGTTGCGATTATTGACAGTTCTGCATTTCCCTGCGTTTCAACCAATAAATTAGCCAGGATCGGCAGCGTCGCCGCTTTTGATCCGGCGATCCCACCGACAATAGAGAGCGCTTTAATAAGAGCGTTTTTTAAAACTTTAATTTCCATTTTTATGACCCCTTCTATAACACGATTATTAAAAGTGAAAAGTAGACGCCGTAGTATTATGTCTTGTGGATTTGTTTAAAACAACACTAACTTGTTTTATGTAAATCACTTATCTTGTTGAAAACCCTTGCAGAACTAACGGTTCTTTTTCAACAACGTTTTAATATCTTCTATTTGTCTTTGCAATAGAATCTCCGATGCTAGGGACTGTTCTATTTTTTGACAGGAGTGAATTACGGTTGAATGATCTCTCCCTCCAAAAAACTGACCGATCTCAGGAAGTGAATGCCCTGTGAGAGTTCGAATCAGGTACATGGCAATTTGCCGGGGCAAGACAACGGATTTAGTACGGCTTTTTGCCCGCAAGTCAGAAACATTAACACTAAAAAACTCCGCGACAACGCGCTGGATCTCACCCATATTAATTTTACGCTCCTCTTCTTTAAAGGATGCCCGAAGAATCTCTTGTGCCGCGGTCAGTGTTAAGGGAGAACCCGTGAGAGAACAATAGGCCACAACGCGGATCAACGCTCCTTCAAGCTCGCGGATATTCGATTTGATCTTACTGGCGATAAAGTAAGCAACGTCATCAGAAACCTGAACCGTCTCTTTTTCCATCTTCTTTCTTAAAATCGCGACACGCGTTTCAAAATCCGGCGGCTGAATATCCGTTACAAGTCCCCAGCCAAAGCGGGAAACAAGCCGTTCTTCCAACCCAGGGATATCCTTAGGCGGGCGATCGCTTGAAACCACAATCTGTTTATGGCCATCGTAAAGCGTGTTGAAAGTATGGAAAAATTCTTCCTGGGTTGCTTCTTTTTCTGCAATAAAGTGGATGTCGTCAATCAGGAGCAAGTCCAGAGTGCGGTATTTACTTCGAAACTCGTGAGTGGTGCGTTTTTGTATGGAAGTAATCAAATGATTGGTGAACTTTTCACTTGAAATATAAAGCACTTTAGAACCCGGATGCTTGCGTTTTATTTCGTGAGCGATCGCCTGCATTAAATGGGTTTTTCCAAGCCCCACAGGCCCGTAGATAAACAGAGGGTTGTAATTTCGCGCGGGTGCGTCGACCACGGCCATGGCTGCGGCATGAGCAAACCGGTTTCCGGGGCCAATCACAAAATGATCAAAGGTGTAATTTTTATTGAGGTCGGCGCTTGTTTGGGGAAGAAAGGGCTGACTTTCGAGTTCCGGAGCGGCGACAGCAAGCGAATGGGGTTCCAGCGCTGGTTTTATGCTTTCAACCACACGATAGTGAATTTCACGGTCAGGTCCCGGCGCGATTGACCGCAAAGCTTCTTGGAGAAGGCCTTCGTAATGATTCTTAAGCCAAAGGCCATAATAATTGTCCGGCACACCGAGAGTCAGCGCGCCAGATTCCAGCGCCAGACACGAAACAGATCCAAACCACGTTTTAAACGCTTGTTCACTTAATTCCCGGGATAAGAAAGAGGTGACCTTGTCCCAGACAAAGGAAGGCGTTGGCAAAGCACCGGCGGGTGCCTGGTTTTCTGACAAAGACGGCACGGATGTTTTTACAGGATTTTCCACAGAAAAATCACAGGATTTAACAGGTTATCAATATCTTTTTAAGGTGTAATCAGCAGCTTATGATATAGCAAACAAAGCTGACAAATAAACAAAGAATAGCAACACTTATTCACAGGAAATAAACAGTGTTTTTTTAGCGTTATTTTAGGCCGATTTCAGAACTGAGAACGGCTTCGCAAAAAAGACGGCTCATTCTACGCTACTGTGCGAAATTGTCCACGGAATTTTGCAAACTGATAGAAGTGCAGAGCAATGCCCGCAGAAAAAGAATATCTAGACCAAGGAGAATCCGATAGCGGCCGTCTCTTTTTAAAGAAAGCAAGAAGGCGTTTAAATTAAAAAGGGGAAATTTTTTGAAAAAAAGCATGCTGGGGGGCAATAAAGAACATTGGCAGCGATGATTTTTTTCCCTATAATGCCCCTTCAATGCGCTCGTTGAGATAAATAAGCAATGGTTTTTGATTTGAAAAGAAAGGTAAAACGTGAAAAGGACTTATCAGCCATCCAAAGTAAAGCGGCGCAACAAACACGGCTTTCGTGCCCGCATCGCAACGGCAGGCGGGAGAAAGGTCTTGAAACGGCGGCGGCAAAAGGGCCGAAAGCGTTTGACACAGGTTTGATTTTTCAATGAGCCAGCGGTTCTTGAGCAGGCAAAGGGTTAAAAAGAACCGGTCGTTTACCGCCGCCATTCGCCGGGGGTTCTTTTACCGCGGGGCTTCTTTAAATCTTTGGACCCTCCGTCAACGGGAAGCACAGTTGAAGGAGGGTGTGAGTCACGCCTCTCTTGAAGCAGCCGCCCCTTGTCTTGGGATCATTGTCAGCCGCAAAGCGGCCTTGCTCGCCGTTAAAAGGAATTTATGGAAACGGCGCATCCGGGAAGCTTTTCGCAAGAATCAGAATAAAATATCCGCGGGATGGGCGCTTATCATTCAAGCGAAAAAGCGTCCGGTAATACCAACCTATCAAGAAATAGAAGAAGAGTTTTTGCAGCTATGC
>Ga0209515_10009189_pt1 | contig 11319 bp, 5 predicted proteins | sample Subgroupgradi54m_FD_187454 | JGI IMG/M metagenome (GOLD analysis project Ga0209515, IMG submission 187454) | Subsurface groundwater microbial communities from S. Glens Falls, New York, USA - GMW60B uncontaminated upgradient, 5.4 m (SPAdes)... ...
GAAGCCAAAAACGCATATTGCTCATGTACATTCATGAGTTTTCCGGCCATCACGAGGCGGCGTTGGCCCTGGAAAAGGCGTTTAAGGCGCTTCTACCGCACGTCGAATGCCGTCTGATCGACGCCCTCCGTTATACTCACCCCGTTCTGGGGCGTCTTATTACGCGCACCTATCTTGAGATTTTAAAGAAAAGACCCGAAGTTTGGGAATATCTTTACGACAATCCCAAAGTTTTGGCGAACACCCGTGAATTGCGGCGCCACATTCATAAGTCTGATTCTGTGAAGCTGAAATCCCTTTTGGAGGAATTCCGCCCCGATGCCGTGGTGTGCACGCAGGCTTTCCCTTGCGGCATTATCTCCGACACCAAAGCGACCACGGGGAGCCGGTTGCCGCTTTATGGAGTACTCACGGATTATTTGCCGCATTCTTACTGGATTATGGAAAATGTGAATCAGTATTTTGTTCCAAGCCTGGAGGCCAAGGAAAAACTTCACCAGGACGGTATTTATGAAAATCGGATTTCAGTGGTCGGCATCCCGATGGATTTTTCCGAAGAACCCGCCGCGTCCAAAAATAAACCCAAAGGCACGTCACTGGTTCTTGTCATGGGCGGAAGCCAGGGGATGGGCCCGATTGAAAAAATCGTCGATGCCCTCGATCGCTCGGGCGAAGATTTTGGGATCGCCGTGGCGACGGGACGTAACAAAAAATTATTTCGAAAGTTGAATGCGCGGAAAAGGAAGTTTAAAAAAAACGTTGCGATCTACCCCTATGGCCCGGCCATCCCACAGCTCATGCAGCACGCCGCTTTGCTCATCTCAAAACCCGGAGGTCTCACGATTGCCCAAAGTCTGGCCTATCGGCTCCCGATCATTTTCATCGACCCGATCCCGGGGCAGGAAGCGATGAACGCCTCTTTTTTACTCAGGCATCACGCGGCGGTCGAGGCGCGCTCTGCGGAGGAGACTGCGCTTTTGGCCGAAGAGCTTCTTCGCTCGCCCGCGAAACGGCAGTTGATTCAAAGAAACATGGCCTCACTCGCGTGCCCCGACGCCGCCCGGCGGATTGCCGGAATCGTACTCGGCGGAGAGTTTGCCGCTTGAGCGCCAGTTCATTTTGTTACGCGCTTTCCGACACCGTGGCAGGATTTATTCCGAGAAAAGTTTTTCTTTTTTTTGTGAGCGCATTTTTTCTTTTTTGTCGGCGGACGTGCCCCGGTCGCTACAGAGGGGTGGAGATGAACCTGCGTGCCGCCTTGCCCGAAGGCACAGGCGAAAAAGAGATCCGGCGCCAGACGGACGCGGTGCTTCAAAATTTCTCGGCGTATTGGGTGGATCTGGCCTACTCGCGGCGTTTGACGGATGAGTTCATCCAGCGAAACGCTGATGTAAAAGGGCTGGAGTATTTGGAGCAAGCGCTTTCGAGGAAAAAGGGAGTGATTCTCGTCTCGGCGCATCTGGGGAATTGGGAACTGGGCGCGATGCTGATGTCGAGGTTGGGTTACCCCGTGCACGCTTTGGCCTTGAAACACAAAGACGAAGGGGTGAACCGTATTTTCTCCCAGCGCCGCCGGCGGCATCATTTGAAGATCATTTACGTAGGGAATATCCTAAGAGGCGCTTTTGGAGTGCTCCGGAAAAATGAGATTCTGGCGCTAAACGGCGACCGCCTCTACAGCGGAGAAGGGATCCGGGTGAGTTTCATGGGACGTGACGTGGATTTCCCGGCCGGCTTTTCGAGAATCAGCCTGCACACCGGCGCTGCGACGCTTCCGGCGTTTTTTACTTATGAGGCGGGAGGCCGGTATCGGATGGAAATTGAAAAGCCTCTCGGGGCGACGGATGAGAAGGCGATGACTCAGGAATTCGCCGAAAGAGCCCAGGCCAGGATCCGGCAATACCCCGCGCAGTGGCTTTTATTCGAGCCTTTTTGGGAGACACCCGCATGGCCGGTATAAAACAATCTGAAGTGTGCGTGATGCTTCCGGCCTTCAACGAGGAGAAGAATATTTCCCGCGTTGTCGGGGAAATAAAAGGCCTGGGATATTTTGTTCTTGTGGTGGATGACGGCTCAGGAGACAAAACGGCCGATGAAGCGAAAAAATCCGGCGTGGAGGTTTTGATGGCCGATAGGAATGAGGGGAAGGGGGCCGCACTCCAAAGAGGATTCCGTTGGTTTTTGGACCATGACTACAGGGCGCTTGTGATGATGGATTCGGATGGTCAACATGATCCGAAGGAACTCGACTTATTTTTGAGAGCCTTGAATGAAGAAAAAGGCGATTTCATTGTCGGGAATCGAATGAAAGATCCCGAAGAAATGCCCTTCATCCGCGTCCTGACGAACCGCTTCATGTCCTGGCTTATTTCCCAGATTGCCAAGCAAAAAATTCCCGACAGCCAATGCGGTTACCGCGCGGCGCGTCGGGAAGTTTTGAAATCCATACACCTTTCCACAAATCGCTTTGAAACTGAATCTGAGATGCTTCTCGAAGCCTCCCGTTTAGGATTCCATATAGACTCAATTTCCATCCGCTCCGTCTATGCCAGTGAATCAAGCCACATCCGCCCTGTCCGTGATACCTTACGATTTTTTAGTTTTCTTTTCAGGTATCTTAGCGGCAAGAAATAGGCGAACGGGATTATCGAGAATCTTGGCAGGTTCTAGTCAGGAACCCTGCTGGGCGAAGTGATAATTTCTATATCGAGCCCGAGTTCTTTTAAGGGCTTAAAATCATGGTCCGCGGTTAGAAGTTTCATACGATGCGTAGAAGCAATTGCGGCCAAAAAAAGGTCACGAATCGCCAGGGTTTGTTTGCGGCGGCGGAGCTCTCTCCACAAATCACCGGCCTTGATGGCGGCCTCGCGCGTGAATTCCAAAACAGTCAGATGCGAAAAGGCCCTGTCAAATTCCTGAACCTTGGCCATGTCTTCCATACCGCCGCGTACTTCGAATAAACAAATCGCATTTAAGCAAAGCAACTCCCGGCTTAAGGCCTCGTGAATCTCTTTGGCTCCGCGGCCCGCCCCGCGGCCAAAATGGCTCAAGACATCGGAGTCGCAGGTGACTCTCACTTCCAATGTTCCTTGGCAAAGCGTCTCACGCCCAAAATGTGTTCCTCAACGCCTGCGGAAATCCGCCACCGAAGTGCGGCTTTGTGGCTTTCCCGAAGCTCTGTTCCCCCGTAATAGGCCCGCAGGATCTCGGCGATCACCGCCTCTTTGCTGTTCCGGCGCTTCTTCAAGGCATCCAGCGCTACCCTCTGCATAACATCATCCGGCAGTCGAATCGTAATCCGCATCTCATCTCCTTTTAAGCATATACATGCTCTTGCATAAGTATGCTACAATAAAAACCATTCGTCAAGCGGAAGGCATACTCGTCCTACTTTAACGTGGGAGTAAAAGGAAGCAGGATAGAGCTTGTTCCTCTGGAGGTGACAGAGAAAACTTTAACGCCGGAGGATTACCAGAAATTGGACTGTCTTTCCGCGCAGGAAAAAGGCAAAGAAGAAAAAGTAACGAAGGCGCTGATTGCCCGCCTAAAAAGCGGTAAAAAGTGACCGCGTGCTGATAGAGCTGGGCAGAATTGGAATTTGCATTCTAATGAGGGAATAGGATACGGCTTAAGTTGCCTTCCGAAGACTGGAGAGATCTCCCTGGCCTAAAAGTAAACCCGCTATACTGATATCCTCGTCTAATTCGTCCCAGTGAATACCTGTTCCGCCTCCGCTGATTTCATACCGCTTCCTTTTTTCGGGAGCCGCCTTTAAAAGCCGAGGGAAATAGGCGAGTGGGACAGACAACTGCCTTCCGTCTCGCAGAAGAACCCATAGATTTTCTTCATCAAACCAAATCTTGGAAGCTGTTATATCAACGGCCAAAGTACTCAATTTCATAAGCCGAATCCAGAGATATTTGGGGCTCCAACCAGAACTTGGCAACGCTAGACCCCTTTCGTAGATGGATATGACAAGCCTCTCTGGGGCTACCCTCATTGGAAAAGAAGAAAAACTTGTACCCATTCCATTCAAATATCTTTGGCACGCGGGTATTATACCGCGGGGCATTCCGAATATACAACGCCTAACTTACAGAAACTTACAGAAAGATTAAGCGGCCCTACCAACCGCCTGGACCGTAAGCCGCGTGGCGGCAAGCACCTGCCCAAGGCGTAGGGGGCCAAGAAGTGGCAGAGCGATCAAAGAATAATTCTGTTCCCTGGAAACTTCTATTAACGCCTCGGCCCATTGGGCTAACTTATCAGGGTTTTTCAACCCAAGATCGTCAAACACAACCCCATAAGCCAGTCGGACAAGACCCTGGAAGCGATCATCGCCTACAAGTTTCGCCGCATCTTTTTTATCGATGCCGCCTAAAAGATCCGTGAGCATCAAGGCAACAGCATACGGACCCATCTGGAGAGTCTGAGAAGAGTCGCTAAAGATACTTGACTGCATTGGGATAATTCCGGCTTTGTTTTCAGCGATATTGTCAAAAGAATCCTGGATCAGTTTTGGATCTCCCATCACAAAAACCTTCTCATCTGTTTTTAAATCCACACGACTGCCGTCTTGGGCGATAAGGACTCTTTTATCGCCAAAAACTTCCGGTTTGGTGAGCACTAAACGCACTTCAGACCTGGCCTGAAGTCCAAAGGCCTGGAATACCTGCTCCAAATACTGCCTTTCCTGTGCTACAAAACCGCCTTTTGGCACAGGCACAGCCACGGCGATTTGAACCTTGGTTTGAGCGTTAGAAGGATAGTCCTTTCTCAAACCGGCATACAGTCCGGCGGCTTGTCTGACCGAAAGATAGCTTTCTTCTGGAGACACATAATTTAATTCCAGTCTTGCGTTCTGAATTAAGTGGTATGCTCCTGTACGTCTTGCGGCGAACCTTTCTAAGGTATGACGAGCATCATCTTTCGTAAACGGAATGGGGCCAAAAACAAGGCCGGGGCTCCCTGGGCTTATAAGTTGAGCGTTTGTGACTCCTCCGATTGCAACAGGTATCTGAAGCACAGCAAACCGGGTTGGCGAAACAGCGATAGCTATTGTCTGGTTCGGAGCCAAAAGCGGCACAACGCGCGAAACTGCTCCAAGCCTCGCGGCGGAGGTGACAGCAAATTTTGGAAAACCTTGCGACACTCCGTTAATGGTTAGGATTCGAGAGGTTTCAGAAACCTCCGCCAGCCGCGCGGCGGATCTCCACACGATTGCGGTCTTGTTGTCAAAAGTTGTAGACGCTGAAACCAAGTCCCGCGCAGTCTGAGAGCCGGTTAAGGCCTCTACGCTCGATTTTAAATCTACACCATCGGACGTAAGGATTATCGAGCTGTCAGGCCCCACTTTAAACGACCCCATAACGGCCGATTGGGGCACAAACGGTTTATTAAACTCACCCAGACTTCTGGATTGTTGAAACCGTGATCTCCATACCGTGCCCGGCGGAGCATAAAAAAGATGATTAGGGAAATAGGGATCCTTGGTTAAATCGATACCCATAATTTTCGCGCGTTCCATGACCCTTTTACGCTCCGACTTCAAACGTAAATTAAAGCGGGGGGCTCTGTGTATTTTTCCATCGCTATCTAAGGCCACAACAATGGCATCTCCCACCACAGCGTAAAAGGCTTTGGCGGGATGATTAGGCCTGACCTTCTCCACATAAACCAAAGCGGCCATGGTGCCTCCCTGAGGTTGCGGATTTTGATTTTTCAAAGTCAGCTGAATCGATTTAAGCGTCTCTTTGAGAGCTTTCCTGACATTTCCTTTAGTGACCAAAAGAGCTGACTCAAATAAATCTTTCACCCTGCCGGCGGCAAGCTCCGCTATTTTCCGGCCGTCGCGGCCGTGTCCATCAAACACTGCCATGAGATGCCCTCCGCCATGCGGCACTTTTTTTCTGATTCGGCCTTCAAAAAATGCGTCTTGTTGTTCGTTTCTTCGCCCTATATCCGAATAAGACGTCACAGAAGCCATCCTCGCCCCGGTTTTTTCGTTGGCGCTTCCGTCGCTGTCTCCCATCATTTCGTGTTCGCGGCTTAGGATGGCATTGGCTTTCTGGACCAAATCCGCCAAGGGTGTCGGGTCAAATTTGTCCCTTGAAAAGGCAGAGTGTCCGCGAAGATAATGCAGGAGACCTATTGTTCTCTCGCGGGATTGCGCAAGTTCTTTAAAAAAGCTCTCCACGAGGCCGGCATCTTGGGGATCTGCAATCAATCGGCCTGCCAGAACCTGCGCCTTGGAAAGGGGCCGGCGTATACTATCCAAATAGACCAAGAACTCCTGTTCTAATGCGATGCGGCGGGTGCTTCTGGGGCCCAAACGATCCCGGGCCTCCTTCAACAACGCGTTTATGAATCGCCGGCGCTGCGGCCCGCCGGCCATTAGGCCCATCGCCTGTTCGATGAACTCCAACGCGGCTTGAAGATTCGCGGCCCTCCAAGCCCAGCGGGCTTTCTGTATCAATTCTAGACGCCCTGTCACAGCCGCCTTGATTTCATAAAAATCGAGATTATCCGAGCCGATTGCCTTGTAAAACGCTTCGACTTCGTCAAGTTTCAATGCCTGGTCGGAGGCGTTGGGTAACTCGGCATCCATTTGCTTCATCCCAAGCGTAATAAAGAGAAGCCGAATGAGATGGCTACCCAACCTTTTTTCATTGGAATTACGTAATTCAGTAAGAACCCTATCGAGATTTTGAGGGGTAATTTCTTCGAGGATCTTGGCGAACCCCGCCACAAACGCCTGACTCTGATCGTTTATTGACCGCAACGACCTTATTTTGTCGGCGATTGCACCGGCATCCGCCATCCGCGCGCCGGCAGGTGCTGTTGTCCTCCGTTCGATTTCTGTTCTGGGAACTGTCCCCGCGGCGTTCGGCTGGGCCGCGACGGTTGTTGGGGCCGTTGCCACCCCCGGGGTGGAAATTGGTTTAGGCAGGTACGTATTATGCGCGAATATCCCATTCCCGATGAAGTTGTGCGTGCCTTCGACTTCGATGTCCCAGACCTGCATGGGGCCTAAAGGTTCGATGGAGACGATGGGGTCCCAGAGGATACAGGAAGCCTCAGCCGCATAAGCCGCATAAGCGCTCCTTGACAGGAAATCAAACGCATGCGATACTTGCCGTATAAAGGAAGCTAAATGACGAGAATCGTGATTAATAATTACATCGTGGCCGACCCCAACATTTGCCACGGTAAACCTACCTTCAAAGGCACGAGGGTCATGGTCTGGCAAATCCTCGAAATGCTCGCTGTAGGCGAAAGTATCGAGGAAATCCATAAGGGTTTCCCCTCTATCGCTGCCAAGCACGTGAGAGCCGCCCTCGAATACGCCAGTTCCATCACGCGAGACCATACCGTCGTTGTCAACACCGAACCCTCGATTCCTGCTTGACGAGAACGTCCGCACGGAGCTTGCGGGCTTTCTAAAATCTAAAGGTCTCGATTCCAAACGTGCTCCGCGCTCAACAGGCGATCCTCTGGTTGCGGAGTTGTCTAAAACGGAGAAACGCGTTCTGGTCACGAACGACTGGGATTTTCTTGAATACACGGAGGACGAGATTTTTGCGATTATTTGGCTGAGAATCGCGCAAAATGACCCTAAGGCCTTGCTCGCCTCCTTTGAAAAACTGCTAAAAGGCATGAAAAATTTCTCAAAACGCCTTGTGATTCTTAAACCAGGTAGTTGGGACAATTTCGCCTTGGGCAAGAAATTTTCATGGGGCAAACAATTCCTATCCAAAACCTGATCGGGCACCCCCACCTCATCCCCGACCTTTAGCTCCGAGACTTTGATCCATTGAGAGTGGATCGCGGATCTTGGATCGCCGATCGCGGATAATTTTTTTTCCGCCATCCGCCATCCGCGATCCGCCATCCTCTTTACCAAATAAGGATGATTCGCCGTGGTTTTGATGGATCGACCTGATTTTGTGGTGAGTTTGAAAATGGGTTTTACACCCATATCCAATAGTCCCTTGATCCGGTGGGGCTCTATGGCTTGAGTTTGTTCGTTCAAGGATAAAACAAAATCACCCGATTTGACGTCTTTGATGGGAATTCCCTTCCTGTCCACCACCCACCATCTACCATCTACTATCCGCATTACGGGCAACAACGTATCCCCCGTGACGCATTGGGTGGGGGTTTCCTCCGCCAACCGGGCGCCTAAAGTTTCAAATCCTATCATGCCAGGCAGCTTTACTTCGACGATTCGCCATCCGCTTCTCATAGTTTGGCTAACAAGCCATGCCCGAGAAATGTCTTGTAAATCAACAGGAACGTTGGTGCTAGATTGAATTGACTTCCAGCCAGCGGGTTGAATTCCATACTTTTGTGTTTCATGTGTCTCAAAAACAATACCTAGACCGTCAAATAAATTACCGTCTTTTCCAGCATATATGAGCATCGCTTGCGGAAGGCCGCCCCAATAGGTGCTGTTTGTTTTCTTGGAAACAACATGACCCGATTCGATAGCGTCATTGATCACTCCTTTCTCATGAACACCACGGTAAGCGGCGTCATCTTTAGGCTGCATCAACGAAATAGCTTGCCCTAGCTTAGGATAAAGAGGCGCTTTTCTAACAGCCGATTCGGCTTCTGTACCCGATCGAATTCGAACCAAAGGAATTTCAGAGCTGAACTGCTCAGCCAGTCGTGTGCCGGTTGACAAGCCGTTGACCGGCACGGTATATGGCGCAACATCACTACGCTTGGCGCCCTTTTTAAGGATGGCGGCGACTTTTCCATCCAATGATCTTTTGTGATTGACGAGCCATTTGTTCTTATCGATTGCGTTCCTATATTCATCCAGATAGCTCATGATTTGTTCTTGCTTCCGGTATCCTAAAAATACCCAGCGCCAGAGAATGGCCAGCCAAAGCATTTTCTGCGGCATCAAGAATGACTCTAGCGCGGCTTTTACTTCACCGTTCTGAAGAAATAAAGCCACGGCCTCGGCGCCTTCCTTGCCGGACATGGCGGGTTCATAGACCGCGATGAGGAATTGTTTTAGAAGAAGGTTCTGGGTGTCGCCTTTTGCAATGAGCCTGTCGTCGATGGCTTTCATGGCCTCGAAGCTAAAGCCTGAGTCTTTGAAGGCTTGGATGATGGGCGCCACGGCCTCGGCGCCTTCCTTGCCGGACATGGCGGGTTCATAGACCGCGATGAGGAATTGTTTTAGAAGAAGGTTCTGGGTGTCGCCTTTTGCAATGAGCCTGTCGTCGATGACCCGTGACACATCAGTAATGGAGGAAAGAAATGCGTTGTGCCTGGCCGCTGAGGACGCCTGGATAAGGCCTTCCAAGAGTTCTTTTGCCTCGGCGGCGTCTTTGGGGGAAACAGCCTCATAAAGAATACGGTAGGCCTCCCGGAACAAAAGAAGCCGCGTCATGGGGTTTTCTCCGGAGAGGATCTTGACCAGAGACCTGTGCTTACGGGGAATCTCCAGGTTCAAGGATTCCATAAGCGCTTTGAGAGACAGCGCGGCTTGAAGGGCTCCCCCCTCATCAGCAGGCCAGCTATCCCCCGGTCCAAAATTCCAAGCCTCCGGAAGAAAGCCCTGCTGTTTCCACTCCAGGAGACCATCTGATTGGACACGCACAAGGTTGTTGGCAAAATTTCGAATAAAAAGTTTTTGATTCGCTGAGTCCATCCCAACTGGAAGCAGATTGGGTTTTTGCTTGTAAACATCCGTAAGATTGCCGACATAGACATTCAATCGACCTTCTTCCTTATAAGAAAGTCTCCCTGTCTTTAGGTAAGTACTGAGCGGGCTCGCCAACCTCGCCCCCGCAAGCCTTCCCATAAGCTCTTCTTTAACTGATGATACCTTCGGATCATTGAGAGCCAACCTCGCTCCATCCGCAAACGCAAAGACAGTCTGATTAATTCTGTACTCATTCGCGGTCGCAGCAGCAAGACGGACTCCTTCTTTTTTCCTCACACTTTTTAGGAAATCCCTATCCAATTGGCTCAAAGGTTTTTCATTTTTTGTCTCTCCTTGAACTACTTCTACTTTTTTGGTTTCTTTCCGGACTTCGGAAAGCAAAAGCTTTTCGTATTTCCGCTGGCTTGTTTCCGAGGTGACGATGGGTGTCAGGACGGCGTAGGAGTAGCCTTTGTCTTTAAGAAGCTTTGTGAGGTGTTGGGTGTGGTAGCCGCCTGTTATGAGGATAGCGGATGGTGGAAAGCGGAGAGCGGAGCCGCTTTCTTCTTTAAAGGCGTTCTCCATATTCCTGACAAACGCAACGTCCCTTTGGCCTACAGAATCATAAAAAGCTTCGAGTGATTTCTTGCCTTCTTCCAGAATGTTTTTATAGGGGATCACGTCCTCGAAATACCCAAGCTCAATGAGCTTTCGGTTTAGAAAGGCTTGATAAGAAGCGGTCGAGAAATCAGGTTCATTTATTTTAAAGAACTCAAAGTCTTTGGTGGACATCTGGATGGAGTAAGCCGTATTCAAAAGATCGAGATAGCGGTCTATGGAACGAATCAGTCGTGAGTCTTGGGTCGTGAGGGATGAGAGAAAAACACGGTCTTCCAATCTCTCCAATTCATCCAAAAGCCGGTCCAGGTCCATTCCGCAGAATTCCCTCAAATAGTCCTCATACTTTAAAAGATTCGGATATTTTTGAAGAGATATGTTCTTTTCTTTTACGATATTTAAAATGTTTTCTAAGTAAGAAAATTGAGACACCTTCTGGTTTTTCATTTGTCCTATTTTTTCCAAATATCCTTTTACCTTTTCCCTTTCGCCTTTTGCCTCGAGTTCTTCTATGAGCGCGGCTTGTTCGAGATTGGCGAGGTTGAAATCAATGTCCTTTTCCTGGTCTTCGAGGGCTTTGAGTTTTTGAACGTCTGGGAAATCTTTTAAAACGTCATCCTGATCCGCCACAGATCTTTGGCGGAGAAGGATCTCGAGCTTAGATTCTTCGCCCGCTGAAGCGGGCTCAGAATGACGGGCCTTGGCCTTTGACTTCTCGTATTCCAAAAGCTCTTTCGGATAGCGCTTTCGTTTCAATTTTTCCACTGCCGTCTGAATCTTCTTGAGGTATTCGAGGATTTCTTCCCTTTTATCGGCAAGCTTGGCGTAGTTCTCGACGCTCTTCTGGTAAAGCGCCATGTCTTCGATACCCATGATCTTCATCTTGTGGTCCGAGACAAGATTCAGGTATTCCTCGCCCGCGAGCTTTCCTTCGATGAGAAGCCTCTTTGAGATGCGTTTGATGATCTGGGGTGAGGCAAGTTTCTTTAGAGGGTCAAGCGTTCCGTCTGTTCCGCCGCCTTCCACCAAGACCAGTGAGA